>SDBV01000152.1_pt1 | contig 87690 bp, 58 predicted proteins | sample 2277081 | NCBI WGS metagenome assembly SDBV01 (sample SAMN10402039, study PRJNA504765) | marine sediment metagenome | isolation source: marine sediment core GS10_PC15, 223 cmbsf | place: Arctic Ocean: Southern Knipovich Ridge | collected 2010
CTGGCTGCGGCTTCGTCTGGCTGCTTCGGCCTGCATCGATCCCTAGGGGACCTGCTTCGGCCTCCTTGCCAGCCTCGTCCTCGCCGACGCCTGAATACGACATCTAAATCTTAAAGTGCTCTATTGAACCGACGGAAAGGAAGTTACAGGCGCCCTTTTCGATACGCCACAAGAAAACCCCCTGACCCCGTTCGGACCAGGGGCTTGTCTTACAGCGCATCGCACTTGATATGATTACGGTTTCTGTTCGTCGTTTTCGCCGTACTGCATCTGGGCCATTTGCTTGAGCATGTTCCAGCGGCTGGCGAAGTCCTTGCTCGCCTGGGCGGCCAGGACCTTGGCCTCCTCGGGCTTCGACGTCGTCAGCATCTTGAAGCGCGTTTCCTTGTAGGCGTAGTCCGTAAAGGACATCGTCGGTTCCTTCGAGTCCAGTTGGAGCGGGTTCTTCCCTTGCTCGCGCAGCCGTGGATCGAACCGGTAAAGTGGCCAGGCGCCGCAGGCCACCGCCGCCTTTTGCTGCTCAAAGGCCGTGGTCATGTTAATGCCGTGCATGATGCAGTGGCTGTACGCGATGATAAGGCTCGGCCCGGAATAGCTTTCGGCCTCCAGAAAAGCCCGCACGGTCTGAACGTCCGAGGCGCCCATGCCCACCTGGGCGACGTAGATGGTCCCGTACGTCATCGCAATCATCCCCAGGTCCTTCTTGGGGACGGGCTTTCCGCCCGCGGCGAACTTAGCCACGGCCGCACGGGGCGTCGCCTTGGAGCACTGCCCCCCCGTATTGGAGTACACCTGCGTATCCAGCACGAGCATGTTGATGTCCCGCCCGCTTGCCAGTACGTGATCCAATCCGCCATACCCAATGTCGTACGCCCACCCATCGCCGCCCAGCGCCCAGACGCTCTTGTGGACAAGGGAATCGGCGACGCTGAGAAGCTGAATCGCCCTCGGATTACCGCTGCCGGTTAGTTTCTTCTTCAACCGGTCCACTCGCGCCCTTTGCTCGGCGATACCGGCCTCGGTGGACTGATCCGCATTGAGTAGCCCGTCGACCTGGTCGTCGCCGATGGTGTCTTTGAGCTCCATAAGAAGCTCGCGGGCATATTCTATCTGTTTGTCCAGCGTCAGACGGAAGCCGAAGCTGAACTCCGCGCAATCTTCGAACAGCGAGTTGTTCCAGGTCGGGCCGCGCCCGTCTTGGTTGACGCTGTACGGGGTTGTGGGCAGGTTCCCGCCGTAGATGCTGGAGCACCCTGTCGCGTTCCCGATGATAGCCCGGTCGCCGAATAGTTGCGAAAGCAGCTTAACGTAGGGAGTCTCACCGCAACCTGCGCATGCGCCGGAGAACTCAAATAGAGGGCGGCACAGCTGGCTGCCCTGGACCGTCCTGAGGTTCAGCTTGCTGCGGTCGTAGTCCGGTATCGACAGAAAAAACTCCCAGTTGGCTCGCTCCTGGATGCGCAACGGCGGCTGGAATTCCATGTTGATCGCCTTGCGATCAGGCTGGGTCTTGTTCTTGCCCGGGCATACGAACACGCACGCCCCGCACCCGGTGCAGTCCTCCGGTGCGACCTGGATGGTCCATTTCATCCCGGAGAAGTCCTTCCGCTTGGCGTCGATTGATTTGAAAGTGGCGGGGGCGTTGGCCAGCAGGGCCGGGTCGTACACCTTCGGCCGAATAGTTGCGTGCGGACAGGCGATGGAGCACTTGGCGCACTGGATGCAGACGTCCGGGTCCCAGACCGGGATCTCCAGTGCGATATTGCGTTTCTCCCATTGCGTGGTTGCAACAGGCCAGGTCCCGTCGGGTGGCATGGCGCTTACGGGGATTTCGTCCCCGTGACCGGCCATGATCTTCGCCGTGACGTTCTGGACAAACTGGGGGGCCTCGGGCGGTACGACGGGGGGCTTTTCGATTATGCTTGTAGCGGTCTGGGGTACCTTGATCTCGTGGAGGTTCTCTATCGCCTGATCCACGGCTGCATAGTTCTTCTGCACGATGTCTCCACCCTTGCGGCCGTAGGTCTTCTTGATGGTCTCCTTGATCTTGGCTATGGATTGTTCCTGCGGCAGTATGCCCGACAGGTAGAAGAAGCACGTTTGCATGATCGTGTTTATCCGCGTACCCATGCCCGTTTGCTTGGCTACCTCGTAGGCGTTGATCGAGTAGAACTTCAGTTCCTTGTCGATGATCTGTTGCTGGATTTCTCTGGGCAACCTGTCCCACACCTCGTCATGGCTGTACGGGGCGTTAAGCAGGAACGTGGCGCCGCCCATCGCAGCGTCCAGGACGTCGTATCGTTCAAGGAACGTAAACTGGTGGCAGGCAACGAAATTGGCCTGACTTACCAGGTAGCTGGAGCGGATAGGCTGTGGCCCAAAGCGCAGGTGGCTGACGGTGATTGCCCCTGCCTTCTTTGAGTCATACACAAAGTAGCCCTGCGCGTGGTTGTCGGTCTCCTCGCCGATGATCTTGATGGAGTTCTTGTTGGCCCCGACCGTTCCATCGGAGCCGAGTCCGTAGAAAAGGGCCCGTACCACGTCGTGAGCTTCGGTCCCGAACGACGGGTCGTAGGCGAGGCTGGTGTGTGTGACGTCGTCGTTTATACCGATGGTGAAATGGTTCTTGGGTGCGGGCTTGGTCATTTCATCGAAGATTCCCCTGACCATCGCCGGCGTGAATTCCTTGCTGGACAGCCCGTACCTGCCGCCGATGACCTTGATGTGGCTTTGCGTTTCGGTGAAGGCATTGACGCAATCGAGATACAGTGGCTCGCCGGCGGCTCCTGGCTCTTTCGTGCGGTCCATGGCGGCGATGATCTTGGTGGTCTTGGGTAAGGCGGCGACTAACGCCTCGTTGCTGAACGGCCGGTACAGGTGAACCTTCACCAACCCGACTTTTTCGCCTTTTTCGACGAGGTAGTCGATGCACTCGTGCGCTGCTTCGCCGCCGCAACCAATGATCACCATCACCCGCTCGGCGTCGGGGGCGCCTACATAGTCGAACAGGTGGTACTGGCGGCCCACCAGCTTGGCGAACTTGTCCATGGTCTTCTGGATGATTCCGGGGCAGGCGATGTAATAGGGGTTGACGGTCTCTCGCCCTTGGAAATAGACATCCGGGTTCTGGGAAGTCCCGCGAAGGACGGGCCTGTCGGGGGTCATCGCCCGGCGGCGGTGGGCCAGGACCAACTCGTCGTCCATCATCGCCTTCATGTCCTCGCGGGTCAGTGCTTCGACCTTCGCCACCTCGTGCGAGACGCGGAAGCCCTCGAAGAAATGAACAAACGGGACGCGGGCCTCCAAGGTGGCAGCGGAGGATATCAGCGTCATATCCATCGCCTGCTGGACGGACCCGGACGCCAGGAGTCCAAACCCGGTTGCGCGAACGGCCATCACGTCGCTGTGATCGCCGAAGATGCTCAGCGCCTGACACGCCAGTGAGCGCGCCGAAACGTGAAACACTGTGGGAGTAAGCTCACCGGCGATCTTGTACATGCTCGGGATCATCAGCAACAGGCCCTGAGAAGCGGTAAACGTGGTCGTCAGCGACCCGCTCTGCAGCGCCCCGTGAACGGCTGCCGACGCGCCGCCCTCGGACTGCATCTCCACGACCAGCGGAACCGTACCCCAGATATTCTTTTGCCCTTCGGCGCTGTAGGCGTCGGCGTGCTCGCCCATGTCGGTCGACGGGGTGATCGGGTAGATCGCGATGACCTCGTTGATCTTGTGAGCGACGTATGCGACCGCCTGATCGCCGTCCATCATTACCGTCTGTCGTGACATCCTTCTGTTCCTTCGTCTGGTTTGAGCACCGTCTTCGTGCCCCAGACCGCAGCAAGGCGCAATATATTTATTCGGTGGAATGTGGCTCCAGCCCGACCGGTGAGGCAAGAAAGGTATTGTGCAGATTCGGATGTGTATTTCAACGTGTTTTAGCCTTGGCGAAAGTTCCCCAAGGGCTCCACCTGGTTACTCGGTGCAGCACATTGTGCGACGGGGCGTTTGACCGTTCAGCAGGGCGGTGGGACAAGGGCGCTTTGGGCGCCTGCCAAAGCCGCCTTTCAAGCTGCGGCGCCCAGCCGTTATGGCATGGCCCGGGCGCCATAAATCAACCCAACATCTGTAGTGTAAAAGCTTTAGATCCGTGGCACAGTGGTTGCATATTGTTTTGATGTGTTGCTGTATGCACAGTGTGTTGCTGTATGCACAGAAGGTATCGCGGTCTCCAAGAGGATGAGAATACAATGGCATCGAAAAAGATTATCGGGATTGACCTAGGGACGACCAACAGCGTCGTATCCGTCATGGAAGCGGCTGTCCCGAAGGTGCTGATCAACCAGCAAGGCGGGAGGCTTACACCTTCCGTGGTCGCATTCACCGACAAGCAAGAACGGCTCGTCGGTCAGCCCGCCCGTCACCAGCAGATCACCAACCCCAAGAATACGGTCTTCTCGATCAAGCGGTTCATGGGGAGGCGGCACAACGAAGTGGCCGAGGAGGAAAAGCAGGTGCCCTACGAAGTGGTCGGCGGCCCGGAGGAGCTGGTGAAGGTCGGCGCCAGGGACAAGCAGTACACCCCGCAAGAGGTCAGTGCGATGGTGTTGGGGGATTTGAAGAAGACGGCGGAAGATTATCTGGGCGAGAAGGTCGAACGCGCGGTCATTACCGTCCCGGCGTACTTCAACGACTCCCAGAGAACCGCCACCAAGGAAGCGGGCGAAATTGCCGGGCTGAAGGTGGAGCGGATCATCAACGAACCGACCGCCGCGGCGCTGGCCTACGGGCTGGACAGCAAGAAAAGCGAAAGGGTCGCCGTGTTCGACTTCGGCGGGGGGACTTTCGACATCTCCATTCTCGATATCGGCGACAATGTCTTTGAGGTCCTCTCGACCAATGGTGATACCCACTTAGGCGGCGATGATCTGGACGAAATCCTGATCAACTACATGGCCGATGAGTTCAAGCGGAACGAGGGAATCAATCTTCGCGACGACGCGATGGCGCTGCAGCGGCTCAAAGAAGCCGCCGAGAAAGCCAAGTGCGAGCTGTCCACGGCCATGGAGGCCAATATCAACCTGCCGTTCATCACCGCCACCAACGAAGGCCCCAAGCACCTGACCATGACGTTGACACGGGCCAAGCTCGAACAGCTTTGCGAGCCGATCTTTAAGCGGCTTGTCGGACCGTGCAAACAGGCGCTCAGCGACGCCAAACTGACTGCCGGCGACATCAACGAGGTGATTCTTGTCGGCGGATCGACCCGGATGCCCAAGGTTCGCCAGATCACCAAGGAGATATTCGGTAAGGAACCGAATAAGTCCGTCAACCCCGATGAGGTGGTCGCCATCGGAGCGGCGATCCAGGGCGCGATCCTCGCCGGTGAAGTGGAAGAGCAGATGGTGCTCCTGGACGTCACGCCGCTTAGCTTGGGTGTCGAGACGCTGGGAGGCGTTATGACACCGCTGATCGAGCGGAATACGACTATTCCCACCGAGAAGAAGGAGGTGTTCTCCACGGCGGCCGACTCCCAGACCGAGGTCACCATCCACGTGCTGCAGGGCGAGCGTCAGTTCGCCAACGACAACCGCACGCTGGGGCGGTTCAACCTGACCGGTATTCCGCCAGCGCCACGGGGCATACCTCAGGTGGAGGTGGCGTTCAATATAGACGCAAACGGGATTCTGAACGTCTCGGCGAAGGACATGGCGAGCGGGAAGGAGCAGTCCGTCGAGATCAAGGGCTCGTCGGGTCTGAACCGGGATGAGATCGACAAGATGCGCGAAGACGCTGAGGCCCACCAGGCGGAGGACAAGAAGCGCCGGGAACTGGTCGACCTGAAGAACCAGGGCGACAACGTGGCCTATCAGATCGACAAGATGCTCAAGGACCAGGGCGAGAAGGTGTCCGGGGAGGATCGCAGCAATATTGAATCGGCCCTTTCGTCCCTGCGCGAGGCCCTCAAGGGCGACGACGCCGAGGTAATCAAGCGGTCAATGGACGCCCTCGAGAAGGCCTCTCACAAGGTCTCCGAGGCGATGTACAAGGCCGCCACCGAGGCCGCTGCCCAGGCACAGGCCCCTCCCCCCGGCGCCGCGCCGTCCGAACCGAAGGGCCCCAAGGGCGACGATAAAGGCGGCGACGACATCATCGACGCCGAATATGAGGTCAAGGAGTGATTCGATAGCGATGTCGCGCCTCCGGTTTGGGCGAGCACAGCCGCCTCAAGGGATTCTGCAGACAGACGGCGAAAGTCTCGAAGCGACTGTCGCCAACGTCAAAGCGTTCCTGACAGCAGCACCGATCAACGTGGTGAACTGAGCCCTACCCGGCCCCGACGCCGAACGGTACAATCGAGCCGAAATGCGATACTTTACTTTCGGGATATTTCTGTGGGCTCTCTTGTTGGCGGCGGGTTGCAACCGCCAGCCTTACATGACCGCCCAGCGCTTCGAGAACGGCTTCGTGATCGTCCTTACGGGGATTGAAGGACGCGGCAGGTTGAATGAGCAGATCTGCAGGGGGCTTGTCGCCGGCGGCGTCGACTGGGCGATCAAGCTGGAAGACTGGACCGTCCCGCTCGGGCCGCTCTACAACCTTCGCGCCGAGCTGTCAAATCGCACAACGGCAGAGAGCATCGCTAGGCGCATCGAGCTGTATCATTGGGATTATCCCAACCGGCCGGTCGTCCTGGTAGGTCACAGCGGCGGCGCCGCCCTGGCCGCATGGGTCGTCGAGTCGCTGTACCCGGGTCACGACGTCGACGGGGTCATCATGCTCGCCCCTTCTCTGTCGCCCGGATACATGTTGGACTGGGTCTTGGGACGATCGCGGCGTGGCGTGGTCAGTTTTCATTCTTCTGGCGACTGGATGATGCTGGGGGTGGGCACGACCATCTCCGGGACCATGGACGGGTATCACAGCTCATCGGCGGGGCGGGGCGGGTTTGATGTTCCCAGCGATTCCGTCCGCGCGGAGTTGTATGACAAGCTTTTCCAGGTTGCTTGGGACAAGACGATGGCCGAGTCCGGACACACCGGCGGGCACCTTTCAAGCGGCGCGGCCGGGTTCGTCAGCGAGTACGTTGCGCCCTTGATAGCAGCCGAACATTGGAACCAGGATATTCTGGGAAGGATTCTTGGCCGTGGGGATACTGAAACCTCCACCTCGGTTCCCGCAACGCAACCGTCCCACTCGCAGACCTCCGCGGAAACCCAGCCGCAAACATCCCCGGGAACCCAGCCGGTACCTGTGACCACCCGCGGCGTGCCGGAATAGACATGTCCGGTCCCGCCAAGAGACGAGCCAAGCTGGGGCGCATCCTTAAACTCCTTACGGGCAGCTACGGTCCTGTCAGGCCCATGCGCCGCCGCCAGGTAGTCGATGTGCTGATCGCAACGATACTCTCGCAGAACACCAGCGGCGCCAACAGCTCGGAGGCGTTCAGGGACCTAAAGCAGCGATTCGCCACCTGGGACCAGGCCGCCGATGCTGGCGTCGGGGCGATACGGCGCTGCATACGCTCGGGCGGTCTTAGCAGCATCAAGGCGCCGCGGATTCGCAAGATCCTGCGCGACATCCGCGCCGCGCACGGTGAGGTGAGCCTGGAGCATCTTAGAGATGTCCCGCCCCCCACAGCGTATCAGTATCTGATCGGTTTTGACGGTGTCGGCCCGAAAACCGCCTTGTGCGTAATGTTGTTCGCCTTGGGGATGAAGGTCTTCCCGGTTGATACGCACGTCTGGCGAATCACTCGGCGCTTGGGGTTGCTCCCGCAGGGAATCGGCGCACAGAAGGCCCATGAGCACCTGACGCCTTTGATCCCGCCGGAGGCCCGTTACCCCATGCACCTGTTGCTGATCACACACGGCCGCGAGGTTTGCCGCGCGCGGAATCCGTTGTGCCGGCAGTGTGTATTGCTGCGTCTTTGCCCACATGCCCGCCGCAAGCCGGGGCGTGTGGGGGCTGGAGTTAAGGTTCTTGGCTGACCTTAACCAGATCGCACAGCTCTTGCATGTGGTGCAAGATCCAGTTGACTTTGCGGCCCACCACTTGCAGAAAGGCGAATCCCCCCATCCGTCCGAAGGTGCCCGTAGCTGCGATGGGTAAAACCGCTTCGGCGATTATCGCTTCGCACATCAGGCGGGGAATGGCTTTGGCTTCATCGGCCCCGGTGCCACCGACATCGCTGTAACCGCGCAAGAAATGCTCGAATCTGTCCTTGTCCACGTTCGCGGGCCACTTGGCGGGGTTTTTGTCTCCCGTGACGATCGAAAACTGAAGCGCCCCGTTTGCCACATCCAGCACCCGCTGCTGAAGGCGGACCGAGTCATAATCAATCACAGCCACCACCTTCCCGCCCTCAAACAGCATGTTCCCAGGGTGCCAATCGCCATGGATAATCTGAATGTCCCACTGATGCACGCTGAGTTTGTTCGCCCCCTCGGCGCAATATCGATATGCCTTCAGGAGCATCTCGACCGTCTTGTTCAGTTCCGCCGCCGGCGGCCTGGCGTTGATCGGGAGGGATCGCACCGTGTTGCGTATGGCCTGCTCTATGGCCGCTGAATCGTGATAGCTCCCGACGGTAGGTTCGTACCCGCTGTGAAAATCACGCAGCAGCTTGTGGTACAGCCCAAGGGTATGTCCGGCGTGGTGTGTGGCTTCTGCGGAGCCGTCGTAGCCTTGCCCCTCGACATATTCAAACATCTCGTAGATGCAACCTTCGCGCACCAGCATGGAGCTATGGTGTCTGCCAGTGGGGACTAGCCGTGCGACAGGAAACCCCTCGCCGATCAGCTTCATTTGGATTTGATGGGCAAAGGCGACCTTGGACTGATCGTCCTTCCCGCCTGCCCGTCTCTTGAACAGAAACTTACCCGCCGATGAGTCAATCACGACCTTGGGCGAGCGGCGAGAACCCCTGGGGAACTCTGCGATGTTCTTGACCCGGCCGATGTCGTAGTGGCTTAGGCACTCGGCGAGTTCTTCGGGCGTGAATGTCTCGTAATCGCCAGTCACCGTGGGTGGTTTTGCAGTTCGATCAGCCATACTGGTTTGGGGCCTCTAATGGCGATATCCGGCGCGTTCGACCTCGCACGACCCGGCACATTATAGCGACCTTTCCTGGCGGGGGGGCAGCTTCTTTAACCGCCGGTTGGCGACTTGGCCCCTCCGGGGGGTTGGACCATCGCCCTCCCGTCGAATATAATCGGCCTTCTGATGAGAATTCTCGTAACGGCGGACCTACACTACAACATCGGCCGATCGAAGGGGCCTGTCCAACAGTTGGCTGGACGGGTTCTGGCCGAAGCGGCGATCCAAGGGCCTTCGGCGTTGGTGATTGTTGGCGATACGGCTGGGGCTGATCTGGAGCAATTGCGCCAGTGCCTGGAGTTGTTCGCCGATTTCGACGGGTCCAAGCTGCTGGTCCCGGGGAACCACTGCCTCTGGTGCCGCCCCGGGGAGGATTCCGTCGATCGCTACGAGCGTATAGTCCCGGGCGTTGCCCGTGAAGCGGGCTTTGAGGTTCTGGACCACAACCCCGTCGTGATGGGTTCGGTGGGGCTGGTAGGGTCGATCGGGTGGTATGATTATTCCTTCCGCCAGGAGTCATTGGGTATACCCCGTCAGTTCTACGAGGCGAAGGTCTCTCCCGGCGCGGCGGTCTACCTTGGCGGGCACGAGCAGCTTCTGCGGACCCACGGTGAGGCCCTTTCGCGCCGCAACTTGTCATTCGCCGCCCGCTGGATGGACGGTGCGCACGTCAGACTCCCGATGAGCGACGAGCAGTTCACGCAGCAGCTTGCCGAAAAGCTCACCCGCCAGTTGGACCAGCTATCTGCGCGTGTGGACAGGATTGTTGCGTTCATCCATCATTTGCCATTTGAGCAACTGGTCCCCAAGGACCGCCCCGACCGCTTTGCCTTCGCCGCCGCCTACATGGGCTCCCAGCGGGTGGGTGACGTCTTGCTTTCCTGCCCCCAGGTCACCGATGTATACTGTGGGCATTCGCACTGGCCGCTGCGGCGGAGGATAGGACATTTGAACGTTATCAATATAGGCAGTACATATACACAGAAGCGTCTGGAGATCCTGGATCTGTAGGGGCCAGTTATGAGAAAGGTATTGATCTGCCAGTTGGTCTGCGTGTTGGGTTTGGGTTCAGTTACCTTTGCTGCGCAGACCGACGATCCGCGCATCACGCCGGTGGTGGTGGCGTATCGCCGAGCTAAACCGGCCGTCGTGAGTATCTCTGCGCGGCATATAAGAAAGACTAGTTTCGGTCCGTTCGGCCCCGATCCTTTCAAGGATATCTTCCCGTTCGCTCGGAAGGTCCAGAGCCTCGGAAGCGGGTTTATCATCCATCCGGACGGTTACATTGTCACCAACGCCCATGTCGTGCGGCGGGCTGAGAAGATCACCGTCACGGCGCACGATAACACCGAATACGACGCCAGGGTCATAAGCGCCGACTCTAAATACGATCTGGCTGTCTTGAAGATAGACCTACCTTCCGGTAGGGCCCTGGCGCACCTCCCGCTGGGCAGGGGTGACGATCTGATGGTCGGTGAGACGGTGATCGCCATCGGCAATCCGCTTGGATACGCCAATACGCTGACCACCGGGGTCATAAGCGCCACCAACAGAACGCTGAAGTTTGCCCGAGGCGTCGTGTATTCGGGCCTGATACAGATCGACGCGCCGATTAACCCCGGTAACAGCGGCGGACCGCTGCTGAATGTCAGGGGCGAACTGATCGGCGTCAACACCGCCATCCGCGCCGACGCTCAGAACATAGGGTTCGCCATTTCCGTCGATACGTTGGCACGGCAGTTGGGAAACCTGCTGAACTTCGAGCGGATCAACCGCGTCGCGTTCGGCGCGAAGGTGGCTCAGCGCCACGGTGCTGAAGGTCCCCAGCTTTACGTGACATCGGTCGCGCCCGGCAGCCCGGCCGATGGTAAGCTTCGCGCAGGCGATAGGATAGTGGCCCTCGACGGGAATGAGGTGCGGGACATCCCTGATTTTACCTGTGCCATGCTCACCAAGGTGGGGGGAACAACGGTACGCATAACCACCCTGCGGGACGGTAAAAGGTCCACCGTCGCCGTCCCGATCAAGGCCATACCGAAACCCGACGGTAAGAAACTTGCCAAGCAGTTCTTCGGGATGACGCTTCGAGAAGTCACGCCGCAGTTGGGCCACGCCCTTAACTTACCGACTGACACAGGGCTTCTCATAGTCGGTCTGGACGCCGGCGGTTCCGCCGATAAGCTGGGGCTGGAATTGAAGGACATAGTCTTTCAGGTCGGGAATTTCTACGTCAAAGACTTGGATTCCTTGGGAATCATACTTGAAGATTTCAAGCCGGGCCAAGCCGTCAAGATAGGGATCGCCAGGGGAAACGTTCGGGCCTGGGCCCCGATCAGGGCCAGGGCGTCGCAGTAGGAAAGACAGTATGCGTGTTCTTATCGCACCAGATTCATTTAAAGAGTCCCTCGGCGCCGCTAAGGTAGCCGCCGCGATCGCCTCAGGCGTCCTGGATGTCGTCCCCGACGCCGTGATCGACCTTTGCCCCATGGCCGACGGAGGCGAGGGCACCGTCGCGGCGATGGTGGCTGCCACCGGCGGGCGTTTTCTGGCGGCCGATGTCTTCGATCCGCTGGGCGGGCCTATCCGCGCCCGGTTTGCGATGCTCGGGCATCCGGACGGGACTTCTCTTCCCGGCGAGGTCGGCCTCTTGGCCGCTCGGGTAGTGTCGGAGGGTGAAGCGCCGCCGGTGCCGGCTGACGCGCAAAAAACGGCCGTTATCGAAATGGCTGCAGCGTCGGGCCTGGACCTCGTCCCGCCGGAGAAGCGCAATCCGCTGCGGACCACCACTTTCGGGACGGGCCAGCTCATCCTTGCGGCCCTGGACGCCGGCGCCGATGAGATCGTAATCGGGATCGGCGGCTCGGCGACAGTGGACGGCGGGTGCGGATGCGCCCAGGCGCTGGGGGTTACCTTTGTCAACCGCGACGGGCGCCCTGCGGTGTGCGGGCTGGCCGGAGGGGGGCTCACTGAGATCGACGGGATAGACCTGGTGAATCTCGATCCGCGCGTCGCTAAGGCGCGCATCCGAGTAGCCTGCGGCGTGCCGAATCCGCTTACCGGCCCCCACGGCGCTGCCGCTGTCTACGGGCCGCAAAAGGGCGCCACCGCCGAGATCGTCGACCAACTGGAAGCCGGCCTTGCGCATCTGGCCGAGCTGATCCGCCGCGATCTTCGCATAGATATCGAGCACCTCAGCGGGGCTGGGGCGGCAGGAGGGTTGGGCGGCGGGCTGATCGCCTTCGCCGCAGCGACCCTCCACAGCGGCGCCGAGTTGATCGGCCGGGCGGCCCGGCTGACGCGCCGGCTGAAGGCGGCCGATTTGTGCATCACGGGCGAAGGCAAGCTCGACGCCCAGAGCGCCTCGGGTAAGGTCGCCGTAAGCGTCGCCCTCGCTGCCGAAAAGGCCGCCGTCCCGGTCATCTGTGTCCCGGGCCAGGTCACCGAAGGTGCGCCGAAGGATCTGTTCGCCCGCATCTGCCCGCTGGCGGCCGGCGGAGTAAGCGTCCGCCATGCAATGGCGCACACGGAGCAGTTGTTAAAGCAGCGCACCGCCGAAGCCGTCACCAGCTTCCTGGCAAATGCGTAATTTAGGCGGCTCCACCCGCAACAGTCCTGTCCATCGCTTATGGTTGTTTACGGGGCGTGGGGTGGTGAGTATCATGCTCGTTCGATCTTGCTTACGGGACCGCGAATGGACTACTTCGAATACAAGAACGCCCTGCTGCACTGCGAGGGCGTAAGCGCCGCTGACATCGCCGATCAGGTCGGTACGCCCGTCTACGTCTATTCGGCCGCGACGCTGCTGGGCCACTATACAGCGTTCGAGGAGGCGTTCGCCGCCCTTGAACCTGTGATTTGCTTTTCTGTCAAGTCGCTGGCGAACGTTCATATCTTGAAGCTGCTGGGCCGGGCCGGGTGCAGTTTCGATATCGTCTCCGGGGGCGAGTTGGCGCGGGTAAGAGCCGCCGGTGTGGATTGCTCCAGAGTCGCCTTCGCCGGCGTCGCAAAGACCGACCGCGAGATTCGCGAGGCGATCGACGCCGGGATCATGCTGTTCAACGTGGAGTGCGAGGCGGAGTTTGAGAATCTCTCCCGCTTGGCTAGCGAGGCGGGGGCGCACGTCCGTGCCGCCCTCCGCGTAAACCCGGACGTCTATGACCCCAAGACCCACCGCTACACCGCGACCGGCAAGAAGGCGACAAAGTTCGGCGTGGACCTGGACAGGGCGGAGGCGTTTTTCGAGGCGTACGGCCGTGACCAGCACGTGCGCCTGGACGCCGTCCACATTCATTTGGGTTCGCCGATCTACTCGCCCGAGCCGTACGTCCAGGCGATAAGAAAGATTCTCGAGCTGATCGAGCAGCTGCGGGGCAGCGGGTATGAGATAACGACGTTCGACATCGGCGGGGGGTTCGCGGCCGATTACGAGCAAGCCCAGGCGCCCACCGCGGCCGACTACGCCGCGCAAATCGTCCCGCTGCTTGAAGGGAAGGATCTGAAGATCATCCTCGAGCCCGGCAGGCAGATTGCGGCCAACGCCGCCATCTTGCTTACACGTGTCGTCTACACCAAACAGGGCGGCGAGAAGAATTTTGTTATCGTCGACGCAGCCATGACGGACCTGGTCCGCCCCAGCGTCTACGGGGCCGAACACTTCATATATCCGGTCTCGCTGCGCGACGGCGCCCCCGCGCCCCAGCGGCGGATGGACCTTGCTGTCGATGGCGGCGTGAAGGTGGACGTCGTCGGCGGTGTGTGTGAGACCACGGACTTCCTGGGGCGAGACCGTCTCTTACCGCCCCTGCGGCGCGGCGATCTGCTTGCGATATTCGCGGCCGGCGCTTATGGGTTTGTCATGTCCAGCCAGTACAACGCCCGCCCGCGCTGCCCGGAGGTCCTCATCGAGGGCGATACGTCCAAGGTGATACGTCGGCGAGAGACGTACGAGGATCTTTTCGCGGCGGAGCTGGATGTGTGATGATTGGACTAAGCGGTTTGCCCGAAGGCCAGGCAGATTAATCGCTCTTCGCTATCGTTGCTCAGTGTGTGGGGTTCGTCCTTTTCGGTGGCGGCGAACTGGCCCATCGGAAGCTCGATGGTCGTCCCGTTGGTGGTCAAGGTGGCCTTGCTCGTGATTACGTAATAGCACCACTGCCCCGACTTGACCTGGACCTTCTGGCCGGACTCCAGGCACAAAAGCTCCGCCGGACCGGAATCGCCTTTATGCAGCACGATTCTTTGTGGCTTGGCTGATCCGAACCGGACCTTGGCGATGGCGTTTACTATATCCATTTTCAGGTTGGTGAGGGCTCGCTCGGTACTTCAGCAAGATCGGTTCCGCCCCTCCGCGAAGCGACCTGACTTACTGCTACAGTTCTTCTGTTACTTATATCGGCTCTAATGGGTGTTGGTTTCAGTTGCGCCGGGCGGGTTTTATCATGTCGCCGCGCTGGGTTTGTCCTTGGACAGCTGCGTGGGGCAAGAGGGTGTTCTACTTTGTTTCTTGTCTTGGCGGACGGCGGTGTCGCGATGGTTTCGCGGGGTGATCATCACGGGCTTCAATTTACCGAACCCGTTACAGGTCGGTCAGGCCCGAACGAATGGTCCGCGCCGCTACGGGCAGCCACCCCACAGACAGATTAGCGCGATGGAGAACCATGGTAGGGTGGGTGCACACCTGGGGCATCTACGCCGGGCTTCGACTTGCATCCACGCGTTTTGTCCATGGAGCAGCATGTTCTATACACAGCAGGAGCGTCCCTCTATTTCGCAGCCACAGTGTCTGGCCACGTAGAGCGCCAGTAAGTCATTGGCATCACCGTGGACCTTCGTGCTGTCAAGGCACCCATACTTGCGGACCAATTCCTGCGGCTCAATGGTGTAGATCGTCCGCAGGCCGGGCGTGTCGTTGTTCTCGAAACGCGCAAGAATCGCCGCCAGTGGTTCAGTCTGGATATTGCCCAGGCAAAACCACGGGTCGTATCCGAACGCGTTGTAGAAGACGTCAAACCCGCTTGTGATGATGAACCACGCCATGTGGGCGGGCTCAAGGGCATAGCCGAACCACGGCTCGCGCGCGAGAATCTGTCCGCAAAGCTCGGCCTCGGTGTGCCAGAGGGTCTCACTTGCGAAGTGCCTCCGGGACGACTCCAACAATTCGCGCGGGATCTTCTGCACGTCTTGGATCGTCGGCCGAAGGTGCTCGATGTCGAGCGCTCGCCCACATGCACCGGGCGTGTGCACGAAGATGTCGAACTGCCCGCCAAGCGATTCGGCGCGATCGCGCAGGCGCATCCGATCCACGCGACGCAGCAGGGACTCAAACTCCGCAATCCCGCGCGTGTTGGCGAAGAGCTGCCAGCGAGGCCTCATGCCCACCTCCAGCAGGCGCTGGGTGGCAAGCAGATTGTCGCGAAACGCTCCCTTGCGGCGGCAGAACCAATCGGTGGTTTCTTCCTCGCCGAAAAAAGTGATCTGACACGTATCGGGGCCAACGGACCTGGCCCAGGCGGCGTAGCTGTCATCCCGAGCCAGCCGCCAGATGCTCAATAGCTCGTACCGCCAAGGCGGCCCATCGCTCAACTCAGCTGCCAGTTCGTGCAGCCGGCGATAGTCGTCGCCGTAGTCCGGCTCGCGGATATGCGGCGAAACCCAGACCTTCTCGAACAAAGGGTCGTCTTCTCCGTCGCGCGTAAACTTTCGAAACAGCCCGGTAATTCGACGCACATCGGCCTCGCTGATGCCCTTGTTCGGCATGTCCCCATAGAAGCAGTGCCGACATCGGTTCGCACAGCCGAACATGTCGAAACCGACTGAGACTTCCTTGAATGATAAAGCCGCCATGCTTCTCCTCTGATGTACAACGCGCCTCACAACGATACACTTCCGGCGGCGGGCGGTAAAGAACGACGCCAGGACGTCTGCCCCGCCGCGTCAGTAATACTGCGCACGATACGCAACCGCGCGGCGTGGTCTCCTGACCCGCCGCATCACCCAAATACGTGTCCCCAGGGGACACCCTACGACCTATTCTGCGCGCGCAGGGCTGCACGGGGGCGGCGGTGATGCGCGCAAAAATGCAGATTTCCTCTTCCCGGCACGGCCGGACCTTACGAAAACCGATGGGCGAAAAAGACCGCCCCTGCGCGCGCATAAGCTCGCGCTGCCGGTAAGTATGGAGGCGCTTTGTGCGCCCGATGCGTTAAAGCGTTTGTCGCCTGATTGGCAAATTGACAATCGGATAGGGATCGATCTGGGCCCGCAGATTCCAACGGCCGCGGGGGAAATTTTCGCCGGCCGGCGCGCGCAAAAGCGCAATTGCTTGCGGCTACAGCAGCTACGGTTTTGCGGACCTGCTACAAACCGTCAGAAACTGCGACAACGTGCTACAAACGGTGGCTGGCTTGCGACTACCGGCGAATTTCTGCGACTACTTGCGGGAAACTGCGACTTTCGGGGCGTCCCGGCCGGGGGGCTTCGGTGCGATTCGCTTGACAGTGCCTGGATTTCCAATAGCATACCGTTACCGCATGGGTAAAAGCTGTGACAACGTCTCCAAGCTTCGCACGCTCGTCATCGTCCCGGCGCATAACGAGGCGGGCAGTATCCGAACGGCCATCAAGGATTTACAAACGCATGTTCCATGGGCGGACGTTGTGGTCGTCGATGATGGGTCGACCGACGGCACCGCCCGGATCGCACGCCGGTGCGGGGCGGAGGTGCTGACGCTCCCGTGCAATCTCGGTGTCGGCGGGGCCGTGCAGACCGGATACATGTACGCTCATCAAAATGACTATGACGCAGCCATTCAATTCGACGGCGACGCGCAGCACCGGGCGAACCAGATACCGAAGCTGCTTGAGCTTCTGTCGGAGGGGACAACCGATCTCGTCGTGGGATCTCGACTGTTGGGGAAGCGCCGGTTCCGTTTCGGTCCGCTGCGATTCATCGGCAGTAGGCTCCTTTCGCTGCTGGTCTCGGCGATTGTGCGCAAGAGGATCACGGATCCGACCAGCGGATTCCGCGGCGCGACGAAGCGGACGATCGCATTTTTCGCCAAGCACTATCCGCAGACGTTTCTGGCCGACACGGCCGAGTCGCTCGTATGGGCGGCTCGCAGCGGGTTGGAGATACGTGAAGTGTCGATCCGCATGCGGCGCAGGAGGGCCGGGGCCTCCAGCACAGGGGCCATAATGGGTTTAGGCCACACGATGCGGATCATATTGGCGCTGCTTGTCGATTGCTTAGAGGGGCCCATTGACGAACCGGAGCGAGAGGAATGAACCCACAAGAGCTCACCAAGTCGCCGGACTTCACCCTCGTCCATCGGATCATCCCTGCGATAGTGGCGGTCATCATCGTGGTTGCAGTAGTCGAACTGATCCGCCGCCGCAAGCTTCGCGAGGAATACGCGATGTTGTGGCTGCTGGCGTCGGCGGTGCTGCTGATCTTCGCGGTTTATCCCAAGCTGCTATGGTTGCTCCAGAAATGGCTTGGGGTGTTTTACCTGACGATAATGGTACTGGGGTCGTTTTTCTTCCTGATGCTGCTTACGTTGCGCCTGGGGATTTCCATCAGCCGGCTGACGGATGATTCTCGGCAAATTGCCCAGCGCTTGTCCCTGCTGGAGCGGAAGCTCGAAAAGTTCACCTCAAGCCAAATCGACGATTCGAATGACAAAGACTAGAAGTCATCCCAAGACCTGCTTTCGTCGCGAGAACGAGCAGTTTTGTCGGCCGGCAAGGAGAGAAAACGACGGCATATTCAATGGATATTCCGAGTTTGATCGACGCCGCCGGGCGGCAAAAGAGCCGTTCGCAGCGGAAATGAGGTTTTGGGATGGCTTCTGACCAAGCCCACACTCGGTCTGACGGGCGGGCCGCTGCACTGGACAATTGCCCTTCGGCGCCGTTGGAAATCTCGCGGCGCTTTGCAGTTGTAGGGGTGGCGATCTTGCTGGTAGTGGCGGCGGGGCTCTTGGTGAAGCAGATCACTTGGTCCAAGATCGCCACGCGGGACGCCTGCGGTTTTTACCTTCCCCTCGCCAACGCATTCGCCGTAGGGCAGACAGATGCAGCACAGCATCCGATGGTCCCGCCGCTGTATCCGCTCAGCGTGGGTCTGCTGGGACGCGCCGTCGGATTCGCCGACGATCCGGCAGAGCTGGCCGGCCAGATTATCAGCGCCGTCAGCGTCCTGTGTCTTGTTGTGTGTGTCTACTTTGTCGCAAGCATGACCTTTTCCCGCAGGACGGGCCTGGCGGCTGCTGCGTTGGTCGCAGTCAATCGGTGGATTATTCGCTTCGGGGGGAGTGTGGGCCCGGCGATGATGTACTCGGTCTTTGTGACGCTAGTGGTGCTGGGGGTGTTGAGGTACAAGAACAAACCGTCGGGGTGGGTCGCCGCCTTTGTGGGGGTGGTAAGCGCTGCAGCCGCCCTTACGCGTAGCGAAGGGGTATTCCTTGCGCCGCTGGCGGCGATCGTCATGCTGGCGGTCGTCTTGGGGGGTAAGAGGCGCCCAACAGTACGCGTAGTCCTGCATCTGGCGATAATGATTGTGGTAGTCGGTCTGTTGTGGTCGCCCAGGTTGTTGTACATGCGTGCCGAAACCGGCCGCTACGTCCTCGATGTGAGAACGACGCAGTTTCTGGAAGGACAAGCCGCCAAGAGAAACCCAAGCTCGTGGCGCCCGCCAAACGAGTCCGCCAGGATTAACCTCCGTACGGGTAGGCGGGTGCGAAGCTGGCCGGACGTGCTACAGGAGGCCGGTGAGACGCTGGTTATGGTTATTGGCCCGGCGACCTGGGTGCTGGCGGGCGTTTGGTTCTTCCGTCGCAAGAATATACCCCGCCGCGGCGCCGCCCAGCTCATAATCGCCGCCGTGGTCATTACCGAGATAGCCATCGTCGCCCGCGTAAAGATGGACCGCCGGTACGTCGCTTCAGTGGCGTCTGTGGCACAGGTGTGGGGCGGTGTCGGTATGGTGGTGCTCTCGGAGCGTCTGCGCGAGATGCGGGGCCGCTTAGGCGCGTTCGGGCGGTCGCTGACGCAACAGATGGTGGCGATGGGTCTTCTGATAGCTGCCCTGGCCTGCTGGTCGGTGTTCAGCTCGAACGTCGGTACGCGGCACGCGGAATTGCGCCGACTGGGCCGACAGATACGCGACCTCGCCGGCGCCGGGCAGGTTGTCCTGAGTACGTCGACCGAACCGGCGTACTACGCCGACGGGCGATCAGTCCTTATCGTCGAAGCCCGTAGCGAATCAGCGGGCCTTTCGCCCGAGCATTTGGGGCGGATATGCCGGGCCAACGCCGTGGGGTTCATCGTTATACGCTCCGACGAGAACTGGTGCAGTTGGCTGCGCGATCTAGCCGCCGGCGGCGAAGCTGCCAAAGGCGTTGTCCTGGGAACAGGAAGCAGCGGGAAGAGAGCCCGGCGAACGGGCACAGCAATTGTTTCCTATCTCATCGACGCCGAGGAGCTGATCAAACTGCTCCCGGACACCGGCGCCCCCGCAGGTGCCTTGCGCGGCACAGACGAGCGTTAAGTGCTCTAGCGACGAAGCAGCTCCATGAGCCTGTAGGCGGCGACGATCTTGGCGCAGTTGAGGCGCTGGCAGAATATGGCCCATCGGTATCGGCCGCCTGCCTGCTCGGCCGCCACGGCGAGTTGCTCGCGAAACTGATCGCGGAACCCCGCCCCCGATTTACTAAGGGGATACCATCTAAAGGCCGCCAGGTACGCGTTGATAAACCGCCCGCCCCAGCGGGCACCCAACCGGAGCCAGTAGTTGTAATCCATGCAGTAATGAAGATCCGTCCGAAACGGCCCAACTTGCTCGCCCGCCGACCGCCTCCAGAAAACCCCCATCTGGGAGATCCAGTTCTCCGCCAGCAGCTTTCGGTAGCGGTACCTCCGCATGCGGAGGTTCTTGTACCACGTGATCGACTGGCGGATCTGATGTCCCGCCGCGTCGATGACGCGCACCTTTCCGTATGCCCACTGCGTTTTCGGCTCGCACTCAAAGACGTCCGCCACCGTCGCCAGCGCGCCGCTCTCGTAAAGGTCGTCGCTGTTGACCCAGCCGATCACGTCTCCGGTCGCCATCGCCACGCCCTTGTTCAGCGCATCGGCCTGGCCCTTGTCAGGTTCGCTTATCCACCGAATCGCATCTCCGCAGCTGTTGAGAATATCGACCGTCGAGTCGGTCGAGCCCCCATCGACGATGATGTGCTCCAGTTCAAAACGACCTTGCTGTGACCGGACTGAATCGATGGTGCGTCCGATATAATCGGCCTGGTTGAACGAGGGCGTAATGACCGAGATCTTCAACACGCCCAGACGATACACAAACCGCCCGTCGCTCACAAGATGTCGCGCGGTCGCTATTGACCTTTGGCGGCAGTGGTTTTATATTGTTGCTTAGGGTCGAGGGTCGCGACGGAACCAATTCTCTGGAAGAACGACATGGCCTTAAGCAAGCTGGACGAACTGGAAAGCAGGAGCATTTTCATCATCCGCGAGGCGTACCAGCAGTTCCGCAAGATCGCCTTGCTCTGGTCGATCGGGAAAGACTCCACGGCGTTGCTGTGGATTTGCCGCAAGGCCTTTTTCGGGCCCCTGCCCTTCAACGTCGTGCACATCGACACCGGGTATAAGTTCCCCCAGATATATGAGTTCCGCGACGAGTACGCCGTCAAGTGGGACCTGGACCTGATCGTGGGGAAGAACACCGAGGCCCTGGAGGCCGGGATGGGTCCCGAGGCGTCGGCGTCCAAGTTGGACTGCTGCACCGCGCTTAAGACCGAGGCCCTCAAGCAGACCATCGGCCGTGAGGGTTTTGATGCGCTGCTTTTGGGGATCCGGCGTGACGAACACGGGATACGCGCCAAGGAGCGGGTTGTCTCGCCGCGCGACCGGCAGTTCAAGTGGGATTACCAGAACCAGCCCGCCGAGCTGTGGGACCACTACAAGAACAGCTACGCCGAAGGGACCCACGCTCGGGTCCATCCCATGCTGCACTGGACCGAACTTGATATCTGGACCTATACCCGCCGCGAGAAAATACCGGTAAGCCCCCTGTACTTCTCACGCGATGGGAAGCGCTACCGCAGCATCGGGTGCCATACCTGCTGCCAACCCGTGGACTCGACGGCGTCGAACGTGGACGAAATCATCGAAGAGCTCGCTACCACCACGCAGGCCGAACGGGCGGGCCGTGCCCAGGATAAGGAATCCATCTACACCATGCAGAAGCTTCGCGCGATGGGGTATATGTGATGGGTGCGGTCGATTCGCAGACCAGGCAGCTCAAGTTCGTTATCGTCGGGCACGTCGACCACGGGAAGAGCACGTTGATAGGGCGGCTCCTGTACGATACGGATTCCCTCCTGCCTTCAAAAATGGAAGAAATCCGCGCCGCCTGCGCCGAGCTGGGGCACGATGTAGAGTTCTCCTACGTGATGGACAATCTCGAGGAGGAGCGGTCCCAGCGCATCACCATCGACACCGCACAGATCCAATTTCGCACGCCGCAGTGCGAGTACGTCATCATCGATGCGCCGGGGCATCGCCAATTCATCCGCAACATGGTCACGGGCGCCAGCGAGGCCGAGGCGGCAGTGTTTATCGTCGACGCCGAAGAGGGCGTCCGCGAGCAGACCCGCCGACACGCCTACGTCCTGGCGATGCTGGGGATCGAACAGGTGATTGCGGTGATCAACAAGATGGACTTGGTCGGCTGGAGCCAGGAGCGTTTCCAGCAGGTCAGTGGCGAGCTTACGAGCTTCTTGGGCCAGCTGGGGATCACCCCGCTGCTGGTCATGCCGGCCTCGGCCAAACTGGGCGACAACGTCGCCAAACCAAGCACCAACATGCCCTGGTACACCGGTGCGATCATGATTGATTCGCTCGCCAAACTACGCCGTCGTAGCCGTCCGGATCAGCTTCCGCTGAGGCTCCCCATCCAGGACCGATACGAACTGGACGGAAAGAAAATACTTCTGGGCAGGATTGACACCGGGACGATTCGCACCGGTCAGGAGGTCCTGTTCCTACCCTCCGCCGTGACGGCCGAGGTCGCCTCGATCGAGGTCTTTCTACAGGACCGAACCAGCGCCGAGGCCGGCGAGAGCATCGGGGTGACGTTGCGGGGCGATGAGCCCATCGGGCGAGGCCAGGTCGCCTGTCCGACCGATGCGCCAGCCGGCGTGTCCGACCGGTTCTGCGCCAACGTGTTCTGGTTGTCAAATGATGCGTTCCGAATGGGTGAGCCGCTAAAGCTGCGCTGCGCGACACAGCAGGTTCCCTGTACGATCGAGCGGATCGAGCAGCTTACCGACAGCTCGACGCTGGAGCTGATCGCACAGGACGCCCGCGAGATGGCCGCTACGCAGGTCGGGCACGTGGTCATCCGCACCGAGCGGCCGATCGCCATCGAGCCGTTCGCCCAGACTCCGCAACTGGGCAGGTTCGTCCTGACGCGCGGCCACGACGCCGCGGCCGGGGGGATCATCACCGAGACAAAGGCATGACAGACCATGGCCGGCGCGTTTGAAAGAGTCTTCGTCCTCGGGATCGACGGGGTTCCCCACTCGCTGCTGGATCGCTTCAGCGCCGAAGGCGTCATGCCGAACCTTACCGAACTTCAAACCTGCGGCCAGTCCGCGCAGATCGACAGTGTATACCCGACGGTGTCCAACGTGGCGTGGGCGTGCTTCCAGACCGGTAAAGGCCCCGGTAAGTTCGACATCTTCGGTTTCACCGAGGTGGACGAGCAGATGCGGCTGCGGATTCCCAACATCACGCACCTGCGCAGCAAGACCATCCAGCAGCTCGCCTCCGACGCCGGGCGGCGAGTTATCAGCCTGGGCCTGCCCAGCAGCTATCCCCCGCGCCCCGTCAATGGGCTGATGGTAAGTGGGTTCCTCGCCCCGACGCTGGAGCGGGCCGTCCACCCCCCCGACCGGCTCGAGCAGTTGACGCAACTGGGTTATCAACTGGACATCGACCCGGTGCGCGCCCGCGGGGATTTACCTTACCTCAAGTCCACAGTGCTGAAGCTGCTGGACGGGCGGCGCCGCACCGCCGAAGCGTTGATGTCCCAACAGTGGGACCTGTTCCTGCTGCACGTCATGGAGACGGACCGCGTGAACCATTTCATGTGGCGGTTGTGGGACAGCGGCGACCGCGAGGGTAAGGCCTTTTTCGAGGACTTCTATCGGCGCGTGGATGATTTTATAGGTGAGCTTGCCGATCGGCTCGGGCCGAAAGACCTGCTGTTGATACTGTCCGACCACGGTTTTTGCCTGATCCGTCACGAGGTCGAGCTCAACCGCTGGCTGATGGACGAAGGTTATCTGAAGCTGTCCGGCGATCCGACTAAGGAGATGTTCGCTGCGATATCCGGCGATTCGGCTGCCTTTGCGATGGTCCCGGGCCGCATCTACCTCCTTGACCGGGACAAGTACGGTCGCGGATCGGTCACGGACGCCAACCGCCAGAGCATAACCGACGAGATTATCGCCAAACTGCAATCGCTGCGAGATCCGGGCACTTCCCGTGCGGTCTGCAAATCGGTTTTCCGGCGGGGCGAACTGTTCGCCGGACCGTACGCGAATCACGCTCCCGACATCGTGATCGATCCGAACGACGGGTACGATTTGAAGGGGGCCCTCACCGGCGGCGAGATATTCTCCGCAAGCCCGATCACCGGAATGCACACGTATTACGATGCGTATCTTTACGCGCGGGGCGCCGAGCTTGCGGGTGGCCGCCGCTGCATCACCGACGTAACGCGGAGCATCGCCGAGGCGCTGTCGATTCCCGTCCCGCCGGATATGGACAGCAGGGGCGTACTGCTCTAGATGTACCCTAATCCCCGCAAACGGCGTTCCACCTCCGCCTGGTCTTCTTCAGTCAGCACTTCCTTACCTGCGACGCGTGCGTCCGGCCCGGCGGTTCGCTGCGGGATGTCCACGTCGTCGGTGAGGATTTCTCTAAGCACGCGCCCGTCGAACTGGCTAGGTATCGGACAACCCAGAATCGCCAGGACAGTCGCCGGGACGTCGGCGATATTGGCGTCTTGCGTTTCGCAAGCTTTGATGTGCGGACCGATCGCCAGGAACGCTCCATCCTTGCGGTGGTCCCCGTGTCGCTGCAGCCCGCCGGAACCGGGGTCCGGCAGATCGTAGAAGACCTCGTCGCCGGACGACTCCGCCAACAGGGTCGTGGCGTAGAGCTGCTCGGCCTGGAGCATAATCACGTCGGGTAGGCGGTCGAGGCACGGACCCGACCAGATTTCCTCGCGGCGGTAGACACCCTCGGCGATCTTCTCGGATGTCTGCGGATCGGCCAGCTCGCCCAGTGCCGCGATGATCTGGTCGCGCACCGCTTCGTATTCGTCGCCGCGCTCGATAATTCCGCCCGGCTGGCGCCCCTTTAGATTCACGAACACACCGGCCGAGTCGCCCGTCGGGTACGCCTTGGTCCGCGAGAAGTCGATCCCGCTGAAGGCGACCATGCTGGCGCCCTTCTGCGCCAATCCGGCGAAACGTGCCTTGATCTTGCTCTTAAGCGACGTCGGCGCGATCCGCGCGAAGGACTCGATTGCGCGCTTACCGATCCGGCCCAAAACACCGGGACGCGATTCGGTAAGCAAGCCCGCCCGCGCCAGGACAGCGCGCAGATTCAGCCCGCCCCGCAGCGGCCCTGCCCCGTGATCCGACAGGATCAGCACGTCGGTATCGTCGCCCGCCTCCGCCAGCAGCGCGCCGACGGCGTCGTCCAGCTTCTGGTAGACCGACCGGATCGCATTGGCGAGCCGCTCGTCGACCTCGCCGCCGCTTTGGGCTGCCTCCATGTAGCGCCAAAAGTAGTGGCTCACCCGGTCTGCCGCCATGAACACGACACAAAACAACGGCGGGCGATGCTTGCGGTACAGGCCCACGGCCGCGGCCTTGCGGGCCTCCACCGTCGCCAACGCCCGTTCGAGAAATTGCATCCGCACGTCCCCGCCGCCGGTGTCCACTATGTCCACGTCGATCGCGTAGTTGGGGGAAACCTCAAGCAGCTCGTCGAACAGCTCCGGCGGACTGGCGATCTGGCGACGAACGCCCGGCGAAAGCACCCCGGAGATGATGAACCCATCGTATTCCTTAGGCGGGTACGTGATCGGTACGTTGATCACCCCGCCGCGGATCCCATGTTCGGCGGCGATTTCCCAGAACGTTGCCCCGCGGCGGTGCGTGCGGTTCATGAAGCTGGCGGTGTAGGCGTCGGGTGCGATCTGGCAGAAATCGATGATCCCGTGCTTACCGGGGTTAACGCCCGTGGCGAACGTGCTCCAGGCGGCCGGGGACATCACCGGAATCGTCGTCCGCAGCGGACCGGCCGCGCCCTGCGCCAGGAACCGGCCCAGATTAGGTAACCGCCCCTGGTCCGCCCACGGCCGGATCAAATCCAGCGTCACCGAGTCCAGCCCGATGACCATCACCTTTCGTTGCGCCATGTTGCACTCCCGCTAGACCAACGACCCCGACGCCGCCAGACTATATCAAAACCGCACCGACAGTTACAGGACACACAGCCCTTGGCGGACTTGCCCGACGGATGGTAGGCCTGTATCATGCTTCCCATGGCTACCAAGGCGCTTATCACGGGGATTACGGGCCAGGACGGTAGTTACCTGGCGGAGCTTCTGCTGAACAAGGGCTACGAGGTTCACGGTATCATCCGCCGGTCCAGCTCGTTCAACACGGGGAGGATCGACCACCTCTACCGCGACCCGCACTTACCGGGGACGCGGCTGTTCCTGCATTACGGGGACCTGACCGATGGGACGGGGCTGCGCAAGATCCTCACTAAGGTCGAACCCGAGGAGGTGTACAACCTTGGCGCCCAGTCCCACGTGCGCGTCAGCTACGACCAGCCGGTCTACACCGCCCAGGTCAACGCTGTCGGGACGGTGCGGCTGCTGGAGGCGCTGCGGGACACCGGGATCGGCGCGAAGTTCTACCAGGCGTCCACTTCCGAGATGTACGGTCAGGTATCCGAGACGCCGCAGACGGAGCAGACCAAGTTCCACCCCCGCTCCCCGTACGCCTGCGCGAAGGTGTACAGCTTCTGGCAGACCGTGAACTACCGCGAAAGCTACGACATGTTTTGCTGCAACGGGATCCTGTTCAACCACGAATCGCCGCGGCGGGGCCAGACGTTCGTCACGCGCAAGATCACGCGGGCAGCGACGCGCATCAAGGAGGGTCTGCAGGAGAAGCTGTACCTGGGGAATCTCGATGCGCAGCGAGATTGGGGGTATGCGCCGGAATTCGTCGAGGCGATGTGGCTGATGCTTCAGCAGGAGGCCCCCGGCGATTACGTGATCGCCACGGGTGTCTCGCACAGCGTCCGTGAGTTCCTTCAACTGGTGTTTGGGCACCTGCAACTGGACCACAAGAAGCACGTCGAGATCGACCAGCGTTACTACCGCCCGGCCGAGACCGAGATCCTTCTGGGGGATTCGACCAAGGCACGTCAGCAGTTGGGCTGGAGTCCCACCACGACGTTCGAGGAGCTTGTCAGCCTGATGGTCGAAGCCGACTGGCAGCTCGCCAGGGGGGAGCGGGTCCTCGCCGAGCATCAAGCCAATAACCAAGGGACTTGCGGAGCATAGACGATGGACCTCGCCGCGCAGCGCATTGTTGTCACCGGGGGAGATGGTTTCTTGGGGCGCCACCTGCAGCGGGCGCTGCTTGGGGCCGGGGCGCAGAAAGAGAACCTCCTGATCCCGCTTATCGACGATTACGATCTGACCGGCGAGGGCGACGTCGTCCGCATGTACGATCAGATGACCCCCGACGTGGTGATCCACCTGGCCGCCCAGGTCGGCGGGATCGGCGCAAACCGCGAGAACCCGGGCAGATTCTTTTACGCCAACATGGCGATGGGCCTGCACCTGATCGAGCACGCCCGCCGGCGCAATATAAAAAAGTTCGTCCAGATCGGGACGATTTGCGCCTATCCCAAATTTACGCCCGTCCCGTTCCGCGAGGAAGACCTTTGGGCGGGGTACCCTGAAGAGACGAACGCACCATACGGAATCGCAAAAAAGGCCCTGCTGGTGATGCTGCAGGCCTACCGGGCGCAGTACGGACTTAACGGTGTTTACCTTCTCCCGGTCAACCTCTACGGGCCGGGCGATAACTTCGACCCCGCCGCCAGCCACGTCGTCCCTGCCCTGATTCGCAAGTTCTCCCAAGCCGTCGATACCGGCGACGACGAGGTGGAGGTTTGGGGAACGGGCACGGCGAGCCGGGAGTTCCTTTACGTCGAAGACGCCGCACGCGGGATCACCCTTGCCACACAAAACTACGACGCCTCCGACCCCGTCAACCTCGGTGCGGGCTTTGAGATTACCATCAAGGATCTCGCCGCCAAGATCGCCCAGTTGACCGGTTTTGCCGGCAGAATTAAGTGGGACACCTCCAAACCCGACGGGCAGCCACGCAGGTGTCTCGATACAGGGCGGGCTAGGGAACTGTTCGGCTTCGTGGCCGAAACCCCGTTCGAGCAGGGCCTGAAGCGCACAATCGAATGGTGGCGCGCCCAACCACACTGACCGGCGGCGATGCGAACGTAACAGGGGCGCAGGGCAATTCGCTGTTGTTAGCGCTGCCGGCGGGTGATGTTTCGTTTGCGGCGAACCGGCCAACCCGCCGATAAGAACAGCGAAACGATAGATTGACAAACCACCCGACAGCAGCTACTTTATGAAGTTCGTGGAACGTATGATATAAGTGGATGCGTAGGGAAGGGCGAAGCATAGACCGTGGCCCGCCTTGCGATCTTGGAGTTGACCAATGGCGCACAAAAAGGGACAAGGTTCATCGCGGAACGGACGGGACAGCAATCCCCAGTTTCGAGGTGTCAAGAGGTTCGGCGGCCAGGTGGTAACGGCCGGCAGCATCATCGTCCGCCAATGCGGCACGCCGTTCAAGGCCGGCAGGAACGTAGGCCGCGGGCGCGACGACACGCTGTTCGCGCTGGAGGCCGGCAAGGTCGCGTTTCGCGGGCGATTCGTGGATGTCGTCTGACCTGCGACGCGTTACATAGTCTCCTACAGGATGGCTCCCCGCCGTGGCGCCATCCTTCTTTTGTGCTATCCTCTCGTGGGGTCCACCCATGTTCATCGACGAGGCGGACATAGAGGTAATCGCCGGCAACGGCGGGAATGGCTGCATCGCCTTTAGGCGGGAGAAGTACGTCCCCCACGGTGGCCCGGCCGGGGGCGACGGCGGTGACGGGGGAAGCGTATACATCGCCGCCGACGCATCGTACAACACGCTGCAGCACTTGGCCGGCCATCGGCGATGGAAGGCCCGCAAGGGACAGCACGGGATGGGCAAGAACCGTCACGGACGCTCCGGAACGGATGTCTGCGTTCGCGTCCCGCCCGGGACGATCATCTACGATTCCGAACACGACCTGACGCTGAAGGATCTAACCGAGCCCGACCAGACCGTATGCGTCGCCGTGGGGGGGAAGGGCGGCTGCGGAAACACGCACTTCAAGAGTCCGACCAACCAGGCCCCGCGCCAGGCCGAGCAGGGCGAACCCGGCGAACGGCGCCGTCTGCACCTGGAGCTGAAGCTGATCGCCGACGCCGGGCTGATCGGGAAGCCCAACGCCGGAAAGAGCACGCTGCTTTCGCACCTTTCCAGCGCACGCCCGAAGATCGCGGCGTATCCTTTCACCACGCTGGCGCCGTGTTTGGGCATCGTCGAGCTGCCGCGATTCCGGCGATTCGTAATGGCCGACATCCCGGGCCTTATCGAAGGCGCGCATATCGGTGTAGGGCTGGGAGATGAGTTCCTCCGGCACGTCGAGCGGACAAAGATCCTCATTCACGTGCTGGACATCTGCCCGCCGGACCGAGACCCGGTAGGCGACTACAAGGCGATCAGAAGCGAACTGACCCAGTACTCTGCGTCGCTGGCGGGGAAGGACGAAATCATCGTTGCGAATAAAATGGACCTGACGGGCAGCGGCGAGAACCTGAGTCGCCTTCAAGATGACCTGCAAGTGGAGGTCATTCCCATCAGCGCCGCCACCGGCGAGGGTCTGGAGCGGCTGACGGAACGGATCTGGGAGGCCCTGGGCGAGCAGGTGCCCGAGCGGTAGAATGAACGTCTCTGGGAGCGTCTTGGATGGATCAGATACCGAACATCCTGGCCTGTGACGTGGGGAACACAACGATCCGCCTCGCCTGCGTCAACGGCGACGAGATCGGGCCGATAAAGCAACTGAAGATCGGCGATCTGTCCGGTTTGGGCGATGTGCTGGATGAGCTGTGGGCGCACATGCCCAACCCGAAAACAATGGTTGCTTGCAGCGTCAATCCGACCGGTCTGAAGGCCCTGGAGGCAGCGGCGGCCGAGGCGCCAGGCCGCAAGGTGCTCGTCATAGGAACCGACCTGCCCTTACCGATCGAGATGGACTTACCTCATCCCGAAAGTGTGGGAGCCGACCGGATCTGCTGTGCGGTGGCGGCGTACGATCGGCTTGGCGTGGCGTGCGTGGTGGCGGATTTCGGAACGGCGATCACCGTAGACTGCGTCAGCGGCGACGGCGTTTTTCTGGGCGGGGCGATCTTACCGGGAATTGAGATGGGTGCGGCGGGTCTTGCGGAAAAGACGGCTGCCTTACCGAAGGTCACCCCCACCAACCCCGACTGGGTATTCGGTAAGGACACCGTCCAGGCGATCATCGGCGGGCTTGTCTTCGGCGCCCGCGGGGCCTTGCGGTGTCTGGTGGAGTCCTACGCTGCGGAGTTGGGTCACTGGCCTGTCGTTATCGCAACAGGCGGCGACGCCGAGCTTGTCTGCGCGGACCGGAACGTCTCCGATATGGTCCAGGCGATAGTTCCTGACCTGACGTTGCGCGGCGCAGCGATAGCGTATTATCGGACGTTGGCGAAATGACCGGTTCGCACCTTGGTGACCCCACGCCTGGCGGGCGCCCCAGCACCACGGCGACGGTCCAAACTCCGCCGGGGCTGGGCGGGATAACCGTCATTCTGCTCAGCGGCCCGGAGACCGAGAGGATACTCGATAAGACATTCCGCCCCTTACCCTCCCACCGTGACGGCGGGGAAGGTGTGCTGCAATTGGGCCATCTCATTCGCGGCGAGCGGGTCATCGACGAGGTGATCGTCTCCCGCCGGGCCTGTCGGGCCGAGATCAACATCCATGGCGGACCGGCCGTCGCAAGGGCAGCCCTTGAACTTCTCGCCGACTGCGGAGCAAAGGTCTGCCCGCCACGAGCGGGCCCGGCCGAGACCTTCGCCCCGGCCCATCCAAGTTGGGATAACCCGGCGATCGGCACCGAGATGCTGGACGCCCTCCCCGCAGCCCGTAGCGCGCTGGTTGGCTCGGCGATGACACGGCAGTGGTCGGGGGGTCTGTCCGCTGTGGCCTGTAGTACCGAGCCCGAGCCACAGCAGCTTCGCCAGGCCGCTGAAGCCCTTGGCGCGATGCGAAGGCTCCTGGAACCGGCCGAGGTCGTTCTTGCCGGGCCGCCAAACGTCGGAAAGTCCACGCTCACCAACGCCTTGGTGGGTCGTCAGGTCAGCATCGCCCACGCCGCGCCGGGAACGACACGCGACTGGGTCCGCGAGCTGGCGCTGCTGGAGGGCGTACCGGTGTATCTGACGGACACCGCCGGGATCTGGGACGCGCCGGGCGAGGTAGACGCTGAGGCGGTCCGCCGGGCTCGCCGGTGCGTCGGTCAGGCCGACGTGGTCGTGCTGCTGGATAGCGGCGAACTGACGCAGTGTCCCAGTTGGTGTCATCCCGACCGAACCATCCGCGTGTGGTCCAAATGCGATATTCACCCGCCGCGCGACGCTGCGGGATTGGCGGTCTCGGGCATCACCGGGGACGGGCTGGGCCAGTTGGGCGGCGCGATCTTGGCGGTTCTGGGGTTGGACCGGTTCGAGGCGTGCGAGGGCCGCGCGTTTACCGCTCGACAAGCGGATTTGCTGATCGAAGCAGCCGACGCCATCGAGGCCGAAGACGCACTTACCTGCCAGCGAGCATTGCAGAGACTTCTTCGAGGTGATTCCTAAATCAGCTCCAGCTTGGCGAGTCTCAGCAGGAGCGTCTTTGTCCCGGACTGATGGAACTCGACCTTGGCTCGCGTGACGGGCCAGGGCTGGGAGATCTGAACCACTCGCCCGGCGCCGAAAGTTGCGTGGTAGACCTTGGAGCCCACCTTCAGGTATTCGTATTCGGGGGGGACTTCCGCGGCGTCGGCCATCGCCTCTATGAGCTGGCGCTGCTCGACGTCTTCGTAGAAGCGGCCCTTGCGGCGCCCGTGTAGGGGCGCGACAGGGCGGGCGGTGGTGAAGTCTTCGATGGTGACGGATTCGGTTCCGATTTCGGTGAGGAACTGTGAGGCCGCCTGCGGGAGGCTTTGGCCTCGGACCATGCGGTATCTGGCGCAGGTCAGTGTAAGCTCGTCTATCGCGCGCGTCATTCCGACGAAGGCGAGGCGACGTTCCTCTTCGAGCTTTTCGGTTCCCTTGTAGAGTACCTCCGGGGTGTCGAGTCTTTCGAACGGCAGCAGGCCGTTCTCGCACCCGACGATGAAAACCGCCGGAAACTCCAGGCCCTTAGCGGCGTGCAGCGTCATCAGCGTAACCGCGCCGCCCGTCCCGTCGAAATGATCCACATCCGACACAAGGCTCACTTTGTGCAGGTAGTGTCCGATCGTGATGGGCTGATCGTCCGATTCATCTTGCGAGACCTCGTCGAATTCCGCGGCGGTGGAGATCAGCTCATCGATATTGGCGAGGTCCTGTCGGGCTTGCTCCATATCCTCGCCAAGTGCCTCCTGCAGGCCCGTACGCTTCACGACGTTTTCCATCACGTCGCGCACGGGTCCGGCCAGCCCAGATCCCAGCGAATCGATCAGCTCCCCGAAGGCGGAGACTTTCTTGGTTGCTGCTGCGGCCAGATTCGCTTCCTGGTGGCGCCGGGCGGCCTCCAGCAGCGAGATCCCTTTGGCGGCGGCGAGGTCCCGCAGATGTTTGATTGTTGTCGCGCCGATTCCCCTGGCGGGCGTGTTTATGATCCGCAGGCAGCTGAGATCATCTTGCGGATTGACCAGAAGCTTCAGGTACGCCAGGACGTCCTTGACCACCTTGCGATTGTAGAACTCCACGCCGCGCGCGATTTGATACGGTATCGACGCGCGTATCAACGCCTCTTCCAGGACGCGCGATAGGGCGTTGATGCGGTAGAAGACGGCTACTTCGCCGTACTTGCCACCGCTTGCGCCCCTGGCGGAGATTCGCTGGGCGAGCAGATCGGCCTCGGCGTGCTCGTCGTCGCAATAGGCGACGTGGATATCGACCCCTCCGAGACGACGGGTCCACAGGGCCTTTTCCTTGCGCATCTTGTTGTGGGAGATCAGGTGCGAGGCGGCCGTGAGGATAGGCTTGGTGGAGCGGTAGTTCTCCTCCAATCGGATGACCGTGGCGTTGGGGTAGTCGGTCTCGAATTCCAGGATATTGTTGATGTCCGCCCCGCGCCAGGTGTAGATGCTCTGGTCCGGATCGCCGGTGGCGCAGATGTTCTCGTGATCGACCGCGATACCGTGGGCCAGGATGTACTGAGCGCGGTTCGTGTCCTGGTATTCATCAATGAGGATATACTTGTAGCGCCGGGATAGAAGCTGGCGTATCTCGGGCCTGTCGCGCAGCAGGTACGCCATTCGCAGCAGCAGATCGTCGAAATCGAGGGCGTTGTTGGATGCGAGTAGCTGCTCGTAGAGGCGATAGATCCTGGCGATATTCTTGCTGCGGAAATCGGAGGCTTCGGCGGCGAACTGCTCGGCGCTGTTCAGCTGGCCCTTAGCGGCCGAGATTACCGCCAAGACTTTCGACGGGACGAAGGTTCCCGCCGGTAAGTCCGCCCGCTTAATCGCCTCTTTGAGGATCCTGAGCTGATCGGCCCGGTCGTATATGGTGTAGTTCCCCGCAAGGTTGGCTTCGGCGGCGAATTCCCGCAGCAACCTTGCGCACAGCGAATGGAACGTGCAGATCGTTGCGCCGTGGGGGATGTCCATGGCGTGCACTCGCTGTTGCATTTCCTGTGCGGCCTTGTTTGTGAAAGTAATCGCCAGGATGCTATTGGGTGCAGCTGTCGCCCCGATCAGATATCCCACTCGGCGCGCGATAACGCGGGTCTTACCCGAACCCGCACCCGCAAGGACGAGCAGCGGGCCGTCCGTATGCGTAACGGCCCTGCGCTGGGGTTCGTTCAGGTCGGCGAGAATATCCAAGGGCCTCTCCGGTGCACATCAGTGAATTATACTGGACCGAATGGGACACACTTATCCTAAGGGCCTCGTGAAGCGTCCGTCGCGCTGCGGACAAGCAAACCAGGACTCAACAGGGGCATCTTGGGGGACCACTATACCGGCCCGGCACGGACCGAGCCAAGAAACTCGCCATAAAAACGGGTGCTTTTTTGCGCGCAACTAAAGCGACGAACTGGTGCGTCGATGAAAAGATCGGGACCAAGTTCCCTAGTGGGCGCAGTACATGAACGCACCGATTAAAAAGGAAGTTCTGACCACGGGCGAGGTGGCCAGAATCTGCCATGTAGCACCCCGGACCGTCACTAAGTGGTTTGACACCGGAGAATTGAGGGGCTATCGCATTCCCGGTAGCAGGGATCGGCGCATACCGATCCAGCAGCTCTTGGCGTTCATGCGTGCTCACAGTATCCCGCTTGAGGGATTGGACGGCGGAATCTGCCGCGTGATGATCTTCGATGCGTCCGGGCCGGATGAGTTGATTGACTCATTGAACCTTTCGCAGCGGTACGAGGTTCGCACGGCCGCCAATGGCTTCGAGGCTGGAGTGCTCGCCCAGGAGTTTCACCCCCACGTGATTGTCCTGGGCACGACAGAGGAGCCGGATGATCTGGTCGCCATGTGCAAGAACATTCGTTCTTCATCGGCGCTTGAGGCGACAAAGCTGGTCGCGGCGATTCCAAAGCTGACGGAACATCACAGCAATTGGTTGCTTCAGAGGGGTTTTGATGGCTGCCTGCCCAACCCGTATACGCCCGAGCAGCTTATGGCGGTCGTTGAGGACGTAACCAATTTGGTGGGTTGATGTGAGGGTTTTCCGGGCCGCCCATTGGAGGGTGCCGGAGGGGTTCCCTTCGGCACGGGCGGCCCGACCTAAAGCCCTAAGGGAACTTGGCGTGTGCAGCGGACGCCCCCCCGTGGGTGCCTTTACCGGCCCTGCGGAGGGTGCGAGATCGGGCAGCCGGTGTTTGCGCCTGGCTGCCCGGCCGCCTTTTTCACTCCACACCCCACCGGACGCCGCCAGCGGCGCCCGTCTGCGGAAAATGTGCTTGACCGGGCGGGTGGCGTGTCGATATAGTTACTGTTGAGGTACCGATGATCCGTCAGAACGACAGTTTGAGCTTGCTGCTAGACGTGGAGCTTCTGCTGCGCTGACGGATTGCGGAACGAATGTAAGAGAAACTCGGCTCCGCGATCCAGAACGGATTGCGGGGCTTTTTTATTGCGTGTTTTGGGCCGGAAATGGCGACAAGAACATAGGGCGACCGAAGCTGGCGCCCCAAGGAGCACAACGATGTCCGAGCAGCGAAAAATCTTGATCTTCGACACGACACTGCGCGACGGCGAGCAGTCACCCGGATGCAGCATGAACCTCACTGAGAAGCTGGAGGTGGCCCGGGCGCTGCAGGCGTTGGGCGTTGACGTTATCGAAGCGGGATTTCCGATCGCCTCGCCGGGCGATTTCGAGTCGGTCCGCGCAGTGGCCGAGCAGATACACGACTGTACGATATGCGGGTTGGCGCGGTGCCTGGAAAAAGACATCGAACGTGCGGCCGAGGCCGTCAAACCGGCGAAGCGGGGCCGGATCCACGTTTTCTGCGGAACCAGCGAGATCCATCGAAAGTACAAGTTCAAGCGGGCCAAGGAAGAAATTCTCAAACTGGCGGTGGACGGGACGAGAATGGCCAAGCAGTTTACCGACGACGTGGAGTTCTCACCCGAGGACGCCTCGCGGACGGAGCTGGATTTTTTGACGGACGTGGTAACGGCCGTTATCGAGGCCGGCGCGACCACCGTCAACATTCCCGACACCGTCGGTTACGCCATGCCCGCGGAATTCGCAGACTTGATTCGCCATTTGATCGCGACGGTGACGAACATCGATAGGGCGGTTATCTCCGTTCATTGTCATAACGACCTGGGCCTGGCGGTAGCCAACTCGTTGGCGGCGGTCCGCGCCGGGGCTGGGCAAGTCGAGTGCACCGTGAACGGGATCGGCGAGCGGGCGGGGAATGCCTCGTTGGAAGAGATCGTCATGGGCATCAAGACCCGGGGCGAGTTCCTCAAAGTGACCACCAGTATCAACACGCGGAGGATCTACCCGTCCAGCCGTATCGTCGCCGCCGTGACCGGCTCGGTCATCCAGCGGAACAAGGCTGTAGTCGGGGAAAACGCCTTCGCCCACGAGGCCGGGATCCACCAGCACGGGGTGCTGTCGCACCGAGCGACGTATGAGATCATGCGTCCGGAGGATATCGGGCTCCCATCGAACCGCCTGGTGTTGGGGAAGCACTCCGGGCGGCACGCGCTGAAACAGCGTATCGAGCAGCTTGGGTATGAGTTCACCGATGAGCAGGTCAACGAGGTGTTCGACAAGTTCAAGGTACTCGCCGACAAGAAAAAGGAGGTCTTCGACGAAGACCTGGAGGCGCTGATCGACGAGCAGATAGAGCAGGTAGTTGAGACCTGGAAGCTGAGTGCTGTTCAGACGACGGCAGGTTCCAGCACCACCCCGACAGCCACCGTGACGCTGTTGAAGGAAGGTGAGTCCATAACAGACGCAGCCATCGGCGACGGGCCCGTGGACGCTGTCTATGAGGCCATCCAGCGGATAACGGGGATAAAGCTGGAACTGACTGATTATAGTCTGCGGGCGATAACATCCGGGAAGGACGCCCAGGGAGAAGTGACCATAGAAGTCACGTGCAACGGGCGGAAGCTCCGTGCCCGGGGCGTCAGCACGGACATCATCGAGGCATCGGCGAGGGCTTATCTGACCGCGACAAACCGAGCGGCGGCGCTGACAGGAGAAAACGATTCCGTCCGACCGAAGGTATAGACAGACGGGTAAGCCCCAGGCCCCTGTTTCGGTTGCCAATTGACTCGCAACCCGCCGCCGGCGGTAGGTGAAGCTTAGGCCTGTGCCCGCGCGACGTTTTCGGCCTTGAAGCCCTTCGGGCTCTGGATCAGTTCGAACTCCACCTGTTCGCCTTCTTCAAGGCGCCGAAACCCGTCACCCTCAATCGAGGTGTAGTGGACGAAGATATCCTCGTCCCGGCCTTCGGCGGTTATGAATCCAAAGCCCTTCGCATCGTTAAACCATTTAACCGTACCCTTTGTCATCACACAGACCTTTCGTTGGAATACGGAAAGCGCGGGAATATACAACGGGCTTGCACGACAGGAACACCATTACAACACCTGCCGCAAAAAAACCAACACATTGAAACTTCGCATACCACAACTGCCCCCGCATTACGCCCGACCTGGAAGGCAAACTACCTTCCGGACAACTAGGCTAACCGGTCTCGTCCGCCAATTCAAGGAAATTCCAAAAAACTTCTCACCCCTCCGGACAGGCCATCAGGCCTTACAGATCTATGAATACCTTCATGGTCTTATCGCCGGTCCGGATAATGTATTCGTAGGCGGCGGCGTACTCGGTGAGCGGAAAGTGCTTTGAGATCAGCGGGTCGGTGATGATTGCACCGGAACGGATCAACTCGACGGCACGTTGATAATCCGCGCGCTGGTACATCAATGTTCCCCGTAGCTGTAGTTCGCGGTCCTGGACCAATCCTATGTCGACTCGTGGGCGTTCGCCAAAGACCCCGACTACCACTACCGTTCCACCCTTGGCGATTGTCTGGATGGCGGCCTCGATGGTAAGTTCCGCCCCGACGCATTCGAACGCCACGTCAAAACCGTCCGGGCCGAATACTGCGGCGCTGGCGTCGCTGAGCGTTTCGGTCGTGGCGTTGCTGCGGTTCGCCAGGTTGCACTTGGCGGCCACTTCCAGGCGATAGTCGCTAAGATCGGTAATCAGGACGTTTGCCCCTTCGCTGCGGGCGACTTGGGCGACCAGATTACCGATGGGCCCCGCCCCCAGCACGGCGACGTTTTTTCCGCTAATTTGCCCGGCTCGCGTTACGGCGTGGATGCCGACAGCGGCGGGCTCGACCAGGGCGCCCTGCTCGAATGTGAAATCATCCGGCAGTGGGACTATCTTCTCAGCGGCGGTGACGAATAGATCCTGCGCGCAGCCCGGTGCTTGGAACCCCTCGACTTTGAGCGTATCGCAGATGTGGTAATCTCCGCGTCTGCAGGGCCCGCACGTACCGCAGCAGATCTGCGGTAAGCTGGTGACCTTCATCCCGGGTCCGATTGCTTTGACGTCACGGCCCGTCTGCTCGACGATGGCACAGAACTCATGGCCTTGCACCACGGGATAACTTGTATACGGGTGCTTCCCGCGCCAGACATGCACGTCAGACCCGCAGATACCGATTCTCTTGATTCGCAACAGGACCTGGTCCGGCCCCGGCGACGGTGCGTCGACCTGGCGGATCTGGATCTTCCCCGGTGCGGTCATTACAGCTTGTCTCATCGAAAGCCCCTGCGGAAATGACAGGTGTCAAGTGTTGAAGGCCAAAGGCCAGTTTCTATTCCACGGTGACCGATTTAGCCAGGTTCCGCGGTTTGTCCACGTTGCACCCTCGTGCGACGGCGGCGTGGTATGCCAGAAGCTGCAGCGGGATAACGGTTAGCATCGGTTGGAACTGGGGGGGGCAGTCAGGGACGTAAATGACGTGATCGCAATAGTGGCGGATATCTTCGTTACCTTCGGTGGCTACTGCAATGATGCGTCCTTTCCTTGCCCGGACCTCTTCGATGTTACCCAGTATCTTCTCATATGTTGTGCAGCGCGTGGCGATGAAGACAACCGGCATTGCCTCATGAATCAGGGCAATCGGTCCGTGCTTCATCTCCGCAGCGGGGAGGCCTTCGGCGTGGATGTAGCTGATCTCCTTGAGCTTTAATGCGCCCTCAAGCGCGATCGGGTAGTTATATCCGCGCCCGAGGAACAACCAGTTGTCGCGATCGACATACTCGTTAACCAAGTCTTTTATCGCGTCAGACTGCTCCAGCGCCACGGCGATTTTGTCCGGAATCTCGGACAGGGCCCGCAGGTACTTTTCCATCGCCTCTTGCGACATGAACCTCCGCCGCCCCAGCATCAGTGCGATCAGCGTCTCGACCGCCAACTGACACGTAAAGGCCTTGGTCGAAGCCACTCCGATCTCCGGCCCGGCGTGAAGATACACACCGGCGTCGGTCTCTCGGGCGATAGTGGAGCCCACGACGTTGACGATCCCTAGGGTGACGGCGCCTTTTTCCTTGGCCTCTCGCAGGGCGGCGAGCGTGTCCGCCGTTTCGCCGGACTGGCTGATCGCGATAACGGCCGTGCCCTCCTCGATGATCGGATTGCGATACCGAAACTCGCTGGCGTATTCCACCTCTGTTGGGATGCGCGCCAGATCCTCGAAGAGATACTCTCCAACCAGTCCTGCATGCCATGCCGTCCCGCAGGCCATCAGTACGAGCTTGCGTATCTTGACAAGTTCGCGGCCGATGCTCTCCAGACCGCCCAACTGCACCGCCAGGTCGCGCAGATTGATCCTTCCGCTCAGCGATGTGCGGACTACCTCCGGCTGCTCGAAAATCTCTTTTAGCATGTAGTGGTCGTATCCGCCCTTGGCGATCTCCTCCAGCGACCATTCTATCTGCTGAGTTTCCTTGGTTACCGGGACGTTATCGATAGTCGTCGTCCGCAGCCCGTCGCTGGTGATGACGGCCATCTCGTTGTCGTTGAGGTAGATCACGTTGTCGGTATGCTCGATAATCGCGGAGGCGTCGGAGGCGACGATGTACTCATCCTTGCCCACGCCGATAATCAGCGGGCTTCCCTTGCGGGCGCAGACGAGCTTGTCCGGTTCGTCGGCGGCGACGATGGCCAGGCCATACGTTCCCGTTACCTCGCCCAGTGCCGCCCGGACGGCCTCCTCGATCGACCTGGCGCCATCCTTGTAGAATTCGCCTATCAAGTGCGCCAAAACCTCGGTATCGGTCTGAGAGCGGAAGGTGTGCCCCTTGGCGGTCAAGAACTGCTTCAGCGTCGCGTAGTTCTCGATGATCCCGTTGTGAACGAGGGCGATCCGCCCCTCACAGTCGATATGCGGGTGGGCGTTCAGCTCGTTCGGCTCCCCGTGCGTCGCCCAGCGCGTATGGGCGATTCCAAGCGTTCCGGCATCGAGCCCCTCGGCGCCCTTCAGGTCCTCCTCCAGGATGGAGATTCGCCCGGAGCGTTTCAGAACCCGAAGCTGCCCTTCATGGTGGATGCAGATACCGGCTGAATCATATCCGCGATACTCCAGGCGCTTGAGGCCCTCAATCAGAATCCCGCAGGCTTGTTTCTTCCCGATGTACCCGATGATTCCACACATTGAACCACTCCAAGTAAAGTTTAGTTATGCAACATCTACGCGTTAGGCCCGTGCCTTGTTCGCAAAAACGCCGGCCTCGGTCCCGTGTCCGCTCACAGCTCCAGCAGACCTGCCCCGGCGACGGGTTTGCAGATGTGTACGTCGAACTTCAGTCCGCGCGGGGTGTAGAAACGTTTTCGCAACTGGCTCATAAGCCTTCCCAACGACTGCGTTCGCAGAAGGATCATCACGCACCCGCCCAGCCCAGCGCCGGCGAGCTGGGACCCGATTACTCCTTCTATAGAATCGGCAATATCGACGAGCCGATCAATTGAACCTGTGCTGCAAGCATAGCGGCCGGATTGGGTCGCCAGGTCCGCATCCGTTGCAGCCAAGCCGGCCAGAGTCGCGTCGTCCGTGCGCACAATGTGTTTATGGCGGCGGGCTTTAGCGTCGTATCGTACTATGCGGTCGCCGTCGTGACTGGCCCGCATGAACCGCCCGAGCCGGTCGTAATCGCCTTGTTTGAGTGTCCTGGCGAATTGTGAACTTCTGAGGCATTCGCTGATTCCGTACAAGGCGATTCCGCGCAAATTGTATCCGCCCAGATTGGGGTGCGTGGTGAAGATCTGCTCCAGGCGGTCGGCGTCGTGGGGATGGACGAGCTGTGTGAGGCGTCGGCGCGACGGTCGGTTCGGTAAGAGCATCAAGGCCCGATATATCTCGCCGGGGCGGACCTTGAGGCGATCCGGCGCCAGGTCGCGGAGGTGTTCAACCCCCGCAGCCGCCGGCCAGGATCTGCGAAGCAGCATCTGAGCGATTTCATAGCACGCTAGGCGCTGGTTGTAGGTGTCCTGGGCGGCGCCGCTCTTGACGGCTCGCGAGCCGCTGTGCGCTATCGCCAGGGACATCTGCGGCGGGAAACGGACCTGGTCGGCCTTGTGGAACGGGAAAAACGCCATGTGCGAAATGTACCCGGCCGTGCTGGAGCGGATGGCGGCGTGATCCGCATGGGCTGCCGGCGACTCGACAAACCATTCGCCCTCGCCGCATAAGTCGATGAAATCGCGCATCGTCATGTCCAGCCCGTTCAGAGCCAGCGCCGCCTCGGCGAAGGCCTCCACAATCGCCGAGCTGGACGAAAGCCCCGCACCCATCGGTATGTTTCCGTCGATGAGGCAGTCCATCCCCTTCAGGTGCACTCCGCGGGCCTCGTGCTGCATCCGCAGCAGGGGTGCCCGTGCATAGTGGCTCCAATCGCCGGGTGCGGCCTGTATAACGCTTTGAGCGGCCTTGGAGCCGAGGAATTCCAGCCAGTCGCTCCAGCTGAAACCCCGAACCAATTCGTAGATCCTGAACTGACGCGGCGGGAAGCGACGGGGTTGCAAGTTGTTCAGCGTGATCAAATCGTCCGGCCTGACACCCGCCGCCAGCAGCACCTCGCGGTTGATCGCCATGACGTTAACGTCGCCCCCGCGATGGTCCACGTGGCGCCCCATCAGATTGATCCGCCCGGGCGCCCGGCACAGAACCATCGACCTGTCCTTACCGAAACGCCTGATAAACTCCCTCACGAGACGCACCATCGCCCTGCGGCGATCGGAGTGGAGCGATTCGTCGGCCCCGTAAATGCGCTGCATCAGGCGGCGCAGTTTCGGTGGGTTGCTGTGCAATAGTTTCAACCACTGCTGTCCCGGTCGATAAACGCGCCTGGACAGTCGCTTCTTGGACACCACCGAAACGCGCGAGGGCTTCTTGCCCTTTGCGAGGACTTGCTCAAGGCTCATCAGCTCTTGGGGCGTGTTGAACGCCATCAGCTCGGCGGAGTCCTCCAGCAGCATGGTTCCAACCCGCCCGGTGCGGGCGATGTGCTCCACCGTGTCGGTCAAATACAGCTCGCCCTGGACGTTGTTGGCTCGAAGCAGCTTAAGGGCCTCCCGCAACGGCTCGAAGCGGAAGATGTACATGGAGATGTTGACTTCGCGGCTGAGCCGTTCGATCTGCGCCGGGGTGAACCACCTCCCGCCCAGGCGCAGTTTCTTGTGCTTCCGCCGTGCCTCTTGGATGTCCGGTAACTCCACTTCGCCCAGGATTTGTCCGGTCCGGTCCACTACGACGCGCCCAGCCGTGCTTCCGCGGACCTTGGGGACCGTGGTCATGATCACATCGGCGCCTGTTCTGTCAAACTGTTCCAGAAGGCGGCGGACCACCTTGGGGTGCGTGACCTTATCGCCCATGACAACCATAACGTTCCCGTCGAAGCCCTGGGCCTCCAGCGCTGAGGCGGCGATTGATGCGGCGTGCCCGGTTCCTTTGGGCCGGCCCTGGTAGACGAACGATACGTCAGGATGGGCGTCGGCGACGGTCAAGATCACCTGATCGGCCATTTGTCCGACGATGATGATGAAGTGCCTCAGCCCCGCTGCTTTGTACACGTCGACCGCCCGGACGATCGCCGGGACGCCCAGAATGGGAAAGCACACCTTGTGCCGGGCCGTCGAGGCCATCCGCTTGCCCTGTCCGCCCGCCAGGATCACGCACGCCGTGGGAACCTGTCCGTCCATCCGCCTCATCCGTTTGTCACTTCGACTGCGGCTCATGTAATTACCGAATCAATGGTGTTATCGAAACCGGCGCGCATGGTACCGTGTTTCTACGTAAATGCCCAGCCGGTATAATACCTTAGGTTACCACCGGGAGTCATGATGGACCTGTTTAAGCAATCAGAAGATGCAGCGGTTGAGGCCCATGCGCCGCTGGCGGTGCGGATGAGGCCGCGAACGATAGACGAGGTGCTCGGGCAGGGGCATTTCCTTGGCCCCGGCAAGATGCTGCGCCGCATGCTTCAGGCCGATTCCCTCACCAGCTTGGTCCTCTACGGGCCGCCGGGGTCGGGTAAGACGACGCTGGCTTCCGTGATCGCAGGGCACTGCTCGGCGCAGTTCTTCACGCTTAACGGCGCTTCGGCGTCGGTCAAGGACGTTCGCCAGATCGCCCAGGGCGCCCGGGCCTCGCTGGTGGGGACAAAGCGCCGCACCGTGCTGTTTATCGATGAGCTGCACCGATTCAATCGGGCGCAACAGGACGTACTGCTGAATGACGTGGAAAACGGCGTGATTATTCTGATCGGGGCCACCACGCAGAACCCGTTTTTCACGATTACTTCGCCGCTGCTGTCGCGGTCGACGATCTTTCAGTTCCAGCCTCTTTCGCAAGGCGACATCATCACGCTGCTGAAGCGTGCATTGGCCGATGAGCAGCGGGGGGTGGGCCAGTATGGTGTCCAGACCACCGACGAGGCCCTTGAGCATCTGGCAAAGATAAGTGACGGTGACGCGCGGCGGGCCCTGACGGCCCTTGAGGTCGGCGTGTTGAGCCAGGTGCGTGATGGAGGTAAGGGCTCCCCCCAAACCCCAATCCACTTCGACTTGGCGGTCGCGCAGGAGTCTATCCAAACCAAGGCGATCCAATATGACTCTGCCGGCGATATGCACTACGACGCGGCCAGTGCGTTTATTAAATCGATGCGCGGCAGCGACCCGGACGCGACGGTCTATTGGCTGGCGAAGATGCTCACGGCGGGGGAGGACCCGCGATTCATTGCCCGGAGGATCGCCATCCTGGCCTCGGAAGACATAGGAAACGCCGACCCGCGTGCGATATCAGTGGCGGCGGCAGCCTTCGACATCACCGATAAGATTGGTTTGCCCGAATCCCGCATCACGCTGGCCCAGGCGGCGATATACATGGCCTGTGCGCCGAAGTCGAATGCGTCGTACCTGGCCGTCGAAGCCGCCATCGACGACGTCAAGAACAACCGGACCATACCCGTTCCCAAGCACATGCGCAACGCCCCGCACCCGGGGATGGCTGAGCAGTTCGGGTATTCCAAGGGGTATCAATACTCTCACGACCACCCCGGTGGCGTCAGCCCCGACCAAGACTACCTCGGTGTCGACAAGCACTATTACATGCCCACCGAAAGAGGATACGAAAAGCACATATCCGCGTATCTTCAGTGGGTCAAGAAGATGAGCGAATCGGGTGACAAATAGGCGATAGCGCCGGGCGCTGGGGCGCCGAAGATTCTTTGGGGATTCTTTTGCACTTGCTGTGATGGTGCGGAATCACTGGAATGGAAGATTATGAAGTCCCGCATACGAAAAGAAATACGCCGGAAGCTGCTCGCCATCGGCCCCGATGAGGCCGCCGCCAAAAGCCAAGCCGCCTGCCGGACCGTCGCCGCCCTGGCGGAATTCAAGGACGCTGGGGCGGTCATGATATATCTGCCAATCCCCGGCGAGGTCGACACAGCTCACCTGGCCCTGACGGCGTTCCAGCAGGAAAAGACCGTCCTGGTCCCCAAGGTCGACTGGACACAGCGGCAGATGATTTCAGTGACTTACCGCTCGCTGGACGACGAGATGATCGAAGATAAGTATGGCGTCCGGGTGCCCGCCGCCGGTGAGCCCTGGCCGGTCGAGGATATCGACTTTGTTATCGTCCCGGCCTTGGGATACGACCTGCGGGGGCATCGCCTCGGGCGCGGCGGGGGTTTTTACGACCGCTTCATCGGTCAGCGCAAGATGCGGGCGACGACCTGCGGGATTGCGTTTGAGGTCCAGGTGGTAGAGCAGCTGCCCATTGACGATCACGACCAGCCTGTCGACATGCTGGTGACGGATACAAGAACCTTGCGCTTCGAAAGATAAGCCCACCGCATCAAGGAGATTCATGAGTGAATAACAAGGAACGTTTCTTGTTGGGGATGATCGTGCTGTTGGTCGCCATGGTCGTGGGCTTTTGGGTTTTCTGGCCGCGCCCGTCGGTGCAAACCCAGGGCGATGGCACCGCAACGGGCGAACAGCTCGCCGAGGTTTCTAGGCCTTCGCCGCTTCGAGGGCTGGGCGCAAACGACGTCGCATCTGGCGGACCTTCGGCGCCGCCGGCCCGAACGGCGGTCACCGAACTGCAGAAGGCGTATCTTGGCGCCCTTCAGTTGCGGGATCAGAACAAGCTTATCGAGGCCAGGGACGCGATTTCTGCGGTGCTGTTCACCGGCGGTCTGGACCGGCACAGCGAAACCGAGGCGCTGCGGGTGGCTACTGAGCTGGCCGGCGATACGATCCTTTCGGGAATCGCCTACGCGGGCGATCCGTACTGCGATTATTACCTGGTCAAGTTCGGCGACAGGCTCGGCGGGGTGGTGGAGCAGCTGAAGCTCCGCGTCCCATATCAGATGATCATGGCGATCAATGGGATAACCGACGCCCGAACGCTGCAGGCCGGGAAGCGGATTAAGGTGATACGCGGCCCGTTTCACGCGATCATCACGAAGCACACCTTCACGCTGGATTTGTACCTCCACCGCCAGGGCCTGCCCAAGACGTTTATATCGCGTCTTTACGTGGGGCTGGGCAAGGACGACTTGACGCCGGGAGGGATGTGGCGAGTGGCCAGCGGCGGGAAGCTGATCCGCCCTGTCTGGTACCCCTCGCCGAACAATCGCAACAAGGGGCCGATTCCGTACGGCGATCCGAACTACGCTTTCGGGGCCAAGGGTTTGTGGATCGGCTTGGCCGGTGCCGACGAGAACACGCGCCTCTTGACCGACTACGGGATACACTCCACCAACGACCCGGGCTCGATAGGGCAGTGCCGCTCGGATGGGTGCATACGACTGGCCGATGCAGACATCGAACTCGTCTTCTCGGCGTTGTGCGAGGATTACAGCACGGTTGAGGTCAGGCCCTAAGCCTGCCCGGATTTGGCGTCAGTTCATGTCGCTTTCGCCCAGCAGGCTCATCCGCCCACTGCCGACGGTAACTTCCGGAACGCCCTCGGGCCACAGCGACAGATACAAGGTCACGTCGTTGTAGGTGGTGTTGTATGCGAAGGTGAAGGCGGCGTACCAGCGGGGCAGCTTTCGGACGATGCTGATGCTCGTGGCCATGTTCCGCCCGCCGTCAAAATCCATGTCATACTGTTCGAAGAAGGTGACCGAGTACTTGCGGTTGATCTTGTACCTGAACCCGAACACCCCGATCGCAGAATCCAGGTCCCTTATGTATCGCACGCCCACGTAATACCCAAGGCGCGGGTCGCGAGAGACGGCGAATCCGACATTAGCCCGGCGAAGCCTACCCGTGTTCAGATCGTGATTGGCATCGGCCAGCAGCGTGGTCGAGTCGGAGATGTGCCACGTGTAATCGGCGTTGATGTGGTTGCGCCCGATGGAATACTCGGGTCGATAGGAGAAGAACCTCCCGTCCGCCGGGGTAGTGTCCGCACCGTTTGCATAGAATCCCGCGACGATGTTAAGCCGCATCCAGTCCACCGTGCGCCTATCGTCAACCGGGCCGCGCTTCGTCTGTAAACGCTGATGGATGCCGACGGCGACGCCGCCTTGGCGCCTCAAGTGCACCTCGATGTCCGGGTCCATCGGGAACAGCTCGGACGGTGAGACTTCGTTAGAATTGACGAACGCGACGACCTCGGGCGTGATGATGTGCTTGAGGCGGTGGATGTCCCAGATGCGGCTCTCGACGTTATTGTACAGGCGCCAGATGTGCATGTTCGCCCGCACGCCCAACTGGCCGTAGGGGCGGCATTTGACACCGCCGCTCGGCGCATCATCCCAGTACGTCAACCTGCCCGTTGCGTAGGCGACCAGGTTCACCGGGCCGAGCTTTAACGGCATGTCGATTTCATTGCGGGTGTCCAAACGCAGGAAGATGTCGCTGTCGGGACCCAGCGTCGCCTGGTTCGCCTTATCCGTCCGGTAACGCTTGAATCCCGCGTGGGACTCGCTGAACAAGGTCAATCGGTCGGACAGGAGGGGCTGCCCTATCAGATAAAACCCCATGTCGGGCATGGACTCGGTCTGCGTCAGGAACCGGTTGAGGCGGTATTGCAGCAAGCTGGTGATCGCCCAGTTATCGCGCTGCTTCTTGGCGTATATGAGCGTCTCCTGCTCCTTCCCGCCGAAAAACTCGGCCGGATGAAACTGCTCCAGGTAGTTCCGGTCGCACAGGTAACTCAACTCCAACTGCACCTGCCAATCCCTGGGCAGGAGGTGCTTGTGTCTGATCAGGATGCGCCCGCGATTGTCAGGCGCTTCTATGTTTTCGCGATCGTCGCCGAAGTCGTCCTCGTTCTCTGAATCGACTATCCCATAGGCCAGCGAATACCCGCTGAAGGTGTCCCTGTCGTACCACAGCCTTGCCCCAACCATCGGACCTCGCTCATACCAGTTCAACTCTACGCGGCCCTTGAATCCCTTCGGGCGAAGTAGGCCCAGCATGCGAAACAAGTGCCACTCCGTCTCCGCCCCGATACCGAGCTGCCCGTGCGACCCGACCGAGGCGGTACGCAGGGCGGTATGCCCCTGCTGGAGGTCCATCTCGCTGTACGGCGTGTACAGCATCGGCATGGAGCGGACGTTGAAGGTTCCGTGCCGTATCCTTGCCCTCATGCTCTGTTCGCCCAGGCGCACTTGCTTCTCGTCATACGGTGTGGTGTCCATCAGATACGCTGTCTTTGCGCCGATGTGGTAGCTCGGCGAGTAGAAATCGCTCGTGGATATCTTGGCGTCCTTGAACCAGATTTCCCTGGCCGATAGTGTCCTCGCCTCGCGGGCGCGTATGTAGATTGGGACGTTCCGCTGCTGCTGGACGGTTCTGAAAACCGGATCCAGCACCAGTGCCCGGTCGTTGGTGAAGTCGTAATACGCGATCGGCCCGCGCATCATTCGATCGCCGCGCCGAATCACCACGTCGCCTTCCAGGTACGCACCGACGATGGACTCGGTCAGACCTTCGGCGCCCGGCAGGGCCGTGTCGATTCCCTCGGTGCTTTGCGCCCAGGGGACACGGGCTTCTTTGGGGGGGCGCTTCTGCGAGATTATCACCGCCGCCTGGGAGGACAGCTCCAGGAACAGATTGCTTTCGGGATTCCCCTGGGACATGTAGACGTTCCCGCGTGCGACCGTGAATCGCCTATCTCCGCGGATCTCGCTGGAGAAGCTGTCGCTGCGAAACGCAACCGCCTGGGGCGTAACGGGCGCCTCAGCTTCGCCTGTCGTGGGTTTTTGGTCGGCGCTTCTTGCTTTCGCCTCCGCGGTGGCGGCGCTGCGGGGGGCCTGGGCGAGCGCTATGGCGCGTTGACGATCAGCGGCGCGGACGGCGACGGCACGGTTGTAGAGGGGGAAATCTCTGAGCGATCCATTGGCCATGCGGCCGTCGGCCGTCAGGCGGCCCTGGTGACGCATCGTCACCAGCATTACCCGATCGCTTGTGGTCGTCCCGCTAGGTTCGACGATCTGGGCGTCGCCTTCGACGTACGCGGTGATATCGCGGCGTACGGCTGGACCGTCACTCTCTTGGCGGACCCAAACCACCGCGTCCCGACCCGTCAGCGTCCATCCGCCAAGGCTCAGCCTAAACCGCCCGACGATCACCGAGACGGTTTCCCCCCCATCTTCGAAGGCGTGAATCTCCTGCCCGCTCATTTCGGCGTCTTCCAGGATGTAGTCCTCACCTAAAGTTATCACAGCAGGGAGGATAAGGGCGACCGCCAGTGCCGCTCCCATCAGACGCCTATTACCTATCGGATGCTCCATCATCACGTTTCACAAGGCCTATCAGTATAGCAACTTGGCCGCGATTATATGCATGCAGCGGCGTAAGTCAAATGCTCATCTTGCTGTGTTTACGAAAAACTTTCACCGCTGGTGTTGCGGGGCGTCTGCGCCCAACACCCCTCGCCGCTTTGTCCTAACCGGCGCGCCGGTGTTGACTTGCGGCCCGGCCGGGTGTATTGCAGGGCTTACCGCAACAATGCTGCCCAGGCGGCGGGAAACATAAGAACATGACACCGCGAGAAAGAATCATCGCGACACTGGAACACCGTGCCCCGGACCGTGTCCCTCTTGATATCGGCGGTACTGAGTCTTCCGGTTTAACCGCAATTGCCTACAACAGGTTGAGGCCGCTGCTGAAGCTTCCGCCCAGGGCGCCACAGATCTTCGACGTCTACCAGCAGTTGGCCAAGATCCCCGACGACCTGCGAGCGGTTTTGGAAGTTGACACGGTCCCGCTGCTTATCGAGCCTCGCCGGTGGCGCCAGTTTACGTTATCGGACGGGTCGCCGTGTGAGATTCCCGAAAAGTGGAACCCCCTCCCGGATGATGGGTACCTTGTGGTCCGTAACGAACAGGGCCGCATAATCGCCCGCATGCCGGCCGATGGTCTCTATTTCGAATCGGTCAACCCGCCACTGGCTCAGGTCAGCTCCCCGTCCGAGCTGGGTCGCCACAAGGAGGTGATCGAGTCGTACGACTGGCCGCCGTTTGCGGATGAATCGCTCGAGCAGATCGCCGCACGTGCCAAACAGCTGTTCGAGCAGACCGACCTGTGTGTCGTGGCGAACCTGCAATTGCACCTGCTGGCGGCGGGTCAGATGCTGCGAGGATATGAGAACTTCGTGATCGATCTGCTGGTGAACAAGCCCCTGGCTCATGCGCTGCTGGAGATGCTCACCGACGCCTACATCCGCAGGTGTCGCCAGTATCTGGGGCGTTGCGGGCGATACATCCAGGTGGTGCTCGTCAACGACGATCTGGGCACACAGACCGGCCCGATGATCTCACCAGCCAGCTATAAGGAGATGATCTTCCCGTATCAAAAGCAGCTGTTCGGATTCATCAAGCGAAACACGGATGCTCACCTGCTGTTTCATTCCTGCGGATCGGTCTATCGGTTCATCCCGTACCTGATTGAAGCGGGCGTCGATGCGCTGAACCCGGTGCAGGTATCAGCTGCGGATATGGACACAAAGAGACTCAAGCGTCAATTCGGTAAGGACATCTGCTTTTGGGGCGGCGGGTGCGACACGCAGCACATCCTCAACGCCGGGACGCCCCGACAGATCGAACAAGAGGTCGCACGCCGGATCGACGACCTGTCCGCAGGAGGGGGATTCATCTTTACGCAGGTGCACAACGTCCAGCCGGACGTCCCGCCTCAGAACTTCATGGCGATGATCGAGGCGTTCCGCAAATATCGCTAGTTACCCACCGACGTGTTGGCGATTCGGACATCGTCGATATCCAACTGCCCCCAGGTCCCGTTGTACTCGGTCTTGAGGTACACCACGACCTTGGTGAAGTCGCGGTAACTGGAGCTTACGGGCAGCGTGCCCTTCGAGACGCCCTCGTAGAAGCACTCGACTTGGTCCGTCAGGCGGTTGTAGACCAGCTCGACGGTCTTCTTGTCGTTCCCGTTCGCATTCCCCGGCTCTGCAAAATCGGCGACCCATGTCTCGGTAGCTCCGAAGTCGGTGGTCGTGTAGATAAACAGTCCGCTGTTGCCTGTCTGGTCGAGAGCCATATACAGGCTGAACCCATTACCGCTGGCGTCAACCACCCACAACCTTCCCTGCTTCCATCCCATCCCCCCGCTGCTGCCTTCGGTCCCGGCTGTGTGCCGGATTTCGCACGAGATGTACACGGTGTCGGACAGGTTAGTGTTGGTCAGGTCTGCGACCATGCGTGAATTGGCCAGCGTGGGATGGACCTCATAACCGCTCTCGGACAGATACTGGAATGTCTCGAAGCTGCCCGCCAGCGTCGTCCACCCGTTCAGGTTGTTGTCGTCGAAGTCGTCGGCGAAGAATATCCCGGTGAGGTCGACTACATCGATCTGGACGGTGTCCGAATCCGACAGCTCGCCGTCGTCGGCCTCCAATTGCAGCACGTACGGCCCAGCCGCCGAGAACGTCGCGGTCGTATCGACGGCTGAGGAGTTCCCGAATATCACCCCGCCCGGGCCGCTGATCTTGGTCCACGTCGTCGTAAGCGAGGGCGGCAGCGGATACCCGTCGTCGCTGACCGTACCGTCCAGGGAGACCATGTTGGTCGGCAGGGCGATCGCGTCATCGGGTCCGGCGTCGGCGGTGGGGGGTTGATTGACGACAAGGACAAGCAACTGCAACGCCGTAGGACCGGAAGTTCCATTGTTGCGGCAGATGATCTGATCCGTCGGGCTGACTTTGCGGTCGCGGTTAAAGTCATAGGCGTCGTCGATCGCCGCCGGCGTGCCACCCAGCGTATGCGGATTGTTCCGCACGGCGATCTGGTCGGCCGGGGTCACTTCTGCATCACTCGGCGAGTTGCCGGTCTCGCCGGGGGTGTTGCCGAAGTAGAACACATCGTCACTCGACAGTCCCGTGTTCGCCGTCGCCAGGGCCGTAACTTCGAGCCACTGTTTTTCGATCGCGTTGTCCGTCCAAATCAGCGTCACGCGGTCCGAGCCGCTGGCGCCCGCGCCGGGGCGAACTGTCACCGAGGTAGGCGCCGGTCCCGTCGCCCAACCGCTGGGAATGTTGTCGTTGCCGACCTTGAAGGCGAAGTCGGCGCCGGTCGGCGTGCCGGGCAGAGAGGGGATGTCGACCATGATGCCGTTTATCCCGCGGAAATAGCTCGTGTAATTGGCGAACGTCGCGACCTGGTTCGGTAGCAGAGCGTTCTTGTCGGTTGCGATGGCGTCGTCGTCGGCTGCATTGGCGGCCGGGTCGTCACCGTCGAAGTAGCAGTTGTTGTAGAAGATGTGTCGTCCGGCAACATCGGTCCCCGGCGTTCCGGTCTCGAAGGCGCCCAGGTCCGGGCCGGCGTCGTTGTAATCGGTGTAGACGCCCATCCCATGCGTCCAAGAGACTGCCCCATCGATCGTAAGCAGATTGCTGCTGTAATTAACCGAGACGATCGTAACACGCTGGGTTCCGATGCGGATCGTGTCCGGGGCCACAACCCCATACCCGTCGGTGAAATACAAGGCGTCGACCACGGGTATTACCGTTCCGCTGCCGGTGCCAAGCGCAGTGGTCAGCGGCCCGCCGGCGTCGATGCACGGGCTACCACCTTGCAGGTGGAAATCATCGGCGCCTGCGTTGACGAACAGCGGGTTGAACTCCATGTTGTTGGCGTACAGGGATGGGTAGGCCGCCTCGATCTCGGCGACGGTGTAGTAGTTGTCCCCGGGCTTATCGCCCCACCAGAACACGTCCTGGCCCGGAGCGGTTCGCATGATGCTGTTGTAGTAAAACGCCGCGTGGTTTGGGTTGGAATCCCAGTCGAATGCGACCTGCTGGGCACCGGTGCCGTTGTAGATAATGTTGTTGACGTGGACATTGTCGCCGTACAGTCCGCCAAGCGGAGGTAGCCGGGTTAGGGTCGCGAGGCTGATGGCGCGGCCGCAGTTGTAGAACACGTTGTTGTAGAAGCGATTGTGCTCATCCCACCAGGCCTCCGGATCGTCCGACGGATCGGTTCCGCCGTAGTTGGCCCAGTTCATGCCAACGGCGCTAGCGTCGAAGATGTTCCGCCGGAGGATCGAGGAGTTGCCCGCGTACTGGATCCCGGAGACAGCGCTGGAGTAGAAATAGTTGCCTTGAATGAGATTGTACTCGGACTTGTGCTCGCTCGGCGGGTATATGCCTCGCGTGGCGAAAACCTCCATGCACTTCTCATTGTTGGTGACGTTGGTTAGATGGTTGTTCTGCACCACGCTGTTGGAGACGCCCATTAGCACCAGGCAGGTATGCGTAGCGTTGACGAACGTGTTGTTGGCAATGTAGTGGCCTACGCCCTCGCGGATGTGCACGCTGTCGGTACCGTATTCGATGTAGCAGTTGGTGATGGTGATGTATCCGCCGGTGTTTAGGAACCGGGCCGACTCCCAACCTGAGCTGTTGCGAAAATAGCAATCGTTGATGGTGATGTGGTGCGACCCGGTGCCGTAGATCCACCTGGCGACGTTCTCTGCCTTCACGCCGTCAACCGTGATGTAGGAACGGCTCCCGACGTTGATCCGATAGGAGCCGACGGCGATGATCGCCTGGCGGGAATTGGCCGCCTGATAGGTAATCGGGTTCCCCGGCGCCCCGTTGCTGGATGGAGCGATATTGGTCCCGTACGAACCGTCCATGAGAATCGCCGTGTCGCCCGCCACCAACGACGTATTCGCCTTGGACAGCGACCAGGGGTCCCCCGGCGACCCGTCGCCACCTGCCGTACCGGTCGGCGAGACGTAATAGGTGGCGGCAAAGCAACTGCTGGAAACACCGATTAGAAGTACAAGAAGAAGGGCAGCTGTGTTCCTGGTGAACCTGATAGACTGAGGATGCATTACACTGATCCTTTCCGGATTCTTGCTGAACGTCTCTTGCTGTTGGGGCGAACATGCTTGCTCGGATGTGCGAGAACCTCCAACTAGAGACCATTATAACACAATCGGCCGGTTCATCAACGCGATGAAGCTGTCCGGGCCCATTAAGGTTTTGGTGAGCCTACGTCGCGGCACAGCCCAAAGCCCTGTGACACTCCTCGAAGTGGTTAGGGTGCAGTAATTAGCTGCAAAGCCGTCATCGAGTTGGTCCCGTTGTCGCGGACGATGACCTGATCCGTGGGCCCGACCTTCTGGTCGCGATTGAAATCGCAGACATCATCAATATCGGCTGGATTCTGGGCCAACGTATGGGGGTCATTCCGCACGGCGATCTGATCGGCAGGGGTGACTTCCGCATCGGCGGGCGAGTTGCCTGTCTCGCCGATCGCGTTACCGAAGCAGAAAACGTCCGGGCTCGACAAGCCGGTGTTCGCGGTCGCCAGGACCGCGACGGACAACCACTGTTTTTCGATAGCGCTGTGGGCCCAGATTATCGTGATCCGGTCCGAGCCGGCCGTACCCTCACCGGCGCGGACGGTGATGCTGGACGGCGCCGGGGCGGTCGCCCACCCGGCCGGGTTGTTGTCGTTACCCACCTTAAAGATGAAGTCCGCGGCCGTCGGCGTACCGGGCAGAGATGGGATGTCTATCATGACCCCATTGATCCCACGCGAATAGCTGGTGTAGTTGGCGAAGCTTCCCGTCCCGCCCGGCAGAAGCGCCTCCTTGTCCGGCGCGATTGCATTGTCGTCGTCGGCGTTGGCGGCGGGGTTGGACCCATCGAACGCTGAGTCGTTGTAGAAAACGTGCCGGCCCACCGGGGGCGAGGGCGCGGAGTTGATCAGCTCGATCCCCGAACCGATCCCCAGGTTGCGCGTGTATTTCCGGTCGGTCGCGTTGTTCCAGTGCTCGTGGACGCCCAGGGGGGACAATCTGGCGACGTCGCCGGTGTGATTAGGGTCGTAGAACGTACCCGAAGGCGGAGCATCGGCCTGCGCGGCCTCATGCAGATAGTTGTCCACGTCGCCCTGAACGACAGTAACCGTCGGCTCGTTGCGGAGTAAGTCCAGGCCCACCGAGTCGATCGCCAGCGGATCCTGCGAGACGAAGATGCTGGAGACCCAGTGGTACGGCGTCCCCAGCGACTGCCATTTATTCGGCGCAACGGAGTGGTTCTTGGATACGTACAGTGCGTCGAACATGTACAGGATCGTCTTGCCTGCGAACTCGTCGTGGCCCAATAAGTCGACCAGACAGTTGTACGTCCCGTAAGGCCGGGACGGATATTGCGGCCAGGAGGATGTGATCTTCATCGTCCGAAAGTATTGGTGCAGCCCCCCCGCTGACCCCGGTCCCCAGCCTTGGTCCCAGGCGGTGACGTCGGTGTTATACAGGGAACCGACGATGTTCTTCCCGCAAAGCGTCACGCCGACCAGGTCATGTCCCTTCATGTTCGCCAAGTTGATGAAGTACTTGGCCGCCACATGATACGGCGCAAGATAGAACGGTCCGTCGTAAGGCCCGCGCTTCAGCACCATTGGCTCGTTGACCTGGTCGTTGGAGAAGTAGATCGGCTTGCTCGTGTCGTGGGGATTAGATCCGATTCGCCCGGAACCGGGATCACGCTGGGCGCAGATTACGCCCAGGGGGTTCAGTTTGCTGTAGACACAGGTGGCGAGGTAACGGGAGGCGTCGTAGACGGTGATGTCACCGGGCGCGACCCCTGCGTTGTTTATCAGCTGGCTGACCAAAGCCAAGACCGCATGAGGACTGGCGATGTTCAGATTGGTGTTGCCGGTCTGGTTGTAGGCGTTTACCTCGTTGATTTTAATGGCGATCTTCTCGCCCGCGACATAGCCAGCCCCGCCGTTATGGTATTTGAACAGGGCATCCCACGCCGCGACGTCGGTGGTCTCGCCCGTAACCCAGCGGATGGCCTTGGACATCATGTCGTCGATGACCGTTTGGTCGTTGTAGGCGTCCTGCCACCAGTACCCGCCGCCGCCCCAACTGGTGGCGGCCGTGTCTCGCACCCAGGCGACCCTGCCGGGATGGATCCCTCTGGCGACGCCCATTGGCGACAGCGGCGCGTCGGAAGGCACGAAGGGCGGTTCGGCCAGGGCGGACCTGCCTTGCATATTCGTCACCGCCACCCACACGCCGATTACGCCGATGGCGATGCACATGACCGCAACTACTGCACGCGACCGGCGTAAAAGCTGCTTCGCCTTGTGAAACGCCAAGATCGAACCGAACACACCCGCCACCCACAGTACGAAGCTGGACGCCAGGGGCGCTGCTACGCGCTGGCAGGGATATCCGGCCCGGGTGGGCTTGGGGATTACCCGCAGAAGGAACCATATCAACGAGACCAGACCGATGACTGGAAAGACCCACAACACCCAGCGCCTGCGCGGTGTGAGCTTGCGGGTCTCCGAAGTGTTGGGACATTGTTTGTCAGAGCGCATCGAGTTTCCATCCAACATATTCAGCACACCTTTCATCAGTTATCAGTTATGTATTATACCAACTCGCCGCCTTGACGGGGTCTTGCTGGTTACGGCACGGTGATCAGCTGCGGGCGGTTTGCGAATTCGTCCCGTTGTCGTGGACAAACAGGTTTCGACGGACGATGTTCTTGTTCCCGGCGAACTGGATTCCCCGGCGCGACGAATGGCCAAGGAGTGGGCTGCTCGTGGATCCTGCAAATCGCCTATGCATTCCAAGCCCTTTCGTGATGCTTGGCTCCTTTGGGCGCCGGCTCCAGTCAAGCTGCTTGAGCAATTTAAGATTTTCTGTTCCGTCCTGGCCGGCTGCGGCTTCGGCTGACTGCGTCACGCTGCATCGGTCCCGACGGGACCTGCTTCGCCTTCCTTGTCAGCCTTGTCCTCGCTGGGCCATCACCGGAACATTAAACCTTAAAGTGCTCTTGAGAGCGTCTCGGCGGACCTCCAATGAGCCCTCATTATAGCACAAACTTTCCATGCGCCAATGAACCGAAGTATTCAATTGCAGCCCGCAGCAGCTGTTATCCTTGGCGATTCCGATCGGATCGGGCCCCGTAGCGGTTGTAGTGAGTTATCATGTCGGCCGCTGGCTTCGGTGGGCGAGCGGGGACCTCACCTGCCTTACCGACTGGCATGAGGCTCCAGACGCGGAGGGACGCCGGAACGGCCAGAACCTCCCGCAGCGTATCCTCGCAGTTTCGCAGTGCCCCTTCGACCCAGCAGGAGGCATACCCCAGCGCCACAGCCGCCAGCAGCATGTTCTGGATCGCGGCTGAAGCGTCTTGGACCCAGAACTCGATCCCGAACTTGGAGGCTTTCGGCTCGACGAGCAGCACTATTACCGCCCGTGCGCCTCCCAGGGCCTTGCTGACCGGCCGGATCTGATCCATCACGTCCGGGTCGTCCACGATGATGTACTCTCGCAGTTGCATGTTGCATCCGCTGGGTGCCTCCACACCGGCCGCGACGATCTGCTCCAGCACCTGGCGGGGAACCGGCTCGTCGGTGTACTGGCGCACGCTGCGCCGCGTGTTTATCGCGTCGAATACGTCCATTGGTCTCTCCTCGTTGCGAATCCGCTAAAGTACGCCAACTAAACATATCCGTTTCAGCCGATACTTGCCACAGAAGAGCCACAGAAGCCACAGAAGAGGCATCCTGACAAGTCCGGAGCATCTGTCATGAATGAAGCACCACCCCAGGTTGCACTGATAACCGGCGGGACGAGGGGTCTGGGTCTGGCGACCGCGTTGGAGTTGGGCCGATGCGGCTGGTCGGTTTTCCTCCAGCACTCGTCCGACCCGGGTGGGGCCCAGGAAGCTACCCAGGCGATTCTCCAAGCCGCCGACGAGGCCCAAGAGCAGGTCACCGTCACCGCTTCGCAGGCCGATCTGTGCGTTGGCGCCGACCGCGAACAGCTTGTCGAATCGGTGCTAGACGAATTCGGCCGAATCAACATGCTGGTAAATGCCGCCCCCGGCCCGCCCGGCGAACTTGAGGACCTGCTGGAGATAACCGAGCAGGCGTACGCCGAGGTGATGGACGCCCGCGCGACGGCGTCGCTGTTCCTGACCCAACTGGTCGCCAAGGAAATGGTGCGGCTGGTCGAGGCAGGGCAGATCGAGAATCCCAAGATCGTCACGTTCAATTCCATCTCCGCCGAGGCCACCAGCACCGACCATGGCCCGCACTGCATCTCCCGGGCCGCACTGGCGATGATCAGCAGGCTCTTCGCCGACCGGCTGGGCGAACATGGAATCAACGTATACGAGGTCCGGGTGGGGCTGATCTCCACCGGGACGTCCGACCCGGCCCACGCCAAGTACGACTCGCTGATCGCCCAGGGCCTCACGCCCATCCGCCGCTGGGGCCGTGCCGGCGACGCCGCGCGGGCCGTGGTCGCCATCGCCGAAGATCTGCTGGGCTTTTCCACCGGTGAGGTGATTAACGTCGACGGGGGGTTCCACCTGCGACGCCTGTGATGGACCAGCCCAACGCCCGCAGCCGCCCTGGACGGCACAGACAAGCGTTAAGTGCTCGGACCTGCCCGCCGCCCTTTTCCCTGTTTACCTGTTACTTGCGTGCGGCTTCCGCGCCCGCTGAACAAGGGACCCCGCTTCTTCTTAATCCGCACATTGGCGCTGCAACCAGAAGAGACCCTCTCTGCGATCGGGTAATGCAAACGACCTGAAGTTCGCGTTTTGTTTGATGCAAGGGTTTGTCCGCAGTAAAACCAGGGATCACCCAACCAACCCCCTACATTGCAATTGCCGACTTACCACGACAGTAAGAGGCGCGCAGAGGCGAGCTTGGGAATAGTAGCGCAATCGAAGTCCCAGAGCATGCAGGCAGGGGACGGACAATCCATATGAACCGAAGTGTTCTGGGATGTCCGCAAAAAAAAAAGACCAATTCGTAATGGGCAGACAACATACGAAACTAATCGCACCGAGAACATCGGCAACACCGGAACACATAGCGTCTGCATCGGCGAGCAGTTAAGCGTCGAGCGGGCGCAGAGCAGATAGTCCGATGTTTTGCGGGTTCTTTGAGATGAAGACGATGTCCTTCATTCGATAGCATGGGGCGGCGTACGGGTGCGAGAAAGGGAACAGGGGATGCACGTAAGCTGAACCACCGTGATTTGTTTGTGTTCAGATAAGGGATCCTATTTTGAGAGGACTACGGTTATGACGGAACAAGACACTTTAACAACCGAGCAAACACACACGAGGGCGGGTAAGTACCTTACCTTCGTCCTCGCCGACGAGGAGTACGGTCTGGAGATCCTGAAGGTCCGCGAGATCATCCAGATGATGGACATCACGGGCGTTCCTCGCACGCCTGATTATGTCAAGGGCGTCATCAACCTTCGCGGTAAGGTCATCCCCGTCGTTGACCAACGTCTGAAGTTTGGGATGCCTGAGGCCGAGCGGAGCGATCAGACCTGCATCATCGTCGTGAACCTCGGGAATGTCGAGACCGGGATCATAGTCGACAGCGTCTCGGAGGTGCTCGACATCGCCGAGGAGGACATCGACGACACCCCGGCCTTCGGAGGCTCGATCGATACGGACTTTATTCTGGGGATAGGGAAGATCGGCGAGTCGGTGAAGATCCTGCTCGATATCGAGCGGGTATTAAGCGGCTCTGAGATGGGTGATATGACGAGTGTTCTGGAAACCAATCGGGCTGAAGGAGGAGAACGGGGATGAATAGGGTGTTGTCGCAAAAGCTGCTCTCTGCCCGAGTGCGGATGTCGCTCTGAGCTTCGCTGATTGAGCAGGGGGTATCGAATATTAGTGGAAGTCACTAAGTCGTGGGATCGAAGCAAGCAGAAACAATATAGGAGAAGAGAAATGTTCAAGAACATGAAACTTCGTACGAAGATTGCCACCGGATATGTTTTGATCACACTGGTGCTTGTTGTCGCGGTAGGAACAACGCTAGTGCAGGTAAGGAGAACAAGCGCAATTACCAACCGCATTGTCGATTTGCGAGTACCGACGGCGCATGCAAGCCTTCAGATATTAAATGGAATAAATCACTCACTTGCTGCGCTGCGTGGGTGGATCATCCTGGGCAAAGACAAGTTCCGGCAAGAACGAGCAAAGGCGTGGTCCGAGGAGATCGATGTCTCCTTGGCGGACATGAACGAGTTGTCGGCTAGCTGGACCGATTCGAGAAACGTTGAAAAGCTCAAATCCATGGAGGAGAAATTGGGGCAGTTCAAACAGTATCAGAAAGAGATCGAGGATATTGCCCAGACAGTAGACAATACTCCGGCGATGAAAATCCTGTTTCAACAGGCAGCGCCCCAGGCGCAGATCCTTATGGTCAATATTACGAAGATGATCGACCTCGAGGCTGAGTTGGAGGCTACTGCGGAACGAAAAGCTCTTTTGGGCATGATGGCGGATGTCCGCGGAACCACAGGTCTGGGCCTGGCGAACATCAGAGCGTTTCTCCTATCCGGGGATCCGAAATTCAAGAGTCAGTTTGACACTTTGTGGGCAAAGAATACCAGGAGATTCGCCGATCTGAGTGCGAATGCGGAACTTCTGACGCCCGAACAGCGAAAGGCATTTGAATTGTTCCGTAAGGCCAGAGGGATATTCGAACCGTTTCCGAAAAAGATGTTTGAGATTCGCGGCGGCGCTGAATGGAACCTCGCCAACGCTTGGTTGGGCACGAAAGCGGCCCCGACGGCATTTGCGATCAAAGAAATCCTTGACGGGATGGTCGTCTCCCAGCAACAGCTTCTGGCTACGGACATGGTGACATCAAAGAAAGCGACTGCTGTTCTTACCACAGTGGAGTGGGGCCTGCTGATTGCAGGCGTGTTGATCTCTGCAGTGTTGGGAGTGGTAATCACACGCTCGATTGTCAGGCCGCTCAACCGGACTATTGAGGGACTGACCGCCGGAGCCGAGCAGACCAATTCGGCCGCGGGACAGGTATCCTCGGCGTCGCAGTCTCTGGCACAGGGCGCATCCGAACAGGCTGCTGCCTTGGAGGAGACCACCAGCAGCATCGAGGAGATGAGCTCGATGGTCAAGCAGAACGCCGTGAATGCTGAAGAGGCCAAGGGTCTGGCCGCTGCTGCCCGCGGCAATGCTGAGAAGGGCACGGAAGCAATGACGAGGATGTCGACGGCAATCGACGACATCAAGAAATCGTCCGATGAGACGGCCAAGATCGTCAAGACGATCGACGAGATCGCCTTCCAGACGAACATGCTGGCGTTGAACGCAGCGGTCGAGGCGGCCCGTGCTGGTGAAGTGGGCAAGGGCTTCGCAGTTGTCGCCGAAGAGGTTCGCAACCTGGCCCAGCGATCGGCAGAAGCAGCCCGCAACACCTCCGATATGATCGAAGGGGCCGTCAAGAATGCCGACAACGGCGTGGAAATCTCCAAGGAAGTAGCCGGCGTACTGGAAGAAATCTCCGACGGGTCCAGCAAGGTTAACGACCTCGTCGCCGAGATCGCGGCCGCTTCCGACGAGCAAGCTCAGGGCGCAGAGCAGATCAATACCGCCATCAGTCAGATGGACTCGGTAACGCAGTCCAACGCCGCTACTGCCGAGGAGTCTGCCTCGGCCGCCGAGGAACTCAGCGCCCAGGCCGAGGAGCTCAGCCGGATAGTTCAGGAACTCCGGCGGGCCTTGGTAGGCAGTTCGAGCTCACAGACACTCTCGGGGGCCACGGCACAGGAGCCCAAGGGACCGAGGCAGAAGAAGTCGCACTTCCGTTACGATGAAGCCCTACCAGTGTCGCCACGGCCGGGGAAGATTCACCAGGGCGTCACGAATACGGGGACGGCCCCTGACAGTTCTTCAGATACCAGCAGCGATAATTGTGACGGGAATACCCCCGAAGAAGAGATTATACCCCTAGATAGCGAAAAAGAGCTTGCAAAGTTCTAATAGCTTCATGGTTTCGTTTTCAGTATCATTGGTTTTCACGGGTGAAGGGCGTTCCGGAGGAACTGGGACGCCCTAAGCCCCAGTCTATGCGGGCGCGGAAAATTAATTGGCACGCTAAAGCAAAGATGGCAACCACGCAGGGCTTTATACTTGCATGACTTAGGAGAATTGGTTATGCGATCTGCAACAATGATTACAGTTTTCTGTCTGATGATAGCGACAGTTACAGCTCGGGGTGCTACCGACGAACCAGCGACTCAGCCGGTGAAGAAACCCCCCACGCCTCCGAAGTATCAACTGCTGCGATATCAGGAGGATTATTCTGCTCTTGGCGACGGGCCTCGAGAAAATTGGCTGGACTTCCTTAAGCATCGGCCGCTCGTGCGAGAGGACCTGCGTCTTACGGTCGGCGGCCAGGCGAGGTTTCGTTATGAATTGAAAAGCCACGAGGTCTTCGGAAGCGGTCGGCCGGGCTCAGATGAATACTTCCTGCACCGCTATCGGATCCACGCAGACCTGCAGTACCGGGATTGGCTGCGAGTGTTTGTCGAAGGAAAGTTCGCTTATGCCGAGCAGCGCGACCGCAGGGCTCCGCTGCTCTTCCAAGACAAGGCCGATCTGCAGAATGCCTTTGTCGACATTACACCATGGCGCGGCGTAAAGAATAAACTCGTCTTCCGTGTTGGTCGGCAGGAGTTGCTTTACGGCAAACAGCGTCTTGTCAGCAGCTTTGACTGGGCCAACGTCATGCGCACCTTTGACGGGGCGCGCGTGCTGTTGACGCTTGATGAAGGGGACAAGGGCAAGTGGCAAATTGACGGCTGGTGGACGCGGCTTGTCCAGATCAACAACGACGGTTGGAATGATACCGACGAAAACATCCAATTCTTTGGCATCTACGCGACCCACAATGGCCCTTCGAAATCCGGTTACGACATATACGCATTGGGGTTCAGCGGAGACGAGCGGACCAGCGCCAACGGCAGAATGGGCACCGATACCCGAATGACCTTCGGGGCCCGTCTGTGGTGCAAGCAGCTGGAGCCATGGGACTTCGAGGTCGAGACCGCGTGGCAAACAGGGCGTTTTTCTGGCCAGGCCGATAACGCGTGGATGGCAACGGTTGTGGCCGGTTACACGTTCAAAGATCTTTTAACCCGCCCCCGGTTATCCGTCGGTTACGACTACGCCAGCGGAGACGACAACCCCACTGATAATCACGTTAGCACGTTTAATCAGCTTTTTCCTCTTGGACACGCATACTTTGGCTACATTGATGTGGTAGGGCGCCAGAACATACACGCAGCGCACGTACGCATAGATCTCCTGCCGCTGAAGAAAACCAAGGTTTGGCTTCAGTTCTACAGCTTCTGGCTGGACGAAAAGAAAGACGCTCTTTATAACGCCGGCGGAGCCCCGATCCGACGGGACGCCACGGGGGGCTCGGGCACGTATGTCGGCTCGGAGCTTGACATAGTGGCTAAATACCAGTTGGACCGACATTCGTCGATCCTCGCAGGGTATTCGCACTTCTGGCCGGGCCAGTTCATCGAGGATACTGGCTCTCACAAAGCGATTGACTTTGTTTATTTGCAGTATCAGTTCACGTTTTGATGCAATCTCAGCCGCGGAAATCGGTGGGCTGTGGACCGCTTCCCTGCTGGGGGTACTGGTCATCGGGAACCTTGTGGGTGCTTATCTGCTCCTTCTGTTCAGGCATTGGCGAAGGCGATCCGACCACTTTCGCAGGGAAGCCGAACGAGACAACCTCACGGGGCTGTATTCCCGGCACAAACTGGATGATGTCCTTCGCACGCCGGACCACGACAGCGACGAAGTGGCGGTGCTGATGATCGACCTGAACGGTTTCAAAGCAACGAACGACAAGTTTGGGCACGAATGCGGGGACCAGTTGCTTCAGGCTGTGGCCAATCTGCTCCGCGGGTGTCTTCGGCAGTGCGACATGGCATTTCGGATCGGCGGCGACGAGTTCCTGATACTGCTGCATCATGCTGACCAGAGCACGGCGGCGAGAGTCACCACACGCATCGAGAAAAGGGCGGCACGCTGGAACCTCGCCAACCGGGTGCCCGGCCCTAGACTCTCCCTGGCCATCGGCGAGGCCACGGGGCTTGCAGCTGACATGGACGAACTCATTCGCCAAGCCGACTCACGCATGTATCTGCACAAGACCATTTCCAACGGGCAGTGCGCACAGGCAGTCGAATCAGACGGTCCATCTCTAGATGACCAAAGGACACCAGTGTCCGTCGCCCAGACTTCCTTGCCCGACGACGAATTGCGGTAACTAGGGGCAGGCACGTATGCTTTATTGACGCACGGCCGGGGGGGGATCGTCCAATCATCCCACGAGTCGCACGCATCGCCATCCCGAGAACAATACGTGCTGTCCCTATTCAATCCCTATCTAATCGATGCATTGTAGCTACCTGCACCATGAAGTAGTATGCCTCACATGTCAATTGATACCCCCGAACCGTCACTCGACAAGGCCAAGCAACAGCTGAACGCTACTGCGTGGCACGGTGAGGAACCGTATAACGCCGACGAATCAATTCGTTTGGAGATGGCGTGTGATGCTTTCCGACACGACGCCGAGTCCCTGCCGGCCGGTGAAGTATACCGCCTGTTGGATGTCGGGTGTGGTGTCGGGCCGTTGCGGCGGTGGCTGGCGGAGGGGCGTTTCCATATCACAGGTCTGGATATTAGTGAACAGGCTGCTGAGCTTGCCCGAGCCAACTACGATGAATGTCTTGTCGGTGATGTGGAGGCCGACTGGCCATTCGAGCAGGGCAGCTTCCATGGCGTCCATGCGGGGGCGATCCTCGAGCATGTCGTGGACTGGAACGCTCCGCTGAACCAGGCCAATCGATGTCTGCGGGATGGGGGGGTGTTGGTGGCTTCCGTGCCGAATCTGCGCTACTGGAAGGAAGTTCGCAAGCTGGTGATGGGCAAGCAGCCGCACTGGATTCGATGCATGATGCATCTGCATGCCTACACGCCGAGCTTCTTTCGCCGGCTTGTCGAAGTGCATGGCTTCCGGGTCGTCACGATGGAGGCGGACCGCGTGAACCTGCCATTGTTCTCGAATCGCAGCCGTTGGGTCCGTCGACGGTTCGCGTCGATCGGTTCGGTGCTGGTCGTCACCGCCCGGCTTGGGCAGCGTGTCCGCGTTGAGGACATTGCCCGTATCGGCCAGTTCCCCGAACACCGCCGGCTGGACAAGCACTTCATCGAAGTCCCGCTGAAGTGATTTGCAGTTTCTATTCAATGCATCGGGCAAATGTCGGTTCAAAGGAAATCCGGTCCGAGGTGGGCAGCATGAGACTGATTCTGTTGGGTAGCGGCGCCGTCCGTCCGGACCTGGACCGTTGGGGTCCCGCGCAAGTGCTTCAGGTCGGCGGGCAGAACCTGTTGTTCGACTGTGGGCGGGGCGCCTCCATGCGGCTTGTCCAGGCCGGTGTCCCGCTGGAATCGATCCGACGCGTCTTCTTCACGCATCACCACTACGATCACAACTGCGACTTCGCCTACCTGTTCCTTACGTCATGGGTCCTCGGGCGCGATGCGCCGATGGAAATCGTCGGGCCGCGCGGTACGGAGGCGTTCTGCCGCGCGATGTTCGAGAAGGCCTACCGCGATGACATCGCCTCGCGACGCGGCCATTCGATCTACTCCGCTGACGGCGAGAAGTGGATCGCGCAGGACGTCGTAGAGGAGGAACTCACAATCGAGCGGAACGGCGTTGTCATCCGGATGGTCCACGTTGAGCACAGGGGACCGATTTTGGACAACCTCGCGTTTCGTGTTGAAGCCGACGGGAAATCCGTGGTCATCGTCGGCGATACGATACTGGACGAGCGACTGGCGCGTCTGGCTGAAGGGGCGGACTTGCTGGTTCACGAGTGCTCGTTTCCCTCTGCCGTGTTCGACCGTGAGCAGTGGGAACGGTTCCACACGCGCCCGGCGGACCTCGGTCGGTGGGCGCGCCAGCGCGGGGTGAATAGGCTTTTGCTCAAGCACTTCTGTCTGCGGCCGGGCGTCGTCGAGCTCGACGACTTGGTGAACGAGGTGGCCGAAGTTTTCGGCACCGAAGGGCTGATCGTTGGGAAGGATCTGCTGACAGTGGACGTGTAGGGCGACGGCGCGAACCACTATTTTGTGGCCGAGGTATATGAACGATGGGCCCGCAGTAACTATGGACAGTTGCCTATTGTCTTCAGAAGCCCGGGAACCAATTCGGGGGGTTGGTGCAGAAGAGCTTTTCCTGCACATCTTTCGGTAGGTCCAGGGCGTGGACGTCCCAGCCCTTGACGGCGAACTTCTTGTCCGTCCCGTAGTAGTCCCATCCGATCTGGAACGATTTGCGGAGCGTCTCCAGCACCTCGTCGAGCTGCTGCTCGGGCATCTCAAGCTGCGGGTCGGTGTGCACGTCCGAGCCGAACATGATGCGATCCTGGTAGTCGATGAAAAACTGCCGCACCTGCCCGCGGTCCTGCTGTGCGAGGTTGACGATACGGGACGGCCCGCACGTGTCGACCGCGAAGTTGGGATAGGCCGCGAGGCGCTGGGCGATTTCCTTGACGTCGTGTTCGAGGCTGCCAAGGTGAGCGCCTACGACGCGCATCGACGGATAGCGGGCCACGACGTTATCGCGAGCGGCGATGATCTCGCTGTGGTGGGGGTATTCGTCCTTCCCGTACATGTGCCATTGGGGGTTGTTGGTGTAATAGGTCCGCATGGTGTTTTTTTCATCGAGCGGCCGCCAGCAGTCCAGTGCCTCTGCCATGTGCATGATCAGCGTCTTACCGGCCTGTTCGATGTAGCTGAAGATGGGCTCGAAGATCGGGTCGTCAATCTGGACGAACTTTCCGTCGGGTCGCTTCAACTGCATCCCGATGCTTTTCCAGACCTTGCAGCCTACGGCGCCGTTTTCGAAGTCGCCCTTAAGCGTCTCGATTGTTTTTTCGGCGTATTGCGGATCGTCGAACCCGGGTAAGTCGATGCTGGTGCACCAGGCGTAGCGGCCGGGGTAGTCTTTTGCGAGCTGCCGGTATTGATCGGCGTGCGCTACGGGCCCCTTGGTGGCGCTGCGACCCACACAGATATTGAGAATCTTGACGTCGGCGGATTCCATCCACTGCAGCGTCTTGGGGTGGTCGCCGGCGAAGTGGGCATGGGCATCAATCGTCAACATAACATGTGTCCTTTCAGCGGTTGTATCTGGGCAGATGCGGGGTGTCCGCTCCTGCAGGATTGGGACATAGCAGTATAAGCGCGGCGCTGGAATCGGCAAACGAAATCGTCCGGGTCGCTTGCGGCTCATCCACCATTGACCGGCGGCCGATAACGCTTATAATAGAAAGCAGTTGGGAGGACATAGGGGAGGGTGCAAGTCTTGCGATGTCCTGTTCATACTGGTAGGCGGGTGCAGTCAGAAGTGAGGCCGCTCATGTCGGATGTTTTGTGTGTGCGTTGGTTTTCAAGCCAATTGTTCTCCGCGCCTAAACCCGCAGATGGATCGGATTCGTCTGTGCCGGCGCCGTCGTTGCGGCCGCTGGTGAGCTTGCGGGCAGATAGTGAACCCGATTACCTGTTTGTAAGGAAGGACCGATGAAATCACGTGAATCTGCTGGTCGTTGGATAGGTAAGTGGTTGCTTGTCGTGGTGGTTGTTTGCGGCGTGGTGGTTGCGCATGCGCCGGCTGCGCCGAACTGGGACGTCTCGGAGATCGACGGCGACGGGATCGACAACGACGGCGACGGTTACACCGATTCCGAGGACACCGAATGCGGATCCCATTACGAAGGATATGGTAAGGTCTCCGTGGGCGGTGCGGGCGGGACGGTGTTCTGGGTCAATCCCAACTTCCTCGATTTGCTAGACCCGGGCATGGACCCGGGCAGCGGAACGCACGCCGACCCGTGCACGCTGCGCAAGGCACTGGACGGGTCCAACCGCGTCATCAAGTTCACCAATGGTGGTACGTACCACCTGAACGGCTTTATCTCTGTGCGGGGCAGCAACATTACGATTGACGGGTTCAGCGCGCCGGACCCTGGCGTGACGATCACACACTCACACGCCAACCACGGCGGAATCGACATCGCCCCCGGCGAGGGAGCGTCCACCCACGACTTCATCATCAATCACCTTCGCTTCGACGGGCTGTGGGATGAAGTCCAGGACCATGTAGTCGGTTACCGTTTATTCGCCGTTCGTGCTCCAGAGACAACCGGCGGTGTGTCCAATATGGTTGTCGATCATCTGACCGTGCGGGAAGATCAGGACAAGTGCGGGTTCTTCCGGCGAATCGAGAACGTAACGATCTCCAACTCCCTGTTCTGCCGATCGGCCAAGGGCTTGCTGATCACCGGGCGGGATGGAAACCGCGAGCGGAAGAACTTTACCGTCTACCAGAACGTCCTGGCCGAGAACAACGAGAGGAATCCCCAGCTTCGCGACTGGATCACGAACCTGGATTTCGTCAACAACGTGATCTACCACTGGGCGTACTCCGACTGGGGATACGGGTGCAGGGTGCGAAACATGGCCGGAGAGAACCACGTCAACGCCAACATCGTTAACAACTATTTCTACACACCCGGGGGATATCAATCCAACGCGCTGATATACGGAATGGTCCCCGGACGAGATTCCTACGACAACGGTCCGGTGATTTCGCTGCCGCAGGGGACCGTCTACACCGAATCCGACATGGGCGATCTGTGGGTCGCCGGTAACATCCTGCCGGCGTCGAATCAAGATCAATACTCCACGATTACCGGTCCGCTGCCGATTCCCTCCTGGGCACAGGTCCCGACGGCCGAAGCGACAGAGCTGTACCAGTTCGTCCCGCAGGTGGGGATGCAGTACAGGGACACCCGTGAGCTGGGCGTCATCGACAGGGTGATGGCGGCGATTGGCCCGGAGGTTTATGGGCGGTACGTTTTCTATAACGACTCCGCTTTCGACGGGAACGACTCGGGCGCAAATGCATCCGACGATGGCGCCATAGCACCGGATAAGAGCGCGCTGCTTGCGGGCGGAACGGCGACGTTCGCCAATTACACGAGCTACGCCGGCGGTATCAACGGGATCATGATAGACATCCCATCCCTGCCCGGCGCGCCGACGGCAGCTGACTTTACGTTCAAAGTCGGGAACGATTCGTCTCCGGCCGGATGGGCGACTGCTGCGGCGCCGATAAGCGTAACGGTTCGCGCCGGAGCCGGCATGGGCGGCGCGGATCGCATCACGATCATCTGGGGCCACAACGCCATCGAAAGGCAATGGCTGCAGGTGACGGTCAAGGCGACGGCTAACACGGGCTTGTCGAGCCCGGACGTTTTCTATTTCGGTAACGCAATCGGCGAGACGGGCAACCCGGCGAGCGATGCGGAGATAACCCCCACCGACCAGGTCGCCGTGCGGAACAACCCGCACACACTGGCCCAGAATCCGGCCGATATTGATGATGTCTGCGACTTCAATCGCGACCGCAAGGTCGGCCCGGCGGATGCAATCATCTGCCGCAACAACGGCACGAGCGGGCCCACGGCCTTGCAGCTGATTACCGTGCCGTAGCGGGTTCTGTGTATCCGCGGCCGGGCGAGCAAATGCTGTGATATGATCGGCCCAGGTACGCCGGTTAAGGAGTACAGACGTGAGGTCACATTCGTTTTCGAGCAGTTCGTCTGGCGCATTTCTTGTGCTCTTGGCCGTGGTCCTAGGCCTTTTCGCTGCGGCTGGATCGGCGGTTCCTAATTGGGACATCTGCGAGATCGACGGGGATGGGATCGACAACGACGGCGACGGATACACCGACAGCGAAGACACCGAATGCGGATCCCATTACGAGGGCTTCGGCAGCGGATCCGTTGGCGGCGCGGGCGGGACGGTGTTCTGGGTCGATCCGGCGATTGGCGATGTTTCTCCTGGCTCGGACCCGCACAGCGGGACGCACGCCGATCCGTGCGGCCTGCGGAAGGCCCTGGATGGGTCGAACCGCGTGATCAAGTTCATCGCCGGTGGGACGATCACGATGAATAGCAAGCTCTACATTCGAGGTAGCTATATCACCATTGACGGGTTCACGACCCCGGCGCCTGGTGTGACCATTACCCAAACCCACGCCACCCATGGTGGGATCGGCATCGCTCCGCGGCGCGACGAACATGGGCATGATTACATCTTGAACCATCTACGCTTCGATGGCCTGTGGGATGAAGATCCGTCGCACGCGGTCGGGTGGTTCGTCTTTACCGTCGATGGAGACGTAGGCGACAGCAAGGTAACGGACTTGATTCTCGATCATCTGACGATACGCGACGACCAGGATAAGGTCACCATCTGGGGCAAGGTGGAGCGGATCACCATATCCGAGTGCTTCTTCTACCATTCCGGGAAGGCTCTGCTGGTCTCCTGGTACACCCCGCCGCCGTATCACCTTAAGAGCGACCTTTCGATTCACCACAACGTCTTTGCCGAGAACAACGAGCGGAACCCCCAATGGCGCGGCTATATCCGGAACATGGATTTCGTCAACAACGTCACGTTTGGCTGGGGGTATTCGGATTGGGGCTTCGGCCTGCGAATGGCCAATCACGGCCCGCCGGAGGAGTCCATCGACGCCAACATTCGAAACAACTACTTCAAGTCCGCCTACGGATATGCCAATCAGGCGATCATCTACGGGCCGAACCCCGGGTGGGACGGGGACGAGAACGGCCCGCCGAACCCGCCGCTGTCGCAGGATACGGTCTATACTCAATCCGACATGGGCAATCTGTACGTGCGGGGAAATATCCTCCCACCCCAGAACCTGGACCACTATTCAACGATTCCCGATCCGCTGCCGATTCCCGCCTGGGCGCAGGTGACAATGATCCCGGCCGATCAGTTGTACACGATCGTTTCCCAGGTGGGGATGCAGTACAAAGACGTGCGCGGCCAGGGGGTCATCGACAGAGTGATGGCGGGCATTGGGCCGGAGGTGTATGGGAGGTACGTTTTCTATAACGACTCCGCCTTCGACGGGAACGACTCGGGCGCAAATGCATCCGACGACGGCGCCATAGCACCGGACAAGAGCGCGCTGCTTGCGGGCGGAACGGCGACGTTCGCCAACTACACGAGCTACGCCAGCGGTATCAACGGGATCATGATAGACATCCCATCTCTGCCCGGTACGCCGACGGCATCCGACTTTACGTTCAAGGTCGGAAACGACTCCAGCCCCGGCGGGTGGGCTTCGGCGCCTGCCCCGTCAAGCGTCACCGTCCGCGCCGGTGAGGGTGCGGGCGGCTCGGATCGCGTGACGATTCTCTGGACGAACAATACTATCGAAAAGCAATGGCTGCAGGTGACGGTCCTGGCGACGGCGAACACCGGTTTGTCGAGCCCGGACGTTTTCCACTTCGGTAACGCGATCGGCGAGACGGGCAACTCACCGAGCGATGCTGAGGTAACACCGACCGACGAGATCGACGTGCGGAACAATCCCCACACGCTGGGCCAGAACCCCGCGACCATCACGGATACCTGTGATTTCAATCGCGACCGCAAGGTCGGCCCGGCGGATGCGATCATCTGCCGCAACAACGGAACTAACTCGATGACGGCCTTGCAGCTGATTACCGTTCCGTAACGGCCCCTGGGAGTCGAAGAATTTCAGAATTCCTTTGCAGACCTGCAACAAAGCCCACAGCCTTTTTCTTGCATACTCAAAGCCCACGGCTAGCTAACCGTGGGCATTTTCCTTGCACATTGGTTCGGTGTCGCCCGGCCGGGGGCGTTCTTTACAAAGGGGCGTAGGATTAGTTTGTTTTGACTGACCCGGCGCGGCGCTGTGTAATAGTGGGCATGCTTGGGCGTCTGCAACGGACAACGCGGTTGGACGTTGGTCTTGCCCTTTCTTTCGCGGGGGTCGCATACCTTGTCTGGGCGCTGGTCGCCGGGGTCGCTCGCTCGGTTGTCCAGGCGATGATAAACGCCACGGCCACGCAGGCCCAACTGCCCGCCTGGACGGGGGCCGTGAAGATCTTCTTCGTCGATTTTGGCTTCGTGATCGACGTGGTGGGTCTGGTGTGGCTTCTCGTCTCGCTTATTCTGCTGATGGTCAGCTCCCGTCAGCGGATTGGCGTATCGTGGGCGTGGATTTCGGCGATCTGCCAGTCTTTCGTAGCCGCTCTCGGCGCGGTCTTTGTCGGATGGGCGGCCTATCAGCCACACATCATCTCGTCCGAAGGGACCGGCGCCGCTACCTCTCTTGGCCAGCAGGTGTCCACCATTTCGTTACCGTTGATAGTTGCGCTGGCGGTGCTGGTCTGGGTGACCATTCTGATTTGGCTGCTGGTGGAACGCGCGCGTCTGGATCGCCGGGGCCCAACCCTCCGCGATGGGCTGCGCACCCAGGTATACCGGTAGCAGCGCGCCGCGTATTCCCGTCGGCGGGGCGGTTCGGCACATCTGCAACGCCTCTTGACACGATCCGCCTCATTTCGTATAAACACTCGCCCACTTGGGCACCAAGAAGTTAACGCTACCGCACTTACTGGCGGCCTAGATCGTGACGCCGCCCCTGTTCGTGCATTTCCCTACGAAAGATAAGAGCTAAACAAGATGAGAGAACAGTACACCAAGATACTGAAGCCCAAAATGGACGCCGATAGCTTCAAGAAGCTCGAGGTCCTCAACAATGACAAGCTCCATGCCTTCGTCGCCGACGCCGTCGAGTTGGGCCGGCCGGATTCGGTCAAGGTCTGCAGTGATGAGAAGGGCGACGTCGAATACATCCGCAGGCGCGCTGTGGAGACCGGCGAGGAAACTGCGCTGGCCACGGAGGGGCACACGGTGCATTTCGACGGGTATTTCGACCAGGGACGCGACAAGCAGAACACCAAGTATCTTGTCGGCGCCGACATTCAGTTGGGTAAGAGCCTCAACCAGGTGGATCGCGAAACCGGCCTGGCGGAGGTGCGCGGGTTGTTGGAAGGCGCCATGGCCGGGCGGGAAGCGTACGTGCGGTTCTTTTGCATGGGCCCGACCGACTCGCCCTTCAGCATCTCGTGCGTTCAGGTGACGGACTCGGCGTACGTCTGCCACAGCGAAGACCTGCTGTACCGCCGCGGGTATGAGCAGTTCAAGGCCCTGGGTCAGCGCGGAGAATTCTTTAAGGTCATTCATTCGTCAGGTCGGGTGGGCCAAGACAAGACGAGCATCGACGTCGATAAGCGCCGCATCTACATCGACATCGCCGAGGACCTGGTCTACAGCGTCAACACGCAGTACGGCGGGAACACCATAGGGTTCAAGAAGCTGTCGCTTCGCCTGGCGATCCGCAAGGCCGACCGCGAGGGGTGGCTCGCCGAGCACATGTTCCTGATGGGCGTTCGCGGCCCGTCCGAGCGGGTGACATATTTCGCCGGCGCTTACCCCAGCGGGTGCGGGAAGACATCAACGGCGATGCTGCCCGGCGAGATGATCGTCGGAGACGACCTGGCGTTCTTCCGGGTCATCGACGCCGAGGCGCGGGCGGTGAACGTCGAATCCGGGATCTTCGGTATCATCCGCGACGTCAACGGCGACGGCGATCCGCTGATCTTCGACGTCCTGACCAGCCCCGGCGAAGTGATCTTCTCCAATATCCTCACCAGTGATGGTACACCCTATTGGGAGGGAATGGGCCGGGACCTGCCCGACGCGGGACGAAACCACTGCGGTCAGTGGGAATTGGGCAAGGTAGACGACGCCGGGAAGCAAATCCCTCCGTCGCACTGGAACGCGCGCTACACTGTGGCGATGGAGAAGCTGGCCAACCTGGACGAGCGGCTCGACGATCCGCAGGGCGTCCCCATCGGCGGGATCATCTATGGCGGACGCGACAGCGACACAGCCGTGCCCGTCACTGAGAGTTTCGACTGGGCGCACGGTATCATCACCGCCGGCGCGTCGTTGGAGTCGGAGACCACGGCTACCACGCTTGGGGCTGAAGGCGTGCGGGCGTTCGATCTGATGAGCATCTTGCAGTTCCTCGCCATCCCCATTGGCAAGTACATCCGGAACAACCTTAACTTCGCCAAGACACTTGCCAATCCGCCGCTGGTCTTTGCGACGAATTACTATCTGAAGGATGAAAACGGCGAGTATCTCAACGGCATGCTCGACAAGGCCGTTTGGATCAAATGGATGGAGCTTCGCGTCCATGGCGATCTGGACGCGATCGAAGGACCAACCGGGCTGATCCCCAAGTACGAGGACCTGAAGCGCCTGTTTGCCCAAGTCCGTGGCGAGCAGTACGCCGAGGCCGACTACGTCAAGCAGTTCACCATTCGCGTCGGCGAGAACCTTGCCAAGGTGGACCGGATCACCAAGATCTACAAGGATATATCCGACACGCCGCAGATCCTCTTTGATACACTCGCCCAGCAGCGTGACAGGCTCCTTAAGCTTCAGGCCGCCAAGGGCGATTACGTCTCCCCGCTTGATCTGTAGGGCCCTGGCGGCGGGACCGAGGGCGGGACCATGGATACAGTTTTCCCCGGCGCCGAATGGCGGGAGGTTGAGCCGACGGATGTTGGGATTGATCCCGACAAGCTCGATAAGGCCCGCAAGTGGTTCCATGCCAACGCCGGCGATAGGGTATACCGGGTAGCCATCATCCGCCACGGCTGCCTGGTGGCCGAATGGCAAAAGGGCGTGGACGTCGGCGAGCGACTCAACATGGCGTCGGCTGCCAAGAGCCTGTTCTCTTCTGTCCTGGGCATCGCGATCGGTGAGGGTAAGATCAAATCGGCCGACGATAAGCTGATTGATTACTTTCCCCAGTTCATGGACGTGCCCGAGGGCAAGGGCCCCAAGCCCGGCCGGTTCGCAAAGTCCGAGGACCGCGACATAACCTTCCGCCAGCTCATCTCGAATACCTCCGGGTACATGAAGCCGTCCGAGACGCCCTCAAAGCAGTTCCACTACCAGACGTTCGGGATGAACATATGCTGCCATGGGATCGAGATGGCGTACGGCCTGTACGACAGTTGCGACCCGGACCGCCTGGGCGGGATCAACAAGCTGATCGCCGAGAAGATTCGCGACCGGATCGGCGGCACCTGGACGCACAGGTACACGGACTTTGATCATCCGCCCGAGGCGGCCAAGAACATCTTCGGCCACAGCGCTCGTTGCGACGCCAGTGCCCGCGACATGGGGCGCATGGGCCTGCTTTGGCTGCACATGGGCCGATGGGAAGATAGGCAGGTAATCCCGGCCGAATGGATCGCCGAGGCGACCAAGACCGCACCGGATATCGTGGCTAACTGCCCCAAGGAGCAATGGCGGTACGGCTACGCATTTTGGACGAACGATCACGATCGGCTTTGGCCGTCGCTGCCGACAGATTCGTTCTGTGCCCACGGTGCGGGGGCCAAGATGATCTGGGTCTGCCCGCCTCTGGGCTTAGTTGTAGCTCAAAGCCCCGGCCTCTACGAGGAACCTGGCGACGAAGACAAAGGCGCCGTGCCCATAATCGTCGCCGCGTGTAAGTAAACCCACATGCCCGCATCGGCCAGGCGGACCCGCTGATGGAGGTCCTGCGCGAGCGGTCAGTTTCTGAAGGCTAGCGCCGTCGCCTACTTCCCTGGAGGACCGATTGCACTGCGCGGCGGCATTTCGCGCGGGATGCGGTTTTTCAGATCGCCGAGCCACGGGAAGAGTCGCTGGGCGGACAAGTCCACCTCCACAACCGCGACCGGATCGGCGTCGGTCGCCTCTCCGATCAGCTCGCCGCCCTGGTCGTAGATGGTCGATTTCGCACCGTAGCAGGACCTGACGACGTAGACCTGATTCTCAATCGCTCGCGCCTGGGTTAGCGTCTCATTGCCGCCCCAGATGGGCATGAAGATCACCTCCGCCCCCTTCATCGCCACAGCTCTGGCCACCTCGGGGAACTCGTTGTCCCAGCAGATCATCATCCCCACCCGGCCAAAGTCGGTATCGAAGGCGTCGATGGAATCACCCGGCGTGATACCAGCGTCGATCCCCTCACGAGGAATGCACAGCTTGCGATACTTCCCTACGAGTTTACCGTCCCGGTCCAGCAGCACAGCCGTGTTATAGACGGTCGGGCCTACACGCTCGAATATACTGGCGACGATGTAGAGTTTGTGCTTCTTGGCGACTCGGCCGAGGAAGTCAGTCGCGGGTCCCGGTATCGGCTGGGCGCTTTGTACGTATGGCGTTCCCGTTCCGACCGTCGTGATCGCTTCGCCCAGACAGACGATGTCGGCGCCCTTGGCGGCGGCCTTGGCTATCAGCTTGGCGAACTGCTCGAGATTCTTGTGGGCCGATTTGGTGCCCTTGGGCATGTGATGAACGGTGCCCAGGCGGACCAGGCGCGGCTTGGGCGCCTCCGTCGGCTCGAAGCGCACGCCGCCGAAGTGGACCTTCCCGTCGCCGTCCCAGCGGTAGACCAGCTCGAGCTTGGCCCGGGCGACGCCATCGGGAATCTGGTAGACTTGGCGGATGACGCTCCAGCCGTCGGTGGTCTTGTCCCGCAGCGTCCGCGGGTATTCGGCTCGCCCGATCTGCTTGGAGTTCTCGTCGAACCACAGAATCCGCGCCAGCACGCAGCGCAGCGGCTCAGCCACGCCGTCGCACAGGAAGTGCGTCTCGAACAGATACCACGCCTTTGGCTCGACGGGTTTGGTGCGAACCCATTTACCGTGAACCGAGGGTTCGCCGTTACCCGCCAGCGCAAGCGTGGCCTTGCCGTCGAAAAGCACCTTCTTGTCCGTGAAGTGTTCCGCGGCGATCTCGTCGCGTGGCGTCTCGAAGTTCCAACCGTCTGCGGAATCCGACCCGCCGGCAGATGCGAACGACGTATGGTAGGCGGCTGTAATCGATACAAGAGCGATCAAAAGGATATGGGCCATGCCCAGGTCGATCATGGCGTGTCTCCGATAAGGTAAGCCGTGCCTTGGACAGCGGCGCATACTCGGTTCGGCACCATCATAGCAAGGCGGACGGTTGGCTCAAAGCGCCGCCGTGGCACCCTCGCGGCCGGACTGTTGCATTACAGGGCAAGTTTCGCCATCATTGTCCATACCGGCCCGGCGGGTCGGCGTGCCGGAGTGGCGGAATTGGCAGACGCGCAGGATTCAAAATCCTGTTTGGTTCACTCCAAGTGTGGGTTCGAGTCCCACCTCCGGCAGTGGGGGACGTTGCCGTAGGCGATACGCACGGAAAGAGTTCAGGAGGCGACCACGAACCCGCCGATAACCCAATTAGATGCCACCCCACTGGCGACCGCAGTCGCAACGGAGGCAGCCGCCGGGCGATAAGGAATGAGGACGAACATGACTTCAGTTGTGCAATATGAATAGCCAAGCCAAGTTGAAATATCGAGACGAAGACGCCGTACCGACAGCCCCCGGGGCCCGCGTTTTTAGGCATGTGCTCTGCGTGTACCCCTATCGGCTGGAACTGGGTAGCTGGGGGTTTTTACCGCCGCTGGGTCTTGAGCACATTGCCAGCGTGATCGAACCTTATGCATCGCAGATCGATATCATAGACCTGCGCAAGGAGACCGGTGAAGCCAAGGACTTTCTGCGTGCTGAGACCGACCTGATCTGTTTCTCAGTCAACTGGGACCGCGATGCCGAATTCCTGCGCGAGCAGATACGTTCTGTCTCGCCAGGGATTTTCACGCTCGTGGGTGGCCGGCACGCGACGGAAGACCCCGAGTACTGGCTGTCCGCCTTCCCGAACGTGGATGCAGTCATCCGGGGAGACGGCGAGGAGGCGATGGAAGAGTTTTGCCAGGCCCGGCCGCTTGAACAGATCGCCGGGCTCAGCTTTCGCAAGGACGGCGTGATCCGCCACAACCCCATACGCAGGCTGGACCGCGTGAGGGACGACTTCTGCCCGAATCGCGGTCTGCGCCGATACCCGTATGAACTGTGCGTTGCGCATATCAGCATCGGCCTGGGGATTGACACCGTGGCCGGGTCCCGGGGCTGTCCGTACAATTGCAAGTTCTGCTCCTTCAACCGCAACCCCTGGGGCCAGAAGCGGAAGTGGTCGGGGCGTTCGCCGGAGTCCATCGTGGACGAACTTGCCGAGATCAAAGCCCCCATCGTTGGCCTTGTGGATGACTTGTTCACCTTTGACATGGACCGAGTGGGGCGGATATGCGACCTGCTTCTAGCTCGGGGCATTCGAAAGAAGTACCTCTTCAACGCGCGATTGGAAATCGCCAAGCGCCCGGATGTCTTGCGAAAAATGGAGCGTGCCGGCTTCATGACGGCCCTTCTGGGCATCGAATCAGCCCAAGACAAGACGCTGCATTCCATGGGCAAGGGCTTCAACACGGCCCAGATTCGCGAGTATTTCAAGGTTCTTCGGGACCGCGCCATGATCTTCCACGGGTATTTCATCCTCGGTAACATTGGGGAGAGCGTGGACCAGATGAAACAGATCGTGCCCTTTGCGCACGAGATCGGCGTCGACACGCTCAGCCTGTCCATATTGAGGGCCAGCCCCCATACCGGGCTGGAAGAACTGGTGGCGAATAGCCCCGGGTACCATATTGCAGACAGCGGAAAGGTCTACTCGGACCACTGTTCGCCTAAGGAACTTCGCGAACTGCGCCGTCGCCTCAACGGGGACTTCTACAACGTCCCCCAGGTGCTCCGCCTTCTGCGTAAGGCAAACCGCGTCGGTGCAGGCCAGTTCCTTCCCCGGTTGCTCTTGGGCTTACCGTGGTTCGGTTGGCGTTTAGCCATGCATTATCACCGGCGAGCCAAGCGCCGCGCGAAACGCAGACAGGGGTGTGCGGTAATCTAGGCTGCTAGTAGCGGTAGTACCAGTCCGGATCGTAGGGATAGCGGCTCTGGACACGGTCAAACATGGGTACGTAGGCCTCGGCGCCTTGCGGCGGGGCCGTGTAGAACCTCACGTCGTCGATGTAGAACTCCAGGTCTGGCTGGTCGCGGGTGCCTGCATAGAAAGCTACGCTGGTCGCCTTGGCATCTTTCAGCCCGTCAGGGGGGTAGCATTCCATGCGGTCCAGGCGGATCAGGACCGGGACCCATCGGCCCGCTTCGGCCGGGATCCACTTGGACATATCAAGCTTGTTAGCCGTGATCGTGGCCATCACCTTCGTCGGTTTGGAGACGTAGTATGAGAAACTTAGATAGTTCGTCCCCGAGACGGATATGTCCTTCAGACCCCAGGCGCCAGTGCCCCGGCTGCACCAGGTGCGCTGCTGCTTACCTACAAGAAGGCTCTTGGCCCCCGTGGCGGCCCGGTCGGTGGCAAGTTCTCCACCGGAAAACGGCTCAGTCTTGCCGTCTTCGAAATCCCACCCGGCGATGAGTTCGCCCTCGGGCTCGGGTTTTTGCTGGGGCGAAAGGCGAACGCCGCCCTGGGCGACACCCAGGTTGGTCAGCAGCGTGCTGTAGAGTCGGGCGACTTTCGGAACGCGCATCAGTTGCAGTTTCTCGGCTGCGGCCGGGTCGACCCAGGGGACCGTCAGGATAAAGCCAGACCCGATGCCGATTCGGCTTATCACGCCGTCCGCTGTCAGTTGACTTGGGCCTTCAATCCCTAGCACTTCAGGGCGGCCCTTGAAGTGTAGTTCGCTCTGGCTGACGCCTTGCAGCAGCCGGTCATCGGATGCTATGGCGTAGGTCAGGTTACTAACCGGCTTGGCTGTCACGCCCTTGCCAACCACTTCTGAATCCAGGCCAAGCTGCGGGTCGGTCAGGTACAGCACTGTGCCTCCGCCCGCCACGAATTTCCGCACCCGTTCAGGATCTTCTGCCCGCCCATGCAGTACGAGCGTTCCGCGAGCAGCCTGGGGGCCGAATGGCTCTGCCTTGACGTGGCGGGCATCCAGCACCTGCTGGGCCACTGCGTCGCCTGTCTGGACGTAGACCGGTCCGAACGGATCTACCTTTTTGCCGGCCGCTCTTTGGTTGTAGTAATCGAATAGATTCCGCACGATTCTCGTCGCAGCCGGGTCGGTTCCGAAACGGTGGTTGGTCACGTCGAGCTGGCAGAACATCACCGACCCGGCGCCGCGGAACACCTCGCACAGGGCTGCGTAGTTCAAGTCGAACCAGCAGTCGACGATGACGCGAAAGTTGCCGTACTCGGGCTTGGCCAGGCCGAACGTACAGACCGAACCCTCGTTGGTCCACTTGGGGAAGTATCTCGTGCCGGGCTTATAGTAGCTGTAGAAGGGCGGCGCGGACTCATCCAGGTCGCTTTGTCCACGCCAGTTGGCGAGGTCAGTATCATCCAGGCCCGCCAGGGCGGGGTGGGTCGGATCGACCCTGAAGGCGAACCTGGCGCCGATGTTGTACAGGTCCCGGTCAAACGCCGCTGTCTCGTCGTGTTGTTCGAAGACAAGCATGTCTATCTGCCCGGAGGTAAGCTTGTCTTCCACTCCCAGCTTCGCTGCAAGGCGGCGGAAGCCGTCCGTGAAACCTTCCCGACCGACGACCAGCAGGTTGGCCTGTCCAAGATCCGTTGTGTCATCACTAATCAGGTCATAACTCAGCGCGGCTATGTCCATGAGCGTGGCGGTCTTACCCACGGGATCGTAAAGGGCGATCCGCAGCGAGGGTGCTTCGATGCTTGTCTGGGCCGTGGGGAAAACCTGAAGGGCCATCTCATCGTGGCGCCCGGGCGGGAACGAACGAATCATCTCCGCTGCGACATTGCCCGGCCGCTGTGCGAGCTGTCCTGGCGCGATCCGGGCCGCAAGAGACAGCATGTGCTGGGACTTGCCCGATACGGAGGGCGCCTCGAACTGGAACGGTACGAATCGAATCTCGCCGGCCTGCAGTTCGAACTGCTCGCCTGCGATTGGTTCGCCATCGAGGCTGACTTCAAAGCTGACCACACGCGGTTCGGCGTGGTCGTTGATAAGGATTACCTGCTTTGCGACAGTCTCGCCGCTGACGTAGGCGTGGTCGGCCCAGGTGAACTGGCCTGCCTCCCGGCCCTTATGTCCGAGGAATGCAAGGAAGGGCCCCGTCGCGTTGAGCCGCAGCTTGTCGTGCAGTACCGATTTCGGAGCAATCCGCGGTAGGGCGGGTTCCTGTATGTTTACGACCCTCTCATACGGGTTCTGCTCATCGGCCCTGACGCCCGGGGTCTTCAGTTCCGCCAGCGTAACGCGATACTTATCAGCCACCGCCGTAGAGGGCCAGTCGTTGCTGCGGTAGACGTCGTAAAACCAGTGGAACTCGTCGCCCATGGCTGCACACGCTACGTCGTATGCCCGCCAGGACCTCACCACGCGCATCACGGAATCACCCGTCCGTTCCATGAACAGAGGGTTCATGCCCGATGCCATTATCACCTCGCCAACCATCTTGTCGCCCGGTTGGGGCGTCTTGATGAAAGGCATTGGGTTCGGGTTGGGCCTTTCGTTGGCGTAGAGTGTATAGGCAGCCGGGCCAAGCGAGCGGGCGCCGTTTTCGTAAAGCTGTTCGGTCCATCCGGTGCGTTTTCCCGCGGCCTGATCGCCCCAGCAGTTCGGCAGGCGGAACGTGGACTCCAAGCCCCACTGAGCCTTCCTGCCCGGCACGGCCGCCCACTTGGACGGCCAGGCGATCAGCTCCTGGGTCGGCGTGCACATGTTGGGGTAATAGAAACCCGTAATCCCGTCGCCGAAGTTAGTCAGCGTGCCGAACAGCGTCGGCCTGTACGGATCGCACTGCTTGATGTGCTTATAGTATCGCTGGTGGCCTTGGGTAACTTTGTCTGTCCGCTCGTTGGAGAAAACGGGCCCATACGTCATGGTCCATGCCCACGGATTGCGGATGTCCTCATCCGAGCGGAAGTTGCCCGTGGTGAACATGCTCCACAGAATGATTGACGGATGGTTGTGATAGTGCTCGATCGCCTCGGTAATCTTGCGGAACAGGTCGGGATTCGGCTTTATCGACCGATACCCGCTGATGCCCACGATCAGCGGATAGAACATCAGACCTTCCTCGTCCATCACGTCCAGAATGTTGCCCAGGTAAGGCTCGAAGGCGTCGAAGCTATGGCACAGATTCCAGCCGGACTTCTTGTACTCGCGGAGCCGGTAACGAAACACGCGCTCGTCGGCGAACTCAGCGAACCGCCCCCGGCCGAACTTCTCCAGAAACTTGTAGCAATCGCGGACATGCGTGCGCTGGCCGTTGAGATAGAACTCGTGGCCGATGATCTTTGTCTCGCGCAGGCCTATTCGCTCTACGATCTGGTCCACGGGGTCGCCGTTGGCAGCGAGGTTCAACTCGAGCTGATAAAGGGCCGGGTCTTCGAAGTTCCACAGCCTCAGCCGCTCCCAGTGCGGCGAAAGGTCGATTGTGACGTTGGCCTTTGAATCGTCGCCTATCTTCAGTTCCTGAGATGCGATGCTGAATACAGCTTCCCCGCGTGCCTTGGCGGCGGTGTTGTGTTCGTAAAGCGTCCCTGAAAGCGACAGCGATCGGTCCGCCGGGGTGAGCGTCAAGTGCAGCTTCAGTTGCTTGGCGGCGACATCCGTCCTTACGCGGGCGTTTTCTATGCGAGGACCGGCCGGTGTCAGCACAAGCCAGACGTCATCGCAGATGCCGCCCTGGTAATCTTTTTTGGTGGGCTTGGCCGGTGCGTTGGTTATGAATATCTTAAGTTCGTTGCGCCCCGGCTGGACCGCGTCCGTTATATCGACCATGCGGTCCGGGATGCTCTGCTTCGGCATGATCGTCGCGATCTCGTTGCCGTTGAGGTAGATCGTTCCCTTGTCCCTCAGATACTCCACGTTCAGGTGCACGCGGCCTTTCTGGGGGCCTTGCGGCAGGTCAAAGGTTCGGCGATACAGCGCGAACGGGGCCAGGCGTGTCTTTTCGGTAGCGGCCTCGTCCTTCTTGCGGTCGGCGTCGTAGACGAAGAACTGCATCCGCGTGCCGCCGGGCACTTTCATGTATCCCCAGGGGCCTTCCGGTTCGGTGCCGGCCTCTTGCAGCGGGCTGAATTGCCAGAAACCATTCAGGCAAATCTTCTGGCGAAACGCCGTTCGCTGGGCGAAGGCGGTGGATATGTCCCAATGCGATTCGATGTCGATCTTCTCAGCCGAGGCGCTCAGCGCGGCGGCTCCAAGAACGAGGATGGCGATGAGTCGGGGCAGGCGGACCATAAGTCGATCTCCAATTTAAGGGCTGTCGCTGGCCGCGGCGTTTCGTGCGAAACACCGGACCGTTGGGAGACTATCTTACACACGTATCCGCGTCAATAAGAGCCTATCCGAATAACCTCGCGGGCCGCGAACGCAGCGAATGAATTGAGGCACGCGGGCATTCGCCAATAAAAGGCCAATGAAACAATAGGTAACTGTCCCCTATTTGTTCCAGGCTTGGAGGAATTCGACCAGTGTCTCTCTGTACTGCGTGGTGAAGAAGTTGCTCTTCATCCTTGTCTCGATGAGTGTCCTATCGATCCCGATTCCCGCCATAAGCCACATGGACATGAGACTCTCAGCGATTCGTGTGAAGTGGTAGTAGCATGCGCCAGGGTCAGGGTTTGGTTCAGGCAGGCTATGCGTAATGCCGTTCCGGGCGTCTGCCATAGCACCTGTGACCTTGTTGCGCCATTCCCGCTGCTGCCCTGAGTTCCCTGAAGCTCCCACGAACCAACCGAACAGGTCTTCGAAGGGCTTTGTCAAATCCTTTAGACGGCGGCGGAGAGATGGCTCGTGGCTGTACCTAAGCTTCTCCTCAAGCCAGGGCCGATGTTCTGGAGGCACGGAACCGAGAATAGACGTGACCCTTTCAGTATGGCACCTCTTCGGCTGCGAGAGCCCAGGGAACTTGAAGCGGTGAAGACCTTCCAACGCGATCATCAAGTTGAAGAAACGCTCGGGAGAGTAGCTGTTTCTCCTGGAAATCGAATCAATGAACAGGGTTATCGGCGCGCGGAGTTCGGCAAACAATGTGAACCAGTTGCCAAAGTATTCTTGTGGGTCCTTGGCAAAAGCCTTCCATGGGAGTAACACCTTGCAGGTGTCGTAGTTCGGGGTCTCCACCCGCTGCTTGCGGAAGAGTTCGATGGCCTTCTTGTGCCTTTTGTCGGGCTTGTCCAAGAATCCCTCCTCGAACTGCTTCGAGTATCCGACGATGTCGAACGGATACACCGGGCTCAGAGTGGCAACGGCAAGAAACTGGCCTATGGCATAGATAACCGATGAATGATTTGGCTGCGCGGAGGATTCCCACGGCAGTTCCTGGGTCGTGCTCTCAAAAACGAACTGTGGCTCCCACTCCACCGTTAGGTTGTTCTGGCCAATCCGAGATTCAGGCCCACTGAGTGCATACTCCAAGTAGATGACGAAGCCGTCGCCCTCATAGACTTTCGCCCTGTCTGGAAGCTTGAGTTTGATCGTCGCTTTCCGAAGCCCCTTCTCATAATTAAGATCGAAGCCCTTGGCGTCCACCCATTCACATAGAACGCTGAATTTGCAGCGCAACGTTTGGAAGTGCAGATCGTCGTTAGATGTAAGGAGCACTCCCTTCACAAAAGTCCTGGCGTAGAACTCAAACTTGAACAGGCCTGAGGAAGTAGCTTTGCTCCGCGTCCGGAAAACGTGGCAGAGGGCAACAGCTCCCGCTGGTGTATGCCCGTGGATGATCGGGAACCTATCTTCCCCGGCACCAGACAAATAGGTTTGCGTGCTCTCGTTGGGATTGAAGCTTTCCGATATTGTTAGCCTGAAGCCCTCGGCGTCACTGCCAACCAGTTCACCGTTAACCTTGTGCTCCGGCTGTTCTGGAATCCACCACTTCCCTTGCAGCTCGACCCTATCGAAAACCGAGTTGGCATGTTTCATGGCAAATCACCCCAGTGTCTTGCGGCCTATCAGATAGTATCCAAAGCTGTGGGGAGCGTCGGAAACTAAGGACACTCATCTATTGCTCCCGAGTCCCTTTGATCTTCTTCTGTGCGATCCGGCGGGGAGTATAAGCTGAAGTTAGGCGGTTTTCAAACCTTTCGCGGCCAGGGCGACCGCATAGGAAGCTGCTTCTGCTCAAAGCACCTTCCGGACAAGTCGTGCGCATGTTGACCAAGGCAATCAACCTTGTACCATTAGACTGGCGCAATACTGTGAGCAGTGATCTATCGAGCAGGGATTAAACAGGGACAATCAAATTGGGACAGGCACTTATTTGTCTGGGGAAGACGACTGCCCTTCTGCCGGGCAAGTGGAGCATCAAACGTTCAAGAGGGCAGCAAGGTCGGTGTACTCAATCTCAAGACTCTCATCGGTTTCCTGGTTGAGACGCCACGCTCCCCCAGGTAGTAGGCGGCCTCCTCTGGTCTTAAATGCAACGTTTACGGCCGTCTTACCCTCATTCTTGATTACCTGCACGGCCGGAACGTAGTCTTGATCGCCGGACACGATCACCGCCACGTCATAGATGTCTTTCAGAACAATGAGGTCAGTAGCAAGCTTCACATCAACAGCCTTTTCTGGTCCAAGAGAGCTGTCAAAAAGACTGCATCGAATGGCCCCAGCCCTTCGGAACTCGATGGCTCGGTGTTTCTGCGCGATACCGTTCTGAATCGCCGTCCACCCGCTGAACCGGCTCTGCATATGACGTTGCGTCACCTGCAGTTCTGCCACCATTTCGGACATCTTTCTGGAAAGGTCCGGTTCTTTCAATTGGACGAGCTTATCGGCGTAAGGCTGATGCCTACAAAGGGCCCTTTGCAGCTCAGCGGGATCACGCTTTAGTTTTGACAGGTTGTAAGGGAAGAAATCCATCCATTGGATCACGTACCAATAAGTCCGAACCCGCTCGGCCCCAGCGCACGCTTTGCCGATAAACGAATCGAATAATTCGGCCCAGTTGGCCTCGCGGGGAAGGTAGTCCCTTCGGTCGAAGTGGTAGAACAAGTCGCAGATTGTATGCCGGAAGTTCTCACCGTCTACGAAGACGCACGCTCGCTTACTCATGCGCTATGCCCCTGAAAAAAACGCGGGAGGCACATAGCCTCCCGCAAAGTAATCGCTGCCCAGGACGCACCCGAGCATATGTTAGCTCTCCTGTATATAGTACGACCAAATCCTGCTGCGTCTAGAGATTATTTGAAGTTTTTCTTGCTCCTTCCGTCAAGCATAATCCTACCAACGGGATACGTCGGGGCGATTCTCTAGCCGTAACAGCTTATAACAAGGCGCCTCATGGCAACATGACGCCCAGGCCACGTCCCTCGGTAGGGCGCGACGGGATGCTGAGCGCTCAGCAGAGCCCGCCGCGCTACCTACTGACAGCGACCACGATCCGGAGTATCCGGCGCGGCCAGGTGGATCTTCCCAACGGGACAGGTTTGCGCGCGCACGGCTGCACGGGGGTCGCAAGTTGCTGCCGAAAAACTGAGGAAAATATCTTCCGGCCTGGCCGTGCCTTGCCGGCAGCCACCGCCGAAAAAGACCATCCTTGCGCGCGCATAAGCTCGCGCGGCGGGTAAGTATGGAGGCGCATCTTTTGCGCCCGATCGGCGAATTGACAATCGCATAGGGATCAATGTCTGCCCGCGCAGATTCCCGCAGCCGGGGGCGAAATTTTCGGCAGGCGGCGCGCGCAAAAGCGCAAGTGCTTGCGGCTACAGGAGCTACGGCTTTTTCGACTTGCTACAAACCGTCAGAAACTGCGACAATCCGTCAGAAACCGCGGCTACTTGCTACAAACCGTCAGAATCTGCGACCACTTGCGACAACCGGCGCCCACGGAACAGCAGAAACAAGGAACGCCGAGAGCCCGCGAATGGTATTGCGGGATTCGGGGAACTGATGCTATAATGACGTGCTTCTCCTGTTCGGGAATCCTGGTTACCCAAGTGTTTGCTGGGGAAATCGGTGCAGTTTCCTGTTATCCGGATGGGAGGGGAGGGACAATGTCAATCCAGTCTGGCAATACCGGAAGCGAACCAGTCATTGAACCCCTCGAGCCCCGCCTGCTGTTGACAGTATGGCCGGCGATGGACTGGTTCGAGATAGACGGAGATAGGTGGCTAACCTACGGGAACACCGTGACTGTCAGCGGCGACCGCGACGTCGACATCAAGACTGGCTGGTCGAACAGTTGCATCGATGATGGGCCCGGCGGCGTGGCCATATCCTTTCCGGGGTTTCAATACCTAAGCAATCTGGGGATCAGCGGCAGCGATGTTTCCTGGACGTCGGATAATGGTCAAGGCGCCCGGACCGATGTCCTGAAAGAGGCGGGAGATATCATCTCGACGACGTCGGGCCAACAGGCGGCCTCGCATGTTCTGGTTGAAGCAGGCGATACTATTTGGGATGGGGCAGATGGGGGCGGGATCTATGAATCCCAGATTCTTGAAGTAACTATTCACACGCCATCGGCGACTCAGGACATTCGCGTACACGTGCGCGGTTACATCCAGGACACCGACGCCAGCTGGGTTCGAAATCCCTATACGTTCAGTTCCGACGGGGATCAACAGGGCTGGCCCGTCTACTACTTCACGATCAAGGTGGACGCCGACGGCCCAAACGCGCCCGGGACGCCGTACATGTATTCAAGCGATGATACAGGATACCGAGACTACGACCAGATCACGTCGGATCGCTCCCCGCATTTCGGGTGGAACCAGCCGAGCGATCCCGGCGGAAGTGGTGTTGCACAATATCATTGGGAAATACGGACTTCGGGGGGCTCACTCGTTGACGACGGATACGCCACGAGTCTGGAGGTTCAACCGGATGGTGATCTGGGTGACGGGGACTACAAGATCCGTGTCCGAGCTGAGGATGCGGTAGGGAACTGGGGCTCTTGGTCTTCATACCTTCCCTTTACAATTGACGGCGCAGCGCCCAGCTCGCCACAGCCCCAGACGCCTCCCGGTGACACTACAACGCTCACCCCCTTAATTCAGTGGAGTTACAGCAGTACCAATGACTGGAAGTACGATGTCGATTTGGAATACCAAGGGCTCTTGAGTCAATGGTATGACGTTGGCGGGTGGCCGAAGGTAGCTGAACGGACAGGCAGTATTCAGGCTTCAGGCTTGACCTGGAACATGAACTATCGCGTCGCCGTTCAGGAGTACGATATCGCGGGGAACCCCGGCGGATTCAGCGCCTATACATATTTTAACACGGTTGATCCCAACGAGGCGCCGACGGACATCTCGCTGTCGAACGCCAGCGTGGCTGAGAACGAGCCTTCCGGTACTGCGGTAGGTACGTTGGGCACTGTGGACCCGGATACGGCGGATACGTTCACGTACACGCTGGCCGGTGGTACCGGCAGCGATGACAACGGTTCCTTCGCGATCACCGGCGATGCACTCCGGACGGCAGCATCGTTCGACTACGAGTCGAAGAACACCTATAGCATCCGCGTCCGTTCGGCCGACCAGGATGGGTTGTTCACGGAGAAGGTCTTCACGATCAACGTGACGGATGTCAACGAGACCCCGACGGACATCTCGCTGTCGAGCAGCGTCGTTGCTGAGAACGAGCCTTTCGGTACGGCGGTCGGTACGTTTGGCACCGCGGACCCGGATACGGCGGATACGTTCACGTACACGCTGGCCGGTGGTACTGGGGACGATGACAACGGTTCCTTCGCGATCACCGGCGATACGCTCACCACGGCAGGGTCGTTCGACTACGAGTCGAAGAACACCTACAGCATCCGCGTCCGTTCGACGGACCAGGACGGGTTGTTCACGGAGAAGGTGTTCACGATAAGTGTAACCAACGTCAACGAGGCGCCGACGGA
>SDBV01000153.1_pt1 | contig 87478 bp, 62 predicted proteins | sample 2277081 | NCBI WGS metagenome assembly SDBV01 (sample SAMN10402039, study PRJNA504765) | marine sediment metagenome | isolation source: marine sediment core GS10_PC15, 223 cmbsf | place: Arctic Ocean: Southern Knipovich Ridge | collected 2010
TGGATGTCGGTGAAGCCGCCGATGTCAACACTCATCGAGGTCAATTCCCCGAGCGAGTATCCCCAGACGACGAAGTCGACCACCTCGCCGGTTTGGTCGAGAATCATCACCCAGCCTTTGCCGCGAGCGCGCCAGAAGATGTCGTCCACGTTGTCCACATCCTCTCGATAAAACAACTGGCCCGGGTCCACCGAACTGGGAAACGTCCAGAGCGGGTCGTGAACGGCGTTGATGTCGTTGAGCCCCGCATAATTACCCGCCATGACCCAGCCGTTCGTGTCGATCATGCCGCCCGAAACGTTTTGGAGTTCCATATAGTCCGGTGTTCCCGTGCCGGCCTCGGTGATCAGTATGCTCGGCGCCTCCGCGAAAACCGACCAACTGGAATCGTCGAAATTCAGATCGTGCCACTGTGTACCCAACGAATCGTCTGGCGGCACCAGGTACGTCAGATTCTCGCCACCGGCAACGGCAAAATCAGTCGGGTCATCGGTGAGTCCGTACGACGTCTCGTCGAACTGCTTCGGATAGGCGGGAGCATACTCGTGGACCACCGTCTGGCCGTCCAGATCGACCAAGGCCAGGTATTCCCCGTCTTGAGTCAGCTTGAAGTTGGTGTGCAGTTCGCTGCCGGCTAACTGACGATCCTTTTCCGAGGCAAAGACCACCAGGTATTCATCCCGGGCAAGCGTGACGTCGGGAAACTGCCACTTGGTCAAATCTCCCGGATCGTCCGTCAGGTACCAGCCGTTCAATCCGACTGCCGCGTCGGTCGGATTGTAGATTTCCAGCCAGTCCGAGGAATCGTTATCTTCATCGAAGAGGACCTGGGCGTTGGCGGCCATGAACTCGTTGATCACCAGCGAGAGCCCGTCGAGCACCAACCGCGGCTCGAGCGCCTCGATGCTCAACCGACTCGGTCTGGTCAGCTTCGACCGGGCGGATCTCGTTTTTCGGAATAACGGCTTGCGAGGTTTCATGGCTGAGGTGATTCCCGAGTGCTGCCGGCGCGAGAAGATAAACTAAGAAACGCCACTCTTGCCCCCCCGACGGGGGATACTGCGATATCGCATTCCTTTGACGGTCCTACAACCCGGAATTTCATTATGACACATTCCCCCCAAATGTGCAAGCACGAGGGCCGAATGTCGCGACGCCGCCGGTGATTAAGGGGTAAATGCAATCACCGCAAAAGAGATCAGCCGGTACGGTCGATCGCCGCGTGAAGCAGCTTGGGAAGATCTTCAATGCGACGGAAGTCGGACGCCGCTGTTGGATCAACGAAAACTCGCACCCGTTTCACGTAGTCGTCGAACTGCTCCTTGGCCAGCGTCCGGACCACCGGCGACACTTCGCCCAAGGGCCGGTAGCAGTCCTCCTTGGGAAAGTAGATCTCGACGTTGAATTCCACTTCCAGAGCAACGGGTGGCGCGTCGAAGAGGATTTCGTGCGGGGCGATCTTCCGCCCCAAAACCTCGCCGGCAACCGCAGCAAAGTGTTCGGCACAGCAGACCAACCACGGATAGGGCCGTCGCGCCAAGCGGTCGTAGAGCGGACGTTGCTGGAAGAAGCTGTACTGGGCCAGACGTTTGTGAAGCCGTCGCCTGGGGCCAAACAGTCCTTCGAGCAATTCGGCGGCCGGCGTGCCCTCGGCGGCCGCCCGCAGTTCGCCGATCATCCCCTGTTCATCTTGCAAAAACAGCGTGTTCAGATCGAGCCGTTCATACAGCATGTGGAACGCCCGCTGCAACATGGCCGTGGCCGCCCGAACTCCGTGATGCCAATAGACCTCGCTGAACATGACGTATCGGGCGAAGACCATCAACTCGGCAGCCGTCTTCCCTTTGTAACTGATCGCCAGCCCGTCACCGGCCATGTTCAGACACAAACTCCCCAACAGCCGCTGCTGGTCGAAGTGTCGACCGTAAGGCACGCCGGCATGGAGGCTGTCGCGGAACAAATAGTCCATCTTGTCGATGTCGATCGGACCGGAGAGCATGCTTTGCAACACTTGCGAGGCGACGTCCCGCGGCTTCTCGGTCAACAACGCCACCAGATCGCCGGGATCGATTCCCCAATCGTCTCGCAAGACGTCGGCCAACTCGCTTTCCAAGAGAAACCGACCGGCCAACTGCTCGTGCGTAGGCAGATTCGGCAGTTGCAAGTCTTCCAGCGGATGACAAAAGGGCCAATGCCCCAGGTCGTGAAGCAAGGCGGCCGCGATGAACAGCTCGGCACGTTTCGGATCGACCAGCGCGGCAAACCGCCGATCGCCCGCCAACTGCTTCAAATAGAGCAAGCCCAGGCGATAGACTCCCAAGCTGTGTTCGAATCGGGTGTGAATGGCCGCCGGATAGACCAACGAGACCAGTCCCAACTGACTGATCCGCGCCAAACGCCGAAACTCGGGCGTATCGATGATACAACGGACTCGCTTGGTAAGCGGGACGTCGATCTCCGGAGGAATTCGCACCATAGACCGGCGGGCGTCCAGCGCGGCAACTTCCGGGATTTCGAGCAAGCTGGTCATGGGAATATCGGCCAAACAACGGGGAACATTGACCATCAGCGATCACGGGTCGCGCTGATCGGGAGTATTCTACCACAGAGCACACAGAGAACACAGAGGACGATGCAGCAAAATCCGTCGACGGGCAAGGTGATTGGGTGTGCGATTGAAGTCCATCGGACTCTTGGCCCGGGCCTTTTGGAATCAACTTGCTACTCAAACTGTAAACGACGTGGCTTTCAGCAGTCAGCTATCAGCTTTCAGCAACGAGAAAAAGGGCCGGAACGTCAGCTTCTGATAGCCGAAAGCTGACTGCTGATTAACTTCAATACCAACGTACTTAAGGACGGCATCAAACGACTGGAAGTTTGACACTCTGTGTGCTCTGTGCTCTCTGTGGTGCATCCTTTTTCAGAGGCACTTGAACGGTTACTGTTGACCGTAACCTACCCGGCAATCGCCCTCGATGCAAGGTAAGGGCTCCGACTTCCCCCGTTTAGCAGCCGCCGGCACGGCGGTTTGACGTGGCCGCCGGTCGGGCATTCAGAGCATTGGCCCGGCGACCACATCCCAGGGCCAACCCATGCCGGCGATCCAGCCGAGCAGGATGGTTGCCAGCACGTAGCAGGCGTAATGGAAGAATCCGCTGCCGAAATCCAGATCGAGGGAGACCAGCGCCGCCGATGCCCCCACGACGAACAGCGGCGGTGCGACGAGCAGCCACATCCAGATTTCGCCGGTCGCCACCATCGGTTGACCCCAAAGGGCGAAGGCTCCCCAGAGGATCGCGTAGACGGTCCCACAGATGGCCGCCCGAATATACAGAGCCGTTCCCCGATACGGCTCCAGTTCGTCGTTCCGCAAGAAGGTGTAAGCGGCCAAGGCCAAGGGCGGTGAAACCAGCAACAGCCCCAGGGCACGCACCACCGCGTTCTCCCCAATCAACCCGCCGGTCATCCAGGCGACCGCGATCACGCCCAGGATCGAACCCACGATGACCACGGTGGCGACCGGTTGAAGCTTGGTGTCTTTGCGGTCGATAGGCTTGGTGACCAGTTTCCCGTCGGCGCCGCGACCGCCTTCGGCAAAGGCCTCCGGTGCGTGAACTTCAACCGTCTGTTCCTTGGCAGGGACCTCGATCAGATGCTTACACTCCGGGCAAGGTCCTTTCTTGCCGGCGAACTGATCGCTGACACTGAACCTCTTGTGACAACCGGGACAAATGACGGGAATCGACATGCGACAAGATACGAAAAGTGCCGGGAAACGAACTTCTCTGCTTCAAAACTAGTGTCGCACATCTGGCCCGCATGTCAAGGATTTGGGCCTCGCACCCAAGGCAACCGTCGAGTGTCGGCCGTTGGAATTGCGGCGAACCCCCTCTTGTGGTAGTTCGCCCAGATTGGCTCCCGAGGGCTGGAAGGTTACTCCTCTTCTTCCTGCAGATCACCTTCGGTGATCATCGTGAACTGCATATTGGCCAGCGTCTCTTGACCCATTTCGATATTGTCGACCATCAGGGCCACGGCCGGGCATCCGTGCGGCCGAACCAGGATCGGATAGGCCTGGATGATGTTCACCTCGGCCTGCAACAAGGCCGTGCAGACCTCCAGCAACGGCTGGGGAACTTGCGGCAATTCGACGCCGATCAGGTCGGTTTCGATAATCGCCAGCCCGGCCCGCTCGAGAATCTCGCGGCCTTCCTCCGGATGGCTCAGCAGGAGCCGAACAAAGGAACATTCCGTGGAGTCGGCGATCGAAAGGGCCACGATCCGGACCTTCGAGCCCTCGAAACGCCGGACCACCTCCAACAATTGGCCCACCCGGTTCTCCAAGAACACGGTAAACTGCCGAATTGCCGGATAATTCCTACCCCGCATTGTCGAAAAACCGGTTCCCGTACCTTCGCCGATACTCATACGTCTGCCTGCCGTTACGCCCCGGACTTGGCCATCCCATCCGAACGCCTAACTATATGTCAATGTATAAGTTCCGTCAACCGCAACGGCAAGCTCAATCGTTCAGTATCGGGAAACCAGGCATCCAGGCAGGCCCTTTGGAAAACAAGGCGAACAGGCTAAAATGTGCGGGCTGCGAAGCCGTGGCACACCAATATCGGAAATGGGACCGTTATTCAACGAACTGCTGCACCCCCAAAGGAAATGCTCCAGAATGCTTCGGCAACACGAAATCCAGATCCGCGTTCGCTACCGGGAAACCGATCCGATGGGTGTGGTACACCACGCGAACTATTTCACCTATTTCGAACTCGGACGTACCGAGATGCTTCGAGACGCCGGCGTCAGCTATCGCCAGATGGAAGAAGAAGGCCTGCTGATCGTCGTGGCGAAGGTCCAATGCCGTTACCTCCGCCCGGCCCGCTACGACGACCTGCTGACGGTCCGCACCACCATCAAACGGGTTACGGCCGCCAAGATCGAACACGAATATGAACTGCTCCGCGACTCGGAACAGTTGGCCCTGGGCCACGTCACCTTGGCGGTAATCGACCGGCAAGGAAACATCTGCCGCGTACCCGAGTGGATGCATTTGGAGAAATGACGAAGCACGAATGACGAAAGAGGCGCCCCTCGTTCCCACGCTCTGCGTGGGAACGCCATGCTTCGACGCTCTGCGTCGAGCCCCTGGAGACCACGCGTTTTCGCAATTCAAGGAACGGGGAGTGTTCCGGCACTGGGTTCCCACGCGGAGCATGGGAACCAGATTGTAGGTTAATGACGAAAAAGGCGGGACGTCTAATCCTGTTCCTTCGCGGGCGGCGGTTCTTTGGAGAGTTGCTCGGCCTGCAGGCCGACGTCGCTGCCGTCACTCGCATAGCCTAGGGCCGGATTGCCGACCTCCGATTCCGCATCACCCAGCGCGTAATCGATCGGCGTCAGTGCGTGCACCGGGCGGTCCAAGTCGGGTAGATCCCGCCATACCACGAGGTTCGATGCCGGCAGATTCTCCGCTTCCGGTCCCCAATGTCGTCGCCAGCCGTCGAAATCCATGGGCGCGGACAACTGCTCGTGCGCGTAATCTTGAATCGTCCAATAGTGTTCGAACCCCTCGTAGAAATTGCGATCGCCGCTGAAGACGATCTGCTCGCGGAAATCGTCGGCCGTACCGCTTCCCACTTGCTCGATCAGCGAGACGTTCGAGCCACCCACCAAAATGCTATCGGCACAAAGGACCACCACCGCTCTTTTATGCTCGGAGGGCTGGAAATCCGCAATCTGGCAGAATCCGCCTTGTGCCACGGCCGTGAGGTGCCGCAAGTCGACCCGCAAAATCTCCCCTTGCCGGGAAGCTTCCTCGCTGGCATCGACCGACAAAAACCGCTCGGTGGTTACCAGCAGCCCGTTGTCCCACAACATCCGAGTCGACTGACGATCGGTGGTCCGCAACAGCGTGGCTTCCCCACGAGCTACGCAGTCGACCAGTTCAATGACCACCGGCTGGGGCATCACCGCTCGATTCTCCGCGGTCATAGTCAAATCGGCCCCCGGCGCCGATTGCACCTCGAAAAACGCCACGTCCTCGTGATAGGCCGCCAACCGATCGGAGGCGTTGTAGATCGAAAGCCAACACTTCTCCAATCGGGTCTCCTGCCCGCTGCGCACTTCGAACAACGTCCAGCAGTCGGCGGAAACCTCGCGCGGAACGTGCAACTCGATCGCCAAGTTTACCAGCGACAGTTTTCCGGCCGTCACCGTGAACATGCTGCGAGGATACTTCAGTGGATCGACTTCCTTGCCCGAAGGCCGAAAGACGATGATCGGCCGATATCCGTCCCCCGATCGAATGGTGGTTTTCAAGTTCGTCAGCGAGACGGGACGCTCTTCTCGACGGCCGTTGTACCGCAATTCGATCACATCATGATTGCCCGCCGCATTGCACGCCGCGTTGAGCGTGCTAAACTCGTTATCATCTCGCGGCGATTCCGTCACGATCAGCAAACCGCTCTGCTTCGGCGGCACTAGACTCCGCGAGCCGTTCGCCGAAGAGGCCCCCAGGACATCTTCGGCCCCGCTGAGATAAGCCCCGGAGTCCCCATCGGCGGAAACTAAACTGACATCCGCCGCAATCCGCTCGGCAACCGAAACTCCCCCGCCAATCCGATCCGGGCGCAAACTGTTCTTGGTAAGCCGACCCGGTAACCGCCGGCTCGCCGTATCAGTATCCGTCGACACCAACGACGGACCGTCTGCCGATGTTTCCCGAGGCTGCGTACCATCAGACGGTTCACTCTCGCCGCCCGATCCCGTCGTAGCAGAAGGAGGCCCGTCCTCCGCCGGTTTGTCGGTGGGTGTTTCAGTTCTCGCTTTTCCATTCTCGCCGTTGGCAGGCTTCACCGGTCTAGTTGCGGCCACCGTAGGCGCCGTGCCCTGGTCCAGAGCAGGGTCTCCCCAGAAGAAATCCAGCAACAGCACGATGCAAACCAAAGCCGCCACCGGCACGATCCAAGGCAAATGCCGCTGCAACATCGAGACGGCCGGCTCGCGCGGAGCTACGAAAATCTTCCCGCGCGATCCCAGCGGATGCAATCCCACGTGATACGCCAAACCCGTAAGGTCCTCGACCAACTCGGTCGGATGGCTATACCGATGGTTCGGATTCTTGGCCAACATTTTTTGCATCACCCGAGCCGCTTCCTCGGGTAATTCCGGCCGAAACTCCCGAATATCCGGCGGCTGGTCGCCTTGGTGCTGGAGCAGTTTTTGCAGCACCGTCCCCTCGGGAAATGGCGGCCGACCCGCCAGCATGTAAAACAGCGTGCAGCCGAGCGAATAGATATCGCTACGACTGTCGGCGTTGCGCGGATCGCGGGCCTGCTCGGGAGAAATGTAGTCGAACGTCCCGAGCGTCACTCCGCTGGCCGTCAGGTCGGCGGCCTCCGTGTCAACCTTCCGCAGCCGGGCCAAGCCCAGATCGATCAGCTTCACTTGTCCTTCCGGTGTGACCAGCACGTTCGACGGTTTGACGTCACGATGGATCACATCGTGCTGCGCCGAATGGGTCAGAGCCTCGGCCACTTGCAACGAATAACTGACCGCTTCGGCCAAGGACAAAGGACCTTTCCGCTCGACCAGATTGCGGATATTCATCCCCTCGATGAACTCGAAGGCGATGTAGTGCAAATCCTGGTCTTCGCCCACATGGTACACCCGCACGATGTTCTCGTGGTCCAGCCGAGCAGCCGATCGCCCCTCGTTGCGAAACCGCTGCAAGGTCTCCTCGTCGGCGGCCTGCTCGGGCGAAAGCACCTTCAGCGCCACGGGTCGATCGAGTCGGATGTCCCGGGCCCGAAACACGCGACCCATCCCTCCCCCGCCGACAAGCTGCACCAAATCGTATTCCCCCAGCCGATCACCCGGCTCGAGCCTGCCTTGAAGAATGCGATGGGCCGAACCGGATGTCGCCGGATGAGGGATCGGGATCTGGCGGGAGATGATCGTCGGTTGATCGTCTCGAATGGGGGTCAAGTCGTGTGCGCTGGAGGGATGATCGGCGCGAGGATCGCCCGCGTCCCTGCCTGTCTGGGATGGCTCGACTGATCGGCTACTTGACGCTGAATCACTCATCGATCCCCGCGGAACGCTCCGGTTCTCTTGGTTATTGCGACTTCCGTGCACGCAAAGGTTCACCAACTCAGCGGATCGACCGCCCATACGATCGTCGGGAAGCGAAAGCCCCGATGGAGAAAAGCCGCCTATAAAGCGTTCCTTCATTGTAGCCGGTCCGGCCAATTACGTCAACTTGCTCCGCCCTTCAGTGCCACCCCACTGAAGCACGAATACGTCGGTCAGGAAGTGGCAGTTCACCGATTCTCGCAACAAAAAGCCGCTCCGTTATTGACGCTTATCAGGCAGATTAAGTTCAATCCCACTCCCCAGAGGGGACAGATTCGACCTCCGCAGCCCCTGGGACGGCGCGCTCGTTGCTGAATACCCGCAAAAGCTCTAGAATGGCCCTACGGCTTGTGGCCCTAAAAAACCCCGTAGCTTCCGCAAAAACACCATCCCCAGAATCGCAACTGCCAACTAAAAGGAATCGAACTATGACGAATCTGATCGACCGACGCAATTTCTTGAAATCGACCGGGCTGGCGGGCGCTGGCATGGCCGCCATGAGTTTCAGCCCGCAGCGCCTGTTTGCCGCCCCGGCAGCCAACGGCGCGCCGAATGCCGAGAAGCTCGGCTGGCGACTCGGCTGCCAGACCTATTCGTTTAACCAGTACACGTTTTTCGAGGCCGTCGACAAGGTTGCCTCGCTGGGGTTGCGAGTCCTCGAAGCCTACCCGGGCCAGAGGCTCAGCCCGCAGAAGCAGGACGTAATAATCGGGCCCGACCTGCCGGCCGCGATCCGCGCGGAGATCAAGAAGAAACTTGCCGACAACGGGATCACGGCGCCCAACTATGGCGTTTGCCCGCTGAGCAAGGACCAGGGAGAAAGCCGCAAGACGTTCGATTTTGCCAAGGACATGGGCATCGAGACGCTCGTCAGCGAGCCGGCGGAAGACGCCATGGACACGATCGAGAAGCTCTGCGACGAGTACCAGATCAACATGGCCATCCACAATCACCCCAAGCCCTCGCACTACTGGAATGCCGAAACCGTGCTGAAGGTCTGCAAGGGTCGCGGCAAGCGGATCGGGGCCTGTGCCGATACGGGCCATTGGATGCGATCCGACATCTCACCGATCGAGTCCCTGAAGCAACTGGAAGGCCGAATTGTTTCGTTCCACTTCAAGGATCTCAACAAGTTTGGTGGAGGGGCCCACGACGTCATTTGGGGGACCGGCGCAGGAGACGTCAAGGCGATGCTGACCGAGATTCACCGCCAGGGGGTCAAGGCCGTCTTCTCGATCGAGTACGAGCACAATTGGACCACTTCCGTGCCCGAGATGGCCAAGTGCGTGCAATACTTCGACCAGGTAGCCGCCGAATTGGGTGCATGAGTCAAAATCACGGGCGATAGTTAGACACGAAAGGCCCTGCTCCTGGAAGCAGGGCCTTTTCTTCCGCATTAACCGTAGGTCAGGGCTTCTCTCGTTCCCACGCTCTGCGTGGGAACGCCATGCCACGACGCTCCGCGTCGCTGAAGCAGAACTTACTTCAGCGCAATGTGGGTTGCACCGAAGCTGGCCGCAGAGCCGCCACGCAATCCGTTCCCACGCAGAGCGTGGGAACGAGGTTATTACGGACATCCCAATCCGACTTGCCTCGTCCATTTCGAGGTGGACACTTTAGAAAATGTGAATGCTTCGCTGGCATCGCTTTAAGTTTATGCAGTGCAAGCACTTACGGCACCACTCTTCCCATGCACTCTTTTCGCGCTTGCGTGCCTCCTTTTCTAGCACGCATCGTGGCGCCAGTTTTTTTTCTGAGTTTTTTTCGACCGGCCAGTTTTTGCTTGCGCTCATCTCGGCCGAATGCTCACGACTGCCCGCTTCCTTGGCAGGAAAGAATTGGGAAAGTCTTCGCGGTGGATGCGAACGACAATTCTCAAGCCGACAAAGATGGAGACACGGATGATCACTGCCGAGCAAGAAACGGAAATCCTACAGCGAGCCGAACGCCTCTTTTCCCAAAAGCCCGATTGGGTGACCTTCTTTCGTGAAATGATGGGAATTAGGGGAGTTGTTCGCCAACACTTTTCGACCCGGGAAGCCCTGGTCGAGTTCGAACAGACCGAGGTCTACCAGCAGATTCAACAGATGGTGACCTCCCTGCGGGAGAACGGCCCGCTGGCCAAGGTCGAGGAAGAGCCGACCAAGGTCATCACCGTCCGACTGCCCAAAAGCCTCCACGAGGCCCTAAGGGTCGAGGCTCACGAGCACCACACGAGCATGAACAAGCTCTGCATTTCCAAGCTGCTGCAGTTCATCGACAACGGGATGATCCCCAGCGAGCCCTAATGGGGAATAATTCAAAATGTGCCACGGCTGTGCCAGCCGTGCGAAGCTGGGGAAGCTGCCCGATTTGGGCACGGCTGACACAGCCGTGGCACATCACGCCTTGTGGCCGCTAAACGGCATGGAGTCACCGAAAACAGGTTCGGAGTGGACCTGTAAGCCGGGTTCTGTGCCCGCCCCTTGGGGACGGGCGATGGCCATTTCTCTAGGAGGCCGATTGCTCGACCCCTCAAGCAGTCCACCCGGGAGTCGATAACGGGCCGGAGCGACCCGCGGCTGCGCCCAGCGGCTGATGCCGGCGGCGTAACCCTGCTCCCTGTTTGACCTTGCTCCCGATGGGGTTTACCTAGCCAGGCTGGTCGCCCAACCTGCTGGTGAGCTCTTACCTCACCGTTTCACCCTTACCGCACAGGCCCCCTGCCACAAGGGCACTTTACCACATGGGCACTGGGCCTGCGAGGCGGTTTGCTTTCTGCTGCACTTTCCCTGGCCTTGCGACCGGTGGGCGTTACCCATCACCGCCTCCTGTGGAGCCCGGACTTTCCTCTCGTCGGAAACCCAACCGACCGATATGGCGGCCGTACGAGTCGCCGACCAGCGACCATCCGGTCCACTCCGAAACCTAATTTAACCATACACCGTGGATGCGCGAGAGAAAAGAGGGCTCACATTGACCCTGCAAAGCCGCAAGCGGCTAGGGGGTGTGGTGTTTTCCTTGCCAGGAGTTGCGGCGTTGGAACTCGGCTTCAATGGCTTGGCGCACGGCCGACTTATCGAGGCACCACTTGGGACCGACCAGATATTGCGGCGGGGCATCGCCGCTGAGACGATCGACCACACAAGTGGGGGGGAGTAGCTCAAGGAAATCGACGGCGTAGTCCACATATTCCTTGAGCGCGGGAAACTTGATCTCGCCGGCGGCCACCATGGCGGCCAAAGCCGTGTTTTTCACCGCATAGAGGTTGTGAAGTTTGACCGAATCGATCCCAAGCCGGGCCAATTCCAAAGCCGTCGCCCGCATGTCCTCGCGCGACTCGCCCGGCAATCCTAGAATCACGTGAGCGCCGATCGACAATCCCCGTTCGCGGCCGCGGGCATGGGCGTCGAGAAACGCCTGATATTCGTGCCCCCGGTTCATCCACCTAAGCGTCCGGTCATGGATCGTCTGCAGTCCGAATTCTACGCTCAACCACGTCTGCCTCGAGAAATCGGCCAGAAGATCGAGCACCTCATCTTCGACACAATCCGGCCGGGTGCCGACAGCCAATCCGACGACATCCGGGTGGGCCATGGCTTGGCGATAGACGGCCTCGAGCCGATCGACCGGGCCATAGGTGTTGGTTGCCGGCTGGAAGTAGGCGATGAAGTGGTCGACCCGATGCCGAGCACGGAGGCGGCGAATCCCTTCGTCGATTTGCTCTTTGATCGATTTTTCTCGGATCCGGCGGCTGGGGCTGAAGCTACTGGGGTCGCAAAAGACACAACCGTCGGTGCCTGAGTTGCCATCTCGATTGGGGCAATCGAACCCCCCGTCTACGCTGACCTTCCATACTCGACGGCCAAACTGTTGGCGATAGAAGAATCCTCCAGTATAATAGCGGAGTCCGGCGAGCCGCCATGCGATTTCGACTGAGGATGGCGGACGGAATTCGGTTGACGACACATAAACCCCCGTCTACACTAAAGCTTGCAGTTTTTGATCATCTTACGCGGCCTCGTTCCAACACTCAATAATACATTTTCTAATGTACGGTGAATTGCTTCCGATGGGGGGAGGGGATCCGATTCCCTTGCTCAAGAAAAGCCTGTTAGTGGGGCGGCGCGAAAGCTGCGACATCGTGTTGCGGTTTGCCAACGTCTCGGCCCATCACTGTCAGTTGACGATCACCGGCGGCTATTGGTACGTCAAAGACCAGAAGAGCCGCAACGGCGTGAAGGTCAACGGCATGCGAGTCTCGGAAAAGCGACTCGACCCGGGCGATGTCCTGGTGATCGCCAAGCATCAGTATGAGGTGAAGTATTCGCCGATCGAACTGGGTGCCGTAGGGCCTCCCCCGCCGGAAAGCCTTAGTGACGATATTCTGAGTAAGTCATTATTGGAACGGGCCGGTTTGGAACGGGGTAAGAAAATCAAAGAGCGACCGGGCCGTGACGGGTCCGTCACTTACGACATCGAGAACGACGACGCCGATCAACTTCGTTTCCGGAATCGCCCGCTCTGATGAATTCTGTCCACTCGGACCGCCGCAGAGCTACCAAGCGTCCCCTCACGCCGTTTCACACAACTTAGATCTTCCATGGCCGCGAAGAAGAAAAAAATCCGCGCCAACTTCCGCAAGAACCGCAACATCCGTGCGCGTCAGACGGATTGGACTCGGCGATTCGACGAACACGGCTTCGAAGAGGAAGATCCACAACTCCACGAACGGATCAGCGGGAAGGGCGAATTGACCCGCAAAAGGACCGTTCTCGGCGTGCCGTTGGACATCGGCGATGAGCCCGGCTTGGATATCTCCCTGGACGTGGACGAATCGGTCTGCCGGCCGGGTCGGGTCCTCTCGGTACATGGATTGCTGAGCATGGTCGAGGATCCGCAGGGCCAGACGCACCAGTGTGCCACGCGCCGACTGCTGAAAACGCTTTCTACCGACCAGCGGCACGTGGTGGCGGCCGGCGATCGGGTCCTGTTTCGACCGGTCGAAAACACCGACCCCAGGGAAGGGATCATCGAACGCGTGGAGCCGCGTCACGGGAGCATCTGCCGCACGAGTCGCGGCCGGCAGCACGTCCTGGTGACCAACGTGGACCAATTGATGATCATCACCAGCGCCGCCGAACCGCGGCTGAAACCCAACCTGATCGACCGCCTGCTGGTGACCGCCGAAAAGGGCGGCGTACGACCGGTCATCTGTATCAACAAGATCGATCTGATCGAACCGGCCGGGCTACAGCCGTTGATTGGCACCTACGCCCAGATGGGCTACGACGTGCTCTCGCTCAGCGCGACGACCGGCTTCGGCGTCGAGCGGTTTCGTCGCATGTTGACCGGCAAGGAGAGCGTGGTGGTCGGCCAAAGCGGCGTGGGTAAGTCCTCGTTGCTGAACGCCATCGACCCGGGCTTGGATTTACGGGTGCGGACCGTCAGTTCCGACACGCAAAAGGGCCGGCATACGACCACCACGGCCCGGCTGTTGCCGTTGCAATTCGGCGGTTACGTGGTCGACACGCCGGGTATCCGGCAGTTCCAGCTTTGGGACGTGATTCGCGAGGAGGTGGGTGGTTTCTTTCGCGATGTGCGACCCTACGTGAGCCTTTGCCGATTTCCCGACTGCACCCACACCCACGAAGAAGATTGTGCCGTAAAGAACGCGGTGGCCGACGGCCGGCTGGACGAACGCCGTTACGACAGCTACTGCCACTTAATTAGTGCCGAGGGGAACTAGAAGACCATGAAACTTGGCTTGGCCGCCCTTTTCGACTAGAATATCAGTAGAGGCATCAGTACCAACCTCGGAGGAACCGAATCACTGTGTACGAGAACGAACGCACCGATAGAATGGCCAGCGAAGCGGCCGTGCTGGTCGGTGTTTTGCTGCCCGAGCGGCAACTGAGCGAGCCACCCCTGGAAGAGCTGGCAGGGTTGGCGACCACGGCCGGCGTAAATGTCGTCGGCCATGTAACGCAACGTCGCCAGACGCCCACCCGTGCGACCTACCTGGGCAAGGGAAAGGTCGAGGAACTCAAGGCCTTGGCCGAGAAGGCGGAAGCCGATGTAGTGATCTTCGACAACGATCTGTCGCCCGCCCAGACGCGTAATCTCGAAAAAGCGGTCGGGCTGAAGGTGCTCGACCGCACCGAACTGATCCTCGACATCTTTGCCGCCCGGGCGCAGACCAACCAGGCACGTTTGGCCGTCGAGTTGGCCCAATTGGAATACGCCATGCCGCGGTTGAAGCGGATGTGGACGCACCTCTCTCGGCAGAAAAACAGCGTAGGGCTTCGCGGGCCGGGTGAAAAACAACTCGAAGAAGACCGCCGTCTGGTCGAGAGACGTATCCGGGATCTGAAGCGCGAGTTGCACGTCATCGAACGCCGCAAGGAACGAGAAGTGGCTGCGCGGTCTGACGTGATGACCATTTGCCTGGTCGGCTACACCAACGCCGGCAAAAGCACTTTGCTGAACTCGCTGACCGACGCCGACGTTTACGTTCAAGACGCCCTGTTCGCCACACTCGACACGCGCACGCGACGTTGGCAACTGCCGGGCTGGGGACCCGTGTTGTTGAGCGACACGGTCGGATTCCTCCGCGACCTGCCGCACCATCTGGTCGAAAGTTTCAAGGCCACCCTGGAAGAAGCCCGGCAAGCCGACCTCCTGTTGCACGTAGCCGACGGGAGCAACCCGGCCGTCTACGATCAGATCGGCGCCGCCTACAAGGTGCTCGAAGAGATCGGCATCCGGGAGAAAGACACCATGTTGGTGATCAACAAGGTCGACGCCATGCCGACCCACGCGAGACTCGAAGGCATTCTGAACCGTTACCCGGGCACCATCGGCATCAGCGCGCGAAGCGGCGACGGGTTGCCGCAACTGGCCTCGGCCGTCAGCGATGCCCTTAGCCGTTCGTTCCTGGATGTCGACGTCGAAATGGGCGTAGAAAACGGGCGGCTGATGGCGTTTTTGGCCGCCCATGGCGAGGTCCTTTCCAAAAAATATCGAGATACCCGCGTGGTCATCCATTGCCGACTTCCCCAACGCTACCTAGGCCAGATCAGCGGGGACAGCGTGATGGTCCGGCCGCATAAGAATCACCGCATCGACGCGCCCCATGAAACGCAGGTAGAAGATGTGGCGTGAGGTTAGTGGATAGTAGGCAGTGGATAGTGTTTAGTGTTTAGCGGTCGCCGGCACGGCGACCTTCCCCGTTCCAAACGAAAACCCCCCATGGCAAAACGCGATATCGAAGGGAGTCGAGCTCTGGTAACCGGCGCCTCCAGCGGCATCGGCCGGGCTTTGGCATTGGAACTGAGTCGTGCGGGCGCCGAATTGGTCGTCACGGCCCGGCGTGAAGACCGACTGCGCGAACTGGCCGAGGAAATCACATCCGGCGGCGGACGCGCGGAGATCGTCGCCGGGGATATTACCGACCCGGCCCTGCGCCAGAAAACGATCCAAACGGCCCAAGCAGCGTACGGGGGACTCGACATCCTGATCAACAACGCCGGACTGGGGGCGATGGGCCTGTTCGCCGACGCTGACGCCGATCGCGTGCGACGCCTTATGGAGGTCAACTTCTTCGCCCTGGTGGAAATGACCCGAGGCGCCTTGCCGCTGTTGAAGGCGGGCACGAACCCGATCGTGGTCAACGTCAGCTCGATCCTGGGCCGACGCGGCGTGCCGCACAACAGCGAGTATGCGGCCAGCAAGTTCGCCGTTCACGGGTTCAGCGAATCGATCCGTGCCGAATTCACCAAGCTGGGGATCGACGTCTTGGTCGTCAGCCCCGGCACGACCGAAACGGAGTTTTTCGACCGCGTGCTGCAGAAGACGGGCGAACCCGCCTGGCCGGAGCACGCACCAGTTTCCTCGGCCTACGTCGCCCGCCAAACGGTCCGCGCGATCCGTAGCGGCCGCCACGAGATCATCCCCTATCGCTGGGGCAAACTGCTGTTGTGGCTCAATCGCCTTTCACCCGGGCTGGTCGATCGGCTGATGGCCCGGTATGTGTGATCTCAGTTGCCGATATACTTCGCGTACACGGTGCGCGCTTCGGCCACGTCGTCGGTGCCGCCGATGATGGCTCGGCCGTCGGGGAAGACAGTGATCTCATACTTCTCGACCTTCAGTCGCAATAAGAATTGATTGCGGTTGACTTGGCCGACCTCTTCCAATTGCCGGGCCAAGTCTTCCAGCACTACACTGCTGCCGGGATAGGTCAACTGCACGGCGTTGCGGCCGCAGAGCACGGCCGAGCGGCTGCCTAGTTCGCCGGTCAACCAAGGGAATTCACCCCGTTTGCAGGTTGGGCAATCGACCTGCTCTCGTAGCGAAGAGACGTCGATCTGGCGGAAGCAGTTGTCCCACATTTCCACAACGGTCAACTGTCGCGAGACGGCCTCCCGGTTGCCGCTTAGGACCTTGATCGCTTCGAGGGCCTCGATCGAAGCGATCACGTTGACGATCGGACTGAGGATGCCGGCCGTGTCGCAAGTGGGCGTGGTACCCGGCGGAGGGCAATCGTGCATCAGGCAGCGCAGGCAAGGCGTTTCGCCGGGGAGGATGGTCATCGATTGCCCTTCCGCCCCCAGACAACCGCCGTAGACCCAAGGCAGGCCGTGCTTGACCGAGAAATCGTTGATCAAGAACCGGATCTCGAAGTTGTCGGTCCCGTCGACGATCATGTCGACGTTCTCGCATAGCTTTGCGATGTTGGTATGATCGACGTCGGCGACGACCGGCTCGATTTCCACTTCGGAATTGATGCGGCGGAGTTTCTCGGCCGCGGCAATCGCCTTGGGTAATTGGTCCGCCACGTCGTCTTCAGTGAAGAGCACTTGGCGCTGCAGGTTGCTGATTTCGACAAAGTCACGATCGACAATCCGCACGGCCCCCACCCCGGACCGGACCAACGTGTTGGCCAGCACGGTCCCCAGCGCCCCGCAACCGCAGACCAGCGCGCGGCTTTCGCTGAGCCGTCGTTGCCCCTGCTCACCCAGCGGCGGATACCGCATCTGGCGGATATAGCGTTCGAGATTTGTCGTGCTGTTTGTCATCGAAGAGGTTCTTGCCGGTATCCGAAAACTCGCCTTAAAGGATCTCTCATCAAAGCCCACCGACTGCGTCGGTGGGATACCACTCGTGCTCCCCACTCTAAGTGTGACGGCCTGCGAGCCGTTGTCAATGGCCGGCGGCTACCGGTCCAGCAGCCCGATCGCATTTCGACCGGACAGGATCACCAGCGAATAGATCCCCAGGCCAAGGCTAAAGGGATAGACACAGCAGCCCCACAGGCTCATGCAACTGATCACTCCGCAAAAGACGCCCAGCTTTCGGCACCTTCGCTTCTTGAGTAACAGAAACACTCCGGCCAACAGTTGCACCAGCGCCGTCAAGGCTGCAAGAACTGCCATGGGCCCATAGACAACGACCACCACCTGGGAATCCGCGTCGTTCGGCATCTCGGGAAGACCCCCGCTTAACATCATGACCACGATAAACACACAGAACCCGGTCCACAACAGGTTGATCAACGCCACGGCCACACTGAACACACCGATCATGCGGCGATGCAACTCGACGTTGGCGGCGGCCACTTCGGAAACGGGGATTTGCACCTCGGCCGCCGCGGCGTCGCTTGACGGGATTCGGGCCAGCGTGCCGCACTGGGGACACGTGCCCGTTCCGCCCACCTGATGGTCACCCACCTGATAGCGTGTATTGCATTTCGGACACAAAACATGGAGCGGCATGGTCGTTCCTCCTGGGGTATGGCTCAATACGCTCGGGCGTGACGATTGGCCTTGGGGTCGCCGGCGGCTCGCTTCCGGCCGGTCGATGGGTCGATCGTCAGCATCACCGGATGGGCCAGCGGCGGTTTAGCAATCGTAACATGGTGCCCCCGGTTTTTCAACGAGTCGATCACACCGCTGCCGGCCGATTCGTAAATCGACAAGCTGCCAAGCTCCGGCGGCGGTTGATTGAACGAGCCGACCAGATGATCCGTGCTGAAACGAAACGCCGTGACCGCCTCGGCCGGGGACAGCCCGAACTCGAGGTGACCCAGCAGAACTTGCAAGGTGACCTGATCCTGCAAATCACCGCCGGCTACGCTCACTACCGCGATGGGCTTGCCGTCGCGAAGAACGAGCGTCGGGGTCAGGGTGATTCGCGGGCGCTTACCCGGCTCGATGCAATTGGGATGCCCGGGCCACGTGTTCAGACTCCTCAACCGGCTGCCGAGGATGATACCCGTCTTGCCGGCCAACACGCCATCCCAACCGCTGGGCGTGGCCGCCACCACGTTTCCAAACCGGTCGGCCACCAGGCAGGTCGTCGTGTCGGCAATCTCGCCGGACGGCAGCCGGTAGTCTTGCGGGCGCGTTTCCAGGATCGCTTTGCCCGCCACCGGGTCGCCGGGCCGCTGATCGAGCGACGCCGACTTCAGATCGATCAACGGGCGGCGAAGATCGGTATACTCGGCGGATAACAGCCGTTGCAGAGGGACGTCGACGAAATGGGGATCGGCATAATACGTATCGCGATCGGCCAAGGCCAGCTTCATCGCTTCGACCAACACGTGGATGTAATCGGGCCGATTGTGCCCCATCGATCGCAAGTCGAACTCCTCGAGCAGCCGCAAAGTCTGCAACAAACAAGGCCCTTGCGTCCACGGGCCACACTTGCAAATCGTCTGACCGCGATACTCGATCCACGCCGGGTCCTCGACTCGCGTGGTGTGTGTCGCCAGATCGCGATAGCGAATCAGTCCGCCGTTGGCTCGGCTCCAGGCGTCCAGTTCCCGGGCGATCGGTCCGCGATAGAAGCAGTCGCCCACCAGCCGCAGCCCTCGACGTCGGTCGCCGGGTGCTTGTCGTTCCGCTTCGACCAAACGGCGAATCGTCCTGGCCAGGTCAACGTGCCACTCTTGCTGATGCTTATCAAGAATCGCCAGTGCCGGTTGGGCCAAGTCGGCAAAGGTCTTCGTGCCGTAACGATCCAAGGCGGTCAGATAGCCACCCAACGCGCCGGGGACGGCCGCGGTGGTCGGGTCATCGCTTTCGGGAATCCGGCCGTTCTTGTTTTTCCGGTAGTACTCCACGGTGGCCCGGCGCGGCGCGACTCCCAAACCGCAAACCACTTCGACCGCTTGGCGTTTCGCATCGTAGACAATGATGGGCACTTCGCCGCCGAAGCAAAAGCTCTTCGAATCGGTGACCGAGAGGACCATCAGCGCCGCCACGGCCGCATCGACCGCATTACCCCCGCCGCGAAGCACCTCCAAGGCCGCATCGGCCGCTTCGGGTCCGCCGGCAACCACGGCTCCTTGCCGGCCGGCGGCTTTCCAGAAATCGTCCGGAATCTGCGCGAAGCAGATCGGCGGGGTACCTATCGCGACGATCGCCAAAAGGACCGTACATAATAACGTCTTCCGCTGCATGGCGTGATCTCCCTTTTGTGACAGGATGGTTCGGCTACTCACCGCTGAAGTCCACCCAGTATAGTGGTTACCCCTTGCCGCAAGCAAACCCCGCTGTAGATTACCGCAATACCGCAGCTTACCCGGTTTTCCTGTCCGTCAAACTTGCGGTAATTCTCAAGAACTACGGAATCCGGACCGATAGAGTCGAGGGACAATATATGTCTTTGTTCCGTATGCGCTACGCGTACGATTCGTGCTCGGTCAGTCATGGATTGAGCATTAGGCTGCCAGGAAAGGAGTCTGGGCATGCACGACCTAGAAGGAACAACCGCACCGTCGCAGGCGGGCGATTTGATGGGCGGCCCTCCCGTTTTGGCCGAATTGCCGGATTTGGAAGCGCCGGTCTCGCATAGGCCGGCCGAGCCGGAACCGATCGCTCAGGACGGTCGGTTCATGGGCCAACGAATCTCGACCAAGCTGCTGGTCGGTGCGGCCGGCGTGTTGGTGATCGTGGCCGTCGGCTCGTGGTTGCTTAAGAGCAACGATTCGGGGTCCACCGACAGCGACCTGCCGGCCTGGCAAACCAATATGCCGGCTCCCACTGCCGACGAGGCCCCGCAGTGGAATACCCAGCCCGTTGAAGCAGTCACGCCGACAGTTCCCACGGCCACTGAACCGTCGGGAATCACTGCCGTGGATCCCATGCCGCTGGGAGTCGGGCCCGAGTCGGCGCCAACGACACCCTACCCTCAGCCACCGGAGTTGGTACCCGCTCGAGTGCAACCTGAATTTCCGCCGTCGAGTACTTATCCGTCGCCGCCGGCTTATGAAGGTCGCTACCAACCAAGACCGGCTCAACCGGGCTACGGGCAGGTGTACCCGAACTCTCGATCCGAAGCGAACCGGCCGATGCGCGTGGGCGATCGGGTTCCGGCGAGAACCGACGCCTACCGACATCCACCTAGGGATGTCAACCGTTTCGATCACCGGGCAGTACCGCCTGCCCAACAAATGGACCGTCGGGCCGCGCCGCCGGATAGGAGATGGCCCCAATCGGCCCAAACGGCGCCGTCTGGAACTCCCGGCATCGCACGCCTCGAAGGCTTTATCGCAAAACCTCCTGTCAGGATGACCAATGACCCAACTCGATCACGCCTTCATTAAGGCCTATACGCGGCACGATCCCTCGCCCGAGGCCACCGCACGGGACGCCGGGTTTCCGGTACGGCGGGAGAACGAGTTCTGCGCCGATTCACCGCCGGAGATTGCAGGAGCATTGCAGGACGATTCGCTCGAGGAGATGGTTCACTCCCTGGAGACGACCGCTCCGAAGAGTTTTCAATCGCCGCTTCCGACAGCCGCACCGGCGAACATCGATCAGCCCGGTAGTACGGAGAACCAACGGGCCAAGTCTTCCACCGACGAAGAGCTTTCCATCCTGGCCAGGGCCCTGCTGGACGCCGACTCGCAAGCGAAACCACCCAAAGAAAGACCGGCCGAAGAACCCGAGCCCTCGAATGTGATTCACCGCCTCGACTGTGCAACGTCCCAAGTCCCGGAAGCGCAAGCCCCGCAATCGCAAGCCGAGGCCCAAGCGGTGCCGATACCTCATACCGAAACTCTCACCGAGGAATCCTCGGAAGAAGCGCCCGAGCTGGCGGTATATGACGCTTCGGAAGAAGAAACACCCGAAGAAACGGTCCCCCAGGCCGATCCTGCTCGGGAATCGGAACCTTCCGGGCAGCCATTCCAGGGGATGTTGCCATTCCAGCCGATGTTGCAGGTCGACGATTTTCAGTGGCCCAAGGCTTACCAAAAACTTTGTCGGCAGGCCCATGGCGAGTTGGATCGGTTGGCCGAAGGACTGCTCGACGTGACCGCGGGCGGGCAGAAGATTCTGGCCTTGGGGAGTTGCCAAAACGAGGAAGGGACGACCACACTGGTGCTGTGTGCCGGGCGATTGTTGGCCGAGCGCGGTTGGCGGGTGGTCCTGGTCGACGCCAATTTCGCGCGCCCCAAGTTGGCCCAACATCTCGGCTTGGCCCCGTCAAGCGGTTGGGAAGAGGTCCTCGCCGAGCGGCTGCCGCTGGAAGAAGTGGTCATCGAATCGGTCGCTCGACCGTTGGCCGTCTTGCCGCTCTTGGAATCTTGGGCCGAGGCCACCGTTCCGCCGGAATATGAAGACCGCATGGCCGCCGATCTGCGAACGCTTGCCGCACACTACGATCTGGTTCTGTTGGACGTCGGTTCCGTGGTCGATCCGCAAGGTGGCGGCCGGTTGCCGATCCGCGCGATTGCCGAACCGATCGAGGCCATGATCATGGTACATCGCGTCGATCGCACTCCGGAAGACCGCCTGGCACGCGTTCAGCGTCGCATGGCTGCCGGGGGAATCACGCAAGCGGGAACGATCAGGAACTTCGTTCACGCATGAGCGATCCGAACTCAGACGGGTCCCTACAACCTTTTCAGTCATTCGGCTTCACGTCATACGCAAATCGCCATGTACGAGTCCTACTGGCAACTCAACGCCAAACCGTTCGAAGATTTCGCCGATGGGCGATACTACTTCCCGGGTGAGTCGCATCAGGCGGCCCTGTTGAAGCTCCGCTACGCCATCGAGAACCGACAGCGGGGAGCCCTGCTCGCCGGCACGTCCGGCACGGGCAAGACGTTGATCATCCGCTCGCTCAGTCAAACGCTCGGCGAGCAGTTTACGCCGCTGGTGCACGTAGTGTTTCCCCAAATGCCCACGACCGAACTGCTGGGCTATCTGGCCGATCAATTGGATGACTCCGGCCGGGCGGTCTACAGCCCGACCGTCTCGCAAAGTGTGCAACGGATCGAGCAGTTCCTTGGGAAAAACGGTCGGTCGGGAAACCATGCCGTGATCGTGATCGACGAGGCCCATCTGCTCGAAAACGTCCATACGCTCGAGGCGCTGCGGCTGCTGACCAACTTCGAGTCGGACGGCCAACCGCAACTCACGCTGGTGCTGGCCGGGCAAACGGCCCTACTGCCCGTCTTGCAACGGATGCCCCAGCTCGAAGAGCGTCTGGCGGCCAAGTGCATGCTGCGTCCCTTCACCGAGCAAGAGACGGCCGACTACGTAACGCATCGGCTAAACGTAGCCGGCTCGACGCGCACGGTCTTCGAGCCGGACGCCTTGAAGGCCTTGCACGCCCTGACCGGCGGAACGGCCCGACGCATCAATCGACTCTGCGACCTGACCCTACTGATCGGCTTCGCCGAAGAGCACCCCACCATCACCGCCGAGCACGTCGAATCCGTCTCCGAAGAACTCGTGGCCGTCACACCGGAGTAGCGTCTCTTGCGCTACTGAAGCCTAGTCACTTTCCCGGCCCTGCCGAGTTCTATCGCGTTGCCCCCTTCTTCTTGCGACGCCATCGGAGAAAGACCAAACCAAGCAAGCCACCGCTCAGCAGCACCACCGTACCCGGCTCGGGAACGGTGATCATGGCAGACTCGGGAACAATCAAGGTAAACGAATGCATCACCATCGTAGAAGGTCCGGTATACGTCGCCTCTAGCAGTTGGAAAAGGTCCGTCGGATTGATATCGGGACTAAGGAGTCTGCCAGCCCAGAAGACGCCCTCGAACGTGTCGTCACGGCTAAGAGTGCCCCACATTACCTCATACCGCCCGCCTAAACTATACCAACTCCCATCCCAAGTAGAATCACCTTGGACAAGTTGGGCGTGTGTCGGCGTCTGCTGCGCCACAGGGTCAAGTGACTGCCCCGCTATACCTTCGGTCTGGGGAACCACGTCGAAGACGAACAACGAAGGATCGCCAAGATCCGACGACCGTGCCGCCAGGCCGATCCATCGGCCGATCGTGGCCCCGTCCGCATCAATCCAGATACCCAACGTGTCGATGGTGGGATCTACATAGTTTCCCCACTCCGTCCCATTTGCCTGATCATACCCGGGAGGAATGACATCGACATAAATGTCGGGAATGCCGTCGCCTTGCACGCCCGGCTCCAGCTCAGCAAACGCTTTCCCGGTCAGACCGAGCCCCAAGGCCAACAAAACGGTAATCAGAATACGAACGCTCATAACATGCCTCCTTAAGCTGTGAGTTTTCGTTTCCCGCTGCAAGAGTTCTAGCGCGTTGCCCCCTTGCTCTTGCGACGCCATCGGAGAAAGACCAAACCAAGCAAACCACTCATCAGCAGCACCATCGTGCCCGGCTCGGGAACGGCGATCATGGTAAACGACTGATACACCAAATCCCCTTCCCCCGTAGACGGTTCGGCATACTCCGCCGTCAACTGCTCAAAAAGGTCCGTCAGAGTGATGGCGGGATCGAGCACTTGGCCAATCCAGAAGACGCCTTCGAACGTCCCAGTATGGGCAAGATGCAACCAATCCAAAACATACGGCGTGCCAACAGTAACCCAATCACCACTCCAAGTGGAATCACCTTGAACAAAAAGGCCGTGTGCCGGTGTCTGCTGCGCTTGAGCAATGAGTACCTCCGCCGCTTTACCTTCGATCTCGGCAACCACGTCGAAGGCGAACCACGGAGGATCACCGGCAACCCCCGACGACCCCGACTCGAACACGATGCGGGGGCCAATCGTGGCCCCGTCCGTATCAATCCAGATGCCCAACGTGTCGATGGTCGAATCCGCGTAGTTTCCGAAATCCGTCCCATTTGCCTGATCATACCCGGGAGGAATGACATTGACGTAGATGTCGGGAATGCCGTCGCCGTGCACGCCCGGCTGCATCTCGGCAAACGCTTGCCAGGTCAGACCGAGCTCGAAGACCAACGAAACGGTAATCAGAATACGAACGTTCATCAGATGCCTCCTTAAGCTGTGACTTTTCTGTTCCTGCTTCAGAGTTCTAGCTCGTTGCCCCTCATTTTCTTACGACACCATCGAAAAGAGACCAGACCGAGCAAGCCGGTGGCCAGCAGCACCATCGTGCCCGGCTCGGGAGCGCGGACCATAGGAGGATCGGAAACGATCAAGGTAAATGAATGCGTCGCAGACAAGCCCGGCTCGGCATACACCGCCTCTAGCAGTTGGAAAAGGTCCGCCGGATTGACATCGGGATGAAGTATTCTGCCAGCCCAGAAGACGCCCTCGAACGTTCCTTCTTGGGAAAAACTGTGCCAAAGTACTTCAAACTGCCCGCCTATAGAAGTCCAACTCCCATCCCAAGTGGAATCACCTTGAACAAGCTGGGCGTGTGCCGCCGTCTGCTGCGCCACAGGGTCAAGTGATTGCCCCGCTATACCTTCGGTCTGGGGAAGCACGTCGAAGACGAACAATGGAGGATCGCCATCAGTGTACGCCCACGCCGCAACCATGTCGATAAACGGGCCGAGCGTGGCCCCGTCCGCATCAATCCAGATACCCAGCGTGTCGATGCTGGGATCCACATAGTTTCCGAACGACGTCCCATTTGCCTGATCATACCCGGGAGGAATGACATCGACATAGATGTCGGGAATGCCGTCGCCATGCACGCCCGGCTCCATCTCCGCAAACGCTTGCCCGGTCAGACCGAGCCCGAGGACCAACGAAACTGCAATCATAATACGAGCGCTCATAACGTGTCTCCTTACAGATGAGTGCTGTCGAGATTCTGCGCCGTTCCCCCCCGAGCCGAACAACGTCGCCTCTATGTCGACTACCCGAAGGAATGATCCTGAACCCTTAGCCTACCAACATCAGCGGATTTGTCAACCACTATGGGCGGGAAGAAGGGCACTTCCACAAATTCGCGGAGACGAGAGGATCGTCGAAATGACATAACCCTTTGTTACATAACGGGTTATCGAAGAAGTCCAGGCCCTGCATTTCACTGCAACGCATCCCGTGGGCTGATCCTGTAGCCGCTGACTCCCTTCAACTGGTAGGGCGGGCGGGCCACGGATGGACTGCGGATATAGAGAAATACACCGTACGGACCCAACGCAGAGGGCGCCCGGGAAACAACCTTTGTGTTCCCTAAACTCAGTCCGTGTTCAATCCGTGTTTCATCCGTGGCTGAGAAAGGCCGCCCGCTGGAATGCTTTGTGATGTGAAGTCTCCCGCGGTGGATTTCGTCTTCCCGGGATCATTGCTTCCTTAACGCTTCCTTCTTCATCTCTTGTTCAATCATCTGTTCTTTGATACCTGACCCTCCACAAAAGACGAAGACTCCCAAACCATGGAACAACACACCAACCCCCCATCCAATCAACGGCCACTGGAACCACAAGTGTTCAAGGGATGTGTTTAGATCAATCGTTATCAGCACAGCATTCACCGCAACGTAGACTGCCAGATGAATGTAGAACCCAAGTTTTGCCTCTACCCTTTTCTTGGCTCTTCGGTAAGCTTCCTGATCTTCCATAACGTTCTTCTTCGTTGGGGTCAATGTTTTGGCAGATAACGGCCGTCAGGGTCAGACAGCGATGTGACCGAAAAGCGAGCCAGCTTCGGTTCAACGATTGTTAGATGGTCACGATCATTGATTGTCTCGTTCTGCATCAACCTGCGGGACTGCAACTGGTTTCATTTCAATCGCATCGATCTTCTGTTCGAGAGCTTGGATGTCATTCCGCAAGTCGCGAATAGCGTCGCTTGGATCTTCACCCCGCGAGAAAACTGCGACGATGATGGCGATCAGGATAAGGGTACCACAGCCCAAGGACACGTGCCCTCGTCCGGCGTCGAATTCCCACCATCGAAACTTTGCCGGCGTTTCAACTTCAATCGCTTTGCCACAGTGAGGACACGGGAACATGTTGAGGCTCCTAAGGTAAAATGGCCAAGATCCGAACACGCCCTGAGTGACGGCTACTTCTGTGCCATCAAACTAACTTCAAGTATTCCGGAATTGTAGTCTCCCTCAATTGTCTTCATTCGCTCAGCGTGTCGTCACGAACAGCCTCCGACTTGGGTTGGGACCTATATAACATGAAGAAACCAGCGAATCCCACACCCCAGACTAGGATTTCAAATACATACCAGTACGGATTCGACCACTGATTCTCGAAAAACCAATCGCCTATCATCGATACCAAGAAGGCTGCAGCTAGTGAACAACCGGCAATGGAATTGCGGCGATCGATAGTCATGTCTTCTTTCTGCACCCAACTATGTAATTCCTTAGCGTGCGGGGTCGGCAAACTCAACGCGTCCTTGCACCCTAGCGCACTCGGTCGAGCTGGCAGTTTACCATGCGAGCCACGCGATGACCAGCAGCGTGCCGGGGGCACGATGAGGCCCGGTTGCCGTTGCCGCATTTTCTGCCCGAAACGCTTGCGGAGCAAGGGGTTGTGCGTTTGTCGAGTTGTTTTCCGGAAGGCGATGACTTGCGACGCTGCGGGAAACTCGCTCGGCACTGCCTTGTCAAGCGATTCTTCCCGGGCTATCACGGAAATGTGCAAACGGGAAAGCCGGACGATTCTCGAACGAGCCGCAAAGTTGCTCATCGCGCACAAAGAACGTTCCCACGCAACGGGCATGGGAACGTGCAGTTTGGGGAACTTGAAGGTCTGGCGCCCTAAATGCCTTTTTGGATGCGCCAGGCTTTTACGAACTCGTCGCTGTAGAGGTGTTTGCCCATGAGCACCTCGGCCCCGATGGCCGCCTCGACCAGATCCGTGTCGGCGGCGTCCATGATGGCTGCGTCCAGTCCGGCCGCCAGGCACATCACCAGGAATGTGCGGTTCAGCAGATGGTTCAGCAGGCACTTGGTGCTGACGTTCGAGAGCCCGATGATGAAGTGGGGGGCCGGGTCGTTGATCATCGACAACTGCTGGATCGCTTCGAGCACGAATCCCTGTTGCTTGAAGGCGGCGTTCACCGGCAGGGTGATGGGGTCGATGTAGAGGTCTTCGATCGGGATGCCGGCTTCCATGGCGCCCATCAACACGGTCGCCCCGCATTCGATCCGCTTCTCGACGTTACCCGGCACGCCGTCCTGGTCCATGGTCAGGCAGATCAGCCCGGCGCCGGCGTCGGCCGTGACGGGGATCAACTTCTCCATGTAGTCGGGGGCGGCCGTACAGGAGTTGACCACCAGCTTCGTATCCGGCAAGGCCTTGCGGACCGCAGGGATCACCTCGGAAAGCAGGTTGGCCTTGGCACTGTCGAGTGAGATCGGCTTGTCCGTTACTTCTTTGACCGTTTGAGCCAACCAGACGAAGTGTTCCAGCGAGTCGCCCTTGACCGGGCCGATGTTCAAGTCGAACACGTCGGCCCCGCCGGCCAACTGTTCCTTGATGAGGTTCTGGATGACCTCTTTATCGTGTTCCTTGATGGCGCCGCGGACATCGCGGTACATTCCGTTGATTCGTTCGCTGAAAATGATCATTGAGATGATCTCCTTGTGAGTTGTGAGTTGTGAGTTATAAGTTGTGAGTTGTTAGTGTTGAAGACTGAAAACTAATCACTAACAACTGAAAACTTCTTCACGCGCCGACCAATTGGCCGATCGTCTTGCGGACCGTTTCGACCGAGGTGGGATGGCGCAGGACGATCAGGTCGGCCCCGCCTTGCAGGAGGTTGGTGGCGGTGACGATTTCCCAGGCCGGGCCGCGCTCGGCGGGCGGGCCCCAGAGGTCGGCCGCTTCCTCGCCCGACTTGGCTTCCTTCGCACGCCATGCCTCGTAACCCACGTCGAGAAAGACGGGCTGGCCCATCAACTTATCACCCGAGAGGGCCGCCAGCCGGCCGCGCTCGAGGATCGAGTAGATGTACTCCATCCCATAACCCAACGCCGCGGTGGTGGGTGTCATCACGATGTCACTCAGCGGGTAGCCCATGTCGCTGATCAGGATGTTGACCTGCTTGGCCTTGTTGATATCGCACGGCGACAGGGCGATCAGCTTGTGGCCGTAGGCTTGTGCGGCGGCCGTCAACGTGCGGTATTCGTCCTCGATGGCGGCACCAAGCAAGCAGTTTTCACCTTGGGCGGCCTCGGCTACCTTGGGCATCATCTGCTGGTCCTTCTCCGGTACGTCACAACCCCAGATGACCAGCGGCAGGTCGACCGCTTCGAGCACGGCCTTGACCGTTTCGACGGCCTGCTCGGGCGAACGGTCGCCTTCGTCGGGATGTGTGCCGAGCAGTCGCAGGTTGATCAGATCGGCGCCAAGTTCCTTCACGCGCTTGGCCCAGGCCGCCGGATCGGACCAGACGTCGTTGTATACTTTCACAAGCGGCTCGGGCCATTCGGTCGGCTGGGTGTCGAACACGTCCATGGCGATCACCGGCGGGTTACCCACCTCGCCGTCGAAATCCAGAAAGGGGATTCCGCTTTGGCCGCCGATGGTGACCGTGCTTCCCCGCGTGCCGCCTTCGGCCTTGGTGGCGCCGATCGTCACGGCCGTGATTTGGCCCGACCATTTTTCCTTGGCGTCAGGAACCGTCATGTGGTTTCTCCTTGTATGAGTAAGTTGTTCGTGAAAGGTTTGAACTGGACTTTTGCAAATTGGTCCCCTCTCCCTCTGGGAGAGGGTTAGGGTGAGGGCCTGCGTGTCTTTTCTATGCCCTCACCCCCGGCCCCTCTCCCAAAGGGAGAGGGGAGGTTGAATTCGTTGTCGTTATGCCCCGTCCGTTTGCAACTTGGTGAGTGTTTCGATAATGTTCCTGGCGGCTGCCAGGGCGGCGTTGGAATCGGGCAGGCTGAACACGTCTTGCCCGGCGGCGCCCGCCAGTTCGACCTCGTCGTCCTGGGGCATGTCTTCGAGCCGATGGACGTCGAACTTGGCCAACTCTCGCGCGACCGGTTCGCTGATCTCGCTTGCACCCGTCCGGTTGACCAACAAGGCCTGGCGGCCGATGTTGATCGGCAGTTCCTTGCAAAGTTCGACCACGCGCCGGGCCGCTCGCACGGCCGGCATGGCCGGATTGGCCACGGCCAGCAGGAATTCGACGTCGTTGGTCGTTCGCCGCGAAAGGTGTTCCAGACCGGCTTCGTTGTCCAAGATCACCGCCGCGTAGTTTTTGGCCAACGAGTCGAGCGACTTGCGCAACAAACTGTTGACGTAACAATAGCAGCGGGGACCCTCGGGTCGGCCCATGGTGATCAGGTCGAACCCGTCGGCCTCGGTAATGGCCCGTTGCAGTTCGTCCTCGATGGCGCGGGCGCGTCCCACACCGCTAGCAGGCGAGCCTTCGGGACTGGACCCATGCTCGCGAATATCGGCCAGTGGTTTACCCGATTCGACCCCCAGGGCCTCGGCCAGATTGGAATTCGGGTCGGCGTCGACGGCCAGGATCGGCCGCACGCCCATCTCGCTCAGCGCGCGGACCAGCAGGGCCGCGAGCGTGGTCTTGCCCGTTCCTCCCTTGCCGGCAACCGCGATGGATAGTTTCAAAGGATGACTCCTCGTTTTTGGGTTTGGTTATCGGTGAGCGTTCACAGAGTAATGTTTTTGGACAGGATTAACAGGATGATCAGGATAAAGAGAAAGAGGAGGAAGAGAAAAGGAAACGCTTGGTCTTGCCTTTCCAGTCTCGCCTCATCATACCTCAATTACATATCATTGAAATGTAAAGAATTCATCGCATCAAGGCTAGACAACGACTCTTGTCATCTCTTATCCTGTCCATCCTGTTAATCCTGTCAAAAACCTTGTCTGTCAATTCTCCGTTAACGGTTACAATTATCGTTTACCGCCGGCGTGGGCTTCGAGCTTCTCGGCCACGGTGGGAAAACGCTGCAGGTCCGTATGCGGCAGGAAACAAGCGGAGGTGAATTTCTCCATGTAGCTCGGGTCGACGATCAGTTCCTGATAGGTGATTTGGTCGCATATTTCGCGGACCTGCTCGAACCGGCGACGGCTGCGCATGACCATCTTGGTACCGGCTACCGAGGCGTTGCCGATGAACCGGACTCGCTCGGTGGGTACGTCGGGTAGCAGACCCACGGCGATACAACTGGAGATGTCCAACCGGTTGCCGAATCCGCCGGCGATGTAAACTCGCTGGATCTCGTCGAAGGAGATACCCACCGACTGGACCAGCGAATCGGCGGCCGCGTAGATGGCTCCCTTGGTGCGGATCAGGTTCTCGACGTCGGCCTGAGAGATCATCACATCGCGATCGCTGCCCGACTCCTTGGCCGAGACCAGCAGAAACTGCGGCCGTCCGTCCTCGCCGTTGGTGCGGAAGCGATCGGGCGCCCGATCGATTTGGAAGCATCCGCTGCGATCGACCACCCCGGCCAAGAACATTTGGGCCAGCGCGTCGATCAATCCGGTTCCACACATACCGACCGGCGGGGCGCCGTCGATCGTGGTAGCCGAAACGGTCAACTCGTGCCGAAAGATGCGCACCGTGTCGATGGCCCCGCTGGTTGCCCTCATGCCGCACGAGATCGAGCCGCCTTCGAACGCCGGGCCGGCCGACGCCGAGCAGGCGACCAGGAACTCCTTGTTTCCCAGCACGACCTCGCCATTGGTGCCGATATCCAGCAGCAACGAGAGTTTGTCCGAGCGATAGATCCCCGAGGCGAGGATGCCCGCCATGATATCTCCGCCCACGTAGCTTCCCACCATGGGCAAGGTGTAGAGGAGCCCTCGCGGATGAATCCGCACGCCCAACTCGGCCGCCCTAAACGGCGGCAGCTTCGTGGCGGCGGGTACAAACGGCGCAAGCCGAATCAGGTCGGCCTCCAACCCCAGCAGGAAGTGCAGCATGGTCGTGTTGCCGGCCGCGACCACGCACGAGATATCCCCGCGCCCGACCTTCGCCCGCCGGGTCAACTCGTCGATCAGCGTCTCGACGTCTTCGATAATCGAGCGGTGCAGTTCTTCCGCTCCACCGGGTTGCCGGGCATGGTTGATGCGATTGATCACGTCGGCGCCGAACTTCAGTTGCGAATTGTACTTCGCGGCCGCCTCGCGGGTGATTCCGGTCGTCAGGTCGACCAGATGCCCAACGACAGTCGTCGTGCCGACGTCCAGAGCCACGCCGAAGTTCCGGTCCGAGGTGTCCCCCTTTTCGGCCAAGAGGATCTCATCCACGTCGCCGCGCGATCCGACCGTGGCAGTGATCCGTCCGTCCCAGACCCACGACCAGGAAGACCGGCCCTCCCTGCGCATTCTCAGTAAGCGAGGCAGTTCGCGAGTGATCTTCAGTCCCATTTGCAGCGCGCCGGGACGCTTCTTCGCCACGGCCGCCAACACTCGCTCCTGATCGCCGGCGGCGTCCTCCAGGGTCGGCTCGGGCAGTGCCAGGGGATACTTCTCGACCAACGGATCGATCTCGGTTTGCGGCCGTTCGACGCCGCGATGGGCGAAGTCGCGAAATCGCTCGCTGTCGCGGCCGATCTCCTGATATCCACCCAAGCGGGACTCGGGCGGAACTTCAACGACCAGATCGCTCTTAGGCACCACCTGACAGGCCAGAACGTATCCGCGTCGGATTTCATCGCGGGTAAGAAACTCGGTCGACTCGCCCTCGACCTCGCCTTCGCGAACGATCACGCGGCACTTTCCGCAGATCCCTTCGCCACCGCAGATGGCGCCAACGTAGACATCGGCCGCACGGGCCGCCGTCAAGAGGTTGGTCCCCTCTTCGACCACCGCCGCTCGATCGTCAGGCAGAAACTGGATGCGAAAGTCGGCCATGGTTATTTGCGCTATGCGGGAAATCTCTTGTTCCCACGCTCTGCGTGGGAACACCATGCTTCGACGCTCTGCGTCGGACCCCAGAAAAAACGTTGTCTTGCAGTTCCGGGGACGCGGAGCGTCCAGCCATTGGGTTCCCACGCAGAGCGTGGGAACCAGGGATGTTACGTCAAGCCTTCCATTGTTTCTTGAGGTAGTTGGGGATTCCCGAGGCTTCCTTGGGACCGATGAGGACTTCCCAGCCCGACTCGTCCTCGATGCCGGCTGAGAGCACGGCGACGAAGCCCGGGATGATCAACTTGCGGTGCGAAATCGAGTCCTCGATTCCCGACGCCTTCAAGGCTTTGGTGATGGTCTCGGAATTGAACTTGTCGGAGGCCCAGGCCGTCAGTACCGACGTGCCCTCGGTGTCGACCGCCAGCACGTAGGCCGGCACACGGCTCGACTCGACTTCGCCTTCGACCGAGAAATAGCTCAGCGAGAAATTCGTGGTCACCAGCACGGGCGAATCGCCGTTGACTTCGCCCACCGAGTTGAGCTTCGGCTCGACAGCCACCGGCTTTTGCGGGTCGATATAGATGTCTTGCCGCGTGGTCAGTGCCGGAAGGATCTGCCACTTTTCAATCACATCGGTGACCAACACGCCGGCGTACTTGGCAATGTAGGTGCTGGCTTCGACGATCTGCAAGTTGGGGTCCGAACCGCCGGTAAACGCGATCATCGGATAACCGAACGGACGGAAGTTCTTCAGCGACAGGCGGCGAATGGTGGTCATCGCTTCGAGGGTCGCCTTGAGGCCTTCGGTGCCCGGGTCGAGCATGATCTCTTCGACGCCGGCGGCCGCGACCTTTTCGGACGTCTCGGCCAAGGCTTCCAGACTCTCGGCCCGGATCCCCAGCGGGCAACTGTTGTCCTTGGCCACCTTGGCGGCGGCTTCGGCCTCGGTCGGGTCGGAGATGTACAACAACGGGCGCTTGCCGGAGAGGGCGTCGGCCGCCTTGGCCAGATTGGCCGCCTTGGCGGAAATCACCACGCACGCCAGGCCGGTCTTCTCGGACGCGGTAGTGACGGCCTTGGCCAGCTTGCCGGCGTCACCCGACTCGTTGCAGACGGCCACCAGATTCACGGCGATCTGGGTGCCCACCCGTTCGAACTTCAGCCGAGCGATCGCCTCGGCCCGCTGGGCCAGGGCCGCATCGTCCAGCGTGTCGGAAATCCGAACGGCCACGCCGGCCTGACGGTGGAACCGCTCCTCGTGGCGATAGAGTTGTGTCTCGTTGCCGATTTTCACTTCGGCCTCGTCGGTCCCGATCACGACCAGTTGGATGGGCGGACGCGAGGCCGACTCCAGGGCCGCCTTGGCCTCGTCGGTCACGTGAGGACAGGCATCCAACGAGATCTGCTTGGTGGCCATTTTCATGGCAAACGCCAGGCAGGTCGGCAAACCGCAGTCCTTGCAGTTCGTTTTCGGCAATTGCTTGTAGATTTCCAGACCGGTAAGAGCCATGATTCCTCCTTAAAGCCCAAATGGCATTCGTGATTCTGAGAGTTTTCTGTTTAGCCACCGCGGCCACGCGGTGTTAGCCGGTTAACACCGCGTGGCCGCGGTGGCTAAACGGATTTTCCCCGGATCACGAAATGTTATTTAGCTTGGGATTGGGGGCTAGGGGTTAGGGTTCTTTGTTGTAAGTTCTGTGAGCAGTGCTCACATGTCCTAGATAATCGACTCCAGGGTCAAGGCCGGGTGGCCTGCCTCGGCGAGGAACTCGGCGATCTCCTCTTCGGTTGTGCCGTTTTCCTCGGTGGCGATTTTGTCTACCAGGTCGGGTTCGCCCAGTCGCTCGGCCTCCTTGTTCAAGCGGTCGCGGATGTCTTCCTTCAACTGCTTGGGCATCCAGACGACGCGTTTCAGTCCGCCGTCGGCCGAAAGGAACTTGGGGCTGGAAAGGTAGAGCCGTCCGACGCCGACGAAGCCGGGCGTTTGGGCCCCGCCGCCGGTTACCGAAGCCAGGTCGCCGAACGTCATGCCCGAGGGCGTGGGGCCGTTGTACTCCCGGTTGACGATCATCACGCCGTTGGCCACCGGCAACACGGCCACGATACACTCGAAGCAGCCGCAACTGGTCATGGGCGATTCGAGCAGACTATAGCCGCAAAACCGCTCGATCTTATGGCCCGAATACTGGTAGACGAACTTATTGACACCTTCCCATTCGCCCTTCTCCAGGTCGATCGTGCGACCCTTGGCGATCGGCTGGTTGGGGCCGGTGGGATTGATCTCGAAGTTCGCACGACCGTCGAGCCAGTTATAGGCTCCGCAAAGCCCGAGCCGTTGCGGCGTGATCACGCAAACGTGGTCCGGGGCGTAGCTCTGGCAGATCGTGCAACTGTAGAACGTCTCGACCGACTCGTCGGTCATGCCGGCGATACGATCGTCTCGAACGACGAACGCCTCGCGGGCTGTCGCCTTGATCTGCTTGACGTCAGCCTCCTTGCTGAGGATTCGCACGGCCACTTTGTCGACAATGCCGGCGTACTCGTCGTGCACTTTGGCATGCACGATCGTGCCGAGATGTTTCAGGCGGAAGCCGGCATCGAACGACTTCTTGCTGACCCGGCACCAGAGTTGATCGCGTTGTCCGGTGTGCATGAATCCCATGGCGTTGCTCAACCAGCGGTGGACCTGGCGTTCGATGATCCCCTCGAAATCGGTCAGCATTTTTCGCCCGGCCACGAGCACCTCGATCGCCAGCGGCAGGGCGCCACCCGGCTCGACCGTGTCGATGTCGGGCCCAATGACTTCGATGTCGCCGTCCTGGATCTCGTTGCCTTCGACCATGTGGACGAATTCGACGGCGTCGGAGTACTTGTAACCGAACTGCACGTGCATGTCGTCCTTGCGGACGCGTTCCCCCTCGAAAGCCGCCGCGTAGCCGACCGGGATGTCGACCTTCTCGATCTTGACCTTCACGGCCCGCGTGTCGATACAGGTGGGAACGAGCTTGGCCGGGTCGGTTTCGACCACGATTTCCTCGCGGACGGTCACGCCGGTGGGTCGGATCTCGGGCGTGGTGTCCGAATCGGAGATGATCGGATAGCCCATCAAAATGGCTCCCGCCCCCATGGCGTACCAATCGTCCGGAACCTCGCCGAACGTAATCCCGAAGGCATTGATACGGCGCTTCGTGTAGTCGAGACATTCACGCGATTGACCCCGTTTGTAACCGCCGAAGGTCAACGCGCTGCGGATCGACCAGTTCAACACGTAGATACCGTCGAGCGTGTCGGGGCCCACGGGCACGACGTACAGGTCCCAACACTCTTGCATCGGAGCGTCGTCTTTGAAGACGCCGCCCTCGACCATCTGCTCGCGGGCCGTCTTGCCGTCGCGATTGGCAACGAGGAACGTGAGGATGTTGCGCTTTTGTAGTTCGCGAACCGTGTTCACGGCGATCTCGGTCGTGGGGGCCGGGCCCAGGACCAGGGCGAAACCGGGCATTCGGCCGTCGACCAGTTGGATCCCCAGTTCCCGCATGATCGTATCGGAGATGAAACCTTGCCATCCTTCCGGCGTCTGGTAGCCGTTGGCGCTTCGCATCGCGACCAGTGCCTCTTGGGCGAACATGGTAGCCGCCCCGGCATCGAGTCCATCGCCCAGGTAGGGAAGCCACATTTCATCGGTGGGCACCGGCCCGAGCAACTCGCGAGCGTGCTGGACTTGCGGCTTCAGCTCGCCGAGGGTTTTGACCTCCAACCCCATCATCGCGTACGACATGGGCAGGTTGTAAGACGTGAATTCGCCGAAGCCGATCGGTTGGTCGGGCCCATGTTCGGCCAACGCTTTTTCCAAGGCCTCTTCGGCCTGCTTGACCCACTCGTGGGCGCCACGAATGACTTGTGTGAATACTTGTTTCGACATGATATTAACCTTGCCTTAGAGCTTTGATTTCGTAGGGGGAAACGACGGGGCACATCGGCCGGAACTAGCTCCCGGCAGCGACGGGCTCTTCGGTTTTCGGGGCATAGGGGACGTCATACATCGGCGGGGGCAGACCGAGATCGGCCCGCTTGCGATCGATGTGGTCGATCATCGCATGCGCCGCCTTGATCGGATCGGCCTCGAAGATCCAGGTCGCGCCGAACTGCTCATCCATGGTCTTGGTCAGCTTATCGACGACGAACTCGCTACCCTCGACCGGCAACGGCTGGCAAATGGCGACCGAGATCCCGCTGCCGACGAAGTACATGCCGATCGCGATGGCCTTCTCGCTCATCCATTCGGGCGCGGCGCCGACCACCGGCAGTTTGTCGAACGAGTCGCCGATGCCGCCTTCCTTGACCATCTCGGCACAGGCGGTCAGGATCCGCGTGTTGTCGACACAGCTTCCGAGGTGCAACACGGGTGGCATGCCGACCGTTTCGCAGATCTCTTGAAGCCCCTTGCCGGCATGGGTCTTGGCCGCCTCGGGCGTCAACAGGCCCGCCTTGCCGCAAGCGATCGCACTACAGCCGGTCTGCACGACCAGCACATCGTTGCGGATCAACTCCTTGACCATCGCCAGATGGTTCTCGTCATGGGCAATTTTCGGGTTGTTGCAACCGACCACGCCGGCCACGCCGCGAACTCGGCCCGCCTGGATGCCGTCGTTCAACGGCCGATAGCTCGGGCGATAACGCCCGCCAAGGATCTCGGCTATCACGTCGGTCGTGAAACCGGCAACAACGCGTTCTTGTTCCTTGGGGATGTTGACCTTGGCCGGGTCGCGGTTGGCGAAATTGTCGATCGCGAGCCGGATGATCTCCTTGGCCGTCTTCATGGCGTCCTCTTCGTGGAACTCGACGTGAGTAGCGCCGGGGAACTTGGCCTTGGGGCTGGTGGAAACGATCTTGGTGTGGAAACACTTCTGCTGCTCGGTGACGGCCGGGAAGACGCACTGCACGTCGACCAGCATCACCTCGATCGCGCCGGTGGTGATAGCCAGTTCCTGCTGCAGGAAATTGCCGGCCACCGGGATGCCGTGTCGCATGAGGATCTCGTTGGCCGTGCAACAGATACCCGCCAGATTGATCCCCTTGGCGCCCTTGGCTTTGGCCTCGGCCAGCAGTTCGGGGTCTTGCGTGGCGGCCACCAGGACGTCGGAGAGCGTGGGCTCGTGTCCGTGGACCAGGATGTTGACTTGATCGTCCTTGAGCACGCCCAGGTTCATTCGCGAACGCAATGGATGCGGCTTGCCGAAGAGGATGTCCGAAACGTCCGAGGCGATCATCGATCCGCCCCAGCCGTCGGCCAACGCCGTGCGGACCGACGAGAGGATCAGATGCTCTGCATCGGCGTCGACGCCCATGTTCGTCATGTGCATGGCGGTAACGACTTCACGATCGACGCCGCGGGGTGCCGTCTCGGTGGTTTCCCAGTTCTTTTGTTGTTCCTCGGGCGCCCGAGCCACGTTGGCTAACAGGCCGTCCTGTTTGCCGAACTCCCCCAGCAGGTACTCGGCCAGTTCCTTGCCGACTTCCTGGTTGCTGCGGTCGTCGGTCGCGATGCCATATTCCCGGGCCAAGGCGAGCAGCTTCTCGGGGCTGCGGATCTTGTAGGCGTCGGACTTGCCCTCGGCGGCCAAACGCAAGGCCTTGATGATCTCTCGCCCATGGTCGGAGTGGGCGGCCGTTCCGGCGGCAACGTGCCTCAGCAGGTTGCGTGCCACGATCGTGTCGGCCGTAGCGCCGCAGATCCCGACTTGGGCCCCTCTGCCACCGGGGTTCACGCGGCATGGCCCCATGAAGCAGTTACGGCAACAGAGACCCTCTTTGCCGAAACGGCACTGTGTCTTCTGGGCTTCCAGGCGATCCCAAACCGTCTCGATGCCGGCCTGGGTCGCCACGTCGATCACCTGAAGCGTGGCCTGATCGACCGAACGCTTCTTCTGGTCAGCCATGGTTGTCTCCTGAGTGTTGGTTTCCGCTGTTAAGCGTTGAGTTTAGATGTTGTCTTGCGTCAATACAACGCGGATCATCCGGCGATCCGCTGTTGGAGTGTCTTTTCTATTTGTTCGATTGCTTCGCCGATGGCGGGTACGCTCAAGTCGACCGGTTGGCCGTTCAGGTCGGCATTGGCCAAGTCGTCACTGTAGGGGAGCACGCCGAGGATGTCCTGTTGGCCCAGGGCCGCTTCGAGTTTCTCCTGTTGAGCCGGATCGCGAACCTTGTTGATCACAAGCAGTGTACGCTGGATGCCGATATCCTGGGCCAACTTCTGGATTCGCCGGGCCGTTTGCACGCTTCTCATGCCGGGTTCGACCACGGCGATCATGGCGTCGACCCCCTTGGCCGACGCGCGGCCCATGTGTTCGAGCCCCGCTTCCATGTCCAAAATGACCTCGTCGGTCACGCGCAGCAAAAGGTGCTGCATGAGGGCTTTCAGCACGGCCCCCTCGGGACACATGCAGCCCTTGCCGCCCAGTTCGACGGTTCCCATCACCAGCAATCGGACCGAATCGGCGTCGACCGAGAACCGCTCGGGCAGGTCGTCGACCTTGGGGTTGAGCTTGAACATCAGGCCCGCGCCCTCGTCCTTGGCGTCGGTCCGTTCCATGATCAGGTCGTGCATTTCAGCGATGGGCGTGGGAACCGACGCCTCGGGCACACCGAGGGCCGAGGCCAGATTGCCGTCGGGATCGGCGTCGACAGCCACGACCGACCGGCCGTCGCGAGCGATCCGTCGGGCCAATGCGGCCGTGAGGGTCGTCTTTCCGACGCCGCCTTTTCCGACAATTGCCAACTTCATCAATCAATCACCAAAGACGATTGGACTAAGGTTCCCGCGGATTGGATGCCCGCCATGCCGTCGCACACGGGCCAAACCACCCAGATTCTCATCGTAGAGTCGCCTGAAAAGCGATTTCGGGCCGCCCTGGCCCACCCGGCACGTCCTTCCCAGATGCACACCGCTAAAAAGAGGCCGCCAGGATATGCCGTAGCCTCAGTTCCCAGGCTTCCGGTCTCCCTGCGCCCATGCAGCCCACGGAGACCTAATGACAAGCGAGTAATTCTATCGGCCGGACGAAGCTCTGTAAAGGACACTAGAATTGAAGAATCTGCCACTTTCCGACGAAAAAGTACGTGCAGAGGCTACGGACATGCGGCCAAGGAACTGAGCGAAATCGGCCCGAAGGTGGGGTTTTAGTCGATTCTCACATCCCGTCGACGGCAGGTTACAGATTGTTGTGGTAAGCTTGCGCGAGTGGTGCGTTCTAGGCAACAGTGCCGGTGCCTATCCTTGCTCCTGGACGGGTCGGAGCGTATATTTAACAGGCACAGTTGACAATAGACACCTGGAAAACGTCGTCCTGGGGCTCTTTTCAAACTGTCTACCCCCCCGACCAGAATTGAGGCTGCCTGAGAATCTGGTTTCTGCTACTTGGAGCGATCGATGCGATGCCCCGGACAAGACATGCGTTACTGGCAAGGCGACGCCGCCTTCGAGGTCCCATGCCCTAAATGCGGCCACGCTGTCGAGCTGTTCAAAGACGAAAGTTCCGCACGTTGCAGCCAGTGTGAACATCGATTTCGCAATCCGCGTTTGGACCTGCAGTGTGCCGAGTGGTGTGCCTATGCCGAGGAGTGCCTGGGATTCCTGCCTGAAGGTCGAGAAACGGCCAACTCGGGTGAGGGCGCGTTGGCCGGCCGGTTGCTTCGAGCGGTCAAGGAAGCGTTTCTTGGCGACCAGCCCCGGATCTCGCGTGCATTGGTCGTGTTTCAACATGCCAAGGAACTGGCGTCAAAAGAAGGGGGCGACCCGCGCGTGATCCTGGCGGCCGCGTTGCTGCGAGACGTCGATCCTTCACCGGAAACCTCGACCGAACAGCCGCGGAGGATTCTGCAGGAAATCGGTTTGCCGGAGGACATCATTGAGCAAGCCTGCCAGACCATCGCCCAGTTGCGATCCGGCGAGCCACCGGATACGATCGCGTGGAAGGTCGTGCATGACGCTTACCGTCTGACCGAGATGGCCTCGGAAGACTGCTCCGACACCGAACGAGTCGAGGACATTCTCGCGAAGCAGCTTACGACCGAGGCGGCCAGGCAGCGAGCCCGTCGTTTCTTCCTGCCCCAGTAGTGTGGCTATGGCATCTTGAAAGGTCCCCACGAGGTTGTGTCGATGAATACTCCTCCGCCGCAGGAAAACTATCAGCGGGCGGTCCAGTTGGGGTTCGACACTTTGGCTAGCCAGTCTCTGGAGCAATTCGAGTGGCTCCACGCCGAACAGGTTGACGAAGGTTGGCAACTTGCCGTGCTCGGGCAGCGGCTGACCGTCCGGCCTGAGGAAGCTCGGGTGGTTACCTCGGCAGGGCAGGAAGTATCGCCGTCTTGGGCGGTTCTCGCACTGCACTATCTGGCCGTGACCACGCGCCCTGCACAACAGGAGCCAGCCATCACGTTCGCCGATCTGGGAACCTCACGCACTTACGACAGCGTTTACCAGGGGCGAGTCATTGGGCGGTTTTGCGCCACGGCCGGCCGAAATTCCGAGACGCTGACCGCCGCGGCCGAGAGTTTGGGGGCTCAATCCGCCGAGGGCGGAGATTTGGCGTTCGATTTCCCCATGTTCCCCCGAGTGACACACCGTCTGCTCTGGCACGCGGCCGACGACGAGTTCCCGCCCTCGGCCACGATCTTGCTGCCGAGCAACATCGAGGAGTTCTTCTGTGCCGAGGATATTGTTGTGCTCTCGGAAAGCCTCGTGGCGCGGCTGGGTGGGAAACCGTTTTGAGGCAGTGCTTTGGGTCGTCGTACCGACGACCGCTAAACGAGGGACTTCTCGATCCGTACGGCACAGACCTTCGTCTCGGGGATCTTGGCTACCGGATCCAACGCCGGGCTGGTGAGCACGTTGGTCGGGGTTTCGGCAAAATGGAACGTCAGTGAGACTACGCCCGGCGGACACACGTCGGTGACGTGGACCTCGACCGTCACCCGGCCGCGGCGCGAGACGACTTCGACCGTCTGGCCGTCGTCGAGACCTTGACGTCGGGCGTCCTTCGGGTGGATCTTCAACCGTTCGCGAGGGTCCAGTTGCTCCAGCCCTTTGACTTTGCGGGTCATCGTGCTGGTGTGATAGTGGTACAGGCTGCGGTCCGTGGTCAGCAGCAAGGGATACTCGTCGTCGGGTAGCTCGGCCGGCGGGCGATATTCCAGCGGTACGAATCGGGCCTTGCCCGTGGGCGTGGCAAACTGCTTCGAGTGCAAGAACTGCGTGCCCGGGTGATCCGTGTCGAGGCACGGCCATTGCAGTCCAATGTCTTCGATCCGCGGGTAGGTGATCCCGCCGTAGCTGGGCGTCACGGAGGCGATCTCCGCCATAATCTGGGCCGGCTCAGTGAAATCGAATCCCTTCGCCCCCATTCGCTGGGCGATCTGGCCGACGATCCACCAGTCGGGCCGCGCCTGGCCGGGTGAATCGACCGCTTTGCGCACGCGTTGCACGCGTCGCTCGGTGTTGGTGAACGTACCGTCCTTCTCGGCATACGTGGCGGCGGGCAACACGACGTCGGCCCGCTCGGCCGTTTCGGTCAGGAAGATGTCCTGAACGACCAGGAACGGCAGCCGGTCCAAGGCCTCGGCCACGTGGTTCGCGTTGGCCTCGCTGAGGATGGGGTTTTCGCCGACCAGATACATGGCCTTGATCCGATCGTCGCACACCGCATCGAAGATCTCGGTATGCGTCAGCCCGACTCGGTCGTCGAGTTGGCATCCCCAGGCGGCCTCGAACTTGGCTTTGACGTCCGGATTGTCGACGCGTTGGTAGCCCGGATAGACGTTCGGCAGGGCCCCCATGTCGCAGGAACCCTGGACGTTATTCTGGCCGCGCAAGGGGTTCACTCCGGTGGACGGCTTGCCCACGTTGCCGGTCAATAGGGCCAGGTTGCTCACAGCCAGCACGTTGTCGGTGCCGTGGCTATGCTGGGTTACGCCCATGGCGTAGAGGATCGTGGCCGGTTTCACGGAGCCATAGCAGCGGGCCGCCTCGATGATCTGCTGCTTCGGCACACCGGACGTCTGCTCGACGGTATCCAAATCGAAGCTGTCGAGCGACTGCCGGAAGGCATCGAAATCGTCGCATCGCTGTTGGATGAACTCGGTATCGGCCAGCCCTTCTTCGACGATCACGCGTGCCATGCCCATCAGCAACGACACGTCGGTGCCCGGCCGGTTGCGCAAGTGGATAGCGGCATGGCGGCACAGATCGATCTCTTTCGGGTTAATGACGATCAGCTTCGTGCCACGGGCGACCGCTCGCTTGACGCGCAGCGCGATGACCGGATGGGCCACGGTGGTGTTGGTCCCGATGGCCAGAACACAGGCGGCATGCCCGATCTCCTCGATCGAATTGGTCATGGCGCCGCTACCCAGTGCTGTGACCAGACCGGCCACGGTAGGGGAATGTCACAACCGCGCACAATGATCGATACTATTCGTACCCATCACCGCGCGAGTCAGTTTCTGTATCACGTAGTTCTCTTCGTTCGTACACTTCGACGACGACAGCGCGGCGAACTCCTGGCCCTTGTGCCGGGCGAACCTCTCGGCCACGCAATCGAGTGCCTCGTCCCAACCGACCTCGACCAGTTGGCCGTCCTTGCGGATCATCGGCGAGGTCAACCGGCTGGGATGCTGGACAAAGTCTTGCCCGAATCGGCCTTTCACGCACAGGCTGCCTCGATTCGTGGGGCAGGTCACGTCGCCACGCACGTTGACGATCGAATTGCCGCGCATTCCGAGGTAGAAGTTGCACCCGACGCCGCAATAGGGGCAGACGGTCTTCACTTCCCGCGAGGGCGGCTGCGCGTTCTTCGCGACCAGCGCGCCGACGGGGCATCGAACCACGCATTCGCCGCACGATTCGCACCGCGACTCGGCGATTGGCCCGCCGCCGAAGGTGCTGATCGTGGTGTCGAACCCGCGATGGGCGAAGTCGATGGCACTCACGCCCTGCAACTCCTCGCACGTACGCACGCAGATGCCGCAGAGCACGCACTTATTCGGGTTGTGGTCGAAGAACGGGTTGGAGGTATCGATAGGAACCGTTTCGGCCAACCGGCCCAGGCGCTCGACACGTTCCCGCTGAATCCCCACGTGTGTGGCCACGCGTTGCAGTTGACACTGATCGTTCTGTCCGCAGGCCAGGCAGTCTTCCGAGTGGTTGGCGATGAGCAATTCGGCCGCCATGCGACGCAACTGCCGCACTTGGTCCGTCTCAGTGCTGACAACCATCCCTTGATCGGCCGGAGTGCGACATGAAATCACCATCCCGCGGCCCTCGATCTCGACCATGCACAACCGACACACGCCGGTCGGGTCCAGGTCGGGATGATGGCAGAGATGCGGGATGTAAATGTCGTTCTCCAGGGCGACCTGAAGCACCGACATCCCCTTCGGCGCGGTGACCTCCTGGCCGTCGATGGTTAGTGTGACTGTCTCCGTTTCCATCAATGCGACTCTCCACTGTCAGGTTGTCCAGTCAGACACTGTACCGCTTGGAACTTCGGCGGACAGCGTTCGAAACACACACCACACTTGACACACTTCGACTGATCGATCGTGTGCACTTCTTTTCTTTCACCGGAAATGGCCTCCACCGGGCAGGCCTTTTTGCAGGCCTGGCAACCTTGGCAGAGTTCGACCGAAATCTCGTACGTCAGCAAGGCCTTGCAGACCTTCGCGGGGCAACGTCCCTCGATGTGGGCCTCGTACTCGTCGCGGAAGTAGCGCAGCGTGCTGAGCACCGGGTTCGGCGCGGTCTGCCCCAATCCACAAAGCGAACCGGCTTTGACCGTTTCCCCGATCTCCGTCAGGGTGTCGATATCTTCCGCGGTGCCTTTGCCCTGGGTGATCTTCTCCAGAATATCGAGCATGTGGCGTGTGCCGAGCCGACAGGGCACACACTTGCCGCACGATTCCTTTTGCGTGAAATCGAGGAAGTATCGGGCCACGTCGACCATGCAGGTGTCCTCGTCCATGGCGACCATGCCGCCGGAGCCCATGATCGTGCCGGCCGCGCCCAGCGAATCGTAGTCGACCGGCGTATCGAGCAAATCGCCGGGAATACAACCGCCGGACGGCCCGCCCGTCTGCACGGCCTTGAACTGCTTGCCGTCGAGCACGCCTCCGCCGATGTCGTAGATCATCTCCCGTAACGTGATACCCATCGGGACCTCGACCAGTCCCGTCCGCTGGATCTTACCCACCAAGGCAAACGTCTTGGTACCCTTGCTTTTCTCTGTGCCGTATTGGCTGTACCATGGAGCCCCGTTCTGCAGGATCAACGCCACGGAGGCCAGCGTTTCGACGTTGTTGATAATCGTCGGTTTCTCCCACAATCCCGAGACGGCCGGGAAAGGCGGTCGCGGTCGGGGCATGCCGCGGTCGCCTTCGATCGACGCGATCAGGGCCGTCTCCTCGCCACACACGAAGGCGCCGGCCCCTTCCTTGATCTTGATCGCGAAGTCGAATCCCGAGCCGAGGATGTCCTGGCCCAATAGCCCCAGATCTTTCGCCTGGTCGATCGCATTGCGCAAACGTTCCAGGGCCAAGGGGTACTCGGCCCGGCAGTAGATGTAGGCGGTTCCGGCCCCCAGGGCATATCCGGCGATCAGCATGCCTTCCAACAGTGCGTGCGGGTCGCCCTCCAAGAGCGAGCGATTCATAAAGGCCCCGGGATCACCCTCGTCGGCGTTGCAGATCAGGTACTTCTGCTCGCCGGGAGCATCGCGGCAGAATTGCCATTTTTGCCAGGTGGGGAATCCGGCCCCGCCACGGCCTCGCAAACCGGACGCTTTGATTTCCTTGATGATCTCCTCGGGCGGCCTGGTCAATGCCTTGGCCAACCCGCCGTAACCGCCCTGGGCCAAGTAATGATCGAGGCGCGTCGGATCGATTACGCCGCATTTCCCCAACACGCGTCGGACCTGCGGCTTGAAGACGGGCGTCTCGAACAGCGGGGGAATTCCGTCGACTCCACCGTTGCCGATGGTCCCCAGTCCGTACTCGGCCACCGGATCGTCGCCCGCTAAGTATCGTTCGACGAGCTCTTTCGCTTTCTCGGGCGTCACGCTGCCGTAGGCGATGGTCGGCCGCGAGGGCTTGGTGATCGAGATGATCGGCTCGGCATAGCAGAGCCCAATGCAGCCTACCTCGATTAGCTGACATTCCAGGCCGCGATCGTCGGTCTCCCGGCGCAACGTATCGAGCACGTCCAAAGCGCCCGCCGAACGTCCGCAAGTGGCCGTACCCACCAGAATTGTCGGTACGGGGCTCTTCTGCAACGCGTTCCACTCTTTCAGCGCCCGCTGCCTTGCCTCCTCAAAGCCGTCTGTCATTCGCTGTTGCCTTTCGGGAAAAGGTTGGGGATCTTCTTGGGCGTCACTTTGGCTTCGACTTTCTTGTTGGTCATCAGGCACGGCGCCAAGCCACAGGCCCCAATGCAGGCGACGGTCTCGAGGGTATACTTCATGTCGGGCGTGGTCTCTCCCTCTTCGATGCCCAAATGGTTCTCGATTCCTTCGAGGATCCGGGGAGCCCCGCGAACGTGGCAGGCGGTCCCCCGACAGACCATGATGTGATTCTCGCCGATAGGCGTGAATCGGAATTGGGCATAGAAGGTGGCCACCGCATAGACCCGGCTTTCCGGCACGCCGGCGAACTGGGCGATCGCCCGCATGGCCTCCTCGGGAAGGAAGCCAAATTCGGCCTGAACCCCCTGCAACAACGGAATCAGTTCGTCCTTGCGTCCCTCGAAGGACTTAAAGACCTCTTCCAAGCGTTCTTTCACGGTTTCTTCCCAAATTCAGTACGGCAGCGATGACCATTTTCATTATTCCTGAATTCTCCACGCCAAGCAATAGACTCTCCGATTCCCGGCCGGTACCGCAAGAGAGTGGCTGCAAACACGGAAACCGCCAAATCGAACCACGGATTACACAGATAACACGGATGGGAAGCGGCGAAATGCGATGCTCTGCCTATTCTATCCGTGACATTCGTGTAATCCGTGGTTTCTTCGTGGTGGGTCCCGATTTTATTGCTACATTCCCGAAAAGTATCGTGATTTTGTCACCGATGTACCTCGAATGGCCGCTCGCGGAAAAAACACCCGGCACAACCAGGGGTGCGTTGACAACCCCGAAAAAATCTGGTATCACAAGCGATTCGGTTAGGTTTGCGCCGTGCTCGGTAGGTGAATCTGACCTTGGACCGTTTCCCTCGGATCAGCCGTTGCCGAACGGTGAGTCGGTGATATTCGCGCTGAAAGTTAACCTATAAGGAGAGTTGCCTTGGCTTTGGACCCCACGAAACATGCCGATTGGGAGATCGCGCACGAAGCGGAATCTCGGATGAAAACCTGTTACCAGCTTGCCGACGAGTTGGGCCTGACCAAGGATGAACTGCTCCCGCATGGCAATTATATCGGCAAAGTCGACTACATGAAGGTGTTGAATCGGCTGAAGGATAAGCCGGACGGCAAGTTCATCGAGGTGACCGCAATTACCCCGACCCCCATGGGAGAAGGTAAATCGACTACCGCCATGGGGCTTCTGCAAGGTCTCGGTAAGCGAAACAAGAAGGTCGGGGCCTGCATCCGGCAACCTTCCGGCGGACCGACCATGAACATCAAGGGCTCGGCGGCCGGCGGCGGACTCGCCCAGTGCATCCCCTTGACCGAGTTCTCCCTGGGACTGACCGGCGACATCAACGCGCTGATGAACGCCCACAATCTGGCCATGGTCGCCCTGACCTCCCGGATGCAGCACGAGCGCAACTACAGCGACGCCCGGCTGGAGAAGATCGGCCTGAAGCGATTGGACATCGACCCGACCAACGTCGAGATGGGCTGGGTGATCGACTTCTGTGCCCAGGCCCTGCGCAACATCGTGATCGGCATCGGCGGCAAGATGGACGGCTACATGATGCAGAGCAAGTTCGGCATCGCCGTCTCTTCGGAAGTCATGGCCATCTTGTCGATCTTCAGCGACCTGAAAGACCTGCGCCAGCGAATGGGTGAGATTGTGGTGGCCTACGACAAGCGGCGCAACCCGGTCACGTGCGAGGATCTGGAAGTGGCCGGCGCCATGACCGCCTGGATGCGCGAGGCGATCAATCCCAACCTGCTGCAATCGCTGGAAGGCCAGCCGTGCTTCGTGCACGCCGGACCGTTCGCCAATATCGCGGTGGGCCAGTCGTCCATCGTGGCCGACAGGATCGGCCTGAAGCTGGCCGATTACCACCTCACCGAATCGGGCTTCGGGGCCGATATCGGGTTCGAGAAGTTCTGGAACGTCAAGTGCCGCTACAGCGGAAACGTGCCCAATGTGTCGGTCATCACGACCACCATCCGCGGCCTGAAGCATCACGGCGTCGAGGCCGGCGCGCTGCCTTGTCCGCCGGGAAAACCGATCCCCAAGGAATACTTCGAAGAAAACCTGGCCTGGCTGGAAGACGGGTTCGCTAATCTGGCCCAGCATATCCGCACGGTCAAGAAGTCAGGTATCAAACCGGTGGTCGCGATCAATGCCTTCCACAGCGACACCGACGCGGAGATCGAATTGACCCGCAAAATGACCGAAGCGGTGGGCGCTCGGGTGGCCGTTTCCAAGCACTGGCAATACGGCGGCGAGGGTGCCTTGGAACTGGCTGATGCCGTGGTCGACGCTTGCGAAGAGAAGGTCGACTTCAAGTTCCTCTACGAGCTGGATACGCCGCTGGGTGAGCGTATCGAACTGATCGCCAAGGAAGTCTACGGCGCCGACGGCGTCTCCTACACGCCGGAAGCCGAGGCCAAGCGGAAGCGGTTCGAGTCCGATCCGAAGTTCAAGGACTTTGCCACAATGATGGTCAAGACGCACTTGAGCCTCAGCCACGATCCGACCCGCAAGGGTGTGCCCAAGGGATGGACGTTGCCGATTCGCGACTTCCTGATCTACGCCGGGGCCCGGTTCATTTGCCCCGTGGCCGGCAACATCTCCCTGATGCCCGGCACCGGATCCAACCCGGCCTACCGGCGGATCGACGTCGACACCGAAACCGGACGAGTCCAAGGGCTGTTCTAACCCGCAGCTCCCAGATGAGTTATCCTGCTTTGGCATGTAATTTGGGCCACACCCTTGAAGAACAGTGGTTTCGACGCTTGACGCGGTCCCGGCGGCGGGACATGAATGAGCGTGTGTCGGCGGTTGCGAGGTAAGACACCCCGAGGACCTTTGACGATGAGACGTTCTTGGAAGATGACCCTGTGCATCATCGCCCTGGGCTTGGCGGGAATCGCCTCGACCCGAGAAGCGGGGGCTGCTGAGAACTGCCTCGAACAGGATGGACTGCGGATTCAGTTCCTTGGCGACCAACAGACGGGCTTTCGGAGCGTCTTTCAGCGAGAAGTCGACGGCCGGTGGCAGGAAGTTGCTTCGCCGCCCGACGGCCAGACCTGGTCGATCTACACCGGGTGGAGTTACGGCTGGTATATCGAGCCGCATCATGTGAAGATCCAAGAGATCGAGCCGCTCGGCAACGGTCGGGTAAAAGCTTCGGCCGAAGCCCACATCGCCGGGCAACCATGGCGGTTCGTCGACATCTACAGCATCGAGAACGGTCTGATCAAGATCGACCGCACGTTCGAGCACCTCGGTGACGACGCGCAATTCAAGGTCACCCTGGCTACCCGGGTCCGGATGACGTTGGGTGAGGATCCCCGGATGCTGATCCCCGGCTCGATCTACCATGGCAATCCCAGTTCGACCTTGCCCGGCCCGAGGCTTTCTTACGAGCCGGGCGCGGTGGGCCTTTACGAAGAGCATCGGCTGCCGATCCCCATGGCCAACATCGAATCGACCGTCGACGGGCGCCGACTCCACGGTACGCTGTTGACCCTGCCCGGCAAAATCGACCAGGGCCACACGGGGGACGATCACTGGTGGAGCCTGGGCCTGGAGTACGGCGAGGGATATGTCGATCTGCTGAGCGTCTCGGGTGCCGTGGCCACCAACGGGAAGAAGAGCACGATCTACGGCCACCGCAATAAGTTTGTCCCCTATGACGATGCCTATCTCGACGTGGCCGGACGGAAGCAGTTCAAGAAGACGCTCTATCTCGACCTGGGCGTCGGATTGAAGAAGGGCCATTCGTACCGTCGTGCGATGTGGAAGGCTTTTGACATCTTCCGCCCGATCGACGTGCCGCACCTCCCGTTCGCTCAGGCCATGGCCTTGAAGACCCGATATGCCAAGGGCACGTTCTTCCGCAAGGAGCCCGACGTGGCCGGTTTCTGCTTCTTTCCTTGGCCGAACCGGCATTTTCAATACGGCTGGGTCGGCGGCAACATTGCGATCGCCTACGGGCTGCTCTCTCATGCCGGACGGACCGATGATCAGCAGGCCTTGCATCAGGCCGTCGATACGATCGACTTCTATGCCAACCACAGCGAGCAGGACGTCGAAGGGATGCTCTTTGGCGACTATTTCGCCGCACCGGTCCCGTATGTCAAAGGCGAAGGCTGGCAACTCTCGGCCCAGTTCCACGGTGGCGGGCCGTCCATCTCCAGCCGCCAATTGGGCGAATCGCTCGAACGGCTGGCCGAGGCGATCACCTTGGCCAGGAAGCTCAAGCTCGACGAGCAGGCCGACCGCTGGCAGGCGACATTGCGCCGCGGATGCGACTTCCTGATGCGTTCGCCCCGTCATCAGGGCATGTTCCCCCGGGCATGGAACGGCGACGGCACGGCCAGCGGTTGGGACGGCAATCGGCCCGAGGCCTCCGGCTGGCTCTCGACGGCCGGCGTCTATTGCGTCGGTCCGTTGGTGCGAATGGGGCGGCTCAGCGGCGAGCAGAAATATATCGAACTGGCCGAGGAGGCGTTGACCGGCTATTGGAATCAGTTTGGCGAAGACCAGTCCACGCCGCCTTGGGGCGCAACGCTCGACGCGGGCGCCGAGGACAAAGAAGCCGGCTGGGGGTTGATGAAGTCTGCCTTGGACGTTTACGAAGTGACGAAGAATCCCAAGCACCTCGAGTGGGCCCAACTGGCCGCCGACTGGACCTTGACCTGGATGTACTTCCACGATGTGGGCATGCCGCAAAGCAACCTGTTGCGCAACCACATGAACACGATCGGCTGGACGGCCATCTCCACGCAGAACCAGGAGATCGACGTGTGGGGATACTTCATGGCGCCGGACTACTATCGGCTGGGGAATTTGCTCGGCGATGAGCGTTACCGGCAGGTCGGCAAGGTCATGTTCGACGCCTTGACGCAAACGATCGCCCGACCCGGCGCAATGTTCGGCCATGTGGCGCCGGGCATCCAGGCCGAGCACTACAACCACAGCAATTGCACCTATATCCCCAACGGTCCCTGGCGAGGCAGCCAACATTCGGTCGGCATCAGTTGGGTGCTGGCTTCGGCCCTTTATGGCGGCACGAAGCTGGCCGAGCTCGATCCCGATCGATTTCCGTATGCCCAGCCGAGCGGCCCGCGGATTGTGGTTCCCACCGCCCGACGGCATCGAAACATTTGGCGCCACACATTCCAGCGGCCGGCCGACGACTGGTACGGGAAAGACTTCGACGATTCGACGTGGCCGGAAGCGCCCGGTGGTTTTGGGGAATATGGCACGCCGGACTCGGTGGTTGCAACCTGGTGGGACGTCAAGTATAAGCAGATCTGGATCCGACGCACGTTCGAGTTGGACCAGCAACTACCCAAGCAGCCGCGGTTGGCTGTACACCACGACGACGCGACCGAGATCTACGTAAACGGCGTCCTGGCCGCCCGACTGGAAGGTTTCCAGTCGAACTATCGGATGGTTCCCCTATCACCGGAAGCGATCGCGACGTTGAAGCCGGGTCGCAACGTGCTGGCCGTCACCTGTCAAGAAGTAACCGGCGGCCGCTACATCGACGTAGGCCTCGTCGACGTAGCCGAACGACCGTAACGCTGGAGTGATCGAAATCAAGTGAAAGGAAGACCTGATTAGTACGCAACCGAATGTTGTCCTCGAAGGGAAACCGGACTTCGAGATGGCGATGAAGCGGATCGACGCGTGGTACGAAGGCGAAATGCTGGACCGACCGCCCGTTCGATTCAGCAGACACAATGCCGAATTCGAAGTGTCGGACGACAACCCGAACCGCTGGACCAACTTGAAGGACCGCTGGTCCGATGCGCAATACGTCGTTGAATCGTTCGAGAAATCGATCGAAGGGAAGGTGTTTCGAGGCGAGACGTTTCCCGTGTTCTGGCCCAACCTTGGTCCCAATGTGTATGCGGCCTTCTTTGGATGCGAACTCGATTACGGCGAGGTCACCTCCTGGATCCAACATGCGGTGCATCAGCCGGAGGACATCGCCAAGCTGAAGTTCGACCGCCGCAACGAATACTTCGCACAGATCGAGAAGATGACGAAGCTGGCCCTGGAAGCTTGTCACGGCAAGTACCTGGTGGGCTATACCGATCTGCATTTCGGGCTGGACTGCGTGGCCGACTGGCGAGGTCAGTCCGATCTCTGCCTGGACTTTTTCGATCGGGCCGAGATGGTCGAGGAAATGCTCGCGCTGGCCTCTCGGCATTGGAGCGAAACCTACGACCATTTCGACACGCTGTTGAAGGAAAACGGCCAGCTCTCGGTAACGTGGATGGTGATCCCTTCCTACGGCCGAATGCACATTCCGAGCTGTGACTTCGGTGCGTTGATTTCTACCGCCGTATTCGAGAAATACGCCCTTCCCGCGATCCGGGAAGAAGTCGCGAAGATGACCCATAACATCTTCCACCTCGACGGCGTCGGCGTGGCCCGGCATCTTGGCCCGATTCTGGAAATCCCCGAGATTCAGGCCATCCAATGGGTGCAAGGCGTCGGCGACGATCAACCCATCATGCAGTGGGTCGATCTTCTCAAGAGGATCCGCGCGGCCGGCAAGTCGGTGGTCGTCGACTTGCAACTGGCCGAGTTGGAACCGTTCATCGACGCCATGGATCCAGAAGGCGTTTATGTATGCATCCCGTCGGAAAACGATCAACAGGAGGAAGAAATCCTCAATCGCCTCGAACGATGGTAATACGAAACCGAACAAGCATTCTCTTTTCAATCGGACTAGCGACATGAATGATTCTGCAATCGAGCGTGGAAGTCTGTGGTATGTCATCGGGATCAGCCTGGTCGCGGCATTGGGGGGATTCCTGTTCGGGTTCGACATGATCGTCGTTTCCGGCACGCTGAAGTCGATTACCGAGCTGTTTCAACTCAACAGCACTCAAGTGGGATGGGCGACCAGTTGCTGTATCTTCGGATGTATTCTCGGCGCGGCGGCGGCCGGGAAACTGGCCGATCAGATGGGACGAAAGAAGGTGCTGATCGGCACGGCCGTCTTCTTCGCCGTCTCCGCGGTCGGCGCCGGCTGGGCCCATACCTTTAGCGAATTCGTCTTCTATCGTATCGTGGGCGGACTGGCCATCGGCGCGGCGGCCGGCGTGGCCCCGATCTATATTGCCGAAACCGCGCCCGCTCGACTGCGGGGACGGTTCGTGTCTTTCTACCAATTGGCCATCGTGGTCGGCATTTCGGCGGCCTACTACTCCAACTACTTCCTGCTGGCCACCGGCGATGACGCTTGGCGATGGATGCTCATCGTCGGCGTGGTGCCCGCCGCCTTGTTCCTCGTGTTTCTCTTCCTCGTTCCCGAAACGCCGCGATGGTTGGCCCAAAAGGGAGCCCGCGACAAAGCGCTGACGATCTTGACGCGGATCGACGGCTCGCAGTATGCCCGCACGGAGATGGCCGCGATCGAAGAGACCCTGCAAGTCCGCGAGGGCTCGCTGAGCGAACTGCTCAAGCCGCGGATCCTGCGGATCGTCGTCATCGGCGCCATGCTGGGTATCTTTTCCCAGATTTCCGGCGTCAATGCGGTGATGGTCTACGCTCCGGATATCTTCGCGCAAGCCGGTGCGGGCGCAAAAGATTCGTTGTTCCAATCCTCGCTGATCGGGCTGACCTTCATTATCTTCACCTTCATTCCGATCACGTTCGTGGAGCGGTTCGGGCGCCGTCCGATCCTGATGGTCGGCGTCAGTATCATGGCCGGCGCGCTAGTGGTTCTGACCGCGTTGATGTCGAATCCCTCCGGCGGGCACAGTATTCTGTTGATCGCGTTGATCCTCGTCTACATCGCCGCCTACGCCAGTTCCATTGCTTGCCTGACGTGGGTTGTGCTTTCGGAAATCTTTCCCAACAGCATCCGCGGTCAGGCAATGTCGCTGGCCAACCTCTGCCTCTGGACGGCAAACTTCGTACTACTGCTGACATTCCCGATCATCCAAGAACGGTTCGGCCTGGCGGCGCCGTTTGCCGTCTACGCCTGCGTGTGCGTCGTGATCGTCCTCTTCGTCTGGCGGTTCATTCCCGAGACCAAAGGGAAAACCCTGGAAGAAATCGAGATGCAACTCATCGGCCTGCAAGGCGAGGACGAAACGGTCCCAGGAGAGCTATCCGCAGGCGCCGAGAACGCCTAGCTGCCAATCCATGCTGTTACGGTTCGGCCGTATCGATGCCGTTGCCTTGAGATAAACCTCTAAAGAACTACTGCCCGTACAAGGTCCACAACCGATCGATCGCCCGGGTTGCGAGACGTTCCGGCTTTGCCGAAACGTCTCCCGGGCTGAACTCGTAGAGCCAATCCGCCTTTTCACTCGAATCGCTTGTCACCAAACCGTTTAGCGGCGCGTCGTTTAGCGGCGCGTCGTTTAGCGGCGGGGCTTGCCCCGCGTTTTTCGCTTCGGATTCGACCGCGGCCGCCTGATCCGTCAGGTCCAGTAAGTTCAACTCCGTCCCCGCCCAAGTCTGATTGTTCCTCGCGATCAGCGTATCAATCGCGTTGACCCGCCGGTCGCGGTTGAAATCGTAGGGCGTGTCGATCTGGGCCGGGTTGAAAAACGGACGCGGATTCTGGCGGGTCGCCAACACGTCGGCCGCATCGACCCGGGCGTCGGTCGCCGAGTTACCTGTCTCGCCGGGCGCGTTGCCGAAGTAGAACACGTCCGGGGTGAGCAGGCCGGTGTGTAAAGTGTTCAGGACGGTCACCTCGAGCCAGGTGTTGCGGATCGCGCCGTCGTCCCAGGTCAGCACGATTTGGCCGGCCGTCGCGTCGATGCTCGCCGGTGCCGGGGCATCGGTCCAATTGCCCGGCGTGTCGTCGTTACCCAGCTTGAAGGTGAAATCACTGGCGTCGATATTCGCCGGCTCGGCCAGCCTGAATACGTCGATGATGATTCCGTTGATACCCTGGGCGTAGCTGGTATAGTTGGCGAAGCTGGCCTGCCCGCCCGGCTGCAAGGCGGTCTTGTCTGGGGCGATCGTGTTACCCAGCGACGAGTTGTTGTAGAAGACGTAGCGGCCCATTACGCCCGGGGTGTTAAGTTGCTCGGCCGTGCCGGGTGTGGGATCTTGCGGCGCCCAACTGGCCGGGTCGTTTCCCCAAAGGTTGACACCGACCCGGTTCAACGACTTGCCGGCAGAGTTGGTGCTCGGATACCACGTGTCGACATACTCGATCTGGTCCTCCAGCGGGTGCGGGACATAGAGCGGATCGTTCAGCGACGGCGTGTCGGGCCGTTGCAGTTGGATCTGGTCGCCCGTGTTGCTCAAGCGGTCGCCGAGCGGGCCGACGATCGGCACTTCCGCTCCGATTTGGTAGTAACCGCGGAACTCGGCCAAGTTGCTCACATCGATCGGGTCGAACCCGACGACCACCAACGTCTCACGCGAGCCGATCATCGTGACGGGCGCGAAGTTGAAATCCTTCTTCCCGTCGCGCAGCCGCCAACCGGCCAGACTGATCGGTGCTGCGGTGGTGTTGAAGATCTCGATGAATTCGAGATTGGCCGGCAGGATCCCGGAATCCAGCGGTGCGTTGTACATCACTTCGCTAATCAACACATCGGGCCCAATCCGCGGACCGCTGTTGGGGCCACCGAGCGTGCGGCTGACCATCGGATACAGATCGCCCGTCTCGTCGGGCCAACGACCCAATGACTCGCCATTTAGGGCCGCACCGAATTCCACATGATCGGCAAACCGCAACGTGCCGCCCGCGCCCGGATCGGCCAGCAACCAAACATCCTCGTCCCGGGCACCGCTAAGTGCAAAGTCTTTCGTTCCTGGGCCACCGAATTCGTTGACCGGATCAAAGGCCAACGTCTCCCCTTCGTAGTGACCTTCGTAGAACGTGACGTAACCATACGCCGGAATCGTCGTGCCGGGGGGAATCTGGAACTTGAAGAAATCGATGTTCTCGTCGCTCAGCCACCAGCCGCCGATCGGGATCTCGGTGTCGGTCCAGTTGTATAGCTCGATCGCGTCGACCAACGGAGAATCGGTGTGCGTGAGGACTTCGTTGACGACGATGCCTTGGAACAATCCCGTACCGGTCGAACCGGGTGAGCCCAGGTACTCACCGCTGGAGCGCCAGTTGTTCGGATCGTTCGGATCGCCGGCCGGGTCGATCAACTCCAAAGTCGAGCCGTTCCCGTCGGCCCGGTTGGGCCAGCCGGCGTCGTCGGAGTCGCCATAGGTGAAATCGAACACACTGCGACCGAGCATGTCGATCGCCGCAAGGTGCTCGCCCTCGTTGGCCAGTGTACCCGTGTATTGGCCGGCCAGTTCGATCCCGTTGCCGTAACGACTGCGAAAGGCCTCGGCATTGCGAGCGATCACCACGAACTCGCCGGGATCGAACAGATCTCGGTAGGGCTCAAAGGGAAGCGTCAGGCCGAGGTTCTGGAAGTTGCCGGAAGGCGGCTCCGTGAAGGTCCAATCGGTCTGGTTGTCATGGTCGGCGCTGCCCTGACGTATCAGCGAGTCGGAGGTGGCCCCTTGAACCGACACGGCAGCACCGTGCCACACCGCGGCCGCAGGATTGCCCGAGAACCCGTTGATCTGAACGTCCATCGCGGCCAGCGCATCGGCGTCGTAACCCCAGACCACGAAATCGACGACCAGCCCTTCGTCGTCGACGATCATCACCCAACCCTGGTCCGCCGACCGCCAGAAAATATCGTCCCCCTCAGCATCGGGATGATAGAGCAGGTCTCCCGGGTCGATCGAGCCCGAAAGATCCCAAAGGGGGCTGTGCACGTCGTTGATGTCACTATTCGTTGCGTCGTTGGCCGCTACAACCCAGCCGGGTGTGTAGATCGTGCTTTCAGCAACGTTCTGAATTTCGATGAAGTCGGGCGAACCGGTGCCGGCCTCGGTGATCACGATTGAAGAGACCTTGAAGGAATTGTCCAGCGGGAAGGCAAACTCGATCCCGTCGATGAATTGCACTCCCCCAATATCGAGCGACTCGGAACCGACGTTCTGAAACTCGATGAATTCGAAGTCATTACCGTCGTTGAATTCCAGGGCTATTTCCGCGGGCGTCGGATCGGCCGGATGGTAGTTCAATTCCGTGATCGTCACGCCATCCAAGGGGTCGGGCGTGCCGAGAAAGAATTGGGCCTCGTTCAGGGCCGACCACACGGCGCCGTCCAGTACGCGCGTCTTCACCAGCGCGGGTCCCGTCAAGTTAATGGGGCCACTGCCACCCACCGCGTAGCGGACAACGAGGTTCAGGTCGAAACTGATGTCGCTGCTGCCGCCACCCCACTGATGCACTTCCACGGCAATCACGTTGTCACCTTGCTCCAACAGGGCCGGGTCAATCGCGTAGGAGTAGAAGGTCGACTCGTCGACACCGCCGACGCCGGCAGAAGTCGGGGTCAAGTAGTCGAAAGCGCCCTCGGCCATATTGTTGCGCACGATCTCCTGACCGTTGAGATACACCACGGCCCCGTCGTCGCGAATCAAGTCCAACGTCAGGTCGTAAAGGTCTGTTACGTCGGCGACGTTGAAGGTATGGCGAAAGTACGTGGTGATGTATTTGTTAGCGGCATCATCGCCGTATCCAACCACGGTGGCCTCGTCGCCGTCGCCGTATCCCAGTTGCGCGGGACCGGAAGCCCAACCGCCGTCGGCGAAGCCCGTCCCATACCAGGCCGTGCCTTGATCGGAACCGTCGTCGAGATATTTCCAAGTCGCCCCTTGCGAAACCAGGGTCACGCCGGTCGTATCGCCGCTGAATTCCTGGGCTGTGGGCGAGATCCCCCCGCCGGGTAACCGCGGATCGGAACCGTCCACCGTAAAGTAGACGGTCCCCGTGAGGTTCGGGTTCTCGAGCGTCACGTCGAAACCCGGTTCGATCGGGCCGCCGTGCTGGTTCATCTCGGGCGGGTCGATACTCGGATAAAGGTTGGCTACACGAAATTGGCCCAACATGATCGGACCACGCTGGGGGAAGTACGTGTCTCGGAGATAAGTCATCCGCGGGATCCAGTCGTCGTCGCGGGTGTGGGGCGGCGTGCTTGCCCCATGCGCCGCGTCGCCCCAGCGGGCCGACTCGGCCACGATCGCGCGATCGATGGTGGCCGCCCCGGCATTCAGTCGGTCCAGATTGGATTGCTCGGTCAGGGGCCCGTCGTGGAACATGTGCCGATAGATGTGGTCGGCATATTCCATGCGGAATTCCAGTACGTTCTGCAGGGCCAAGAAGACCTCGCCCGGCCCGTTGATGATACCCCAAGCCGTCGGATCGAGCCAGATTCGATTGTGGTTCACGTCGAGAAAGCCCGCCTCGGCGTCCCAGCTATGGAACCGCCATTTCCCCCCGGGCAGACGGCCGTAGCTGGCGTACCAGTTCTGCTGCGGCCAATCCAGGTTGGCGATGAACTGATTCGCAATGAAGTAATCGATGAACTGCGGCACATCGAGCATCTCTTTGACCGCATCGTAGTCGATCGACGGCGCACGGATCAGCCCCATCAGTTGACTCCAGGCGGTCCAATTTCCGTCGATCAGCTTCTGGGCATTGATCGCGTCGTAATCTTCCTTTTCGCCGCCGAGGTAGCTGGCCGCGAACGGCGCGCTGGGGCGCTCGATCGGTCGGTACAGGCCCCAATACAGCCCGTTGAGGTAAAGATGCACATAACTGGTGTGCGAGGCAAGGCTACCCAACTCACGCTGCGTATCGATCACCCATTGGTCGTTGAGGTACGAAACCCATTGCGTCCCCCAGATGGGTCCGGACCAGGTGTCTCCCACGCCGGGGAGCCGCAAGATGAGCGTGTCGAACTGGTCGGTGGCGTCCTCGCCGAACAGCGGATACTCGAGTTTCGTCGGCCCGTACTCCCGCTTGAAGAGCAGCCGAAAATTATGTTTCGCGCTCCACGAGGGATAGCGGCTGGCCCCGCCGTGAATTCGCAACCCGGCATTGACCTGGAACATCGTATTGCCGTCGGCGTCGAACATCTCGACGGAGGAGGCCCGCTCCCACGCGACGCCGTTGTAGATCGAGTTGACGTAGATGCCGCTGCTTAAGTCGAACAGGTCATCCTGGTCGGCCACCAGCGAGATCGTAGGAAGTGCCTGGAGATCCTGTTTGAGCGTGTCGGCATAGCGGGGATCACCCACCACGTCGGGATCCATTTCGTAGTCGGCCGGCACCGGCTGCCCCACCATCGCGCCCGTGTAGTAATAGCCCCAGGTCGTCGGCATCCCCGCACCGGTCTGTTGCAGCACGTCGTCGAGGAAGATATACGTCTGCGTGTCAACGTCGGTCGGTATGTAGCCGTCCTTAAGCGCCACGGCGCGAAGCGTCGTGGTCGTAGGAATATGAATAGGCGCCGTGTAGAGGATCCCGTTGGTCTCACTCGGTGCGGTGCTGTCGGTCGTGTAGTAGATCGTCGCGTTGGGCGTGTTCGAAGAAATCACCACATCGAAGGGGTCGTCGAAAAAGCCGCGATCCACACTGAAATGCGTGTCGCGAACATAGTCGATATAAGAGGTTGACGCATTGATCTGGCCGGGTGTGGTTTCCGTGAAGTAACTCGGCGCGACCCCGATCAGCCTCGGGAAGATCAGGAAATCGCCGTCGGACGCATCGACGTTCAATCCCTGGATCGTCAGCATGTTTTCACCCGGCTGCAGCAACGAGAGCATACTGCTGAGGTTGAAGTCTGCGTAAACGAGCGAATCCACAGCGCTGCGGGACGACGTGGCGGTGGAATCCCAATCGAGCGTCGACGGAGCGTTCATCCGTACCACTTCCTGGCCGTTGATATGGGCCGCGAAACCGTCGTTGTACTTCAGCGAAAGAAGCAGCGTATCGATAGTACTCGGGTCGGCCACCTCGAACGGCATCCGCAAGTAGACCGACGAGTTCACACCCCGCATGGCGCCGCCGATGTCGGCCTGAACCGCCGCGCCGACTCCGGAACCGATCTGGTCGAACCCGATTCCCATGTCGATGCGCAGCTCGAACGGAAGGGCCAATCCTTCGTTCACCGTGCCGCCCGTGGGCGCGATGTCGAACGTCCAGTCGGAAGCGTCGTCGTGGTCGGCCACCCCCGTCCGCTGCGCCGATCCGAACGGCGCCGCGTCGGAATCGACCGACGCTCCACCCCAAGCGTCGGCCACCGTAATGTCGTTGAACCCGTTGACGTTGATCAGCAGATTGCCAATCTCCTGCTCGGTGTAACCCCAGACGACGAAATCGACCACGCCACCCGCGCCGTCGAGAATCATCACCCAGCCAACGTCCGAAGCCCGCCAAAAAATATCATCTCCGGCTGCGTCCACCCGATAAATCAACTCACCCGGGTCCATCGGGTTGGGGAGCGTCCATATCGTCTCGTGGACCGCGTTGATCTCCGAGCTTGCAGCATTGTTAGCCAATACCACCCAGCCGGTCGTGTCGACCGGCATGTTCGAAACGTTTTGGATCTCCCAATAGTCGGGCGTCGCGGTGCCGATCTCCGTGACCAACACGCTGGATGCCTCGGCGTAACTCGTCCAGGCCGAGTCGTCGAAGTTCGGGTCGGTCCAGCCGTTGCCCAACGAAGCGTCTTGCGGAACGAGATACCTCAGGCTCTGCCCGGCCGAGACGGCGAAGTTCGCTACATCGCGCCCCAAGCCGTAGGAGATATCGTCAAACTGTTTGGGATACGCCGGCGCATACTCGTGAGCTATCGTTTGCCCGTCCGGCTTGACCACCGCCAGATACTCGCCGTCGCGTTCCAACTGGAAATTCGTGTGCAATTCGCCGCCCGGATCGCGAAGGTCGTTGCCCGAGGCAAAGACCGTCAAGTAGCTTCCCGCCGGAAGGTCCAACGCGGGAAATGCCCACTTCGTCAACGCGTTGTCGTCATCGGTCAGATGCCAGCCGTCCAGATCGATGGTCGCATCGGACGCGTTGTAGATCTCGATCCAATCGGGCGACTCTCCGTTCTCATCCAAAAGCGACACATCGTTGGACGCCACGAATTCGTTGATCACCAGCGAGAGGCCGTCCAGGACCAACCGCGGCTCGAGTCGCTCGAACGCGCGTCGCTTGTGTCGCTGTCGACCGCCCGAGGTACGCCCCGATCGCGCTCTCTTCCTTGCAGTGCTAAACAACTTGCTAAACAAACCCCACCTCCAACCGGACCAAGGATGGCGTCGAACCGACGCTTCCGACATGGCGCAAACCAGCGTCACCGGGTGAGAAGAGAATTGCAACCGCCATGGGCCACGCCTGTCGGCGCAGCCCGATCACCCACCGGCATCGCGCAAAGCCACACCATACATCTTAGCTAATCCGAACCATCCTTGCAATCATTGCGGCACAATTCCCCAGGCCATTGAGAGTGGTACCTTATAGCTCATCCGGGCGGTCGTCGGGTCTTGGCGGAACGGGCACTCCTTTGCTGTTGTAGCGGAACACCAAAAACACCATCGGTTCGCTGCCCGTGTTGGTCACCCCATGGTAGACCCAAGGCTCGACGTAGAGCACGTCGCCCGGTTTGGCAGGGATTTCCTTGCCGGCAAGCGACCAGGTGCCGGAACCTTCGGCCACGACAAGGTATTCCTCTTCGGCATGCCGATGGGCCGCATGGACCGTCATGCCCGGCTTCAGCACGGCCACGGCCGTCAAAACGTCTTTCGTGCCGGACGTCTCGCCGGTGAAGTAGAAACGCATTTCGCCCCAGTCGGCCTGATGCTGCCGGGCGTCGTCCCAACGAACGACCTGCGACTTCAGCACCGCAGCTTGCTCATCGTCCGCTTCGGCCGAAGACAAACACCAAACGGCCACAGCGAATCCGGCGCCGCAAAGAACGAGAGAACACGAAAGCTTTTTGGCCAGTGAAAACATGATTTTCTCCTACTGCTGGTGATGGGTAGTGATGATTTCCGCTTCGCACAGTATAGACGAGACGCCCGCCGGGAGCAAATCGCCCCCTTGCAAAGCCGCAAGCGGCTACTGGTGTGAGCCAAAGCAACCGGTCAGCCGCAACGGCAACAGCGTAGCATACAGATACGCGGCCTGGAAGCCAGCCACAAACAGGAAATCTGCAATCGAACCCCCCCGCGGATCTCCCAAGATTAGTGAGAACATAGCCATTTCGAAGTATCCAATTGCGAAGATCATCGCCAGGGCCAGGAGAATCCGGCGGAGCAACCATGTCCGACCAACCAATGAAGCGAGCACCAACAACGCGAAAGCGGCATTGTGAAGGGCCACCATCGAAAAGAAACAGAAGTCTTCCCACTCGACAACATCGGAGGCCCACTCCAACCAGCCAAACATAATGCGTCCCGCTCCCAGCATGATCGACAGTAGAGTCGTCCAAAGTAGCAAAAACCTGAGGCTATACTGTGGTATCAACGGTTCCTCGCTCTGTAAACCTTTCCTCAGACGTCTCCAACGCCACAGAAGCCGGCCGGCTGAGATTGCCACGCACACGATCAACGCCTGAACAACGAACAACGTCGCCAAAACGGCCGAAATCTCGTGGTCTAATGAGATGTCCAGCGCCATATTGAGAACGCACCACGCCCAGGCTGTGGCGACGACTGCAACGGGGAATCGCACGTAGGACCGTGCCCGCGAGATACTCGCCCATAACGCGATCAGACTAACCCGGCTCATCGGCCAAGCAAATATCAACAGTTCCCAACTACCTCGGATCGTCAGGTCAGCGGTCACCAAGGCCAGATCGGCCAGCGCATGCACGACCAGCACCAAGGCGATCACCACGATCTGTGTGCGAGTTCGCATCTGCTTCCTGTGAATTCCCCGGCCCGCATTATGCCTGATGCATCAGCCTAGAACAACAACACGGCGCAACCGATCACTCCGGCGAACGCTAGGTAATAGGCCGTGGGGATCAGCGTCTTGCGGATCAGGGCGCCCTCCTGACCGTAAAGTCCTACGGTGGCCGAGGCGGTCACGACGTTGTGCACGCAGATCATGTTCCCGGCCGCTCCGCCGACGGCCTGCAGGGCGACGATCCACAACGGGGCCAAGGGCGTTAAGTCGATTCGCTGTCCCACCTCGAACTGGAACAGCGAGAAGGTCATGTTGCTGATCGTGTTACTACCGGCCACGAAGGCCCCCATGGCACCGATCACGGCCGAAAACGCCGGCCAACTCGACCCCACGGCCGAAGCGGCAAAGTCGGCCAGCTCGACCGGCATGCTGGCCAGTCCGGCGTCGTTGACGTTTGATTGGATGAAGATCCGCACCATGGGCACGGCAAAGATGATGGCCACGGCCGCGCCGGCCACCGCACGACCCGATTCACCCATCGCCGCCAGGAAGCTCCGACGCCTCATCCGATGCAACGGCACGCACACCAAGGCCGCGATCAGGAACGTCGTGCCCGGCAAGGCCAATACGTTCACCTTGGCCACGATGCTCGTTTCCGGACTGCCCGTGTCTTGAATGAACGTCTGGAACGAGGCTCGGCCGATCCACTCTTTGACCGGCGGCGCCAATTGCGAGATCACCAGCAGGCACGCAACCAGCAGATAGGGTGTCCAGGCAATCACCAACGATAACGGCCGCGGTGCCTCCTCTTCGATCGCTGCCGGCAGGTTGCCGCGCCATTGCGGGTCCCAGGAAGACTCCTCGGGAAAGTCCCAAACATCGCGCGGCTGAAACCAACCGGCCCTGGTCACGCCCACGGTCAACCCCAAGGCAATCAACCCACCGATCAACGACGGGAACTTCGGCCCCAGCAGCACACCCAACAGTACATACGGCACCGTAAACGCGAAGCCCGCGAACAGAGCGAACTTCCACGCGCCTAGGCCTTCACGCCACGACCGATTGGCCCCGAAGAACCGGGTCATCAGACAAACGACGAACAACGGGATCAGCGTGCCGATGATCCCGTGGATAATCGCCACTCGGGAGCCGATCATCAGCAACAGTTGATCGTAGTTCTCCGGCCCAGCGGCATGTTGGGCGATGAAGTCGGTCACGACCGATTGGTTCTGCAAACCCGTGTTCACGCCAACGAGAATCGGCGTGCCGACGGCCCCGAACGAGACGGGCGTACTCTGGATGGTCAGTGCGGCAACCACGGCCGCCATGGGCGGGAAGCCGAGGATCACCAACAACGGCCCGGCCACTGCGGCCGGCGTGCCGAATCCGGCCGCCCCTTCGATGAACGAGCCGAACGTCCAGGCCACGATGATCGCCTGGACCCGCCGGTCGGGAGAGATGCTGCGGAACCCGTTGCGGATGGCCGTCACCGCACCGGAGTGTTTCAACACGAACAACAGCAGCAACGCACCCCAGACGATGTACAGCAGACTCCCGGCGATCACCAACCCTTCGATCGAGGCGGCCGCGATCCGCACGGCCGGGACCTGCCAGTAGAAGAAGGCCAACAGGGCCGTCAGCACCAACGCCACCGGCATGGTCTGCTTGGCCGACCAACCGCGAAACACCAACAGCAGAAAAACCACCAACAGCGGAGCAATGGCAACGAGTGCGGACATGGGGTTACTTCTTCTTGCCGATCATCTTTTTCATTTGGTTCCAGGTCCGCGTGTTGGCGACGTCCTCTTTGGTCAGCCCGCCACGACGGGCTTGCTGGACGCCGTAACGCATGCACTCCAGCCCGTCGACCCGATGGGCGTCGGTCGAGATTACGATCGGGATGCCGTGGTTTTTGGCCGCCGCACAAGCCACGTCGTCCAGGTCTAGCCGCATGGGATGGGCGTTCAGCTCGAGCATCTTACCATATTCGGCCGCCGTGCGCATGACCGCTTCCATGTCGATCTCATACGCCGCACGTCGCGAGATCAGCCGGCCGGTGGGATGGGCCAAGGCCGCCACGTGGGGATTCTGTAGTGCCTCGATCACGCGGTCGGTGATCTGCTCGCGCGATTGGTTCTGACCGTAATGAATACTGGCCACGACCCAATCGGCCTCGGCCAGCAGGTCGTCCGGCAGATCGAGCCCGCCCTTTTCGAGGATGTCGACCTCGATCCCCTTGAGCACCGTAATCCGCTCGACCCGTTCGTTGATCTTGTCGATTTGCTCCCACTGCTGTCGCGTGCGGCGAGCGTCCATGCCGTTGACCATCGCCACGCGCTTCGAGTGGTCGGTGATGGCAAGGTATTTCAGCCCGCGCCCCCGGGCGGCCAACGCCATGGCCTCGATCGTAGCCATACCGTCGGTCCACGTGCTGTGGACGTGCAGGTCGCCTCGAATATCGCTGGGCTCGACCAGCTCGGGCAATTCGCCCGCATCGGCCCATTGGAACTCGCGTCGGGCTTCGCGCAGCTCGGGCGGAATGCACGGCAAGTCCAACGCGGCGTAGACTTCCTCCTCGGTCCGGCCGCCAACGGCCTTCTTGCCGCGAAATACGCCGTACTCATTGATCTTCAGCCCATGGTCCTTGGCCCGAGAGCGCAAGATGATGTTGTGGGCTTGCGAGCCGGTGAAGTACTGCAAGGCCGCCCCGAACGACTCGGCCGGCACCACGCGCAAGTCGACTTGCAGCGCGTCGGCCAACCGGATCGACATCTTCGTCTCGCCGCGCAGCAGGACCGTGTTCAGGTCCGTGTACGAGGCCAACCGGTCCATCACTTCGGCGGAATCTTTGGCCACGGCCAGGAAATCGAGATCGCCGACCGTCTCCTTGCCGCGGCGATAGCTCCCGGCGACCTGAAGTTGCTCAACGGCCGGGCACTGCCGCAGATGGGCCAGGATCGCCTGAACGTGCAGATCAGCCTCGGCCCAAAGCATGCGCTCGGCCGCTTGGGCCGCCAGATCGATCCCCGCTAAGATAGTCGCTTCGGTCTTGGCGCCAAAACCCTTTAGGTCGCGAACCTTTTGAGCATTGCAGGCCTCGCGAAGCTCGTCTAGCGTTGCGATGCCCAGTTCGTTATACAGCACGGCCGCCCGTTTAGGCCCCAGCCCGGGGATACGCAGAATGGCTAACACGGTCTCGGGAATCTCGGTCAACAGCTCCTCGAGCATCGCCAGCGAGCCGCTCGACACGAGCGAGGTTATCTTCTCGGCCAGATCCTTGCCGATCCCTTCAAGCTCGGTCAGCTTACGGTCGGGGTCGGCCACGATTTCGGCCAACGACTCGGGTAAATCGCGAATCATGCGCGCGGCATTACGGTAAGCCCGAATCCGAAACGGATTCGAGCCCTGAAACTCCAGCAGATCAGCAATCTGCCCGAAAACGGCCGCAATGTCGGGATTGGTCATGGTAGGGAAGGGGAAAGGGGTTAGGGGCCAGGGGTTAGGGACTAGGGAAAAGCGACAATCTTCAGTCCCTAGCCCCTGGCCCCTAATCCCTATCCCCTGCTTTCACAAGTGCAGTTCGGCGACGTCTTTGTCGTGCAATACATAATCTCCTTTGACGGTCGTTCCGTCGTGAACGGCGGTGCCCCAGACGCGGGCGAACTTTAGACCCTCGACATAATCCTTGTGCACCTGCGCGGCCAGGTCAAGCAGCGTGCGACCGCGGCGGATCGTGAACGGGCGGTCGAAGTCCGGCTCCTTGGCCGAGGGAAGCTTCGTATAAACGCGAACCACGTCCATCGCCTGGTAAATCGCGCTGCGCAACGCCTCCAGACCGGTCCCCTCCTTGGCCGAAACTACATACTCGGGAAAGTCCAGCGGGCAAAGCTCGTGCAGCAAGTCCAACCGGGCCCGGGCCTCGGGTAGGTCGATCTTGTTGGGCACCAGCAGCGTTTGCGTGTAAGAGAGCCCTACGTCCTCTTCGTCGAGATAGGATTCGGCAGCCAATCGGGTTTTGGTCGTCGACATCCGGTCCAGCACGTCCTGGCAATGCTCAACCCCTTCATCCAACCCCAAATCGACCACCAAAACGGCCAAGTCGGCAGATCGGGTCAGGCCGTGCAACAGGTTGTCCATGAAGTCGGCCGTCACCGGCGGCGTGTCGATCAACTGGACGTTCACATCCTCCCAAGGCATCATGGCGGGGGCGGGTATCGTGGTCGTAAACGGATAGACGGCGACTTCCCGGTGGGCTCGGGTGAGGCTGGCCACCAACTGGCTCTTTCCCGCGTTGGGTCCACCCAACAGAATGGCTGTCCCTGCCCCCTGCCGGGGGATCCTCAGACCACCCCCCTTTTTCTTGCCGGCCTTCTTCTCGGCGGTGATTTCCCGTTTGGCCTTGGCAATCTTCGACTTGATCTGGGCCTGGAGATGGTCGGTCCCCTTGTGTTTGGGGATCTCCTGAAGCATCACCTGCAGACATTTCAGCTCCTCGTCGGTGGTAGTGGCCCGACGATATTCTTCCTCGGCCTTCAGATACTGAGCGGTGAGATTGGCAGGCATGGCTCGCGAGATTCCTTCCTGGCATCATCATAAGCCGGCAGGGAACATCGGCCAAGAGGCCAGGGCCGTCAAGAAAAGCGAACGGCCCGTCTCGATGATTCAAGACGGGCCGCGATCTGATGAAAATCTATCGCTTTGTTATGAGGACTCAGTCGCTCGACGCACGCCAGCCGCCGTCATCGACCGGCTTGACCGGCGACGAGATCAGTCGGAAGTGAGTCGCCTGGCGAACCGGCCGCGAGGTGGTGCGGTTGCTGGGGCCGATCAGACTGGGCGCAGGGTTCAACTGCGTCTTCTCTTGGGGAAACGGCTTCAGCGCCTCGGTCTCGGTCGGCGTGTTCGTATCTTCTTTGAACGTGCTTGGGGCAGGCGTGGCATCCAACCTCGGCTGGATCGTGCCCGAGTCGGACGAATAGGGAATCTGACTGCTCGAAGGTGCCACTTGGCATGAAGAGCACCCGGAAGTCGTCGTCCTGAAGATACTGCCAAAGGCCGAGCCGGTCGTACCACAGGGAGCACACCGATTCGAATAAACCAAACGATACGTCGTGTACGGGATCAACTGCCGACGACACGCCCAAGTCGTGACCGGGCGGTAGGTCGTCACCGGACATCCGGTGCACGGGTCGCAACCGGTTATCGCCCGGCAGGTCGTTACCGGTACTCGACGATAGGCGGTTCGATAACAGGTTTGCGGCACATACTGGCATCTTTGCGTAACGTAGGGCGCGCAACCGGGATTGAATGCCGGCGCGTAACTCATCGGTGCCACGGGAGCAGAATACGCGGCTCGAGGACCGCAGAAACCACAGCCACCGCAAGTGCCAAACAGGCAACCAAAGAACCCGTTACTTTCGGCCGGCACGAGCAACAGCACTGCCGCCATGCCGCAGAGGATCATCGCCACACGCATACTTTTTGTATTGATCATTTTTTTCTCCGTTGTAAGAAGCCCCACACTTTATCAAACCCGATCGTCCCGGCCACGTCAACCGCCGGTTGCCGCCCAAAGGCCAATTGGTTGTACTTTTCGATTTCAGGGATTCTACGCTTCAGACAGAGTGGGCAGCCTGAAACGATTGTGACGACACACACTTTGCCTGTATTGTAACACCCTACTTTTGAAAGCGTAGTTTACGCTTTGCGGGCGTGCCGGGAAAAACACCAAAAAGAATATCGAATTCGGGGGCTATCGGACGGCGTCGCGAGGGCGACTCCGTGCTTGATTTCGCGATGGACACTGCCGTTTCGGCCCGGGAATGCTTGACACGCACGGGGCGTCCCCCTTACACTCGGAAGTCCGAGCCGAGTTTGCCATGAAAACGATCCCCGTCAAGACGACCTATCTCCAGATGCTCGCGCCAACGGTCTGCGCCACGCCGGTGCCGTGCGATGGGATCTCGATTATGTGGGCCGAGAAACCGACCTTGTCGTTCTATCGCTTCTTGTACGAGTCGGTCGGCAAGGACTGGACCTGGGTGGATCGGCTCTTGATGACGGACGAGCAGTTACGCACGATCATCCACGATCAATTGGTCGAGATTCACGTGTTGTACGTCGGTGGAACACCGGCCGGGTTCGCCGAATTGGATCGGCGCGTTTCGGATGAAGTCGAGTTGGCCTACTTTGGCCTGATGCCCGAGTTTCAAGGCAACGGGCTGGGCCGCTATTTCCTGCACTGGGCCGTGGAAAAGGCCTGGTCGCACGATCCGAAGCGAGTTTGGGTCCACACGTGCGAACTGGACCATCCGGCCGCGTTGCCGTTGTATCAGGGCGCCGGTTTCGAAGTCTTCGACTGTCGGCTTGTCGACCAGCGAATCCCCGATTGACGATGCCGACGCGTGCCTTTTCCTGCTACTCCTCCAAGCCGATTTCTTCGAGGAACGCGGCGGCCGCCTCGCGCACTTGATCGTCCTCGTGGTTTTCGGCGGCGTCCAACACGAGTCGGCGGACCATGTCGCGGTCGGACTGGCGCAGCAGGCTTTGCTTGATCTCTTTGGGGATCGTGGCGTAAGGATCGGCCAGCAAGGGAAGTAAACTCACCACGACCACCTCACCCGAGTAGACTCCCAAAGCTCGCGCTGCCTTGCGACGCACGTTCTTGTCGTCGGATTTCAACAAGGGCTTGACCACGCTCAGCAGTCTCTCATCGGCCGGCGTTCCGCGGTGCCGAAAACTACCCAGGAAGCTTAGCGCCCGGTAGCGTCGTTCCCGACCGCCTTCTTCGACTTGCCGAAACAGATAGTCCCGGGCAGGCTCATGGTCGAACCCGTCGGCCAGCGTCAAAGTCGCCTGGAACTTCAAGCCTTCCTCCTTGCCGTTGAAGATGTCGATCAACAGCTCCTTGATCTCCTCGCGTCGCGGGTGCTGTTTGCAGTTTCGCACGTAACCAATGGCCGAACCGACGACCTCGGGCCGATCATCCCGCAGCACTCGCAAGAGCAACGCGGGAAAGTTCTCGTTGTCGGCCGTACTCGCAACCGCCCGAGCCACCATCACGGCCACGCGTACCTCCTCGTGTTCCAACAACGGTTCGAGCCGATCGGTGTATTGGTCTTTGCCCGCAGCGGCAATCGTCGTGATGCATTGCACGAGGATACGGCCTCGCGAATCCTCGGGCAACGCCTTGCCCATGGCCGCGATGGTCCGGCGGGTGAGTTCCTCCAATCGCCGGTCGTCATCGATCCCCGAGGCGTAGATCGAAAAGGCCTGTACGTAGCGTTCCTTGCCTGCCTGACGGCGTTGCTGCCACTTGCGCAGGATTTGGCTGGCCTGCCAGGCGATTTCCGCATCGTCGTTTCGCGTGGCCTCGATCAGTGCTTCCCGAATGCCGGGTCCGGTGCGATAAAGTTGCTCGGCCGCCTCGCGCCGGGTGCGGAACCGGCGGCTACCAAGCTGCTGGATCAGCCGCTCGACCGTCTCCTTGGACATCGCAGTCCGATTCCCTTGGGCCGTGTCGGGTAGCAACTGGTCGAGCAGGGCCGAAAGACCTTTCACACCCATCGCGTGCAATCGGTCGGGCCGAAAACGATGCTTCTGGGACGTCATGTCGGCCAAGATCGAGAGCATCTCGGCGTCGGACTGTTGCCCCAACGCACGGCCCCCGGTGATCGAGCCCAGGAGGATGAGCATCGAGACGAAAACGCGATGTTGCAGTAACCTTCTCATTTCAACAGATCCGCCACCATCTGGTATCCGATCGCAAAGATTGCCGCGTCGACGAACAAGTGACTCAACCAGGGCCCGTAAAGCGACCCGCCGCGCTCGTAGATCCACGCCCAAACGGCCCCGCCGACGGCCACCGCCAGCGAGAATAGCACGGTCCCGAGTGAAAACCAACCGAAAAACATGGCCAACACCAACACATGATGGGCCATAAACCCCAGGCTCGATACGACCACGGCCGGTCCGAAGGCCATCAGCCGCCTGAGCTGCCCGAACACGAACCATCGCCAGTAGTATTCCTCAAGGAACGAATGGCCCAGAGCATAGAATACACTCAGTGCCAGGTACTTGCCTACCGTATCGGCCCCGAACCCGAGGATCTTCTCGCGGATTTCGACGGCCGGGGCATCCAGAAATCCGATCGGCCCGAGCCACAGATGATACAAGGCCAGCGTGGCGACGAAGATCAAGATGCCGAACCCGAGTCCCTCGAGCATTCCCGGTCGGCCGGGCCAGTGCCACCCCAATCGTTGACGCTGCACGGCCAGGACCCAAACCACGGGAAAGCCGAACTGGATCCCCTTGCCAATGCTGTAGGCCACCTGCTGAACGGCCGGCGCATGTTTGGCCAGCAGCACGAAGTAGACCCACGTCACCAGCGTGGGAACCACCAGCGCAAACACCACGGCCGCCGTGTCGTTGCGTCGGGAAACGCCGTATGGCTCCGGCATGGATTGTCCTCGCAGACGGTTGACCTTCGTGCTCCAATACCAGTATAGCAGTTCCCGGCTCTATTGTTGAGGCGAGTTTCCTGGCCGGATATCACCGTCAATCTTGCGATTCGTCCACTGCCTGCCGATAATCCCGGTGGTCGTAGACCTCGACCAACGGCACGTCCAACCGCCATGGCCCCCAACCGCCGGGCCGGATCGTCTTGCCGTGGGCCGGTCGGGCGTTCTCGATCAGCCAAAGGTCGGCCGGCCGATACCCGCTGGGGCGACGTTGCACAACATACCACCGATACTCACCCGGGGCGTCCGGTTCGGTGTCGCGGCGGATCGTCCCCCAGCCCCGCATCAGCCGCAGATTCTCCGGCGACGAGGCCCCGAAGCGGACCTTCTGACCTGGGGGCGTGTTTTCGTCAAGCCAATCCAAGACCGAGCGATCCAGGGCGTCCCAATAGTAGGTCGGTTCCATGCCCACGGTCGTCGCGCCCGGCAGACCGCCGATCGCGAGGTTGTAGTACGAAAGCCATTGCGGAGCGTACCAGATCAAACTCGTGGCACTGCCAAGGTAGATTAGAATCAGGCCAACCGTCGTGGTGGCCTTCGCCCGAACAACAACAATCTGCCCACAACCGACGCCGGCCAAGGCGGCCAGCAGCGCAAAACTTGGCAAGAACAGCCGGATACCGTCATGCGGCGGCGCAAACGGCAACGCGCGGACGATCAGCAACACAAGCCAGTTGGCCAACAGCAGGACTCCCGCCGGATGGCTCTTGCATTGTCGCCATGTCACAGCCACGCCGACCATGGCCAACGCCAGAATCCCCACCGGCACCGTAACGGCCGTCCACAGCAGCGTATTGTACCAGGGCAACGGATAGTCAAGGTTGTACATGCAGCCAAGGAACTGCGTCGATATATTCAAACCCGGGTTAGCCGCCCGGTTCATGTTCAAATCGAAAAACGTGAGCAGCCCGGAGATTGGCGCTTGCCACAAGGGCGGATTGAGCACAAAGAACATCAGCAACGCCACCGGCAACCCGAGAGCCAGCGCTTTGCCCGCTTGTCGATCACGATACAACACGGCCCAAACGACGAACGGCGCCGGGGCGATCCAGCCGGTCACCTTGCAACTGAGCGTCATTCCCAACACGACGCCCCATAAGATGGCCCAAAACCATCGCCTGCAAGCCGGGCTGAACGCGGCCCAGGCCAGGATCCAACAACTGGTCAGCGGCCCGTCAAACGACGCAAAATGGGCATGAGCAAACAACCGCGGCAGGAGCATCAAGGCCGCTACGGCTCCCATCGCCGCAGTGAGAGAGTATTCCCGCCCGACACGATAGAACATGGCCCCGGCCGCCACGGCAAAGAGCATCATGGGCCCAAACCGGGCCGCATCTAACGACTCGCCCAAGAGCCATTGCCCGGTGGCAATCACGATCCCATAGAAGGCCGGGTGTCCTTCGCGTGTGGTCGTGTATTCCCATTGACCTTGAAGGATCTTCTCGGCCCGCAGGATCGCGTTGCCTTCGTCCCAGACCATGGGCAAACCGGGCGAAGTGGCCAGTAGCGCCGCGGCACAGACGATCCCCGTCAAGGCCGCCAAGGCCAAGAGTCGGCGTCGGGTGGGTTCTTGCAAGGCGCACATGCTCACTATTGTAGAGAGTTTTGAACGATCACAAGCCGCCGTACCGGCGGCTGCTAAACGACGCCAGCTAAACAATCGGCTCGGGCTTCTGGCCGGGGATGTAGACGCAATCGGGCTCGGTCTCCAGCGGGTCGCCGGTGACGGCATAGGCTCGGGCGCGGCTGCCGCCACATACGTAGCGGTATTCGCAAATGCCGCAACGCCCCTTGAACCCGTCCGGGTCGCGCAGGGCTCGGAACGTGGGGTGGTTCTGATACGTCTCGACGACGGAATCCTTGGGAAACCGACCGCACAACAGCGGCAGGAACCCGGCCGGATAAATCTCGCCGGTGTGGCTGACGAACATGATCCCCTTGCCGTCGCCCACACCCAACGGGGCCCGATGTCCGCGTCGGGCGGCCGAGTCGTCTTTTCCTTGCGGGCCGGCCAGCGGATCGCCGCCCTGTTCGAGCACATAACGCCGATAGTGCGGGGCCTCGGTCGTCTTGATGCTGTAGGGTTGCTTTTGGGCATGGTTCCAGAGCTTCCCGAAGACCGTCTCGTATTCTTCCGGCTTGATCCGCTCCTCTTCCATGCCGCGACCCACCGGAATCAGGAAGAAGACCGACCACATGGCAATCCCCTGCTCGGCCAGCAACTCGGCAATCGCGTCGACCTGATGGACATTGCGCCGCGTGATGGAAGTATTCAGTTGCACGGCCAGACCCAACTCCCGGGCGTTCTTGAGCATTTCGAGCGTTTTTTCGAAGCTGCCTTCCCAACCGCGAAAGGCGTCGTGCGTTTCGGCATCGGCGCCGTCGAGGCTGATCCCCAATCGCCGGATGCCCGCGTCCTTGGCTCGCTGAAAGGCTTCGCGGGTAGCCAAAGGCGTGGCCGAGGGGGTCAAGGCCGCTTGGATCCCTTGGTCGATCGCGTGCCGGATCAACTCGAACAGGTCGGGCCGCTTCAGCGGATCGCCGCCGGTGAAGACCATCATCGGCGATCGCGGAAAGGTGTTCACCTGATCGATCAGGGCCTTGGCCTGCTCGGTCGACAGTTCGTCGGGATGCGGTTCTTCCTGGGCCGACGCCCGGCAGTGCTTGCACACCAGATCGCAGGCCATGGTGCACTCGTAGTAGAACATCAACGGGTTCTGGTCGAAGTCGGCCGGGTTGTATCCGCTGTGAGGGCAGGATTCAGGCGGTCGTTGGGCCATTCTCGTTCTCTTTCAGTTTAGCGTTCAATTCGGCCACTCCAGGCCCTTGATGGCTAGGCAAAACTTCACGGTAGATTACCGAATAGTATCTCAATCGGGCCGTCATGTGCGAACCGACCGAGGCGATCACGACCACAGCGATCATCACTCCTAATCGGCAATCGGGCTGCTCCCACAAGAATGGTACGGCACAGAGCAAGCCCAGCTTACCCATGGTCATCAGCCCCCGAAGCTGGTGGAACCAGCTCAATCCACCCCAAGCCTCGACGGCTCCCAACGCCACGCCCGTGATCACGGTCGCCCACAGATAGGGGACCAACTGCGACTTGGGCACATCGAAGGCATGTCCGCCCGTGAGGATCCCCATGGCCCCGATATGGGCCGTGCGAAAGGCGATATTCCCGCTGCGAAGGCTGAGCATCCTCCGATTATACACGCCACACCGATAGGGTCCAAGCCGGGGAACACGACGAAAACCGGCCGTTTAGCGGGGATTATTGACAAGTGTGCCACGGCCGTGTCGGCCGTGTCGGCCGTGTCGGCCGTGTCGGCCGTGTCGGCCGTGTCGGCCGTGTCGGCCGTGCGAAGTCGGGAAAACTTCCCTGGTTTGGGCACGCCTGACACAGCAGTGGCACACTCGGTCGTCAGAAGCTATTCATCCTCCCGGCCGCGACGCTCGTTTTCTTCCATCTCTTCGACGGTCACCTTGGTCTCCAGCGAGTGGCGACGCCGCTTATCGCCGGCGCCGGGTGAGGCGGGCACGATCTGCTTGACGACCACGTCGTCGAATTCGACCACGCCGGCGCCTAGATAGGCGTAGAGCATCACCCGACCCCAACGCGGCGTGTACTTCGTGTGCTTCGGCGTGAAATCCTGGGTTTGCGTGTTCCAGGTGTTCTTCGGGCCCTTGAGGTCTTGCTGGCTGCGGTAGACCTCGCGGGTTTGGTTGACCTGGGGAACATACCCGCCCGATTTGCGCTGCGAACCACGACGATACGTGGTGCCGATTTCGTCGGCACACTTGATGAACACCTTCGCTTTCGGGCCGTTGCTGCGCCAGCGACATTGGAAGCGATATGTGGCACCCTCGTCGACCGGAAAGAACTTGCTGTAGTACATCACGCCGTAACCGTCGCCGATGTCCGCGTCGAAGGTGAAACGGATCACCTTGTTGCCGCGGCTGCCGGCCTCGGGGCCCCAGCGAACTTTGTCCCCCAACGGCTCGCGCGGCTGGGCGCCGGTCGACTGCCAACCCTTAGGTACTCCGCCGCTACCTTGCTCGAAATCGCCCGTGAGCAGGTTCGGGTTTTCTCGCCAATTCTTCTCGACCAGTTCATCGACCGGCAGCGGACCGCCCGGCTTGCGGCCGTACAGGGCGTCGAGCATCTCCTTGACGTACAAGTGCGGGATCTCGCTGACCGAGTTGGTTCGCTTGCTGCACTCGTAAATGACTTTCGGCTCGGGATAGGCCGTGAAGTCGACGCACTTGATCACCAGGTCGTAGATCTCGAAGTCCTGGCCGGGCGCCCGCTGGACGCTACCCCAAATCCCGATATGGGCCCCGAAATCGTCCTGCACGATCTTCCGCATCTTCGCAAGCGGCATCTCGGGCGAAGGATGCAGGTTGTTGGTCCGGCACGTGTCGCGCACGTCGAGCATCGTCTCGGGAATAATAAACCCGCCCTCACGATCGAGCTTCTTCCAGATCATATCGCCGACCATTTCGCCATACCGACCCTCGTCGAACTTCGACACGAAGTCGAACGGAATGACCACCTTTTGCTCGTCGGCGGAGAAGGCGAGTTGGGGGAAGGAAAGAATGGCGGCGATGAAAGCGAGAAGGACGGAAGATGCTCCTCGTTCCCACGCTCTGCGTGGGAACGCATGGCGTCGACGCTCCGCGTCGGGCCCTTGGAAAGAATGCGTTCTCCAGGTTGAGAGTGACGCCGGGTATCTCCGTAGTGGGTTCCCACGCAGAGCGTGGGAACCAGATTGAATACTCAATTTTCAATTCCCCCTTCTCCCCCTTCGCTTGAGAGCCGTTCAAAGTATTCCCGATTGAGCTCTTCCCAGCCGGCGGGTGAGGGATCTTCCATGCTGCCGAGGATTTTGTCCTGGATGTCGGCGGGAAGGTTCGAGGTGGTGTCTTGCCGGATCTCGAATTCGCCGTCGACGTATTGTTTGACATTCCCCAGCCCGTCGATCAGAACCTTTCGCTGCCGCAAAGCGTTTTGGTAGCGGCCGGCCTGCAGGTCGCGCTCGACTTGGGCCATGACCTCGATCAGGTTTTTCAAGTCGGTATGATGGAAGTTCATGATCTGGAATTTCAGGTCGATCCCTTCGGCCTGATTGCGCAGGGCGGCCTGTTTGCCGGCCAGTCGCTGCAGATCGCGTTTTCCCGGCGAACCGGGCAGAGGCCCTTCGAGCCCTTCGCCGCCTTGGCCGCTTTCCTTGCCACCGCCGGTGGCTCCGCCGGTCGGATCCTTGCTGTGATCTTTGATCTGACCCTTCATGTACGCGTCGGGGGTCAAGCGGCTGGGTGTCTTTCGCCCGCCCTTGCCGATAGCCTCGTCACCGACAAACTCGCCGCTCGACTTGCCGCTGCGTCCTTCACCGGAACGACCGCCGATCTCGCTCGTGTTGGGCAACCGGTTGCCGGTGACCCCTTTGGCACTCATGTTCGAGATCGGACCGTCCATCGCGTCCCAGCCGGCCCCCTTGTCCAAAGAGTCGGCCGCACTGCTGGAGATGTCTTCCATCTCGTCGAACAGGTCCTCTTCTTCCTCCATGAGTTCGCCGATCAGGTCCTCCAACTCGCCGGGCAACTCGGCCATGGGGGCTTCCTTGTCGGCATCGCTTAACGATTCCTCCTGGCTCCAGCGGTCCCGATCGGGCGTGTCGGGGAGCCATTTCTCGAGGTTCGTCTTCATCTCCTCGGCCATTTCGTAACCCAATTGCTCCAGCGGCACGGCAATATCGGCCGTCTTCTTCAACAACGCATCCTCGGCCATCTTGATCTCGGTCTGGATCTCGACCAACTCCTTGAGCATCGAGGCGTTGGCGAAATCCTGCTCGGGTAGCTTGCTCAGGTCCGAGTGCAAATCCTTCATGAACTTCGACCAGTCGTCCTCCGTGGCCGCCAGCTCCTTGAGCTTCTGCTCTTCTTCCTCGCTGAAATCGTCGACCGGCGTCTTGGCCAGGTCCTTGGTCGCCTCGATCACCTTCTTCTGTTGTTCGAGGAATTCATCCAGCTTGTTGCGGGCTTCTTCGAGCTTCTGTTGCACGTCGTCGGGCAGATCGCCGCCAGGACGCTTTTCCATTTCCGCAAGGACTTCGCTCTGCGCACGGCGGGTGACGTTCAACAGTTTGCGCAGGACCTCAATGATCTGATCTTGCGTGGCCGCCAAAGGCCCCACGGCCCGATCCATCGGCTCGGTGGCCCGCAGCTTGACCAGCGCGTCGCCTTGCCGCACGGCGTCGAGCATTTTGCCGGTAGCCAACGCATTGAGTACCTGCTTGATCTGAAGGCGGTCGGGCTGGTCGGTCTTGCCGATCGACTTGACCACCGCCAGCGCCGCCTGATGCACTTCGACCTGACCTTCGCGTACTTCGCCGGCCAACTCGAGCCGGGCGGGAAGTTCCGCCTGCTTGAGGATCGTGGCCGCCTTGACTCGGGCACGGACCTGCTTCTGGAGCATGGCCCAAATAGCCTGCCGCAGGTTTTCGACCTGCTGAAGTGCAGCGGCGGCCCGTTCTTCCGGCGCAATCAGCCGGATGGCGTGCCAGGGGGTGGCTGCCTCTTGGCGATCCAAATCCAAGCCGTGACTGTCAATCATCCGTCCGTCGCGAACCACCGCACGCACCAGGACCGTCTGTCCGGGCTTCACCTGCTCGGGGTCCAGGGCCAGTTCATGCCGGGAGAGCACGACCGTACTGGTCTTGAATTGCGTCCACTCGTGAACGACCGTCACGGGCGCCTTGTTGTCCGGTTCGGTTTCTTCGCCGGCCGGTTGGGCGTCTGAAGTTTTCATTTCCAGCCACAGCCGGGCAACCCCATAATCGTCGCTCGCGCGGATCATCACCGGCACGCTCGCACCCGGGGCTGAAGTAGACTGCCGCGACGGTTTCAAGAGCTCCACGGTCGGCGGCTTGTCGAGCAACACCTGGATCCGATTCAACCGCGGGTCAGGATCGCTGTGCCCGGCATCGTTCAGCAAATGCACGGTGAATGTCATGTCTCTAAGCAACGGCATCTCGTCGATGACCAACACACGGCCGCCTTCCTCGACGCGGCCTATATAGCGTTCCGACTCGGCCTGAATATGACCTTTGGCCACCGGCACCGACGGATAGATCCGTAATTTGGCGGTCGTTCCTTGCGGCGCTTGCAGATCGGCGTGCGGCTGTTTGAAGGTCTCGTCACCGCGTCCGAGATAGTTGGGATAACGGAAGGTCACCTCGACCTCTTTGATCGTCGGCTTCTCGCGTACACTGACCGTGTAGACCGATGTCTGCGAATCGCCGATCTCGAGCCGATAGGTCAGCGGCTTGACGACCGACGGCAGCGTGAAGGTATAGTTTGAGTGCTTCTTTCCGGCCGCCATGATCAACGATGTCTCTTCTTCGCCTTCGGGGGTAATCAGCAATCGGGCTTCGTACGGCTTCGACTCGGGATTGCGAATCTTCGCCGAAATACGCAGCCCGCTACCGAGCAGCACTTCCGTATCGCCGGGCGTTACCTCGACGATCTCGACATTGCCGACCACCGGCACGTATTTCCAGGGACTCATCAGCCGCTTGGCCGCCGATCCCCAGCCGGCCAGCGACACGTGACAAATCACACCGAGCACGATCAGCAGCGTGAGCACGACGATCGACTCGCCGAAATCGCGGGGCGTCTGCATGCAGGCGATGAAGCGACCCCAACGGGACTGCCGCGTGGCAGCGTCCTCGAAGTGCGTGCGTCCCACTTGGGAGACGGCCTCCTCGACGGCCGCTCGACAAAAAGCCGGCGCCGCGGCCCCGTTTTCTTCGGACAACTGGACCAGATTGATCAGGCTGCTACCCAACTCGGGATACTCCAACTCGACGCGTCTTGCGGCCGCTTCGATGCTCCGCTGGCTCTGGGCCGAACGCCGAACGACCAACACCAGCAGCAGCACGTTCAGAGCGACCCAGATCAGGAACAGACCCAAGAGTATCAGCCGGGGCAGCGTGATCAGGGTATCGGCCAGCAGAAACACCTGCAACGTACCGAGCGACACGCAACCGCCCACCGTCATGGTACTCAGCAGCGTGAACAGCCACCAGCGGTCGCGTGCGCCTTCCAAGCGGCGAATGACGGAATCGGCTGCGGGTGACATGGCGGAAATCCCCGTGACGACAATACCTAGTGCGTGACGGCGTAGACGATCACGTTGGTTCCGATTTGCAGGGCCGACTCGTCCTTCAGGCCGTAACTGTAGGCGTGCGGAAACTGCTCCCAACCGTTACCCAGGTCGAACTTACTGTAGACGACCGCCAACCGCCCGTCCAGCGAAATGCCTTCGAGCTGCGGCGTGTCGAACGGACCGAAATCCTCGTGGACACGAGGCGTGTATTCCACCTGTGTGATCTCGTTGTGGCAATGATACACCGGATGGTCGGCCGGCAACTGTTGCAGTTTCGCCTCGGGCAATACGCGGGCAATCTCGCGGCGAAACGCCATATCGAACGTCATCCGTCCGCAGCACGCGTCGGCCAACAAAATTCCGCCGGCCTTGAGGTAGCGTTGCAGTTGGCCCACTTCGTCGTCGCTGAAACGGAACTCGCGATGGCCCGTCATGTACAACAGCGGAGCCGTGCCCGTCTTGGGATCTTTCAGGTCGACGTCTTCCCGCTTGAACTTCACTTCCAGCGTCGAGTTGTCCCGGGCGTACTTCAACAGATTATGCACGGCCGACGGGTCGGGGTCCCAATCGCCGCCGTGGCGCACTTGGGCAAAAACGAAATCGTCGCGGCTCGGAGCGGACGCCTCATGGTAAACCTTCGTCGAACTGAGGAATCGCCCCAACTGGAACGAGCCCAGCACGTAGGTGACCAAATTGGCCCCGATCTGCCGGGCCTGCTCGATGATCACGCGGGTCCCCCGATCGTGCTCGTGCCCGTCCCAACCGCACGTCATGTCATGAGGCGAAAAGATCACACCCGTGCGACAACCGAAGTCGATCGTCTCCAGGCAAGGCGCTTCCGTATAGGTCGTGCCGTCAGCTTTCTTGTAGGTGAGATTACCCAACTTGTAGTACGACGCAAGGATCGGATCGTCGGGCAGGACCTTCGACAGCGGTCGGCCGGGAAAGATCTTGGCCATCTCTTCGCGGAACGAATTGGTAAAGTCGGCCCAGCCACAGCAGGCGTCGCCTAAGATCGTTCCGCCGTCCATCACATAACGGGCCAACTTCGAGCGGACCTCGTCGTTGAGCTCGAACTTGTTGTGACCGGCGAACAGCAACGCCGGTAGCTCGCGGGGATCGAACGAGAAATGGGCGAAGTCGGCCTCGATCGCCCGATAGTGGATCCCCATCGTGGCCCCCAGATTTTCCAGCAGCGTGTTCACGTCGGCCGGGTCGGTCAGCCAGTCGTGGTATTTCACGCGTTTGCCGTCGCGGGTGACCCAACGGATCGGGCCCATGGCCATCTTGCCGATCAGTGCCGGCGGGGCGGGCGGTTTCTTCTTTTCGCTTCGCCGCAGCGGCGTGACCGGCAAGGGCAACGGCGGGAACGACTCGCCACCCGTGCGATGCTGCGGCTTGGCCTTCGGCGGCGGACCGCAATCGATCGGCCCGGTGTTCTCTTGCGCCAAGCCGACGCCCGTAATACCCAGGCCGCCGGCAGCACTTCCGGCCGCGGCCGTTCGACCGACGTTTTCCAAAAACTTTCGCCGGGAAAGTTCCCGACCGCAGCGATGGTCTGCCGACATGACGGTTCTCCTCATTCCGAATGGCCGTAAGGTTACGGCATCTTAAGGAATCAAACTACTACACTCATTTTCATGCAATCGACATGCCCGCGTCAAGAGCAGTATGGCTCCTACGGGCTGCCTTGTCCGGCCCGTCGTAGTGGGCTTATTGGCTCGAATTACAATTCACCGTAGTTCAATCGGTCGGCCGAGGGGCGATTATTCCGCAATTTGCCTGCTAACTTACTGCACGTGCAAGGACCTCGGGTTTCGATTACAAATAGAGGTAGGGAAAGACCCTTGGCGAGAAAACATGCTCAACCCCCAATCTCGAACCCTGAACCGCTTGCTCTTGCTCGTTCTGGCGACCGCCATGACGCACGGAGCGATAACGCCCAGAGTAACGGCCGCCGATCCGCCGGTGATCAACCCGTTCGGCAAAGCGCCCTCGGTGCGCGAGGACGCCGTGCCGGGCTACGTTGAGCTCTCCGACGGGAGCGTCCACCCCGGACAGATCTATCTGACCCGCGACAAGCGACTGAAGATCTACGACGAGAAGGTGCAGCGTCAGCGCGAGGTCCCCTTGCGAGTGATCAAGCAGATCCAGTGCAACGTGAAGAAGGAGTGGATGGAGAAGGAGTGGAAGTTCAAGGAGTTGGCCAGCGATGAGAAGATGTTCACGGGCCGAGAGTATCCGGCCCGGGAGTACGACCACACGATCACCTTGCGCGACGATCGCACGATCACCGGCCCGCTCTCGGCCGTAGTCTACGTCCAGCCCTACACCTACACCCCCGACGAGCCGGGCAAGTATCGATCGCATCGCAAGGCCGAGCGATACCTACTGCAAAAACGCAACAAAGGCAAAATCGGTGAAAAGCTCGACGCGGTCATATACGTCAAACAAATCAAGTTCGGCAAGAAAGCCTTGGCAGAAGGAAGAAAAAAGGCTTCTTAGTCCTCGTTTAGCCCCAGGCGGCCACGCCGGGTTGTTCCGGTCACCATCCCACGATAAGTCAGTCCCAAGGAATCACCCCTACTCGTGTTCAACATCGCTTTGGAACAAGGCTCCGGATTCCTCACCATGCTGGCCGTCGCCGCCGTGGCGATCCTATTGGCCGGGACGTTTTACTATCGAGCGTTCGGTACACTGAAGTCGTGGCAGTGGCAATCGCTGCTGGCCCTGCGGATCACGGCCATCCTGTTGATCGTACTGCTGCTATTTCGGCCCGTGTTTAGCTACTATCGCGACCTCGAAGAGCGCAAGGCCCTGATCTTTCTGCTGGATACTTCCTCGTCGATGAGCATCGCCGACGACGCCACGGGCGAAACCCGCTTCAACCAGGCCCGACGCCAGATCGAGAAGTGGTGGGAAAGACTGGAAGACGACTTCGAGTTGCGCGTGATCGAGTTCTCCGAACGGGCCCGGGCGGTGGAGGAAGGCAAGGACGCCTTGGCGGCCTTATCGCCCGAGGGCAAGGCGACGTCGCTTTCCCGGGCGTTGATCAAATCGGTTCGGTTGGCCGGCGACGACGCGAAGCGGCTGAAGACCGAGGCCGTGATCATGCTTTCGGACGGGGCCCACAACGCGTCCCGAAGCCCTTTGGAAATCGCCTTGAAAATGCCCGTGCCGGTGCATACGGTGGGTGTCGGCGCCAGTTTGCGAAGCGACGTTTCTTATCGCGATATCCAGGTGACCGGCATCGATTGTCCCGAGCGACTGTTGCTGAACAATCTGGCCCATATTTCGGCCTCGGTCGAAAGCGTCGGTTTGGCCGGCCGCGTGGTGCAGGCGACCTTATACGAGGACGACCAGAAGGTCGGCGAGGTAGTAGAGTTGACGCTCGACGCGACCGAGGGAACGCAGGAAGCCGCCTTCGAGTTCAAACCCGAGAAGAAAGGTCGCCACACTTACGAAGTCCGCATCGCGCCGGTCGGCGAGGAGCGCATCGAGGAGAACAACCACCGCTCGGCCGTGGCCATGGTGGTCGAGCCGGGTATCCGCGTGCTGTATTTGGAAGGGACCATTCGGGCCGAATACGGGGCCCTGGTGCAACGGTTCCTGGCCAAGGACCCCGACCTCGAGTTCTATGCCTTGGTGCAAACCCGGCCCAACGTGTTTTCAGAGCGGACGAACATCGAGGGGCTTAAGCTGACGGCGATCCCCAACGACCAGGAAACCATCGACACGTTCGACGTGTTCATCATCGGCGACCTGGACTCCTCGTACATTCGGCCCGAGCAGCAGGAGATGTTTGTCAGTCGGGTTCGCGCGGGGGCCGGGCTGATTATGCTCGGCGGCTACCATAGCCTGGGGCCCGGCGGATATGCCGGCACGCCGCTCGGTGAGATCCTGCCGGTGCACTTGGGTACTCGCCAGATCGGGCAGATTACCGACCCGTTCCTGCCCACACTCACACCCGACGGGGCCCATCACGACATCCTGGCCAACATCGCCGGCTTCTTTCCCACGACCGGCGCCAAGGCCAAGATCGCCGGGCTGCCCCCCTTGCATGGTTGCACGCGAGTCGAAACGGCCCGACCCGGCGCAACGGTTTTGGCCCATGTGCAAACGGATGCAGGCCCCATGCCCGTGCTGGCCGTTCAGCCGGTCGAGCAGGGTCGCACGGCCGTCTTCTGTGGCGATACGACCCGAAACTGGCAACAAGGACCTCGGGCCATGGACCAGGAATCTCCTTTCCTGCGGTTCTGGGGCCAAACGGTCCGCTGGCTGGCCGGCCGCAGCGTGGCGGTCGAGACGGAAGCCAGCATCACGGCCAGCACCGACAAGGGCTACTACGAACCGGACGAACCGATCCGCATCTCGGCCGTCGTCCGCGATCAGCAAGGCGAAGGGGCAAGGAATGCCAAGGTCGTGGCGAAAATCAAGGGCCCAGCCGGACGCCCGAGTCAGCTCGAACTGACCACCCTGCCCGGCCCCGGCGGTCACTACGGCGGCCAGTTGACCGACGCGGTCAACGGCAATCACGAAATCACCGTCGAGGCCAAGCTCGGCGAGAAGACACTTACGGCCGAAGTGCTGATCGTCGAAGTCGGGCGCCCCAACATGGAGTTCGATAAGCTCGACCTCGACGAAGAGATGCTAGGGCAGATCGCCTCGGACACGGGCGGCCGCTATGTACACATCACCACGGCCGACTACCTGATCGAGCAACTCGACCGCACACAAAGGAAACGCCGCGAGCATCTCACGATAAGGCTCTACTGGCCCCCGCTGTTTTGGGTGTTGTTCGTCGGGGTGTTGACCGGTGAATGGATATTGCGACGGAGATTTCAATTGCGGTGAGTACACGAGTATCACCGTCGTTTAGCGGTCGGGCTTGCCCGACGTTTTTTGGCGGAGGTATACGGCAACTTTGAAGAAAGAACGTCGGGCAAGCCCGACCGCTAAACGGTAAACGATAAACGCTAAACACGAAACCACCAAGAACTTAACATGCCTTCCGAAACTGGATATCGTTACCTCGAACCTCATGCCTTGGCCCGGGTGAAGAACCTGTCGGTTGTGGCTCGGGGTGTGGTTGAGGGTTCGGCGACCGGCCTGCACGCCAGCCCTTACAAGGGGTTCAGCGTCGAGTTCGCCGAGCATCGCGAGTACACACCCGGCGACGACCCGCGACACCTCGACTACCGCATGTTGGCCCGAACCGATCGGCTCTACATCAAACAGTACAAGGAAGAGACCAACATGCGGGTCCAGATCCTGCTGGACACCAGCGGGTCGATGGGCTACAGCTACGACGGCAAGCTGACCAAGCTGCAATATGCGTCGTACTTAACGGCCATCCTCTCCTACCTGATGACCCGGCAGAAGGACTCGGTCGGGCTGACCACGTTCGACACCAAGGTCCGGCTCGATATGCCGGCCCGCAGCTCGCCGCGACATTTCAACGACATGATGCGGCGTCTGGAAAAGATCGAGCCGGGCAAGCAGACCGACATCGCCGCAACGTTGCACCGGCTGGCCAATCGCTTCAAGAAGCGGTGCCTGATCGTGCTGGTCAGCGACCTGTACGACGAGCCGGAAGAGGTGATCCGCGCGTTGCACCACTTCCGCCACCGCCGGCACGAAGTGATCCTGTTCCATGTGCTCGACAAGGCGGAGTTGGAGTTCCCGTTCCGCGACCTGATCGCCTTCCACGACCTGGAGAGTAACGAGCGGATCCAGGTCGACCCGGCCTATGTCCGCGACGCTTATCTCGAGCAGATCGAGGCGTTCATCGAGCAATATCGCCGCACGTGTGCCGAGGCCCAGATCGACTACGTGCTGACCGACACGACCGTTCCCTACGACTTCATGCTTTCCCGTTACATCGCTAAACGAAACATGCCATGACGTTCGGTGCCCTTCCATTCCTGTTGGCCGGTTTGGCCGCCGCGATTCCCGTGGTGCTGCACATGATCAATCGCAACAAGGCGAAAGATCTGCCGTTCCCCACATTGCGGTTCCTGCGTCTGAGCGTCGAGAAGACCCGGCGTCGCAAACGGATCCACGACATCTTCCTGCTGCTGGTGCGGATGGCCGTGCTGATCCTGATCGCCATCGGATTGGCCAAGCCGACCGTAACCAATCTCAGTTCGCTCTGGGGCGGGGACGACCTGGCCGTGGCCATCATATTGGACAATTCGACCAGCATGGGCACGATCGACCAGGGTCGCGTACGGTTTCGCACGGCCTTGCGGGCGGCCGAGCAGATCATGGACCAACTCGACGACGGCGATCAAGTGGCCCTGCTGATCACCGGCGGACCGAAGTATGACGACGAGGGCAAATTGCATCGCAAGCACGAAAACGTGCTGCAAATCCTCGGCCAATGGGTCAACTCCCCCAGTGATACCCACGGCGTGACCTACCAACAGGCCGACCTGACCATGAAGGTCCGGCAGGCCGAAAAGCTGTTGAGAGAGGCCAAGGCCACCGACCGACAGATCTACGTACTGACCGATCAGCAGAAACTCTCGTGGCCGGGTCTGGAAAACGAGGAGGAGAAAACAACTGACAAGAAGTCGGACAAGGCCGTCGAGATTCCGATCGTGATCGTCGACTGCAATCGGGCGCCGAAGCCGAACGTGGCCCTGACCGACGTCCAGGTCAACGCCATGGTGCCGATCGCCGGGCAGCCGATCATCGCTGCCGTCGAACTGCTGAACACCTCGTCGGTCGCCCAGCAGCGGCACGTGGCCCTGTTCGTCGACGGGCAGGAGAAGTACACCAGCCCGGCCCTGAACATCCCGCCCGGCGAGCGGATCAAGCACGAGATCACCTTCACGTTCGAGCGCGGCGGGTTGCATCGCGGCGAGGTCCATCTGACCGGCAAGGACGGCTCGGCCATGGACGACCGACGGTTCTTTACCATGGAGGTGGATCAAGGCATTCCCGTGGCGATTGTCAAACAGCAGCAGCACGAGATTCCCTACCTGGAAGACACGTTCTATCTGCAGCGAGCCTTGGCGCCGGGCAAGTCGGGCGGTTGGGCCATTCGCACCGACTCGCTGACCGCCGCCGAGTTGGCCAATGCGACGCTGGCCGAGTATAAGGTCGTCTTCTGCGTAAACCTTACGGCCTTACCGCAATCCACGGCCGGGCGGCTGCGCGATTACGTGGCCGGTGGCGGCAATGTAGTCTGGATCTGTGGCGATAACGTCCAGCCGCAAGCCTACCAAGAGATGAACGAATCGGTCGGCGGCCAGCTCTTGCCCGCCGGGCTGTTGGATGCCCATGTTCCCGACCCGGCACTGGGTCGCGACAGTTGGAATATCGGTTTCCTCGACCCGCAACACCCGGCCCTGGCCCCGTTGCTCGAGCCGGCGTCGTTGTACCGGGATGTGTTGATCTACAAGCATATCCGGCTGGACGCCGGCTCCGGTGAAAACGTCCGCGTGCTCGCCCGGCTGGACGACCAACAGGGCGAGCCGCTGTTGGTCCAACGCGACGTGCAGCAGGGCAAGGTACTCATGCTGGGCACGGGTGCCCATATCGGCTGGTCGAACTTGCCGCTGCGGCCCATCTTCCTACCGCTGCTGGCCGGGCTGGTCTTCGATCTGGCCAACGTCGAGCAAGAGCGCTTCGAAACCTTGGCCGGCTCGCCGCTGGTGCTACCCCGTGAAGAGTCGGCCGGACCGATGAACGTCGAGGTTATAGTCCCCACCGGCGAGACGATTCGGCCCGAGGGCCAACCTTCCGCGAACGAGCCGTTTCGCTATGCCGACACGCAAGAGATCGGCATCTACGAATTGAAGCTGCTCCCGCCGTCCCGGCCGCGGCAGTTGGCCTACGCGGTCAATGCCGACGCCGACGAGTTCGACCCGGCCACGGTCGACCGCGAGGCTCTAGAAAAGCATTTCGCCCCCATGCCCATGGTCTTCGCCGAAGACCCGGACGACCTGACCAGCACGTTCAAGTGGCTCCGCGAGGGCAAGAGTCTCTGGGGCCTGTTCCTGACCGCGGTGCTGATCGCCTTGATCTTCGAGACATTCCTATCCAACCGCCTAAGCCCCAAGCCAGAACAAACCGAAAACCAACCCCCACCCGGCATGCGCCGTTTGGCCAAGAAAACCCGCGGCGCGGCGTAACCGCGTATTGGGCGTAGGGTGGGCTCCACCCACCAATTCATGAAACAATTCGCAAGTTTGGTGGGCGGAGCCCACCCTACGGCTGCCCGCAGCACCTCGCACCAAACGCCAGCGGACGAAAAACGGTGAAAATGGCGTCGATACGTCAATACTATTCCAGACGCGGCCAACCAAGGTGACTTTCGCGCTTGACAATGAACATGTAGAACGCCGCATCCATCATGTTGTCAATTTCCTTAACACTCCCATCGGCAAACACATGATTCGTCACGCCCTCATGGTGGCTGCTGGGACCGTACTTGATCGGCCCGGA
>SDBV01000154.1_pt1 | contig 87370 bp, 82 predicted proteins | sample 2277081 | NCBI WGS metagenome assembly SDBV01 (sample SAMN10402039, study PRJNA504765) | marine sediment metagenome | isolation source: marine sediment core GS10_PC15, 223 cmbsf | place: Arctic Ocean: Southern Knipovich Ridge | collected 2010
CGATTGTGTTACGCCGCCAGCCTCGTAGGCAGCGATCGCCCGTTCTCGAATTTCCTGTGATGCAATTGCCATGTTCACCTTATCGGCATTCCCGCATCACAAACGTGAATTGCTATAGAGCAGTTCGCTCAGAGCCTGCATCATTTATGCTGGCTGCGACTGCGGCTGACTGCGTCAGAAAACCTTCGGAATGTCGTTGTTATTAAGTTGTTATTAAAAAATATGCCTTGGTTTCCTTCCTTGTCAGTCTTGTCCTCTCGGCGTTGGCTTTACGACATCATTTTTAAAAAAAGCGTGAAATGCTCTAAATGCTAATGGGCCCAGACTGAGCACCTTGACGCATGGAGGAGATGTGGTATCATGGTAGATGAAGATGAGTAAGCGTGAGCGGCGATTCGGCTTGCGCTGTATCTCCAGCTCAACCAGCCGGCGGCCGAGGATGGCGTCGCCATATTTCCGCATGGACGCATAGTAAGTATTTTTGCCATGGGCACTTGCCACGGAGCAAAATGCCCGACAGGCCATGTGGAAGCGCTATGCAGAAGCGCCTGGTATTCATTGAGTCACATCCAACGCCTCCGGCCGAGTGCTCGGACGGGGCGGTTTCGTACGTTCCTGCCGAACCGGCTGCTGGCCGGGCTCGTAAGGTCGGCGTCCGGGTGCGGAAGACCACGCATTCAATTCGCCCGCTGGTGCAGGCAGCCATCAGACGCTATCGCGAGAATCTCGCAGCAGACGACGTCGACCCGCAATTCGTCTGGAAGGCCTGATATCCGCAGCTAGCTCGATTCGACAGGGGCAAGGCGAGATATTTTCCAAATTATCAATCGTCTGTGACGGTCGTGGAAAATGTTGGTTTCAGTGGGGTAGAATAAGGGACAATACCGGCAGGCGCGGCGATTCTGGCCTGCCTGGTGCGGAGCGAGCAAATGCGGGCTGGACGCAAATCACAAAAAAATGTAAGCTCCTGAGGCAAAAAAATCTTTGACAGCTATTGGATGGACAGTATAGTAGACGATCCATCTTATCGGCTGTGGTGGCAGTCTACCCATAACCTAGTTAAAAAGTAATCGGTTAGTGTGTCGTTCGCGAAGCGGCGCATCTGGCCGGCAGACGTAGTTCGCTGCTGTAGCTCAGTGGTAGAGCGCGTCCTTGGTAAGGACGAGGTCATGGGTTCGACCCCCATCAGCAGCCTATATGTTGTTGCGTTATGTAATTATTTGCTGGAAGATGGCCTGATGCGTTTTAATCAGGAAGCACTTGCGTTAAGTTTATATTGAAGAAGACTTGATAAGGATCCCAGTCAAGAGGAGCATAAATAATGGCCAAGGAAGTATTCAATCGAACCAAGCCTCACGTCAACGTCGGCACGATCGGTCACGTTGACCATGGCAAGACAACCCTCACATCGGCAATCACTGCAGTGCTGGAGAAGCAAGGTTTAGCCAAAGCCAAGAGCTATGACGAAATCGCCAAAGCTTCGGAATCGCAGGGCCGACGTGACGCGACCAAGATTCTGACCATTGCCACCGCGCACGTGGAATATGAGTCGAAACTCAGGCACTATGCACATGTGGACTGTCCCGGTCACGCCGACTACGTCAAGAACATGATCACCGGCGCCGCCCAGATGGACGGTGCGATTCTGGTTGTCTCGGCCGCTGACGGTCCGATGCCCCAGACTCGCGAGCACGTACTGCTGGCCCGCCAGGTCAACGTGCCGCAGTTGGTGGTGTTCATGAACAAGGTCGACCTGGTCGACGATCCCGAGTTGCTGGAGCTGGTCGAGATGGAAGTCCGCGAACTTCTGAGCAAGTACGATTTCGACGGCGATAACATCCCGGTCATCATGGGCTCGGCCACGGCTGCACTGGCGGACCCCGCCGGCGAAGGCGCCGATCCGATCAGGGCACTTGTCGATGCGTTGGACACGGGAATTCCCGTGCCGGAACGCGAAGTCGACAAGCCGTTCCTGATGCCCATCGAGGACGTTTTCTCGATCAAGGGTCGCGGAACTGTCGGTACAGGCCGGATCGAACGCGGCATGGTGAACGTGGGCGACAAGGTCGAAATCGTCGGCCTCGGCGATACCCGCGAGACGACCGTCACTGGCGTGGAAATGTTCAATAAAACTCTCGGCGAAGGCCAGGCAGGAGACAACGTTGGCTGCCTGCTTCGCGGTGTTGAGAAGACCGACCTGGAGCGTGGTCAGGTTCTGGCCAAGCCCGGCAGCATCACCCCTCACATGAAGTTCGAGGGCGAGGTTTACGTGCTGACCAAAGAAGAGGGCGGCCGACACAGCCCGTTCTTCACTGGCTATCGTCCGCAGTTCTATTTTCGCACGACCGACGTTACCGGCACGATTAAGCTGCTCGGTGGCGCCGAAATGTGCATGCCCGGCGACAACATTACGATAGAAGTTGATCTGCTGAATACAGCTATCGCGATGGAAGAAGGTCTTCGTTTCGCCATTCGTGAAGGCGGCCGAACCGTGGGCGCCGGCGTGGTTACTAAGATTCTGGAGTAGTGCACGATGGCTAAATCAAAGGCAAGAGAATATGTCTGGCTTCAGTGCACAGACTGCGGCGAGTTGAACTACCGCACCCAGCTTCGCACCCAGGGCGGCGTGCCGAAGATAACGCTGAAGAAATTCTGCCCGAAGACCAGAGAACATACGGAGCACAAAATTAAACGCAAATAGCGTGCTAAGGCCTGTGCGGCGTCGAAGGTTCGATGCTCGCCGAAGCGGTACCCCACCGTTGGCGGGCAAGGTCGAATTTTCGACGTTGTCAGGTTCACGCGAGACACGGCAGTAGCTCAATTGGCAGAGCAGCGGTCTCCAAAACCGCAGGTTGGGGGTTCAACTCCTCCCTGCCGTGCTTAGGAGAAAGTCGTCCGGGACTTACCGGACGACAGGTCGGACAGTTTGGTTGAATGTAAGTGATGCCCAGGCCTCGACAGTGGAACTGTCGGTCCAGGCCGGGCCGCAGAGCATGGCTCTGCGAGGAACGGATAGACAGAGATTATGGTTCAGATCTACAAGAAAGGTCAGGGCAAGTATACGCGAATGACGACCCTGCTGACTGCGGTCAGCTTGGCGGCTATCGCGGCGGTGTCCATGAGCGAATTCCTCACGAGCTATTCGGCGACCCAGACCCCGCTGATTCGTTATGGCGCGCCTCTGTTGCTCGTTGCCTGCGTGGGTCTGCTCGTTCTGTGGATTATCAACCGTCCCAAGACGGCCGATTTTCTTATCGCGACCGAGGGCGAGATGAAGAAGGTTTCCTGGTCGAGCAAGAAGGAAATCATCGGCTCGACCAAGGTTGTGATCATTACAACGCTTATCATGGCTATGATTCTGTTCATAGTCGACTTGTCGTTCCGCCTGTTGTTTTTGAAGGCAGGGATTACGTAATCGGCGTAATCGGCGCTGTGGCGTCGCTAAATGGAAAGACTGCAAATGTCCAAGCAATGGTATGTTTTGCGAGTAGCATCAAATCGCGAGGAGCAGGTCCGCGAGGCTCTTGAACGTAAGGTCAAGATCGAGGGCCTGGACGAGACGATCGGGCGCATTCTTGTCCCGACCGAGAAGCGTCCGTCTCCGCGCGCCCGTGCCGGCGGGAAGAAGTTTGTCGAACGCAAGATGTACCCCGGTTACGTATTTATCGAAATGGACCTGGAAGAGAACGGGTCGATCGGCGAAGACGCCTGGTTCCTCATACGTGAAACGTCCGGCGTGGGCGATTTTATCGGCTCGGCCGGCAAGCCCAGCCCGATGGACCCAGGCGACGTCGACAAAATGCTGATACAGGTTGAAAAGGCCCAGCAAGGCGGGCCGATCGCCGTGGAATTCGAGAAGGGCGATCTGGTTAAAATCAAAGAGGGGGCGTTTGAAAACTTTGAAGGTGCCGTGGAAGAGGTCCTGCCCGAAAAGGGCCTGATCCGCGTCATGGTGACTATTTTCGGCCGGCCTACGCCGGTCGAGTTGGAGTACTGGCAGGTGGAGAAGGCCTGATCGCCTCCGCTATGCGAGCCGATCGCAGATCGGCCGATGCGATACGACACTGCCGCTGAATTATTCAGAAAATATCTAGCAAGCGAGAGTCCCAACATGGCAAAGGAAGTAATTGCGAAAATTAAAGTGCAGGCCCCTGGCGGCAAGGCCACACCGGCTCCGCCAATCGGCCCGGCCCTCGGTCAGCATAACGTGAACATTGGGCAGTTTGTCTCCCAGTTCAACGAACTGACCAAGGAATTCAATGGGATGCCCATCCCGGCCGTGATCTCAGTCTACGCTGACCGGACGTTCTCGTTCATCATCAAGAGCCCGCCGGCCGCGGCTTTGCTGAAAGAAGCCGCCCAGGTCGCCAAGGGTTCCGGTGTGCCGAACAAAGAGAAGGTCGGCTCGGTTACGCTCGATCAGGTTCGACAGATCGCCGAGCGAAAGATGGTGGATCTCAGTGCCTTTGACCTCGATGCAGCCTGCAAGATCATCGAAGGCACGGCCCGCAGCATGGGCATTACGGTTGAGAAATGATCGTCTGCCCGATCGCCTCTGTGCGACGGGACCGGACTGAAGGTTGAATGGTCTGACCACGGACCAGGATGAGTGGAAGGCTGAAAGGCCGAAAGGAGCTGTTCATGGCGAAGAAGCACAGTAAACGCTACGCCAAGTGCCTGGAGCAAGTCCCCGAGGGGGCAGTTTCGGTCGCTCAGGCCGTTGACGTCATTAAAAATTTCCCCAAAGCCAATTTCGACCCCACCGTGGAACTGGTGATGTGGCTGGGTATCGATCCCCGCCAAGCCGACCAGGCCCTGCGTGGTTCGATCTCTCTGCCGAACGGTATTGGAGTCAGCCGAAAGGTTATCGCTTTCTGCGACGGCGATGACGTGCAGGCCGCTTTGGACGCCGGCGCCACCGAGGCAGCCAGTGATGAACTGGTCGAGAAAATCCAGAAGGGTTGGATGGACTTCGACGTGGCTATCGCAACGCCTTCGATGATGAGGGTCGTTTCGAAATTGGGACGCCTTCTCGGCCCGCAGGGCAAGATGCCATCTCCAAAGGCAGGCACGGTAGTGAAGGACATCACCGCGGCCGTCAAAGAGTTCGCGGCCGGCAAGGTCGAGTACCGTAATGACGACGGCGGGAACCTGCACGTCCCGGTCGGCAAGGCCAGCTTCGATACCGACAAGCTTGTCGAGAACATCGATGCGTTCATGACCCACGTGAAGAAACTTCGCCCCACCTCAACCAAGGGCGTTTACATCAAGAAGGTCTGCCTGGCGGCTACAATGTCTCCCGCCGTGGCGATCCAATCGCAATAACCAAGAAGGTGCATTATGAGTAAACCAGTCAAGGAACTCATTCGTAAAGAACTGATCGAGAAATTCGAAGGCGTCAAGTCGCTGGTGATTGTTGGTTTCACCGGCCTGGACGGTGTGTCCACGCATCAGCTTCGCGGTCGGCTTCGAGAGAAGAACATCCGCATGAATGTGGTGAAGAATTCTCTGGCGTGCCAGGCGTTTGACGCCGTAGGCCTCGCCGACGCCAAGGGTCTTCTGGATGGCCCGTCGGCCGTTGTGTTCGGCGCCGACCCGGAAGTAATGGGCGTCGTTGAAGTCATCCGCGAATTGCTCGACATCCGCAAGGAATCGCCGAGTCTCACCGTAAAGGCGGCTTTGCTGGACGGCGAGCCGTTCGGCCCGGACCGTATCAGTGAACTCAGCAAGTATCCGACGCGGGAAGAGGCCATCGCCCGAGTGGTGACGTGCGTGCTTTCTCCGGGAAGAAACCTGGCCGGTTGCCTTATTGGCCCCGGTGGAACCATCGCGGCGCTGCTGAAGGCGATCCAGGAAAAGCGAGAAGACGAAGGCGAAGTCATTGCCGAACCCGAAGCTGCTGTCGAAGCTGAAGGCGATGCTAAAGCCGAGCCAGAAGCGGCTGTTGAAGCCGAAGGCGAAGCTAAAGCCGAACCCGAAGGCGATGATGGCGGAGAGCAGACTACCTAATTGAAACAAGAGTTTCCCTTTGTCGGCTGCGGATTGGTCCCGATCGGTCGGGATTAAATGACGCCACCGGGGCGCCACCTATCAGGCCGGCCAAAACGATATAGATGGAGTTGGAAGAATGTCTGAAGAAGAAAATGCTGTTGCGAAGGAATTCACCGCGGAAATCAAGGCACTGGGCGACAAGATGGTCGCTTTGACACTGAAAGAAGCCGTCGATCTGGCGGATTATCTGAAGCAAGAATATGACATCGAGCCGGCTTCCGGTGGGGCCATGATGGTCGCCGCGGCGCCTGGCGCCGAAGACGAAGCCGAAGAACAGACTTCCTTCGACGTTGTCCTGAAGGAAGTTGGCGACAAGAAGATCCAGGTCATCAAGGCCGTTCGCGCCCTGACCAGCCTGGGCCTGAAGGAAGCCAAGGAACTCGTCGAAGCGGCGCCCAAGGCAGTCAAGGAAGCCGTCGCCAAGGAAGAAGCCGAAGAAGCCAAGTCGCAACTGGAAGACGCCGGCGCGACCGTTGCAATCGAGTAGTCGGCTGTAATATATGGGCCGAGGCGTTGTTGCGGCCCCCAAGTACAAACGGAATCTGCGCCCGGGCCGTCAATGGCGGTCCGGGCAGCAGAAATTTCGGGCCAGGTGAGGTAGAACCCGCCTTGGCCAGCTACTATTGAGGTACTGCTATGCTGCGAACGAACACGGTACGCAACTTCTCGAAGATAGGCGACGCAGTTCCGATCCCTAACCTGATTGACGTCCAGATAAAGAGCTACGAACGCTTTCTGCAAACGGACGTCGCGCCCAAAAAGCGCAAGGCTTACGGGTTGGAAGGTCTGCTGCGCGAAATCTTCCCTATTCGAAGCTACGACGAGAAGACCTCGCTGGAATACCTCTATTACGAGCTTGGCGAGTCGCGATACACCGTGCAGGAATGCCGCGATCTGAAGCTCACCTTCGGCCGCCCGCTGCGACTCCGTTGCAGGCTGGTCCGCAAGGAATCCAAAGAGGTTCTGGAAGAGAGTATCTACGTCGGCGAGGCGCCGATTATGATCGGCGGCGGCGAGTTCGTTATCAACGGCGCCGAACGAGTCATCGTCTCGCAGTTGCACCGCTCGCCGGGTGTCGACTTCACCGTCGAGATGGAAGAGTCCGACCGTCCGCTCCACGGAGCGAGGGTCATTCCCGAACGCGGCAGCTGGATCGAACTGGCCGTCACCAAAAAAGACTCTCTGTCGATCCGGATCGACCAGTCCAGCAAAATCGCGGCCACCACGTTCCTGCGGGCCATGGACGAGAAGTACGGCACGGCCGCCAACGTGATCCGCGAATTCCACAAAACCAAGACCCTCGCCGTCGAGAAGCTTCGTCCGCATATGTATCTGGTCGAAGCGTTCGTCGACCCCGAGTCGGGCGAAGAGCTCGTCCCGGCCGGCGGCCAGATCAGTGAAGCGCTGACCAAGATCGTTTCGTCTAAGACCAAGAAGCTCGAAGTGATCGAGAAGGCCTCCGATCCGCTGATCCTCAACACGCTGACCGAAGATCCCGCCGACAGTCACGAAAATGCGCTGTTGCGTATTTACATGCGTTTGCGGCCGGGCAATCCGCCGCAGGTCGAAAAGGCCAGGACGCTTTTCAGCGAGAAGTTCTACGATGAAAATCGATACCGGTTGGGCAGGGTGGGCCGCTTCCGTGTGAACCGAAAATTCCAGCAGAACGTGCCCGAAAATATCATGACCCTGCGTGTCGAGGACTTCGTCAACACGCTCAAGTACATCCTCAAACTTCGCAGCGGCGAAGGCGTGGTGGACGACATCGACCATCTGGGCAACCGTCGCCTGCGGACCATCGACGAACTGGCAGCCGAGGAACTCCGCAAGGGCTTCCTGAAACTCCGCCGGACGGTGCAGGAGCGCATCAGCCTCCGCGATCAGAGCGAAATCACGAAGATCGCCGAGCTGATCAACTCCAAGAGCATCTCGTCGAGTATCGATTTCTTCTTTGGGCGCAGCGAACTCAGCCAGGTCGTTGACCAGCAGAACCCGCTGAGCCAGTTGACGCACGAGCGTCGACTGTCGGCCTTGGGCCCGGGCGGTCTGAACCGTAAACGCGCCGGCTTTGAAGTTCGCGACGTGCACATCAGCCACTACGGGCGAATCTGCCCGATCGAAACGCCGGAAGGCAACAACATTGGCCTGATCAGTTCGCTGGGTATTTACGCCAGCGTCGACGAGTACGGCTTCCTGATTACTCCGTACCGCAAGGCCAAGAACTGCAAGCCCACCGGCGAAGTTGAATTTCTCCGCGCCGATCAGGAAATGGAAGCGACTCTGGCCCCGCCGGACGCCCTGGAAACCACCGGACGCGGCGGCGCGCAACGCCTGCCCGACGAGCACGTGCTGGCCAGGGTAAATGGCGAACTGAGCATGGTCGACGGCAAAGATGTCGGCTACTTGGACATTTCGCCGAAGCAGACCGTCGGTGTTTCAGCCGCTCTGATTCCGTTCCTCGAGCACGACGACGCCAACCGCGCCCTGATGGGGTCGAACATGCAGCGGCAGGCCGTGCCCCTGATTATCACCGAGCCTCCCATTGTGGGTACAGGCATGGAACTGGCCGTGGCTGCGAACTCGGCGATGGTGGTTCGAGCGAATAAGGGCGGAGTGGTCACCTACGTCGATGGCCAGCGAATCATTATCGACAATGCCGACGAATACGAGCTTCGCAAGTTCGAAAAGCTCAATGAACGAGCCTGCCGTAACCAGAAGCCTATCGTCTCCGAAGGCCAGCGTGTCGAGGCCGGCCAGATTATCGCCGACGGATCGGCCGTGTCGAACGGCGAACTGGCGCTCGGGCGAAACGTGCTGGTGGCGTTCATGCCGTTCGACGGCTACAACTTCGAAGACGCCATCCTTATCTCCGAGCGACTGGTGAAGGCCGATACATTCACATCGATCCACCTGGAAGACTACGAGGTGGAAATTCGCGAGACCAAGCTAGGCCGCGAGGAATTCACCCGCGACATTCCGAACGTTTCTGAAAAGGCCCTGCGGAACCTCGACGAATATGGAGTGGTGCAGGTCGGAACGCGAGTAAGCCATGGCGACATTCTTGTGGGCAAGGTATCACCCAAGTCCAAGAGCGAACTGTCTCCCGAAGAAAAGTTGCTGCACGCGATCTTCGGCCGGGCCGGCGAAGACGTCAAGAACGACAGTCTGGAACTGCCCGCCGGTGAAGAAGGCGTGGTGGTGGACACTCGCCGGTTCAGCCGTCGCACTCACATGACAGACGACCAGAAGAAAAACCTCCGCAAGGAGATGAACGACTATCGCAAGAGCATGAACCGTCGACAGGTCAAGATCTTCATCGAAATGGCCAACGCTATAGCCGACGTTCTCGGCGCGCCGATGGTTGATCCGTCCACGCGTCAGAAGGTCGGTCAGAGTGACATCGAGGCCGTCATCCTCGAACAGATCGAGAACTTCAAGCCGCGATGGATCAAGTCTTCCAAGCCGGCCGTCAAGCAACAGGCGACGACGTTCTACGAAAGATACTGGCCTCGCATCGTGGAAATCCAGCTGGAAATGGAGCGGAAGCTTGGCCACATGAAACGTGGCGACGAACTTCCCTCCGGCGTGCTGGAAATGGTCAAAATCATCATCGCCACCAAGCGTACGTTGGGTGTTGGCGACAAGATGGCGGGGCGACACGGCAACAAGGGCGTGATCGCCAAGATTATGCCTGAACAGGATATGCCATTCCTCGAGGACGGCACGGCCGTCGAGATCGTGCTGAACCCGCTTGGCGTTCCCGGTCGTATGAACCTCGGGCAAATCCTTGAGACGCATCTTGGTTGGGCTGCGGCGGTGTTGGGCTTCAAGGCCGTCACGCCCGTCTTCGATGGTGCGAAGGAATCCGAGATCTTCGACTGCATCCGCGAGGCGAACGAGCACGTTCGCAATCGCAGGGAAGAGCTGGAAGTCGTGCAGAACGCCGGCGACAGCCGGGAACTGCTGGTCGAGATGCCGGAAGACGGCAAAATCCGCTTGTATGACGGCCGCACCGGCGACCCGTTGGAGCAGAAGGTCACTATCGGCTACATCTACATGAACAAGCTCCACCACCTGGTGGATGAGAAGATTCACGCTCGTGCGACCGGCCCGTACTCGCTGATCACGCAGCAGCCTTTGGGCGGCAAGGCCCGAACCGGCGGCCAGCGTTTCGGCGAAATGGAAGTGTGGGGCCTGGAAGCTTACGGCGCCAGCTACACGCTTCAGGAACTGCTGACGGTTAAGAGCGACGACGTGGAAGGCCGGACCAAGATTTACGAATCGATGGTCAAGGGCACCAATACTCTCGAAGCGGGTACGCCGGTGAGTTTCGACGTGCTTTGCAACGAGTTGCGTGGCTTGGGCCTGAATATTCAGCTTGAAAAAAAGAAGCTGATCTAACGGCCAGGAGCTTTTGGAATTATTGGAACCATCCGTGCCGGCCGGGCTGAATCGGCGGCAACGGCGTGAGAAGTACGATACGACGCGAAGCTGTACAGCAAGAGCGGAGTAAAAAATACCATGGCAGAAAGCGTTTACGATCGGATCAACGACTACGGCTCGGTGAAGATTCAACTGGCGTCCCCCAATGACATTCGCAGTTGGTCATTCGGCGAGGTCAAGAAGCCCGAGACGATTAACTACCGAACGTATCGTCCCGAAAAGGACGGCCTGTTCTGTGAGCGTATCTTCGGTCCGGAGCGAGACTGGGAGTGCGCCTGCGGGAAGTATAAAGGCACTAAGCACAAGGGCATTATCTGCGATCGCTGCGGCGTGAAGGTGACCCACTCGCGCGTTCGTCGCAAGCGCATGGGCCATATCAACCTCGCCGCCCCGATCGTGCATATTTGGTATTTCAAGGCGCTTCCGAGCCGACTGGGCACGCTGCTGGGCATGAAGACGGCCGACTTGGAAAAGATCATTCTCTTCCAGGACTACGTGGTCACCGATCCGGGGCAGACTCCGCTGAAGTACAAGCAGGTTCTGACCGAAGAGGAGTACCGCACGGCACTCGATAAATACCGCGACGACTTCAAGGCGAACATGGGCGCCGAGGCGATCAAGATTCTCCTCGAAGCACTGGACCTTGTGGTACTCGCCGAGGAACTTCGCGAGGCGATGACGAAGACCGCCTCGAAGCAGAAGATCAAAGACCTCAGCAAGCGACTCAAGCAGGTCGAGTCGATCCGCACGTCCGGCAATCGGTCTGAGTGGATGGTCATGGACGTCATACCGGTGATTCCGCCGGAACTGCGCCCGCTGGTGCTGCTGGAAAGCGGCAACTTCGCGACGAGCGACCTGAACGATCTGTATCGCCGAATCATCAACCGCAACAACCGCCTCAAGAAGCTGATGGACCTCAACGCACCCGAGGTCATCATCCGCAACGAAAAGCGAATGCTTCAGCAGGCGGTCGACGCGTTGTTCGACAATGGCCGATGCCGCCGGCCCGTGCAGGGCACGGCGAACCGCCCGCTCAAGTCGCTGACCGACATGATCAAGGGCAAGCAGGGGCGATTCCGCGAGAATCTGCTCGGCAAGCGCGTGGACTACTCCGGCCGTTCTGTGATCGTCGTCGGCCCGGAACTGAAACTGCACCAGTGCGGCCTGCCGAAGAAAATCGCCCTGGAACTGTACCAGCCGTTCATCATCAGACAACTCAAGGATCGCGGGTTGGCTGACACTATCAAGTCGGCCAAGAAGATGCTCGAGCGTCGCGACCGGGAAATCTGGGACGTTCTAGAGCGAGTGATCTATCAGCATCCGGTGATGTTGAACCGCGCCCCGACTTTGCACCGCATGGGCATTCAGGCATTCGAGCCTGTGCTGGTGGAAGGCAACGCGATAAAGATTCACCCGCTGGTCTGCAAGGGCTTCAATGCTGACTTCGATGGCGACCAGATGGCAGTGCACCTTCCGCTGTCGGTCGAAGCGCAGGTCGAATCGCATGTGCTGATGCTGGCGACCAATAACGTGTTCTCGCCGTCAAACGGCCAGCCGATTACCATGCCCATGCAGGACATCGTCCTTGGCGTGTACTACCTGACGGCCGAGTTGGGCGCCGTGTCGGTCCGCGATGACGTTCGCAAAATCCACATCAGCAAAGACCAGTATATGCCCGTCTACTCCGGACCGAATGAGGCGATCACCGCCTGCGAACTGGGCCGTATTGGTATGCAGGCCAAGGTGCTTGTAAAAATTGAGCCGGGCCGACTGATTGTCGAAGAAGACCATCGCCATACGACCGAAACCGGTCGCGTGGTCACCACGGCCGGGCGCTGCATGTTTAATGACATCCTTCCCAAGGGCATGCCATTCTACAACTATCCGCAGGGCGCGAAGGGCGCCAGCGGCGTGATCAGCGATTGCTACGCTATTCTCGGCAGACCCGCCACATTGGACCTGCTGGACGACATGAAGGCCCTCGGATTTAAGTATTCGACGCTGGCTGGCATTTCATTCGGCATTACCGACGCCTGCATTCCTGGCGATAAGTCCAAGATCCTCGACGCGACTCAGGTCAAGGTCGACCGGATCGACGACGACTTCCAGGCCGACACCATCACCGACGGCGAGCGATACAATCAGATCGTCGACTTGTGGATTCACGCCCGCGAAGAGGTCACCAAGAGCCTGATGACGGCCTTGGAGGGCGACCGTCGCAAAGACGACCCGAACTATATCAATCCGGTCTGGATGATGCTCCACTCCAACGCTCGCGGCAACGTCGACCAGATTCGCCAGTTGGCAGGCATGCGAGGGCTGATGTCCAAGCCGTCGGGTGAAATTATCGAAACGCCTATTAAGGCGAACTTCCGCGAAGGCCTGACCGTGCTGGAATACTTCAGTTCCACCCACGGCGCCCGCAAGGGCCTGGCCGACACGGCCCTCAAGACGGCAGACAGCGGCTACCTCACTCGAAAGCTGGCCGACGTCGCGCAGAACGTAATCGTAAACATAATTGATTGCGGAACGTTGAAGGGCATTACCAAGTCCGCCACCTATCGAGGCGAGCAGGTAGACGTGCCTCTGCGGGCCGTCATCATCGGCCGGACCGCACGCGAAAATATCATTAACCCCATCAACGACGAAAGAATCGTTCGCGAGAATGAAATCATCTCGAAAGAGGCCGCCCAGAAGATAGAAGAACTGGGCCTGGAAACCATTCGCGTCCGCAGCGCGTTGACGTGCGAGAGCCCGCTGGGCTTATGTGCTAAGTGTTACGGCCTGGATCTGTCCACCGGTCATATGGTGGAAGAAGGCATGGCGGTGGGTATCATCGCGGCCCAGTCGATCGGCGAACCTGGCACGCAGTTGACGATGCGTACGTTCCACACTGGCGGCGTAGCCACACGTTCGATTCTCGAATCGGAAATTCTGGCTACGGTGGCCGGCAAGGTGAAATATCAGGATTTGAACGCCGTGGAAGCCGAGGTAGGCAAGCAGATGGTCATGGTCGCGCTAAAGCGAAATGGCGAAATCGCGATTTACGACGATAAAGACCGCGAACTTGAGAAGTATAAGGTTCCTTACGGTGCGACGATTACCGTGAAGGAAGGCGTCAAGGTCAAGACTGGCCAGCGGATGGTTACATGGGATCCGCACCGTACGCCGATTTTGGCCGAGGCGGCGGGTTTCGTCCGGTTCCAGGACATCGAAGAGGGCGAGACCGCCCGTGTTGAAGAAGGCGCCAAAGGCTCGGCCGGGCGTCTGGTCATCATCGAGCACAAGGGTGAAATGCATCCGCGAGTGGTCGTGGAAGACAAGAACGGTAACATTCTCGACTTCCATTACTTGCCCGCCAAGGCCCGCATCGAGGTCGAAGAAGGCCAGGCCGTCAAGCCAGCCGACATGCTAGCGCGTCAGCCGCGTGAAATCACCGGCACGCAGGACATCACCGGGGGCCTGCCGCGAGTGACCGAGGTGTTCGAGGCTCGCCGTCCGAAAGACCCGGCCGCGATGGCCGAAATTTCCGGCCGGGTGGAACTCCGCACCGATAAGCGTCGCGGCAAGATGACGATTACCGTTGCCAGTGAATCGGGCATGGAACGCGAGCACCACGTTCCTCACGACCAGCACTTGCTGGTTCATACGGGTGACTACGTCGAGGCGGGCGACCCGCTGACCGAAGGCCCGCTGGTTCCGCATGATATTCTGGCGATTCGCGGTGAAGAGGCCCTGCAGCAATACCTGCAAACGGAAATCCAGAGCGTCTATCGAGGTGTGGGCCAGACCATCAACGATAAGCACGTCGAGATCATTCTTGGGCAGATGATGCGGAAGGTTAAGGTGGAAAATGTCGGCGATAGCAGTTTGCTGCCCGAAGATGTCATTGACAAATTCCGCTTTAGAGACGAGAATATAAGGCTCGCGCGATCGCTGAAAATCGTGGACAGCGGCGGCACGGAGTTCGTCGACGGCGATGTGGTCGAGCGAGACAAGATTGAGCAGGCCAACGCGGCAGCCGAGGCCGCCGGCAAAGAGCCGGCCAAGACCAAGCGACCTCGACCGGCGACGGCCAAGACGCTGCTTTTGGGCATTACCAAGGCTTCGCTGCAGTCGGAGAGTTTCCTGTCTGCGGCGAGTTTCCAGGAATCGACGAAGGTTTTCACCGAGGCTTCCTTGGCCGGCAAGATCGACGAGCTTCGCGGGCTGAAGGAAAACGTAATTCTCGGCCACCTGATTCCTGCGGGCACGAGTTTCCGCCCGTATGTCGAGATGCGGATGAAACGCAACGTCGAACTGCCCGAGCTGGTTGGCGTGCCGAGCGACGAATTGACCGAGGCCGAGATCACCCAGGCCGTGCAGCAGGCGTTGACCGGATCGAGTTGAGTGAGCATAATGGCGGTCGCCCAAATGGGCGTCAGCCTGAAAATAATAGAGAAGAAGACTCCCTTTCAGGGAAAATAAAAAAGGATAGTAGATGCCAACAATCAATCAACTAGTTCGCAAGGCCAGAGTCAAACAGAAGGCCAAGAAGAAAAACGTGGCGTTGGACGCTAGCCCGCAGCGGCGCGGCGTGTGCCTGTTGGTCAAGACGGTCACCCCCAAGAAGCCGAACTCGGCTCTTCGCAAAGTGGCTCGCGTGCGACTGACCAACGGCAAGGAAGTCACCGCCTATATCCCCGGGATCGACCACAACCTGCAGGAGCACAGCATCGTGCTGGTTCGTGGCGGGCGAGTCCGTGACCTGCCTGGCGTTCGATACCATATCGTCCGCGGCACGCTGGACTCGCTTGGCGTCGAAGGGCGAAAGCAGTCTCGCAGCAAGTACGGCGCGAAGCGCCCGAAGTAACCAAACGTTAAACTCACACTCGGCGCGTTGCCGAGAGTACTGACGGATAGGCCCGCCGACGATCGGCGTGGCCGCAGGAAGGATGAGGCCCCGGCACGCCGGGTGCATCGGAAGATATAATGGCATACAAAAGATTCACCGCATCGACAAAACAACTGGCGCCAGACCCTCGCTACAAGAGCAAGCTGGTCGGGAAGTTCATCAATTGTTTCATGCTGGACGGCAAGAAATCCACCGCCCAGCGGTTTTTCTACAGCGCGATGGACATCATTGCCGAGAAAATCAAGGACGTTCCGCCGTTGGAAGTGTTCGAAAAGGCGATCGATAACGTCAAGCCGCTCATCGAGGTCCGCTCGAAGCGAGTCGGCGGGGCGAACTATCAGGTCCCGATGCAGGTGAACAGGAAGCGGCAGCTCTCGCTGGCGATCCGTTGGATTCGCAACGCGGTGCGAGCCGGCAAGGGCCAGCCGATACACATTCGGCTGTCGAACGAACTGATGAACGCTTATCGAGGCGAAGGGACGGCCATGACGACGCGTACGAATATCCATCGCATGGCCGAGGCCAACAAGGCCTTCGCTCACTTTGCCTGGTAGTACCTGTAGCATTAACAACATTGGCCTTCCGGCCGGCATTCACGCCGGTCGGGTACAGCGGTGTTGATTCAATCGTCCGCAACGAAGCATGGCAGTGAATTATGGCGGACGACCCCGGTCGGTTGTTTTGGCCGGGGCTCAGAAAAGGCAGGTCGCAACATTGGCCTGCCGCTTGAGATAAGACAACCGGGCCGGTCTGTTCAGCGACCTCTGCGTAGAGGTGGTCCAAAGACCGGTTGCCTGCCGGGTGGCCCGGCATGGCGAAGGAAGGCTCCCCAGCCCTACAATGCAGACGATGGGTCTGCATCCCCGTCTATTTGACGGACGCGAGGGGCTGTTCCAGTCGACTTATGAAGATTGTGTGAATTGAATTATGGCTAAGAAGTTACATCTAATTAGAAATATCGGCGTCGCCGCCCATATCGATGCCGGCAAAACGACCGTCACCGAGCGGATCCTCTTTTTCGCTGGGCGGACGTATAAAATTGGCGAGGTTCATCAGGGCACGGCCGTGATGGATTACCTCACCGAAGAGCAGGAGCGGGGCATTACGATTACCTCGGCGGCCACGACTTTGACGTGGGACGACCATACCCTGAACCTGATCGACACGCCCGGCCACGTGGATTTCACCATCGAGGTCGAACGATCGCTGCGAGTTCTGGATGGGGCGATCGCGGTATTCTGTGCGGTTGGCGGGGTGGAAGCCCAGTCCGAAACCGTCTGGCGTCAAGCCGAGCGGTATAGCGTTCCGCGTGTATGCTTCATCAACAAGATGGACCGTATGGGCGCCGACTTTTTCACTGTGGTCGATGAAATACGATCGCGGCTGCAGGCTAACCCCGTAATCATGCAACTGCCGATCGGAGAGGGCGACAACCTTCAGGGCCAGGTGGATCTGGTACGCCGCAAGGCCTACTATTACGATCCGGAAAAAATCGCCACCAAACTTCGCATCGAAGACGTGCCTGAAGATTTATTCGACGAGACTGAAGTGGCTCGCCACGAGATGATCGAGCAGGTTGCCGATCACGATGACGAGTTGATGGATAAATTCCTGCACGACGAAGAAAACATCACCGAGGCCGACATTGTCGCTGCGGTGCGTCGCGCGACGATCTTACTGAAAATCCATCCGGTTTTCTGCGGGTCGGCCCTCAAGCACGTTGGCGTTCGCCCGCTGCTGGATGCGGTGGTGGCGTATCTGCCAAGCCCAGAAGACGTGCCTCCCGTGATCGGCCAGGTCGCGTCAAAAGACGGAGAAGAGATCTCCCGCCGCGCCGACCCCGACGAGCCTTTCTCCGCACTGGTTTTCAAGATTACATCCGACCAGCACGGTGATCTGAATTTCATACGAATTTACAGCGGAACGCTTAAATCCGGCTCGCGCGTGTTTAACAGCACGCATGATAAGAAGGAAATCGTCTCCCGTATCTGGGAGATGCACGCCAAGCAGCGTGACGCCCGCCAGGAAGCCTACGCGGGCGACATTGTGGCGGTGGTGGGGCTCAAGCACAGCCTGACTGGCGATACACTGTGTGACCCGCGTCACCAGATAGTCCTTGAGCGGCTGGAATTCCCCGAGCCGGTCATTACCATGTCCATCGAGCCTCGCACCAATGCTGACAAACAGAAGCTTAGCGAGGCGTTGAATACGTTACGCCGGGAAGACCCGAGCTTCCGCTATCAGTACGACGAAGCGACCGGGCAGACGACTATTTCGGGCATGGGCGAGCTTCATCTGGAGATCGTCAAGAACAAGATGGTCCGCGACCTGGGGCTGGACGTTCGCGTGGGTCGGCCCAGGGTCGCCTACAAAGAGGCGATTCGCAAGGCCGCCGTGGGCGAAGGGCGATTCGTTCGCCAGACAGGCGGGCACGGCCAGTTTGGCGTGGCCAAGGTCACAGTCGAGCCCATAACCCCCGGCCCAGACGAAGATAGCATACAGTTCGAGGATGGCACGAAGGGCGGCGTGGTTCCGCGAGAGTATATCTCTGCGGTCAGGCAGGGCGTCATGGCTGCCGCCAGCGCCGGTCCCTTAGCCGGCTATCCTATGGAAAATGTGAAGGTCGTATTGATTGACGGCAAGCATCATCCGGTCGATAGCTCTGAACTGGCGTTCGAGCAGGCCGGTGCGATGGCGTTCACAGCCGCGATTGAAAAGGCCGGCCCGATTTTCCTGGAGCCTATGATGCTGCTGCAGGTGACGACTCCTGAAGAGTATCTCGGATCGATTACGGGCGACTTAAATGCTCGCAGGGCATCAATTCGCCGGATGGACCAGCGCGGTAATTACCGCGTGCTTCAGGCGGAGGCGCCGTTAGCGGAGATGTTCGGCTATTCAACGCAGCTTCGATCCCTGTCGCAAGGCCGGGCTACCAGTACGATGGAACCGCATTCATACGCACCAGCTCCGGCACAGGTAAGTGATCATATTTTACGATATGTTTGACACTAAAAGAAAAAAATGTAAAAAATCGAAGATGAATTGTTGACAACGCTTCGCACATCAGTATCTTAGAAAGACTCGACTTGTAGAGAAGTTTTAAAGTGTATTAGAGCAGCGGAGAGTGGCTCCATGGAGCAGGACAAAATACGCATACGGATGGAAGCATACGACCATCGGGCGCTGGACGCCTCGGCGAAGGAGATTGTAGACCACGCCGAACGGACTGGCGCACGAGTGTGTGGACCGATCCCGTTGCCGACTCGTATCGAGCGGTACACGGTGTTAAGAAGTCCCCACGTGAACAAAAAGTCGCGTGAACAGTTTGAGATGCGTACGCACAAGCGGATTATTGACATTTACGAGCCGACCGTACGAACCGTTGAGGCGCTTAATCGCCTGGTGGTTCCGGCTGGCGTGTTCATTAAGATCAAGGCATAGGTGCAGGCGATGCATGCTGCGATTCTAGGCAAAAAAATCGGTATGACTCAGGTCTATGACGAACAGGGCAAGCTATTGCCCGTCACCGTCGTCCAGGCCGGGCCGTGCACCGTGCTGCAGGTCAAGACAGCCAAAACTGACGGCTACGAGGCCGTGCAGATTGGTTTTCAAGACGTGCGACCGCATCGTGCAGCCAAGCCAGCCATCGGCCACGCCGCCAAGGCGAGCTCCGCGGCGAAGAGTTTTGTCCGCGAGGTACGTCTGGCCGACCCGACCGACGTCGAAGTCGGCTCGACCGTGACTGTCGAAAGCTTCGATGACATCGGCTGGGTGGACGTGATCGGCACGACCAAAGGCAAGGGCTTTGCCGGCGGGATGAAGAGGCATGGCTTTAAGGGCCAACTCGCTTCGCACGGTGTGGAGCGCAAGCATCGCAGCCCCGGCTCGATCGCATCGCATGCGTCTAATGCAGGCACAGGCCCGAAGATTAAAAAGGGCAAGCGCATGGCCGGGCACATGGGCGATGTACGATGCACGAGCAGAAATCATAAATTGGTAGCCGTGGATAAGGAAAACAATCTGCTGTTGATCAAGGGCGCATTGCCCGGGGCCAACGGCGGATTTCTTTATATCAGGACAAGCAAGACGGCCAAGGCCGGACGAGCGTAGTCTAGCAAGGTATCGGATCATGTTGGAAGTTCCCGTATACAACACGAGCGGCGAGAAAATCGACACATTGAAGGTCGACGAGAAATTGTTCGGCACTCACGTGAACGTTTCGCTGCTGAAGCAGGCAGTCGTGGCCTATCACGCCAACAAGCGTCAGGGCACGGCGGCGACCCGTTCTCGCGGCATGGTTGAAGGCTCGACGCGGAAGCTTTTCCGTCAGAAGGGCACAGGCTCGGCCAGGCGAGGCTCGATTCGAACGAACATCATGCGTGGCGGCGGCGTTGCATTCGCAAAAGGCCCGCGCGACTTCCGAAAGAAGCTGCCCCAGAAGATGCGACGTGCGGCACTCGATTCGGCTCTCCTGGCTAAAATGCTTGGCCAGGACATGATGGTCGTCGATGGTCTGCAGATCTCCGAGCCCAAGACCAGCCAGATGGCCGAAGTTCTCAAGAACCTCAAGATCAACCGGTCCTGTCTGTTGGCGCTGGCCGAACGCGACATGAACGTGTATCTCTCCGGCCGGAATCTCTCGGACCTGACGGTTCGTATCACCGAAGAGTTGAATGCGTTCGACGTGGCCACGCGGCAGAAGATGCTGGTGACCTCCGAGGCGATGAAGACCCTGATGAATCGGGAGGCCACCAAGTGAGCTCAAGAAAAGATATCTACGGCGTAGTTATTCGCCCGTTAGTGACGGAAAAGGGTACGCATCAGGCGGAGAAACTCAACGCTTACGCGTTTGAAGTGACACCTGACGCCAACAAGGCCCAGATCCGACAGGCGATCGAGAAAATTTACAACGTGAAGGTGCAGGATGTTCGCACGGCTAATCGCAAGGGCAAGCCCCGTCGCACAGGTGCACGCTGGGGCCGAACCAGGCACTGGAAAAAGGCCATCGTAATCCTCCATCCGGACCACCACATAGACTTGTTCTAACCCGGCGAGGTTAAGGCAGAAACATAAATGGCGATCAAAGTATACAAAAGAACTTCTCCTGGGCGACGGAACAGCTCGGTGAACCGGTCGGACGAAATTACGACCAGTAAGCCGACCAAGTCGCTGCTCAGGCCGCTGAAGAAAACCGGCGGACGCAACCACCACGGCAAGATCACTTGCAGGCATCGTGGCGGCGGGCACAAGCGGATGTACCGCTTGATCGACTTCAAGAGAAATAAGGACGGCGTGGCCTCTGAAGTCGTGTCGATCGAATACGATCCCAATCGTTCGGTCAACATCGCGCTGGTGCAGTTCGAAGACGGCGAGAAGAGATACATCCTGGCCCCGGTCGGGCTGGAGGTCGGCCAGAAGTTATTTACCGGCCCCGACGCCGAACCGAGAACGGGCAATTGCCTGCCTCTGAATAAGATTCCGCAGGGCCTGGAAGTGCATAATATCGAGATGAACCCCGGACAGGGCGGCAAGCTGGTCCGAGCGGCCGGCGGGGTAGCCCGCATGGTAGCCCGCGAAGGCGATAATGCCACGCTGATCATGCCCTCCGGTGAAATGCGTATGGTCAACGCCAAGTGTCGCGCGACCATCGGCCAGCTCGGCAACGTCGAGCACATGTCGGTGCGTTGGGGCAAGGCCGGTCGCAAGCGTCATCTCGGCCGACGCCCGCACGTTCGCGGCTCGGCGATGAACCCGGTCGCTCACCCGATGGGTGGCGGCGAAGGCCGACGTGCTGGTGGACGTCAGCCCGTATCGCCCACTGGCAAACTGGCCAAGGGCGGCAAGACGCGTCGTAAACGTAAGACCTCCAATAAGATGATCCTGCGTCGTCGCCGCAATGTGCGGAACGGGCAGCTGGTGCTTTAGGCAGGGTAAATCATGACGAGAAGCGCAAAAAAAGGCCCATACGTCGATGAAAAGCTTTACCGCAAGGCAATGCGGCAGCAGGAAGTCGGCGCCAAAGAACCCATCAAAACATGGGCGAGGGCATGTACGATAGTTCCGGAATTTGTAGGGTACACCTTTTTGGTGCACAACGGCAAGATGTTCAACCGTGTGTTCGTGACCGAAGATATGGTCGGACACAAGCTGGGCGAGTTCAGCCCGACCCGCATGTTCCGCGGGCATAGTGGCGGCAGAAGATAAACAGGCAACAACGGCCTATTGGCCGATTCAGGAGCCGACGTCAGATGGCATGGCAAGCGAAACATAGATACGCCCGGATCAGTGCTCGCAAGGTGAGGCTGGTCACGGACATGGTCCGCGGGCGGGCTGTCCAGGACGCGATGAACATTCTCAAGTTTTCGCCGCATCGGGCGGCCGGGATGGTCTCGAAGGTTCTCTGGAGCGCTATCAGTAACGCAAAAGAAGACGAAGCAAACGAGAACATCCTTTACGTTTCCGAGGCGAGAGTGGACGAGGGCCCGACGGTTAAACGGTTCCGTCCCAAAGACCGCGGCCGGGCGCACTCGATCTTCAAACGGACCAGCCACATCACCGTGGTTGTCGAGCAAGGGCAAGGCTAGCGAGGCGAGCAAATGGGCCAAAAAGTATCTCCAATTGGATTTAGAACGGGTATAACGATCGGCTGGAAAAGCCGGTGGTTCGCCCCTAAGAGCAACTTCGGCGAGTTCCTTGTCGAAGACGCCAGGATTCGCAAGTTTGTCGACTCCAGGCTTAATCGCCAGCCTCCTTACGCTGCGATCAGCGGTGTCGAGATCGAACGCACCCGCGAAGAGGTTAAGGTTTTTCTGAGGACAGCCCGTCCGGGCTTGGTCATCGGCCCCAAGGGCGCCGAAGTGGATAAGCTGAAGAACGCTCTGGAAGACCTCACAAACCGTCGCGTTAACATCAATATTATCGAGATTAAGAATCCCGATATGGACGCCCAGCTGGTGGCGGATGGCATTGCCGAGCAGCTCAAGCGTCGCGGAAGTTTCCGCCGGGCGATCAAGCAGCGTTGCGAAGCGACGATGCAGGTTGGCGCCAAGGGTATCAAGGTTATGCTCTCCGGCCGACTGGGCGGGGCGGAAATGAGCCGGTCCGTTAAGCAGATTATGGGCAGCATCCCGCTGCATACGCTGGAAGCCGACGTAGATTACGGATACACCACGAGCTTCACGACCTACGGCGCTATTGGCGTGAAGGTTTGGATTTATCGCGGCAAGTTCGGCGAGCAGCCTGAAGAAGAAGATAGTGCCCGCTCGGCAGCAATGACGCGAGCGCGTCGTCGCCGTGAGCGAACTGGTGGCCCGCCGAGTGGCGGAGGCAGAGGCGGAGGCCGAGGCGGAGGTGGCCGAGGCGGTCGTGGCGGCAGAGACGCCCAGCCAACCCAGCCCACGCAGCGCCCGGGCGGAAGCCGACTGGGCGCCGTGAAGGCGCAGCAAGCGAAGGCCGCGGCCGAGAAAAAGGCTGAGGCTGAGAAAAAGGCCGAGGTCGTGGAAGAAGCCAAGGCCGCTCCGGCAGTCGAGCAGGCCACGGTCGAGCAGGCCACGGTCGAGCAGACCCCGGCAGTCGAGGAGCAGGCCCCGGCAGTTGAGCAAACACCGGTCGAGGCGGCCCCCGAGGCCCCGCAGGCCGACGCGAGCGACGAACAGACAAAAACACCCGAGCCGCCCAAGGGCGAGCAGGCGTAGTATAACAGGCAGGTGACACCATGGCGTTGATGCCAAAAAGAGTTAAGCATCGCAAGCAGCAGCGAGGTAAGATCCGCGGCATGGCGACGCGCGGCAATACTGTTGCTTTTGGCGAGTTCGGTTTGCAGAGCATGGGCCCCGGCTGGATTACAGCCAGGCAGATCGAGGCCGGCCGAGTCGCTGCGACGCATTACCTGCATCGCGAAGGTAAGGTTCATATTCGGATCTTCCCCGATAAGCCTGTTAGCGCTAAGCCGTTGGAAGTAAGAATGGGCAAGGGCAAGGGCGAAACGAAGAACTGGGTCGCCGTGGTCAAGCCCGGCACGGTTCTGTACGAGATCGCTGGTGTGGACGAAAACACGGCCAAGGAAGCGCTGCGGCGCGTGGCCATGAAGATGCCGGTTCGCTGCCGGATGCTGCATAGGCGGCATGGACTTTAGTTCGGTAAAGTAATTATGAAGATCAAAGAGATCAAGGCACTGTCGGACGATGAGCTAGCGGTCGAGTTGGAACGGCTGCGAAGGCACGTATTCGATCTGCGATCGCAGGCCGTTACAGAGAAGCTCGAAGACCCGGCCATCATAACCAAGGCCAGGCGAGACATCGCCCGAATATTGACAGCCCAGAGGCAGCGTGAACTCGCCGCTACGGGCGAAAGCGACTCCTGAGTCGCCATCGGAACGAGAGCATGACCAGTAAAGAGCAGGAAACAAAAACGGCAGTACGGCGCACCCTTTCCGGGGTAGTCCGTTCGATCAGCGGCGAGAAGACCATTAACGTGGACGTCAGCACGCTGGTCAAGCACGAACAGTACGGCAAGTACGTTCGTCGGCGCACAAAGTTAGCGGTGCACGATCCTGCAGGTGATGCAGGCGTCGGTGACCGGGTGGAGATCGTACCCTGCCGGCGCATCAGTAAACATAAGAGTTGGCGGCTGGCGCGCATTGTTCGTCGCAACACAGCCGTTACGATCGGTAAGAGCAAGTAACGAGAGGCAACGTAAGTGATTCAGCAAGAAACACGATTGGAAGTTGCCGACAACACCGGAGCCCAGATAGTTGGGTGTATCAAGGTGTTGGGCGGCTCGACCCGGCGCATGGGCCATACTCGACGGACGGCTACGGTTGGCGATGTCATCGTATGTTCGGTGAAGAAGTCCATGCCGGGTAGCGACGTCAAGAAGGGCGAACTCGTCAGGTGCGTAATCGTTCGCACTGCGTTTCCGGTGCGGCGGTCCGACGGCAGCTACGTACGGTTCGACCATAACGCTGCGGTGATCATCGACGAGAACCAGAACCCTAAAGGCACCCGCATTTTCGGCGCTGTGGCGAGAGAACTGCGGGAAAAGAACTTCATGAAAATCGTATCGCTTGCGACTGAGGTGGTGTAAAGATGGCGCGGCACATACGAAAAGGCGACATGGTGCAGGTTATTGCCGGTAACGACAAAGGTAAAGTCGGCGAGATAATGATCGTGTACCCCAAGAGAGACAAGGTCCTCGTTCAGGGCATCAACCGCGTGTATCGCCATTTGCGACCATCGCGGCAGAACCCGCAGGGCGGACGTATACAGAAGGAGATGCCGGTTCATATCTCCAACGTCCTGCCGCTGGACCCCAAGACAAACCAGCCCACGCGTGTGGGATTCCGAGTTCTGGAAGACGGCTCTAAAGAGCGGTTCGCGAAGAAGTCCGGCGAGTCGCTGGGCGCTGTCAAGAAGACGAAATAGGTTGTAGCTATGGCTGCGAGATTGCAGGAAAAATATAAGACCGAAGTGATCCCAGGCCTCAATGAGAGGTTCGGATACTCGAACCCGATGGCGATCCCCAAGTTGCAGAAGATCGTCGTTTCGATGGGCATGGGTGACGCTGATTCAGAGCAGGCCAAGCTGGAAACCGCCCAGAAGCAGCTCGGGCAGATTACCGGTCAGATACCGATCGTCACGCTAGCCAAGAAGTCCATCAGTAACTTCAAGCTCCGCGAGGGCATGAAGGTTGGGCTGAAGGTTACGCTTCGCGGAAGGCGCATGTTCGAGTTCCTCGATCGCCTGATTTCGCTGGCGATTCCGCGGGTGAAGGACTTCCGCGGGCTGAATCCGTCGAGTTTTGACGGGCGAGGCAACTTTTCCATGGGACTCGTCGAGCAGATGGTGTTCCCGGAAGTCGGCACGGATAACATTAGCTTCACGCAAGGTATGAATATCACGTTACAGACCAGCGCGGTTACTGATGAAGAGGCTCTGGAACTGTTAACCAGGCTGGGAATGCCGTTCAGGAAAGACTGAAAAGGACGTTAAGTTCATGGCAACCAAGGCGCACATAGCGAAAGCAAACAGAACGCCGAAGTATTCCTCTCGGCTGGTTCGCAGATGTCAACTGTGCGGCCGGCCCCGAGGGGTCTACCGCAAGTTCTGCATTTGCAGGATATGCCTGAGAAAACTGGCCCACGAGGGCAAGATTCCAGGAATGAAGAAGGCAAGCTGGTGACAAGGGAACGAGCAAGATGAGTCTGTCAGACCCAATCGCCGATGCGATCACACGGATACGCAATGCAGTCTCCGCACGACACGAGGCCGTCAACATCAGGGCTTCGAAGGTTTGCGAAGGCATATGTCGCGTGTTGAAAGAAGAAGGCTACGTTGAGGACTACAAACGGATCGAAGGCGGTACGCAAGGCCTGATCCGGGTATACCTCAAATATGGTCGCATGGGTGAAGACGTAGTTACGGAATTGAAGCGTATCTCCAAGCCAAGCCGGCGTATGTACTCCGCCGTTGCTGATCTGCCCAGGCCGTTAGATGGGCTTGGAGTTGCGATTATATCAACTTCCCGAGGCGTTCTTTCCGACCGGCAGTGTCGCGATCAGAACGTTGGTGGTGAGGTGCTTTGCACCGTCTGTTAATGAAAGTGTCGCATAATGTCGCGTATAGGAAAAAAACCAATACCGATTCCTGACGGGATAAAGGTTACGATTTCTGGCCTTAACGTCAGTGTGGAAGGCCCTAAGGGCAAGCTGTCCTGGACGTACCGCCCCGAGGTATCCGCACAGATCGATGAGTCCACAAAGCAGATCGTCGTCGAGCGAGGCTCGGACGATCGCATGAGTCGGGCGTTGCATGGCCTGACCCGTAGCCTGATCGCCAACATGGTCGAAGGATGCCACACCGGCTACGTCAAGTCCCTGGAGTTGTACGGCGTGGGCTTCGGCGTGCAGGTGCAGGGCAACAAGTTCACCATGACGTGCGGATACAGTCATCCCATCGTCATGGACGTGCCCGCCGGCGTGACCGTCGAGATCAAGACTCCCCAGGCTCGTGGTGATACCGACCCGGCCAGGTTCTCGATCTCAGGAGCGGATAAGCAGGCAGTTGGCGAATTCGCGGCGCGTATATACAAGTCGCGTCCACCCGAGCCATACAAGGGCAAGGGCGTGCGGTACACCGGACAGTATATTCGTCGTAAAGTTGGCAAGGCGTTTGCCGGAGCAGGTGGATAGAGAACAAGCGGCTGGCGAGTCCGGTCGAGTGAGGCATAAGAAGCATGAAGCTGACTACACGGAAAACATTACGAAGACAAAGGCGCAAGCGAAGATCACGTCGCAAGATTACCGGCACGGCCGAAAGGCCCCGCCTGACGGTCTTCCGGTCGCATTTGAACATTTACGCCCAGATCATCGACGATGCCGCAGGACAGACGATAGTAGCGGCTTCCACGATGGAAAAGCCGGTGCGAGAGAAGTCCACCGGAACGTTGGGAAATGTTGCATCGGCCCATGCCGTTGGAACGGCTCTCGCGGCCAAGGCCGTCGAGGCGGGCATTAAGAAGGTCGTATTCGACCGAAACGGTTATCCCTTCCACGGCCGGGTGAAAGAACTGGCCGAGGCTGCCCGCAAGGGCGGGTTGGATTTTTAGACCAGAGGAGCATGGAACGTGGCGTTTCAACGCACAAGACGAAACCCAGGCTTTGAAGAAGACTCAGGCATTGAGGACAGCGTAGTTCAGATCTACCGCTGTTCGAAGGTCGTCAAAGGTGGCCGGCGATTCAGCTTCGGCGCGCTGGTCGTGGTCGGTGACCGCAGCGGCCAGGTCGGCATTGGTTACGGTAAGGCCAACGAGGTTCCCCAGGCCGTTCAAAAGGGAATCTCCGAAGCACAGAAATCGATGATCAAGATCAACCTCAAGGGTACGACCATTCCGCACCGAGTCATCGGACGATGTGGCGCTTCGCGCGTCATTCTCGTACCGGCCTCCGAAGGAACCGGCGTGATCGCGGGCAAGAAGCTCGTACCGCTACTGGAACTTGCGGGTATTCACAACGTCCTTACCAAGGCGTACGGTTCAACGTCCCCCAAGAACCTCGTCAAGGCTGGACTGAACGCACTGTTGCAACTGCGCACGGCCGAAATGATCAGCGAATTGCGTGGAGTGAAACTGTCATGAAGTTGGACGATATTCTCAGCGCCGCCGGAGCCAAGAAGCCGCGAAAGCGTATTGGACGCGGTAACGGCAGCGGACACGGTAAGACATCCGGCCGCGGGCACAAGGGCTACGGCTCTCGCTCGGGCAGCGGAAAGCGACTCGGCCATGAAGGCGGGCAGAACCCCGTCCTGGCGAGAATCCCCAAGCGTGGATTCTCGAATGCGAACTTCCGCAAGGAATATCAGGTCGTCAACGTCGCGTCGCTGGAGCGGTTTGACGACGGCCAGAAGATAGACGGCGAAGCCCTGAAGTCTGCCCGCCTGATCGAAGACGCGGCCAAGCCCGTCAAGGTTCTTGGCAGCGGCGAACTAAGCAAGAAATTGAACGTTGTGGCGGCAAAGTTCTCGGCTACCGCGACAGAGAAAATCACGAAGGCGGGCGGCAGCGTCGAGCAGGCATGAGTCTTGCTGGCGAGGTTGGCTCGGTAATGGAATAGGAATCCATGATCTTTCGAAGATTCAGAATTCTGGTTAGCTTGATCGTATTGGCCTTTGCGGCCTGGCTGGTCTGGAACAGCGTTGGTCAAGTTCTGGACGCCAGTGGCGGCGGAGACAGTTCGGCGTACGTCATGCCCGCGATGAAAATTATCATGGGCCTGTTGGTTGTCGGGGTCTTTTATTACGCCCTGGTTGCCGAAAGCAGAGTTCATACGGTGCTGGAGAACATCTTCTCCATCCCTGAACTGCTGAAAAAAATCGGGTTTACGTTGGGCCTGCTCTGCATTTATCGCATCGGGTTCCACATTCCCGTTCCCGGCATTAACCCAGAGGCGATTAAAGAATACATGGGCGCACAGGAGCAGGGGCCTTTCGGCCAGGCTCTGGCGTATTTCAGCATGTTCACAGGCGGCAGCCTTCAGCAATCGACGCTGTTCGGCCTGGGCATCATGCCCTATATCTCCGCTTCCATTATTTTCCAACTGCTGACCACGGTCTGGCCTCGACTGGAAAAACTCCAGAAGGAAGGCCCCGCCGGTCAGAAAAAAATACAGGAATACACCCGCTACGCCACCGTTGGCCTGTGCCTGATCCAGGCAACCGTCTGGATGAAGTTCATGATGGCCACGAGAGAAGGCGGCGAATCGCTGGTCTTCGACGAGTATCTTGGCTCGTATCGGGTCTTCTTGATGGGCGTTATCGGGATGACGGCTGGTACTGTCTTCCTGATGTGGCTGGGCGAGCAGATCGACGAATTCGGCATCGGCAACGGCATCAGCCTGTTGATCATGGCCGGCATCGTCTGCCGAATGCCGCAGGCGGTCATCATGCTTTATCAGCAAGCGGACCTGAGCCTTACCGGCATCAGTGGCGATAAAATAGGTTTGGTGAAGATCATATTCCTTGTCATGGCGTTCGTTTCCGTGGTGGCTGGTGCAATTTTGATCACTCAAGGCCAGCGGCGTATCCCGATCCAGCAGGCCAAGCACACCCGCGGCCGGCGCGTGTACGGCGGGCAGAGGCAGTACTTGCCCCTGCGAGTCAATCACGGCGGCGTTATGCCGATTATCTTTGCCTCTGCACTGATGATTTTCCCGGGCGTTGTGATCAAGTACGTCCAGGGAACCGGATGGGGCCGCCAGAGCGAAATCATTCGGGTGCTGAACGACGCGTTCCAGATGAAAAGCGTTACGTACTCGTTCTGTTACATCGGACTGATTTTCTTCTTCGCCTACTTCTGGACGACGATCCAGTTCCGGCCGAAGGAAATGGCCGACCAACTGCGAGACTACGGTAGTTTTATCCCCGGATTGAGGCCCGGTCGACGTACGGCCGAGTATCTTGAACGCGTGATGGAGCGAATCACCTATTGCGGAGCGGGCTTCTTGGCGCTGATCGCGGTGATCCCCCAGGCGTTGGCTGCCGCATTGGAAATTCCAATGCAAATATCGACGTTCCTTGGCGGCACGGGCTTGCTGATTACCGTTTCGGTGACGCTGGATCTGGTTCAGCGAATCGAGGCGAACCTGGTAATGCGAAACTATGGCGGATTCCTTGGCAGCGGCCAGAGGATCAAGGGAGCGAACCGTTGAGACGCTACCGGCCGATGATTTCGCAGAGTAACGAGCTGTAGAGGACGCATTGTGGCGATCAGGCTGAAAACGCCGGAACAGATCGAGAAGATGCGTCAGGCTGGCCGCGTTGTGAGACGTGTGCTGGAGCGCTTGGGCGAGATGATTCGTCCGGGAATAACAACCGAAGAATTGGATGCCGAGGCCGAACGCATCACCCGCGACAGCGGTGGCGAATGCCTGTTTAAGGGTGTTCCCGGGCCAGGCGGTCCGTTTCCCGCGTCGATCTGTGCGTCGTTGAACGAGCAGGTCGTCCACGGGATTCCCGACGACCGCAAGGTTCGCAGCGGTGAAATCGTCAGTATTGATTTCGGCGTGAAGCTGGCCGGCTGGTGCGGCGATGCCGCCGAGACGTATATCGTCGGCGAGGTGCCCGAAACGACCAGGCGCCTGGTGGAAGTGACGAAAAACGCTTTGGCCATGGCGGTCGAGATGGTTCGCCCAGGCGAGAAGTGGAGCCAGGTTGCCGGCGCGATGCAGCATTACGTCGAGTCGGAAGGCTTCTCGGTCGTCCGGGAGTTTGTCGGACACGGCATTGGTCGAGATATGCATGAGTCGCCGAAGCTGCCGAATTTCGTTTCTCGGGAGCTGACGTCGCGTGACATTGAGTTGGCCGAGGGCATGGTGCTGGCGATCGAGCCTATGGTGAACATGGGCTCGCCGGCAGTGGAATATGCCCGGGACCGCTGGGCTGTGCTGACGTGCGACCGGCTTCCTTCGGCGCATTTTGAGCATTCAGTAGCCGTAACTGCCGACGGGGCGAAAGTCCTGACCGGCAGTGGATAGCGAGGCATGAGATGAAGGTTAGAAGTTCAGTCAAGAGAATGTGCGAGAACTGCAAAGTCATTCGCCGTAAAGGCGTTGTGCGTGTGATTTGCACGAATCCAAAGCATAAGCAGCGTCAGGGATAGCGCCCGGCGCAAGGAGAATTGTATATGCCACGTGTGGCAGGTGTTGACATACCGAACGATCGGCCAACGGAAATAGCGTTGCGCTATATCTACGGGATCGGGCCGAAGTTCGCCCATGAAATCTGCGAGAAGACCGGCATCGACCCGAAGCAGCGAGCGAAGAACCTCACCGAGGAAGAGCTGTCGAAGATCGCGTCGGTGTTGGGCAACGACTATGTAATTGAAGGCACGCTTCGCCGCCAGGTTCAGCAGAACATCGCCCGGCTGCGTGACATTACCTGCTATCGAGGCCTTCGCCATCGTCGCGGACTGCCCGTGCGAGGCCAGCGGACTAAGACAAATGCCCGTACCCGCAAGGGGCCGCGCAAGACAGTGGCCGGGAAGAAGTCGGTCAAGGAGATGCGCTAAGCTATGGCACAGGCACGCAAAAACAAAAGCAAGAGCAAGAAGATTCGGCGGAACGTCGCTCGTGGCATCGTGCATGTTCGTGCGACGTTCAACAACACGCTGATCACCATAACCGACGTCAACGGCGACGTAATTGCCAGTGCGTCTTCCGGCATGATGGGTTTCAAGGGCTCGCGGAAAAGCACGCCTTTCGCCGCTCAGCGAGCAGCGGAGACTGCCGCCGTCAAGGCCAGGAAGATGGGCCTGACCGAGGTAGAAGTCGAAGTCAAGGGTCCCGGCAGCGGGCGCGAAAGTGCTATCACTGCATTGCAGGGCGCCGGGTTGCGAATCCTCTCGATAGAGGACGTAACCCCAATCCCGCATAACGGGTGCCGTCCAAGAAAGAAACGACGCGTCTAACAAACGCAGGAAGTTAAAGGAGCACAGAATACAATGGGACGTTATACAGGACCGTCATGCAGGCTTTGTCGTCGCGAAGGCATTAAGCTTATGCTTAAGGGCGCCAGGTGCGAGACGGCCAAGTGCCCCATGGAACGCCAGTGGCGGAATTTCCCGCCAGGTATGCATAGCTGGCGCCGGGGCCGCAGCAGTGAATATGGCCTGCGTTTGCGAGAAAAGCAGAAAGTCAAACGCTACTACGGCATTTTCGAGAAGCAGTTCAAGAAGTGTTTCCGTACGGCTGAACGAATGCGTGGAGACACCGGCGTAGCTCTGTTGTGTTTGCTTGAACGACGCCTCGATAACGTGCTTTATAAGCTTGGCTTCGCGCCCTCCAGGGCTGCCGGCCGACAGACCATCGCCCACGGACATGTTTATGTCAACGGACGAAGGCTCAACGTGGCCAGCTACCAGATGCGAGTAGGCGACCGTGTTTCGATCAAGGATTCTGACCGATCCAAGAATTTGATCAAGGCACGGCTGGAAGAGTTGGGCGAACCCCACGTGCAGGATTGGATGCAGTTGGATCTAACTAAACTCTCGGCTGAGATCGTTGCTCTTCCCACGCGGGACGACGTGATGATTCCGGTCGAGGAACAGCGTATTGTCGAATTGTGCAGCCAGTAGCGGCGCAGTGACAGGTACGGTACAAGAGCGATAGCGATAGCTATCGAAAACCTTTTTCGGTCCGAACAGGACGGAGGCAAGGGTCATATGCGAATTAGGTGGCGTGGCCTAGAGTTACCCACACGGGTTGTCAGCGATCAAGCGGTTTCGACGCCGACGTACGGCAAGTTTTTCGTCGAACCATTTGAGCGCGGATTTGGAACAACAGTCGGCAATGCGCTGCGGCGAATTTTGCTCAGCAGCCTTGAAGGCGCTGCCGTTACGAGCGTCAAAATCGCCAATGCAGAGCACGAGTTCACCTCGTTGCCGGGCGTTAAAGAGGATGTGACCGACATCATCCTCAATATCAAGGGCCTCATCGTGAAGTCGCATTCCGAAGAGAGTAAGACCATCCGCTTGCACAGCGAGGTCAAAGGCCCGGTAACGGCCGATCTCATCGAATCCGGCCCGTCCATTGAGGTCATCAACACGGATCTGGTTCTGGCGACACTGACGGACAGTGTGCCGATCGACATTGAGATGCGAGTCGAGACCGGCCGTGGGTTCGTGCCTGCCGTCGTGCAGATCGATCCCGATGCCGACCAGGAAGTCGGGCTGATATTCTTGGACGCGCCCTTCTCGCCGGTTACGCGAGTTCGCTACCGCACCGAAGATACGCGAGTCGGCCAGCGGACAAACTTCGACCGGCTGGTGATGGAAATCTGGACCAATGGAACCATCACGCCGGAAATGGCGATGGTCGAAGCGGCCAAGATTCTCCGTAAACACCTCAACCCGTTCGTGCAGTATTTCGAGCTGGGCGAGGAGATCATCGAGTCTGGCTCGGCAGAAGCTGAGCAGAGTGTGGACGTCGAGTTGCAAAAGAAGCTCAGTATGTCGATGCACGAGTTGGAACTTTCGGTCCGGGCGAACAATTGCCTGGAATCGGCGAAGATCGATACCGTCGGTCAGCTCGTTAACATGGCCGAGGTGGATCTGCTGAAGATTCGCAGTTTTGGCAAGACCTCGCTTCGCGAGATCAAACGAAAATTGCAGGATATGGATCTGTCGCTTGGCTTGGATGTGCCAATGCCCGGCGAAGGCGAAGAGTAACGTTTCCCCACAGTAATTAAAGAAAAAGAGAGTTGTCCTATGCGTCACCGGATAGCCGGCAAACAGCTAAGCCGCACTACAAGCCATCGTAAAGCGTTGCGCCGAAACATGGCCTCTTCGCTCTTCGAGCACGGCGCCATTCGAACCACCGAAGCCAAGGCGAAGGAACTCCGTCGGTTCGTCGAGCGACTGATCACCATCGCCCGCCAGGGCACTTTGTACGCACGCCGCCGTGTTATTCAGGCATTGGGCGACCGGATGATCTGCGACGAGGACGGTGACCCGACAGGGCAGACGATCATTCAAAAACTTTTCGACGAAGTCGCACCGCGTTACGTCGACAGGCCCGGCGGATACACCCGCATCATCCGCTTGCAGGAACGTCGCATTGGTGATGCAGGCGTGCAGGTGATCATCCAGTTGGTCGAGGAAGCCAAGGCTGGCGGCGATCAGCCTGATCGGACCTCCCGCCGCAAGCGTCGCGCCGTCAAACGTCACGAAGCAGCCTCAGCAGTACCCGCGCCTCAGGCTGCTGGCGAACAGGCCCCGGCAGAAGAGGCCGCAGCGGATGAAGCCGCCGAAGCCCCGGCCGGGGAAACCCAAGAGGCCGAAGCGGAAGAAAAAAAGGACGAATAGACTCCGTCCGACGCGATGACCGAAACAATAATTAATGCGGTGGTCCATGCGGGCCGCCGCTTACTTTTAGAACCAGCGAAAGCAGTTAACGTTTGACCTGTCGCATTCCAACTTGCTTCCGGCTAGGCTGGCGTTGTCTTGCTGCATCGACAACCCCAAGGGGTTGCATGCTTCGCACTCCTTGCCAGCCTCGTCCTCGCGGCGTTGGCTCTACGACATTTCAATCGTGAAATGCTCTAGCAATGAATTGGGGACAAGACTGATGAACAAAGACCTGGATTGCCTTTTCTGCAAGATCGTTGCGGGTGAGATTCCATGCTGCAAGGTTCATGAAGATGATGTGAGCTTGGCGTTTATGGACATCGGACCGCTGGGCGAGGGGCATGTGCTGTTGATCCCCAAGAGCCACTTTTTCACACTCGATGAAATGTCGGCCGACGTCGCAGCCGGCGTTTTGAGCAACCTGCCCGCCTTGGTGAAGGCCGTGGTGTCGGCCGTGGGCTGCGAAGGCGTTAACGTCCTGCAGAACAACGGGTCTATTGCGGGTCAGCTTGTCCCGCACGTGCATTTCCACATAATCCCTCGTTACGCAGGCGATGAATTCCATTTCAACTGGCCAGCCGGCAGTTACGCCGAAGGACAAATGGATTCTCTGGCGGCCAAGATTCGCGAAAACCTGTAACGACTTGTTATATCCTGATCTTGAGTTCTCTGCCACATGCCACCAAGCCGATGACCCACGCTTGGTTCTTCGCTGGTGGTATAATGCAGTAGACGCGCCCGGCGCGGCGGAGTCGAGGAGCGGGACATGGCTTGCGCAATCAATTTAACCGAAGAAGAACTTGGTCTTCTGGCGGGACTGCTTCAGCGAGAGTTGGGGTCTGTACGTAGCGAATACCGACGCACGAGGAATCCGGATTTCCGTTCGCATATCCAGCACGCAATGAAAATGGAAACCCACATTCTCCAGTCGATCGAAGAAGCCCAGAATCGCCAGACGAAACTCGTCGCTCGCCCGCATCCGGGTTAGAGCAGTTCACTCTGAGCCTGCATCATTTATGCTGGCTGCGCCTGCGGCTGGCTGCTTCGGAAGACCTTCGGAATACCTATGTTACAAAGAAACATGCCATGGTTTTCTTCCTTGTCAGCCTTGTCTCGCCAACACAGAAAATATTGCATCTCATTCGTGAAATGCTCCAGGACGCCGTGTTCCAGAGTCTTTCGCCCAATATCGAGGGGGGCTTTTGTGCTCGCGCCCGTCGCCTCATCGGATACGCAAAGCCAACTCTTTATTGGGTGATGGGTTGACGTTTATCGCCCGAATCGGCTACAATTGCCACATCGGCCGGGGCGGTAGCCGGCTGTAGCTGCATCTTTATTAGAATGTCACTGCCGCGCGGATGCGAGGCATATGAACTGGACTGAAGTACTGGAAACGACGTTTATGTCTGTCTACACCATCATGCTCGTGATGGTGTCGGTCTACGGTTTGCACCGATACATTCTGGTATACCTGTTCCTTCGTCACCGGAACAATCCCCCCACACCGGCGGGGCAGTTTGACGAATTGCCTGCCGTGACCGTTCAACTGCCGATGTACAACGAGTTGTACGTCGCCAGGCGGATCATCGAGAAGACCTGCCTGATCGATTATCCTCGCGATAAACTCCAGATCCAGGTGCTCGACGACAGCGTTGACGGCACTTGTGCGATCGCTCGTAAGACTGTCGAGGAGGCCCGCGAGAAGGGCTTCGATATCGAATACATTCACCGCGACGACCGCACCGGATACAAGGCCGGCGCGCTCGAGAACGGCCTGATTACCGCGACCGGTGAGTTCGTGAGCATTTTCGACGCGGACTTTGTTCCCGAGCCGGACTTCCTCCAAAAATCGATCCCCTATTTCACCGATCCTCGCGTCTGCGTGGTGCAGACTCGATGGGATCACCTCAACCGCAACGACAGCCTGCTGACGCGCACGCAGGCGATCTTCCTCGACGGGCACTTTGCCATCGAGCACGTCGCACGCAATCGTAGCGATCGGTTCATGAGCTTCAACGGCACGGCCGGCACGTGGCGACGCGAGGCAATCGCGGACGCGGGGGGGTGGCATCATGATACCCTCACCGAAGATCTCGACCTGTCCTATCGCGCCCAGTTGAAGGGCTGGCGTTTCATTTTCCTCGCGGACATGAAGGCCCCGGCCGAGCTTCCGCCCGAGATGAATGCCTTCAAAGCCCAGCAGTTTCGCTGGACCAAGGGCGGCGCGCAGACGGCTCTGAAGATTCTGCCGAAAGTCCTGCTGTCGAAGGCGCCGCTGAAGGTCAAAGTCGAAGCGTTCTTCCATCTGACGTGCTTCTCGCTCCACCTGTACATGATGATCCTGGTGCTGTTGCTGTTCCCGGCGATGTACCTGAAATGCGTCCCGATCGACAATGGCTCGATCTTGCGGGGTGCATTCGACCTCAGCGTATTCACGCTTGCGACGCTGTCGGCCAGTGTGTTCTATGTCGCTTCGCAGGTGGAATTGTTCCGCGACTGGCGGACAGCCATCAAGTACATGCCCATGCTGATGGCGTTGGGCGTTGGGCTCAGCGTGTCGAACACCAAGGGTATTCTCGAAGCCGTGTTCGGTAAAAAAAGCGAGTTCGTTCGCACGCCGAAATATGGCGACGCCAGCCAGGCCGCTGTGGCTGCCCAGGAGGCCGGGCTCGTTAGCAAACGCAAGCGAGACTTGCTGCCTTACGTGGAGTTCGGTTTCGGCCTGTACATGTCCGCCTGTGCGGTAGTGAGCCTGCTGAGCTTCCGTGCTGCGATGACGGCGCCTTTTTTGGTGATATTTGCATTCGGCTTCTTCTATGTTTCGATCTTGAGCTTCCAAACCGGCCGGGTGCGACAAGTGTCTGCTTCGCAAGTTGAGGCCGAAAAGGTTCGAACTTAGCATCTGGGCAATTATTTTCTGAACGCAATGACGCCGCGCGGTTATCCGCACGGCGTCTTTTATTGCATGCGAGAGGCGGGACTCGAACCCGCACCCCTTTCAGGACCAGGACCTAAACCTGGCGCGTCTGCCAATTCCGCCACCCTCGCTGGTACGACACGGATAGTATATAGACAACCCGCCATCAGCGTGCCAATGTTTTCGCGAATATGGTGTGATTTGCAAGCTTACAACTTCCACTCTAAAGCAGGGTTGCCTCTGGCGAATAAAAACGCCATGATAGACTCCTGCTCTTGTCAGGAGCAGTTCAAGGAGCGACGTGAATGGCCGTCGAGTACAGTTGTCAGCAGTGTGAAAAACCGCTGATGGGGAGCTTTCAGCCCGGCAAGGCTGTTATATGCACCCATTGTGGTAATGTGACCATCGTGCTGGCTCACGTCACGGGCGCTGCGGGGACCGCTTTGAGCGGCTATTCCAGATCAACCCCCAGGCGGCGATTCGATTTTGCGCGGGTTGCCCCGTGGGCTATCAGCATCGCCTTTCACGTGTTGATCGCAGTTATCATGGCCATGGTTGCGATGTACGTCATCGACGATCGCATCCCGGAGCACGTTACGATTCCGAGCCTTTTCATGGCCGACGATCCGGGCGGTGCAATGGCAGCCAGCCCGCACGATCTGACCAGCCTCGAAGGCAAACAGCCCTCCCATACGAAAGTGCATGCGCAGGCGCCGCGAGAATCGGTGATCCCTTCGGAGGTAAGCACGACTGATGAATCGATCGACCTGATCGGCAGCGACGCCGGAGGCGCCGAAGGCGGGGCGCTGACCCCGCTTGGCCTGGAGGGCCAGGGTGCAATGGCGGGGCAGAAGAGTACGTTTTTCGGGCAGGGAGGCAATGCTCACCACATCGTGTTCGTGATCGATCGCAGCGGCTCGATGGCGTTCGGGCAGTTCGAGTGGGTCCGTCGCGAGATGCTCCGGTCGATCAGCAGACTTCGCACGCCGCAGGATTTTCACGTGATCATGTTCGCCCACAATCAGGTAATCGAGAACACTGGCAAAGAACTCGTGTCGGCGACAATGAAGAACAAGGAAGGCGTGGCCGATTTTCTCACCGGCGTCGTAGCCGAGGGAACGACCACGGCGCTGCCGGCTCTCAAGCGTGCGTTTGAAGTCTTGAACTCGGCAAACGATCTTCCAGGCAAGCTGATTTATCTGCTGTCGGACGGCGACTTCAAGGGCGGCAGCGGCGGCAGCCGATACAAATCCGGCGGCAGGATGCTCGAAGGCAATGCAGCCGTGGTGCGGTGGCTTGCAGACAAGAACCGCCATGGCGAAATTCAGATCAATACCTACCTCTTCGGCGATGATGCTCCCAAGGCGGTCGAAGTAATGAAGCGAATCGCCAAAGACAACGGCGGCCGATATCGATATGTCTCTCCAGAGGATTAACCGATTCCCAGGCAATTGCAAATAATGCGGAACCTGCCCAGCCTGCAAAGGCTGCTGGCCGTCGCACTGGCGAGTGTGCTGCTGGCGAGCCTCGCACGCGCCGACTCGATCCGCACCAAGGTCGAGGTATACGAGGGCGTGAAAATCACCAGCGTTCGAGACGGCTGGATATTGTTCCGTATCGGTCAAGGCAAGCTGAAGGCGGTTCGCGTCGGCGCTGTGACCAGGCTGTCGGTAGAGGGCAATGAATCGCTCAACCGGTCCGAGCGGTTGCTGTCGGCCAGGAAGTATGACCAGGCCGTCACCTATTACGATCAGCTATTGAAGGATGCGGATGGCTGGCAGGCGAACCTGCTGCGATATCGACGCCTGATGGCCCTCAGTGCTGCCGGCCGGTGCGGCGATGCGGTCGAAACCTGGCTGGACCTGATCGACAAGGCGGAGGATCGCGCCGAAGTGCTTCAACTTCGCCCTCGTCGCCTGGGAGAGAAAGGCTCGACCCAAAATGCCAGGGCAATCGAACTTCTGGCTGCCAAGCTCGATGCCATCAAAGGCGACCTGGTCTACACCAAGGCTGTCCGGGCGCTGTTGATCACGCTTCTTCGCCGCGAAGGCCGGGCCGTCGATGCTGGCCGGGTTGCCGCAGGCAGGGCGATGTCGTCACGTCTAGCCCCTAAACAATTTCGTTCGCTGGAAGGCATGATCGCTCGCGGCAAGGCTGACCTGGCGCTGGTGACTTTGCAGAAGAATCTGCGTGCCGGGCGATACAAAGAGGCCGATCTGCCGTACGCTTTCTATTATGCGGGCGAAGCCAGGCGAAAGCTGGCCGCTGATGCCGATGGCGAAGATCGCCGGCGTCTGCTACTGTCGGCCGGGCTGGACTACATGCGTGTGGCGGCTTGTTTTGCCTCCCATCCCCCCGCAGCCGAATCGTTGCGAAGGGCGGGTGACGTTCACGTTTCGCTGGGCAACGTTCGCTCGGCAAGGCTCGCATACCAGGCCGTGACCCGGCGATACCCCAACAGCGACGCGGCGCGTAAAGCCAAGGCGTCGGTAAAGGCGATGCAGCAGGCCGGACAAGCTCGGCCAGGACAAAATAAATAACAAGCGCCCTCCCTCGATACGAGCGGGCGGCTTTTTTGTAACGATGAAATCAGGCAGAATATGCCTCCCTCTCACGATACGGGCTGGAGGCAGAAGGCACACAAGGAGAATGCAATGGATTATTTTCAGATTCTGGTCTGGCCCGGCGGCGGGTTCATCGGGATGATTCTGTGGGCGCTGAGCTTCGTGACCATGGCGATTATCGTGGAGCACTTCATCTCCATTCGCCGCGATCGAATCCTGCCAGACGTGATTTGCGACAAAACGCACGAGCTGCTGGCCCACCGCAAGTTCAACGAGGCGATCAAGCTGGCCGACGCCGACGATAGTTTCTTTGCCTACGTCATTCACTCGGCCCTCAGCGAGGCCGGGCGAGGCTACGCCGCCATGGAACGTGCGATGGAAGAAGCAGCCGAAGAGCGCGTCACCAAGCTGTTGCGTCACATCGAGTGGCTGAACCTGATCGGCAACATCAGCCCTATGCTGGGCTTGCTGGGCACGGCGTGGGGCATGATCCTCACGTTTTTCACCATCGTGGAATACAACCGCATGCCAAACCCAGCCGAACTGGCCAGCGGAATCGGCACGGCCCTGGTTACCACTCTGATAGGCCTGGCGATTGCGATCCCGGCGCTGGCGGTTTACAGCGTCATGCGAAATCGAATCGACTCGCTGTCAAGCGAGGTGATCGTAGCCGGGCAGGAACTTATCGCACTGGCGGCCGGGACGTCGGCCTCGAAGAGCTGATCGACAGCTAAGCGAGACTCAAAACGAGATGGCAAAGCATACGGTATACAAACGAACCGGTACGTTAGTTGCGAAGTGCGGCCCGGTAGGCTAACAGGCAAAAAACGAGATGGCAAAGCATACAGTATATAAAAGAGGTGGCCCGGCTGGTGATGTCAGTATCAACCTGACCCCGATGATCGACTGCACGTTTCAACTGTTGATTTTCTTCGTTCTCACTACGCAGATCGCTTCCCAGTCGCTTCCGGATCTGCAATTGCACAAGCCCGCCGAAAGCCAGGCCATCCCCAATGAGCAGCTCAAGGCCGGCAGACGAGTGATCGTGAACGTCCTGTCGGGCGGGGTAACGCAAGATCAGGACAGTTCGACCCTCGGCGAGCGAGCTTCGCACTATGAAATACTCGGCGCGCCGATCAAAGTTGGCGACGTGGAGGAGTTGGCGAAATATATGAAATACAACAAAGAGGCCAGCGGCTCAGATAAATTCAGCGTGGAGATCCGTGCAGACGCCAGGGTGTATTACGGCGACGTCGCGCCGGTGATGGTTGCGGCGGTAAGGGCAGGGATCACAAACGTCAGCTTTACCGCTTTGACGGCTGCGGACAAGTAGTTTGGCGAAAAGTATTGGCAAGAAAATGGCGAAGTTACCAGGGAAAAATCAGGCCGAGCAAATCGCACGCTACGTGCCGCCACGCCTGCGCCGTCCACGGCCGAAGGCGAAAATGCAGCCGCCACTGACGCCAATGATCGACATTACGTTCCAGTTGCTGCTGTTCTTCCTGATCACTGCAACGTGGCGGCCAGAGGGCCAGATCCCCACCGTCCTGCCTCAGTTGGGAGGGATCGTTTCGGGCGAGGTGGTGGAACTGGACCCGATCCGCATCTCGCTTCTCCCAGCCGGTGGCAAGGATGGCGGATGCCTCTACGAAGTCAGCGGATTCGCCATGGGCACTATAAACCCGGACAAACTTTACCAGATGCTCGTGCAGCGCCGCGAAGCGATCCAGTCGACCGACGTGCCCATTATTATCGCCCCGCGCCCCGACGTGCCATGGCGGTACGTCGTGGAGGCGAGTAACCAGTCGATCCGTGCGAATTTCAAGCATGTAGGGTTTGTGAATGCCCGATAGTTTCGCACGATTGTCGCAAATGAGTGTGTAAATGAAAAAGCGCGTATGGACATTCTGCCTGATGGTTGCATGGACGGCCGGGTTTGCGGCCGCCGGTCCGGACGCCTCGCGCCAACAGGATGCCCGGACACTGGCCGATGAGATGTCTGTGTTGGGAATGGTCGAACTGCTCGATGCGTATGGCGACGAAGTCGCCGACCCGCAAACCGCGAAGTACGTTCGCGCCCGCAGCAAGATTACCCGTGCTAACTTGTCGCCCGCGGACAGCAAGGCCCGCGAGAAGCTGCTCGACGATGCGACGGGGCTGCTGAAAGAACTGATCGCCGTCAAGCCCATAGCAGGCGACGGAGCGGCGCTGCTGCGACACTACCGATTGCGGCTGGACCTGATCGACGTGGCCGGGATAATGCGCAGCAAGTCCTATGCAGCAAAGCTGATGTATCTTCAGGGCGGCCAGGCTGATATCGAAGGCCTCCGCGCCGTAACCGACGAAGTGGTCGGACCTCTGGACCGCCTGCGACGCGATATCGAGTTCACGGTCGAAGACTGGCAGGAGGATCTGAGGAAGCTGGTGACGTTGCTGCCGGAACTGGAATCGCTCCAGCAGACGCTGTGGTACAAGTCGGCCTGGATTCGTTTCTACCGTGCGATATCTCTGCCCGCCGGGCCTCAACGCGATCGTTTGTTGACCGAGGCGATGAACCAGGCAGAGCGTTTTGCCAGCGGCGGCGAGGGTGACGCCGTACACTGGGCGCGATTGCTTGCGGGCATGTGCGCGAGAGAACTTGAATCGTACCAACAGGCCGCCAGGCTTCTTATGGGCACGAACGTGATCGAGGCATCGCCGGCCGTTCGCGTACAGGCAATGTTCGAGATGATCCGCAACGCCATAGAGGCGGGCGCATTCAAACAGGCCGAGCGCGCCGTGAAAACCATTTCCGCACAGGCGAATCGTTTGCTCGGGCGAACCGGGCAACTGGACATCGACGTCAAAACCGTGATGCTTCACCATTATCTTCTGGTTCGCCGAGCCCGTGCTTCAACCGATGCTGACCAGACGTCGCGAGATCGACGAGCGGCCCAGCAGGTCCTGCTGGACTTTCTGGCCAAGTACGAGGCCCGGCCCGCCGTTACCGGAGCGTTCCTGAAGATCATCGCCGGCAAGTATCGCGACCGTGCACGATACGACGGCGTGTCTTCCGTGATCGTCCTTGCCGTGGCAAGTCAGGAGGCTCGTCTGTCTTCCGCAGAGGCCTTAGTCAAGGCCGAGACACTGCTGAGAATGATCCTTGCCCGAGATGACCCTGCCTCGAAGCAACTGCGCGGCGAAACGATCTGGCAACTAGCGCAACTCAGCAATCGCATGCGAAAAATACTCGATGCGGCCAGGCTGTTCGGGCAACTGGCCGGCGAATTGCCCCAGCACGCGCGGGCGGCGCAGTCGGCTCATAATTCGGTGCAGTGTTTCGCATCCTTGGTTAATGCAGCCGAGAATACCCAGACCGGTGTTGCCGTCGAACTTCGGCGCGAGTACATCGCGTCGTTACAGCGACTGTTGACAACCTGGCCGGATCGCAGCGAACTTGGCGCCTGGAACTTTGAGCTAGGCCGCCAGTATCAGTTGCTGGCCGCAGGCGGCGATCGTCAGTCGATTGTCATGGCTATCACCGCCTATGAGAGTATGTCGCAAGATGATCCGCGATATATGGAGGCGAGGTTCCTTGCACTGGAATTGCGAGCGGCCGGCCTGGACGACCCGAATGAGCTGGTGGGCAGGCTGGATTCATATGCTGGCGACGCGAAAGCTGCAGCCGAGCAATCGACCGACGCCGAGCAGGCCAGACGCCTGCGGCAGTGGGGTGCGACGACCTACTTTCTGGCAGCCAAAACCGTCTATGAACAACTCGCCGATTCGCCCGCTGCGTTGCTGCGTTTGGAAGCGATGGAAAGCAAGTGGGCACAGACCGACGCCTTGGTCGGCGCGTGGGAATACGAGATCGCCAAGCTCATCGAGCTGAATCGGACCAGCACGGCGATCGACAAGGTTTCTGCATTCGCGGCCCGCCATCCAGACAAAGCTCGCGGATTGATGGTCCGGCTGATCGGGCAGATTCGCGATCGGCTGGAACGCCAGCCCGGTGAAGCGGTCGCCGCCAAAGAGCTGGAAACCTATCGGACTTTTTTCGGTAGTTTTTCGAAGGAACTGTATCTCGACGCGAGCAGGCGGCAACTGCCGGCCGAGAAGATGTATCCGATCGAGCAGTTGCGGGCTGAGGCGATGCTGGCGGTGGGTGATTATTCCGACGCGCTTGCAATGTTTGACAAATGCGCCGCTTACGATGCATCTCGCCGGGCCGAACAAATCGAGCAGATCGATCGCGAAACGGCGAATACAATAGAGAAGGCGAAACGGTCGGCCGGTGATCCAAAGCTGGCCAGCGGTTTGGCTCAGGAATTATTCCGCCGGCAAAAGAGCGGCAAATTGGGAGATAGGCTTTCCGGGCAGGCGGCCATGCTGGGCGAAGCATTGAATTTTTATGCCCAGGCCGAGACCGCCGACGAGCGGGCCAAGCGGCTGGCGATAGTCTCCAAGCGGCTTGTGGAAGCAAGCCTGGCCGATGGCGAGGCCCGCAAGCAAGCCGTGCCGATCGACGCGGGTAATATTCGAGGATTGGCGCGCACGCACCGAGCGATGAATAACTTCAAGGGCGGCGGCGCACTCAAGTATTACGCCGAACTCGTGGCGGGCCTGGATCGCAGCCGCGACGCAGGGCTGTATTGGGCGATGCAACTGGAGCGTTGCGAGTGTTTGCTCGATGCGTTCGAGGACGACAGGGTGCAATTGAGGCGGCTTGGCGCGTTGATACGTCAATTGCGCGTGGAAGATGCGAATATGGGACAATTGGCGGGAGAATTTGCAGTTATCGAGGCCGAAGCGGCCCGATCCGGCAACTGAGGCGTTGACGTCATGCCGCTAAAGGGATAATATCGAGGTAAGCTTCGGCGGCATGGCCAAGCGGACTAAGGCGACGGATTGCAAATCCGTTATCGTGGGTTCGAATCCCACTGCCGCCTGTATTCATAGGCTCAATGTTCCGGTTTACCTTGGGGCTTGGCAATGGCCGACGCCAGTGCGGCGCGCGGACGAGCATCGAGGCGACCGGCGATGACGACGGAGTGAATCATGCAAAAATCGCACGCGTTTCGGCTGGTGTGCTGCCTGGTGATAGCGGCGGCTGTCTATGGCGGCGAAATCAAGCGAATCAAACTCAAGAGGAGTGAACTCATTGGGACTATCGTCGAAGTCGACGGTAAATACAAAATAACGTCCGAGAGAGGTGGCGTGTTTCTCATCGAAAAACACCGAGTCACTTCGATCGAAGATTACATCCCGCCTCAGCAGGAATACCAGGACCGCTTGGCGACAATAGACCCCAACAGCCCACAAGCCCGGGTCGAACTCGGCAAGTGGGCGATGGAGCAGAAGCTTTGGGAATCGGCGAAGGAACAGTTCACCGAAGCCCTGCGGCTGAAGGGGGATTACGAACTGGCCTCGCTGCTGCTGCGACAGGTAAACCGGAAGATTGCGGCTGGCCAGAAAGTCACCAAAAAACTCGGCGTCCGGCCGACAACAGGCACGCTGGCTGCCACCGCGACGTTCGATCCGAAATGGCTGGTCACCAAAACGGAGATCAACCGCATTCGTATGGGCGAACTGCGAAGCAAAGACCTCTTCATCAGAGTGAAATTTCTTAACAGGGTGGAAGATCGCTTTATCGACCAGATGCTAGGCAAGGGCGATTTTACCCGACCGAACTTCGTTCCACGATTCCGTCGTATGAAGCCGCCAGCGAAGGCGATGTATATATTGGATAACCTCGACCGGGTCGATCCGGAAATGGTCAACGATATTATCATCGTGAGCGACCCGAAGTTCATGATCGAGTTTCGTCAGCGCGTCTGGCCGATCATCTCGGGTTTCTGCGCCCGGATTGACTGCCACGGAGGCGAGAAGCCAGTCGGTCGATTGCGGCTGTTCAAAAAGCCGGGCGGCGCCGCCGAGTACACCAACTTCCTGATTCTGGATTATTACGAAAGCCAGGGCAGGAAGATGATCGACCGGGACCACCGCGACATGTCTTTGCTACTGCAATTTGGCCTGCCGGGCGATATGGCGAAATACCCGCACCCGGTCCCGCTTCGCCGGGTGCCGTTCCAGAACCGCCAATCGGTAAACTACCGTCGAGTGCAGCAATGGGTCGACTCTCTGATGGGTCCGCCGGAGCCGGACTATGACGTTAAACTTCGCCTGCCTTGGGCGCCAAAGAGTGTGCGGGTGGTTCTCCCGGACTTGCCCGAGCCTTCGGATACCCAGCCGGCGGAAGATATCAGCCTCAGCCCTGACCTCGCCCCCAAAGAGTTGGCTGACTAACCGTCGTTGCGAGTTTTTCGGCGCGGTGCATTGGACAGGATCGGCATGCAAATTCTTTTCACCATGCTACTGACAGCGATTCTCGTGGTTGCGATGATTTCGTTTGCCCTGATGGCGATTATGCGCCTTCGTCGCAGCCGGGCTATGGCCCGCCAGGCCCACGAACTGAACATGCGTTTTTCGGCGTCCGATCCTCTCGACATAGCCCGTCGCTATGCCAATTTCGCCCTGGTGTCCGGCGGGCACAGCCCCAAGGCGAACAACGTAACGTTCGGGCGCATGAAAGGGCGGCGCGTTAACGCGTTTGATTTCCGTTACGAAGTCGGCCATGGGACGCGCAGGCTGACGCGGCACTATACGGTCGTCACGGTGGAATCCGCCCGAACATTACCGCACCTGCTCATGTGGAACGACGACGATGTTGAGGCGGCCCCGCTTGAAGTGCGAACCGGAGATTGTCACCTTCGCGATTGGACCTGTGCCGGCGAGATGGATCTGGCCGTTAAAATGGCGAGCGAGTGCGAGGATCTTCGCGAGATCGGCATGAGTTTTCAGGTAAGCGGCACGAACGTTATGATGTTTGCGCCCGCCAATCGCGACGGCGTCGACGCGAGAAGGCGACTGGCCGAGGCGGTGCGGGTTGCCGAAATGGTCGAAGCATGCGAAAAAGCTGCCTCGCCTGGAGACGTCACCTGACGTGTTTGGGCCGATGTATGAGGATTTCGACTGGGCTGGAAGTTGAAAAACACGCCCCAGAATGATACAACACGACATGTCCGCCCGGATAATGGTATCGGCGGCATGCGGATTTGGAGAGTAAACGTGCATAAACGTAGTATTTTAAGTGTAATGCTCGCGTTGGCCTTCTGCGTGATGGGTATGGCTTTGACGACGGGCTGTTCGGAAAGTAAGGATCGGCGGGCCAGCCGGGAGTTGCTTAAGAGTGTCGATAAGGCGCATCGATTGCATGAGCGGGCGCTGGCCCTGATGGCCAATCCGGCCTACCTGGCCGGCGACGAGAATGGCGACCCCCAGCCTGGTGACTCGCTTCATCCAGAGGTGCTCGGAACGCTAAATAGGGCCGCACGAATAGTCACCAAAGCCCTGCAGGATATGCCCGAGCCGAAAGACGCCGCAAGCGAGCTGACGCAGGCAAAGGCTCAGGCGCAGATGGTGCTGGCTCACGTGCAGTCACTGCAAGGCTACTGTCACACCACCGAAGCCTACATCGCGATCGATGCGGCGGCGGATGCCGGCAAACAGGTCGAGATCGATCTGGCTGCCGCGCGGGCCAAAGTGGAACTGCTCGGATTCTTCAAGAAACTGGCGTCTGCAGATTCTGGCGAAATTCAAAGCTCCCGCGATCAGGCTGCTCGCAGCCAGGCCCAGGCGTCGGCGAATGTGCAAGCTATCCAAGCGACGATCGCCAAACTCCAGGCCACCCGCCAGCAGCAGAACGAAGCGTACGGCAAGTACAATTCCCAGGCCAGCGCCGCCGCAGCAGATGCACGCGATACTCCAGGCGAGAAGGGTCTGGACGAATTGGAAAAGGCGCTGGAGATCCGCGAGAAGGCCAATGCCGCCGAAGCGGAAATCGCTCGAATCGAGCGTGAACTCGATACGCGAACGGCCGAACTGCAAGCTGCAAGACTCGCCCAGTCTTCCGCGGCCGACCAGGTCGCCGTATTTGATAAACTTCTGGCCCAGCGTGCGAACGAAGTGGCCCAGATGAAGGCGAAGGCTGCCGGCGCCAAATCGCAACTCGACGCCACCACTGCCAAGCTCGCCGCTTCATTGAGCCAGGTCGTCACCACCTGCGACCAGGCTGTCGCAGCGATGAACCGTTCGACCGCAGCGTATGACAAGGCGCGACGGCAAGCCCAATCGGCCGGAAGGGCCAAAACTCTCGATGCCGCTTCACTCGAAGCTGCTATATGGACGGCTATCGCCGATGTGAAGGTTCGCGTCCTGGACCTTCAGGAACATAACCAGGCCCTTGCGTCGCGCGTCAAAGCAGTCTGGCAGGCGATCGGTGCGGAAGCTCCCCCGGCGGACTTGCAAAAAATCGTGACGATCCTGCCCGACACCGACAAGGTGCGCGAGGACATCATCGCCAATTACGAGGGAGCCACCAGGCTTCGCCGAAAAGCGGGCAGCGGGGTGGATAGAGAACATCGCTGGTCCTATGACGGGCAGACAGCCATTGCGTTTGCCAGGCTGTATCAGGTGACCCGAGATCCCAAGCATCGCGATGAAGCGATCAAGCTTGTCCAACAGATATCGCAAGGCAAGGAATATTCACCCTTTATCGCGCCGATCGTGCGGGCCGTGAACACCAGACTCGCCGACTAACCGGCCTTGCATAAGTTAGGCTCGATGGGGTTCGGAGTCCCACCGGAATGCAGCGAAATCTGGTTGTGATTCCGCCATCGGATGTGCATAATGTATTCGCTCGCAGCCGGCTTTGTAGGCTGATGAATTCGTGGTAGTCGTTGGGGAGAGCGGTTAATGCGGAAGTACTCGAACATAGCCATGGGGGATTTGGCTGCGGATCTTACCGCGGGCCTTCTGAGGCTGCGGAAAGGCTATGCCGATGCGACCGAAGCCCTTCTGCGGATCATCAAATCCGATCGAAACTTCCCTCTCGATTTCATCATTTATCGTATCACGGGATATCGCGGAGAGCGGACCGTCCCGCCGGCGGAACCGCTCGACGGAAAAACGCTGATCGTTGATCTTCAGAGGCTGATATTGGATATTTGCGACAGTTTCACGCTGCAGGTCGGTGCGTATGCCGAGACAGTTTACGATACCGATTCCCTCGCGCGCAGGTTTAATGTCTCGACCAAGACCGTCCAACGCTGGCGCCGCCGCGGGTTGCCGGCTCGCAGGCTGGTGTTCCCGGACGGCAAACGCCGAATCGCATTTCTTGAAAACTCCGTGCGATGGTTCGTAGCTAACCGACATCCTCAAGTGGCTCGCTCTACGCGTTTCAGCCAACTGACGTCAGAGGAACGCCAGCAAATCATCCGTCGCGCCAAGCGCATGGCGACTTTCGCACAGTGCAGTCTCAGCGACGTGGTTCGCCGAATCGCATCGCGCACCGGCCGCGCCGTCGAGACGGTTCGCTACACGATTCGCAAGCACGATATCGAGCATCCTGACCATGCGGTATTCCCGTACTTCATCGCGCCGCTGGGCGAGCAGGATAAGATGGTGATCTATCGTTGCTTTCTCCGCGGAGTGCCCGTGCCGTCGCTGGCCGATCGATATCAGCGCACACGCGGAAGCATCTATCGCATCGTCAATGAAATGCGGGCTCGCCAGTTGATGAAGCGGCCGATCAATTATATTTTCAATCCGCAATTCGATCTTCCTGATGCAGACAAGCTTATCCTGGGCGCCTCTCCCGACGGAGATGGCAATAACGTCGCTAACCCCAAAGCACCAAGCGGGCTGCCGGCATATCTGCGGGCGCTGTACGACGTGCCGCTTCTGTCGGCCGACCAGGAACGAGACATTTTCCGCCGCTACAACTATCTAAAGCACAAGGCCGACCGAATCCGGCGGGATATTGACGTCAATCGCGTGCGCACGGGCATTCTCAAGCAGATCGAAACGCTTCTGCTCAAGGCGAACGGCACGAAGAACCTAATCGTTCGGTCAAACCTTCGGCTGGTTGTTTCGATTGCCAAGAAGCACCTCGGCGGCGTGCAATCGCTGTTCGAACTGGTGAGTGACGGCAACGTTTCGCTGATGCGCGCGGTCGAAAAGTTCGACTATGCCCGCGGATATCGTTTCAGCACCTACTCCTCGTGGGCGATCATCCGCAATTTCGCCCGATCAGTGCCAAAAGAACGCTACCAGTTGGACCGGTTCTCCACCGGCCACGACGAAGTGTTAGACATCGCCGCAAGCCTGCGAATCTACGATCCGAATGAGGTCAACCTGCCCGAACTGCGAGAGAGCATTGACGCAATGCTGTCGCAACTGTCGCCTCGCGAACGGACGATTCTGATTGACCATTACGGCCTCGACGATGAGGGGCAGGTCAAGACGCTCGGACAACTCGGCCAGCAACTCGGGCTCAGCAAGGAACGCGTCAGGCAGATCGAGATAGGGGCGTTACAAAAACTTCGCAAGATTCTCCATCCGCGTCAGGCTGACTTTTTAGCCTGAACGCGTCGAGCTTCAGGAGGAGGGCGGGTTCGTTTGCGGAGTTTCGCCGTTGGGGGCAGTCGTAGGGCGTGCAACTTGTTGCACGCGGAATGGTCTGAAGCAGCGATTTCGGAATTGGGATTTAGGATTTCGGATTTAACAACAGAAACGGCACTACAAAGAAACAACAAGCGGGCCTACGTCCCGCCGCTAAACACAACAACAGGCGAAGGGCGTGCAACTTGTTGCACGCGGAATGGTCTTCAGGAGGAGGCGGGCTCGCTTGCGGGGTTTCGCCGTTGAGGACAGAAGCAGACGAAGGCCGTCACCATCGCCAAACCAGCCAGCAGCAGCAGGGCGCGTCTGCGAAATGGAGCCCGCAATTTGCCGCCGATACGGATTGCCCAATGATTTGGCCTGGCCGGGCTGGGTGCGGCTGGAACGGTTACGATAGGGGCCATCGTAGCGATTTGTCGGCTGGCGGGCTCTTCTGCGACGACGACGTTTGGGGGCAGCCATTGCATCTGACTTCGCGCCAGTCGCACGGCCAGCACGTCGTCTTCCGGCAGGGCGAGGATCAGTCGCTCGTTGGCGGCCGCCAGGGCGTGTTCGGAGGTGAGTTGGGCTTCAAGGCAGCCGTGGGCGTAGCGGGCCTCGGCCAGGCGGGCATACTCCGGAAGCAGCACCACGCCAGCCAGGATGCCTAATGCCATCCCAGCCAGCGCGGCGAATCCTACCGCTCGCCCGAAGGTCGACAGCAGGCCTGCTGGATATTCTGTATGCTCAGCCCTTGTTCCAGGCACCATAGACAGCCCTGTCTCCCAGTGCCTCGGCGATGCGAAGCAACTGGTTGTACTTGCAGACGCGATCGGTTCGACTGGCCGAACCGGTCTTGATCTGGCCGGTGTTCTTGGCGACCGTCAGATCGGCGATTGTGGAGTCCTCGGTCTCGCCGGAACGGTGAGAGACCACGGCCGTCCACCCATTGCTTATCGCCAGATCGATCGCCTGATTGGTTTCGCTCAACGTGCCGATCTGGTTGAGCTTGATCAGGATACTATTGGCGCTGCCTTCGTCGAGGCCGCGCTGGAGGAATTTAATGTTCGTGACGAACAGGTCATCGCCGACGATCTGGATTTTGTCGCCCAGTTTGGCGTTCATTTTCTTCCAACCGGCCCAGTCGTCTTCGGCCAGCCCGTCTTCGATGCTGCGGATTGGGTACTTGTCGCACCACGCGCTCCAGATGTCGATCATCTCGTCGCTCGATACGATGCGGGACGGATCGGACTTAAAGAAGCAGTAGCCTTCCTTGCCCAGTTCTCTGGCTTCGTTGGCCATTTCGCTGCTGGCCGGGTCCAGCGCCAGCCAGATGTCCTCGCCGGGCTTGTAGCCTGCCAGCTCGATGGCCTTGCAGATCAGCTCGGGGGCTTCGTCGTTGCTCTTGAGGCTGGGTGCGTAGCCGCCTTCGTCGCCGACGGCGGTGTTGTAGCCTTTGTCCTTGAGAACCTTCTTGAGAGCGTGGAATACTTCCGTGCCCATCCGCAGACCTTCGGCGAAGTTGCTTGCGCCCCACGGCTGGACCATGAATTCCTGAAAGTCCACCGTCCCGTCGGCGTGCTTGCCGCCGTTGAGGATGTTCATCATCGGCACTGGCAGGGTGACCGCTTCGTCGCCGCCGAGGTATGCGTAGAGATCTTTGCCGGCTGCGTTTGCGCCAGCACGGGCCACGGCCAGCGAAACGCCCAGAATGGCATTGGCGCCGAAGTTACTCTTGTTGGGCGTGCCGTCCGCGGCAATCATAGCATCGTCCAGACCTTGCTGGTCGCAGGCATCGCGGCCGACAACGACGGCCTTGAGTTCGGTATTCACGTGGCCGACAGCTTTGGTCACGCCCTTGCCGAGGTAGACGCTCTTGTCACCGTCACGCAGCTCGGCGGCTTCGTTTTCGCCCGTTGAGGCGCCGGAGGGCACGGCGGCCCGGCCCATCACGCCGTTTTCCAGCAGGCAATCCACTTCGACCGTGGGGTTCCCACGCGAATCCAGTATCTGACGACCTTTGATGTCCTTGATCTTCGTTGACATATAACTGCTCCTTTTCTTTTATCGGGTCATGCATCGAGCCAGTCTTAGCCTTTCGGGCGGCCGGGGCAAGAAAAGAACATCATACGTGTCCGCACTGCGGTTTCAAGCCAATACTGAAAGCAGCGCTCAGCCCGCCAGGCAGGGCAATGCCCGAGAGAGTTAAATGGCGCATGATGGCCGAGTGTGTGGAGAGGGATGAGCGTTTTAAGGTTGAGATGTAACAGAACCGGCGCAGCGAGGACGAGACGAGCAAGAAAGGCGAAGCAGGCGATGCCCGCATCGTCGATGCAGCCTGCCGTAGCTCGCCGAAGCCGCAACCAGCCGGAATGAGACAGATCAAACTTAAGATGCTCTGGTGTGAAGACCGGCGGCGCCCATGTAGTTGGGAACGCTGAGGAACAGCTTACGCTGCCGGTCCCCCCTGATGTATTGATTCGTATGGGGTGTGGTCTGAGCCCATCAGGCAGCAGCCGAACAGTCGCCGTAATGCACGTCCAGCAGGACACGGCGAACCGCCTGCAACGCCTCAAGCTGTTTGGTGCGAATCTCTTCGATGGCCTCCCGCGTTGGCGGGGCCGAGCAATCACCGATGTCGTCCATGAAGTATTCGTTCATTCTATGAATTCTCCTAGAGTTGTTATCGACGATCGAAATGGATTTGATTAGCAATTTCGGGCAGTTTCCAGGCCCGTCGGCGCTCGCACCAGCACTTCCAAGTTGCCATCGTCACGGCTTGCCCGGCTTGGCGGTCGCGCCGGATAATTGTCGGTATACGAATTCGCTCGATCTCGCGCCGGAGGCTGACTTTTCCGACAGAGCCTGGTGACGCGAGCCTCGCCGGCCGGTACAATGCTCCCGTCACGTCTTGGAAAGGATACCACCATGTTGGCAGAGATATGGGGCTGGAAGAAACTGATCATTTTCTGCGTGCCTTTCATGTTGCTGGGCGTCGGCCTGCTTGGCTGGCTGTTCTTTCGGAAAACCATTCGCACGCGATTTCGCATGGAAACGCAGCTTCGCCACGATCCGGACATCAACGAATGGCTGGTAGTGTTCAACTGGTCGCGCAAGGTGCTCTACGTGCCGACGATCCTGGCTTCGCTGGCGGCGTTCGGGGTGACGCTGATTTTCTCGAGCGATACCATCGCCCAGATCGTCGGCGGGTGCTGGCTTGCGGTGTTCTTCCTGAACTTTCTCGTCGACGAATACGAAATCAGCATCAAGGTGCTGCTAATCGGAATTCTCTGCCTGATGGTGACGGGGCTCTGGCTGGTGTTCATGGACTGGCTGATGCCGTTCCTCCGCTTCTTCCGCCACATGGGAATCAAAATCGACGCCATGGGCTACCTGGTGATCTCGATCATCTTCACAATGGCCGTGGGTATTTCGTGGATACGCGGGCTGTTCTATTACGTCGCCATCACGCCGAACTATCTGAACATCCAGATCGGCCCCACCGAAACCGGCGAGCAGGTTTCGCGAGAAGAGTACAGTACGCGGATCGACACGGGCGACTTTCTGGAAAGGCTGCTGGGTTTCGGCCGCCTGATCATCACCTTCGCCGATCATCGCCGCCAGCCGGTCGTGCTGCTGATCTCGCGTATCGGCAAGCGTGCCCGGGCGTTGGAATCGATTCGCGGCAAGCTGGTGCTCGATCGCCACCAGCCCAGACGCGAAGGTGGAGAATCATCATGACGACTTGGTTTTTTTCCAGAGGCCTTCCTGCAGACATCGCCCGTGGCCCAGGTACAAACGCGGATTATCCATGCGGTGCTGAACCTCTTTGATGGCGACTTCGGCGGCGGCGTCGAGGATCTCCCGGCCGAAATCGCCCGTCGAGTCTTGCGGGTCCATTCTGCCGCCGGCGCCGATGGCGGGCGTACCCTTGGGCGGCAGCAGGCTCAGGTCGACCAACTCCGGATGCAACGCCATCAGGTGCGACGTTTCCCATCCGCCGCCATGGTCGCCAGCGCAGTCGTACTGATCTTGAACGAGCATGAAATCAGCCAGCACCCAACCCATCGTCGGGTTTTCCATCCATCGGCCTTCCTGGGTGAAGTGCAGCACGGCCGCCCGTGCATAGTCGACCAGCGGATAGTGACCCACCACCAGCACCGCCACGCGGAAGCCCAACTGCTGCACCTCGTGAAGAACGTGCAGCAGCAATTGATGGTAGAGCATCGCCTGCTGGCGGGGAGGGTAGGGGAAGCCTTCGACGGTGAAGTTTTTCGCCGGCAGGTCCATCTCGCGCAGGATGCCGTCGGCATCGACTTCGTCGGCCTCGACCAGCCGTTCTATGCGGTTTTCGCCGTAGTACAGCGGTGGAAACGCAACGCCTCCGCCTTTCTGCGCACAGAGAGCCGCCAAGCCTTCTGCCTGGAGTGTGTCTGCGCCCAGCGGGTTATGCTTGCCGTGCCATTCGAGCGTCCCCAGCGGCACGTACGCCACGGGGCATTCCTTGCGTCGCGCAACCGCCTCTCGCGGGCGAAGCATGTGATAGCGAACTTCCGCTTCCATAGTATCTCTCCCTGGTTGGATTGGACTATCGGCCTGGTCGCCTGCGAATCAGCCGTATCCGTAATGTTGCAGATCCTGCTCGGTCATGCCGAAATAATGGCCGATCTCGTGCAGAATCGTAAAGTGAATTTGCCGCCGAAGCGATTCGTCGGCGAGTTGCGGATCGTTTGACCGAGCGGCCAGGCATATGCCGGTTCGGTAGATGGTGATGACCGTCGGCAACGTGCCCGAATGCCGGACGCTTCGTTTGGTCAACGGCACGCCGCTATGAACGCCGCAAAGGCATTCGCCGCGCTGGAGTTTGAACTTATCGAGCATCGACTGCGAAGGATGATCTTCCACGACGAGTGGGATCTCGTCAAACAGCTTTCGCAACTCATGCGGCAGCTCAGCCAGAACCTGTTCCAGCAGGTCGTCGAATCGCCGTCGCATGTCGGGTTCGATGGTCATTGGCTCTGCGGCTGGGTTTTGGCGGTGACGTTTCCATCCCGAACAGCGAGGTTCGCGTTACGCATATAGTAGGGCTGGTCGGATTTGGTGACGTCTTTCCAGAGCCCGCGTTTTTGCTGGTGGGCCTGCTTTTGAAGCTCGCCAAAGGCTTTCTTATAGCTGTGATCATAACGAGGATCGGCATAGCCGTAACCCTCTTCGATCAGTAGGCCGCTCAGCAGTCGATTGTCCGGCAGGAATACGTGGGCCAGCAGTCGATGGTATCTGTCGCGTGTTTCGTCTGGCTCCCTGCGAGGTTCAAGCTCCAGCCTGACCTCCTGGCCGAGTGCGACCTTCCTGGTAAAGGCCGACGCTTCCGGACCGAAGTGCTGCGGTGGGGTGTTGAGCTTGACAACTTCGGGAGTATCCACGCCCCACAGGCGAATGCGGGTGGTGGGTTTGCGTCTTTTTTCGTCGGGCAGATCGATGTCAATCGTATCCCCGTCGACCACATTGACTACCTTGAACGTTTTGTCGTGATAACGCTCTCGGTCTGGTGTCGGCCGGCTGCCGAGGAAGCCGAACTTGTCCGCCAATACGAAGACAATCACTACCGAGGCGATTGCAACTGCGATCACCATGCGCCTGCGTGCGTACCGGTGGCGGCGCTGTCGCTCTGCCATTTTCATCGGGTGTTTTTTCTTCGTCACTGTTCGTCTCCTGTCGCTGCGAATAAACCACTGGCCCACCTCACGGAGACGGGCCAATTTTTTTAATACAATTCCATCCGATCCGATCGGGTAGTGCGATGGTGAGTGTTATTTTTTGCCAGCTTTCTTCTTGGCCTTCTTCTTCGCGGCCTTCTTCTTTGCGGCCTTTCGGGCGGGCTTCTTGCCGCCCAGTTCGAACGCATCATGCACCACACACAGGGCCTGCTTGCCCTGGCTGCGATCGATCAGGCAGGAAATCTTGATCTCGCTGGTCGTGATATTCTGGATATTGACCTTCGCCTTGGCCAGTGCGGCGAACATCCGCTCGGCCACGCCGGTGTGCATCTGCATGCCCATGCCAACCACCGAAACCTTGGCCAGGTGGTCTTCGAATCGCACCTTGCAGCCGAGTTTTTTGCGAAGCTTCTCCATGAACTTTTTGGCGTTTTCAAGGTCGGCCATGTCGATCGTGAAAGAAACCGTCGCGGCGCGGTCGGCGTCGGCGATTGTCTGGATAATATCGTCGACGACAACGCGGTGAGTCGCGATCTGGTGGAAGATGGTAGCGGCGATGCCCGGATGGTCGGGGACGTCCGAAAGGGTGACCCGGGCAAGTTTGTCCTTCAGCGCCGCTCCGCTGACTACGATTCGCTCCATGGATTCGTTTTTCGCCACGATCATGGTTCCTTTTCTGTTGTTTTTACTGCTGCGGACGTGGATCGGTACGTTGTATTTCTTGGCGAACTCCACCGCCCGATTGTGCAATACGTTCGCGCCGAGGCTGGCCAGTTCCAGCATTTCATCGTAACTGATGTGGTTGATCTTGCGGGCGTTGGGCACGATGTTCGGGTCGGCCGTGAAGACGCCGTCGACGTCGGTGTAGTTTTCGCAGACGTCGGCTTTCAGAGCGGCTGCGATCGCCACCAGCGAAACGTTGCTGCCGCCGCGCCCGAGAGTCGTGATGTGGCCTTCTTCGGTGACGCCCTGGAACCCGGCGATGATTACGACGCGCCCGGCGTCCAACTGCCGCCTGATTCGCCGAATGTCGATCGACTGGATTTTCGCCTTCGAGTGGGCGTCGTCCGTGATGATGCCGATCTGCCCGGCCGTGAAACTGATCGCGCCGACGCCCATCTCCTCCAACGCCATCGCCATCAGCGAAATGGTGACCTGCTCGCCGGTGGCCAGCAGTTGGTCCATTTCCCGCTTGGGCGGATCCTTGGAAATCTGCTCGGCCAGGTCAACCAGATGGTCGGTGGTCTTGCCCATGGCAGAGACAACCATTGCGACCTGGTGGCCCTGTTTTTGTGCCCGCACGGCCCGTTTGGCGGCGGCGCGAATTTTCTCGGCATCCGCCACGCTCGTTCCGCCGAATTTCATTACTACAACGCTCATGATTCACTTCTCATTTTCGTGCTTTGTCGATCAGCCTGAAACGCCCTGGCGCGGCCTGATACCATACGCCAAAAGACGCTTTTTGCCAAGGGAGAACTGGCTTCGAGGGCGTCACCGCACCGTCAGGAAGTACTCCATAAGGTCGCAGCCGCGGTCGATGAACATGTCGGATTCGGCGGCTGTTTTTTCGTTGAAGGGGGCCTCGAGGACCGACTCGATCCGCTTGCCCGCCAGTGCGAAGGGTACCGGCTCGCCTGTGTGCGTGCGGATGGTGCAGGGTGTGGGGTGATCGGGCAGGACCAGGATCCGCCAGTCTTCGCCCTCGGCCCGGAGACGCTCCAGCACCGGCGCGACGATGTGCTTGTCGATCTCGCCCAACGACTCTACCTTGCCTTCAACGTTTGCATTATGGCCAGCTTCGTCGGGGGCTTCCACGTGAACGCATATCAGGTCGCAACGGTCGATCGCATCGACTGCGGCGGCGCCCTTGCCCGCATAGTTGGTGTCCATGAAGCCGGTCGCGCCTTCGACCTCGATGACTTCCCAGCCGATCAGTCTCGACAGGCCGCGGACCAGGTCGACGGCTGTGATGGCCGCTCCGCGAATGCCGAACCGCTTGAAGAACGGTTCGAGCGTGGGCATCTTGCCTTCGCCCCAAAGCCAGATGCTCGTGGCGGGGTTTTCGCCAAGGTCTTGTCGGACCCGGTTGATATCGTGGCTCGCCAATATTTCCTGGCTGCGGGCGATCAGTTCGGCCAGTCGGTCGGCGCCTTTGCCGGTGGGCATGTGTTTTGCCACCGGCTGGTCGAGAATGTCGTGCGGCGGGGTGGTCTTGAGCTTCACTTCACCCTTGAAAGTCATCAGGTGGCGATACGAGACGCCGGAGTGGAACCGAACGTCCTCGCCGGCGAGCTTGCGATTAAGCTCGTCGATAATCGCCTGGGCTTCCTTGGTGGAGATGTGCCCGGCCGAGTAGTCTTCCATCAGCCCATCGACAATAGTGACGAGGTTGCATCGGAAGACGATCTCGTCGTCGGCGATGGTCATGCCCTGTGCGGCGGCTTCCAGCGGCGCCCGCCCTGTGTAGCAAACCTTCGGGTCGTATCCGAACAGCGAAAGAATCGCCACGTCCGAGCCTGGGTGCATGCCCTTGGGCACGTTCTGCACCGCCCCGCATTTGCCGTGCGATGCGATCCAGTCCATATTGGGTATGTCGGCCGCCTCGAGCGGAGTCTTGCCGTCCAACTCGTCCAGCGGGACATCGGCGGCACCATCGGGAATAATGATTGCGTATTTCATATTCGTTCCTGATTGTCGGTACTTTTAGGCACTTTTAGGCACTTTTCGGCACCTACTCTACCTGCTCGGGATACTCTTCCACGATCGGCAGACACACGGTCGCGGCCTTGACTGCATCCAGCGCGTCGACCTCGGCTATCGCCTGGCGAAGCTGGCCTTCGACGGCCTGGTGAGTCGTTATAATCAGCGGCACGCTCTCGTCGGCTACATCGGTATGCGGCTCGTGCTGCAAGACCGACGAAATGCTGATATCGAACTTGCCCAGCACCGCGGCGATCGTCGCCAGCACGCCAGGATGATCTTCGCATGCAATGCGGAGATAGTACCGACTGCGGATCGACTCGGGCGACAATTGATTCGCCGCAGGCGATTCGTCCGGCCAGATCCGAAGCTGCTCGAAACTCCGCTGCATCACACCGGTTGCAACCGAGGCGATGTCGGCCACCACCGCCGAGGCCGTCGGCGACCCGCCCGCACCCCGGCCGTAGTACATGGTATGGCCGGTCGCGTGCGAAAAAACGCTTACGGCGTTGAACGCGCCCGACACTCGCGCCAGCGGGTGGCAACTGGCCAGAAACGCCGGCCGCACCCGCAGGCTAACGCCGTCCGCCTCGCCCTGTCGCTCTGCAATCGCCAGCAGCTTCACCACGTAGCCGAGTTCCTGGCCGTACTTCACGTCGCACAGTTGCAGCGAGTCGATCCCTGCGATGGGGATCGCGTCGAAGTCGATTTGTCTGCCGAACGCCAGTGCAGCCATGATCGCCAGCTTGTGGGCCGAGTCGGTCCCGTTGACGTCGAGGGTGGGGTCGGCTTCAGCCAACCCTGCCTGCTGGGCCTTGGCCAGGGCGTCGTCGTACGACTCGCCTCGCTCGCTCATTGCAGTGAGGATCGAGTTGCACGTGCCGTTGACGATGCCGTACATCGCATCGATTCGATTGGATATCAACCCGTCGTACAGCGCGCGGATGATCGGGATGCCGCCAGCGCAACTGGCTTCGAAGGCGATGCACAAGCCGCACTCGCGAGCCAATGCCCACAGCTCGTTGCCGTGATGGGCGAGCAGGGCCTTGTTGGCCGTCACTACGTGCTTGCCGGCTCGAAGGGCTCGCTCGATGACGTCCTTCGCGAACGTCGTCCCGCCGACAAGCTCGATCACCACGCCGACCGAATCATCCGCCAGCGCCTTGTCCAGATCGTCGCAGAACAACGATTCGTCCAGGCCCATCTGCCTGGCGCGAGTGAAGTCCACATCCACGATGTGTCGCAATTCGAGTTGCGGCTTGATACGCCCGGCCAGCACGTCGGCGTCGCGGGTGAGAATCGTCGCCGTCGAGCCGCCGACCGTCCCGCAGCCGACAATCGCAATTCCAAGTTTTGAACTTTCTTCAGCCATGCAAAATTCTCCAAAGTCGTTACGCCGAATCGTAAGCCTCTTATCGGCAAACTTCAAGGCCGACTGTGACGCCGATCGCCATCGGCTACGAGCGCAGGCCGTCGCTGCCGAAACTTCCGTGCCGTCGCGAGTGGGCCATAGTCTTGATCATCGCCCATACCGAAACGCCCGAGCAGACTATCAGCACCGGTCCGATACCGGCCAACTGGCCGAGGACTTCGCTGCCGAACGCACTGGCCAGGCCAATGCCTAACAGCCCAGCGGCCGGGCCTAGCGCAAAGCCGCTGCCGATGAGGCTCTCGTGCCCGCCGCCAGCATCGACCGAGCCGGCCTCGACTACCATTGTGTGGTAGAGGGCCGAGTAGTACACCGCGCCGCTGCTGAGCCCGAACAGCACCTCGCCGGTCAGCACCGTTGTCAGATCGCCGCCGAACAGCACCATGAAAAAGCCCGCCGGCATGGTGAATAGCGAAACCGCAAGCAGCCAGATCCTTCCGTGCCAGCCCGTCCACAGCCAAAGGGTTACAAACGCCGCAAGGCGACACACGTCCAGCAGGCTCGAAAGCGCGGGCCCAGTAACAGACAAATTCATATTATTGAAAATATGCGGCATGACGGCCGCCATGATCCACAAGCATGCATAGACCGCAAGCAGCAGCGACCGGCTGGCGGTGACGATCGATTTGAGGCGGGGCAGGTGCTGTTCGCCCAGGCGGTCGGGGTGGTCGTCCGGCAGGTGGTGGGGGCGGGCCGGTAGGGCCATGCACAGCACCATCGCCGCCAGGTTGATCGCAGCCGGCATGGCGAACAGGCCCCACGGCAGCCACTCGATCAACGGCCCGACCAGAACCAACGCCACCGGAATCGAAGTCGCCCATGAGATGTTGAACATGCCGATCGAGCGTGCCGCCTGTTGCGGCGTTCGCCCGGCGGCGACGTAGCTTTCGATCACCGGCCACTTCAGCCCGTTCAACAGGCCCAGCAGCATCGAGCCCGCGAAGACCATCACCCCCACGCCCCAGCCTGCCATCGCCAGATGCACCAGCAGTTGCCCGGCCAGCACCGCCATCAGCAATCGCTTTTCGCCGAACCTCTTTGCGAAGCGATGGCTGACCAATGCGCCCATCACATACGCCAGGCCGAACGCCAGTGCCATCGCCAGGTTCATCGCCCGCGAGAAGCCCAGCAGGTCCGCGGTGTAGAAGTACACGCCGCGTTCCACGCAGATCGTAGCGAAGCTTTCGATGAACGTAACCAGGATGACCCTGCCGGTGCGATTCATGGCCGACAGCCTAGCCGCCCAAAGCCGACCTGGCAAGCGGCGGTGCGTGCGAAAACGGTAACAGGGCAAATCGTAAGAAGGTGGGTGCCACGGCTTGCTTTTTCGCACATCGCCAATAAGCGCCCGCCTGTTTGCCGCGGAGATGCAGGGTCGAGTGATAAACCGTGTTCTCTAGATTCGGCCAATAGCTTCGCAGCTGCACGGCTTGCGAGCAAGCCGTGCCACCCGTCATCTAACGGTTTGCTCATTTGCGCCCAATCGCGCTAGCCGCGAGCGGATTTACCCGATTTCGCCCAGGCTGATGCCGAGGATTTTCTGCGCCAGTGCATCCAGTGCGGCGTGATCGCCGGCGAAGTGGAACGTTCGATGGCAGTGCGTGATCGACTCGCCAGCCTTGAGCTCGGCTGCCGGGCTGGACGTCTCCATCTCGTAGAACGGGATCGACTTTGTGTCGTGCCCGGAGCCAGGCCCGTCGCTGTAGGCGTTCACAACGTCGCCCGCGTAGTTCTCGTCGAGCGATTCGATGTTCTCCCATTTGCTATTGACGTACGGCTGGTTTTGCGCGTCGGTCCCCAGCGTGAACTGCACGATGGTCAGCACGCCTGCGTTCGGGTCGTAGCTGCCCAGCACTTCTTTCACGCGGGCCGGCGAGATGCCGATTTTGCTGCGACATTGTCCGTCGCTGCAGAACAGCAGCCGATCGTCACCCAGCTTGTATCGCTCGGCTGGCAGTTCGCCGAAGTAATCGGTCGTAGCGGGCGTGCCGAGTTCGGCCTCGTTGCCGGCGCGGAAGGGCACCATCACCCAGCAGCCTGGCTGAGCATTGAACTGGCCCAGCGTCCAGATGCTCGGCAGCCCCGTCTGTCTCTGCCAGTCTTTGTCGCCGGCGTTGGTCAACGTATTGGCGGATTCGAATGCGACCATCTGCACGCCATCGTCGATCGCCGCGCCCAGCAGTTCGCTCGCCTGCTTTCGGGCAATCATTGAGATGGTTCGTTTCACGCTGCAGGACAGTTTGGTCTTCGCGTAGTTGACCACGTCGAACTCGGCCGACATCGTAACGCTTGCATCGCTGCTTTCGGTCACGTCGAATTTGCTGTCGCCGAACGCGGTCGGCGTTTTCCACAGTTCCAGATCGAACGGTTCGCCCGGCTGGAACCACAGCGAGAATCGCCCAGCCTCCGGGCCGAGCCAGATTCTGTCTTCGCCGCCGTAATTGTTGAAGTGGGGGTCCAGCTCGCCTGCTTCGATGAATGCGCGATTTACCCAGCCGTAACTGGCGTCGCCATCGGCGATGGTGGAGGTCATTATTCGCCCCGCAAAGGCTGGCGCCACCGCCACGCGTCCGCCCTCGCTGGCGAGTTCCACGACTGTTGTGTGCCCGGCGAGGAATTTCAAATCGGCGGAATAACTGGTTTCAGACATTTTATTCTCCGGTAAAGTAGTCTTCGGTTGCGTAAGGTCGCCTATGCTAACCAATGACGCGGGCGATGACTATCTCTAATCAATAACGATGTTTGGCGTTTTAGCCGCGTCGGCGAAACAGCGACTTATTAAGACGCAACGTGTTTCAATTTGAAGTTTTACGTATATTTGGCCGATAAAAAAATACGGGCAAGCTATGCCCGGCTTGAATGGCCTATGGGCTGAAAGTACAATGTAATGGAACTATGGTGGAGGAGTTGCTGGCAGGTTTGAAGCCTGTAGCGTCCATCCGCCTTTAGCTGAGGGAGCCGGAAAGATATGTTTGAAAGGTTCACTGAACGCGCTCGAAAAGTAATGGCGCTGGCCAATCAGGAAGCCCAGCGATTCAACCACGAGTACATCGGCACGGAGCATATTCTGCTGGGGCTCGTGAAGGAAGGCAGCGGCGTAGGCGCCAATGTCCTGAAGAATCTGGGCGTCGATTTGCACAAGGTGCGGATCGAAGTCGAGAAGCTCGTCAAGACCGGCCCGGACATGGTCACCATGGGCAAGCTGCCCCAGACCCCGCGAGCCAAGAAGGTCATCGAGTATTCCATCGAGGAAGCCCGCAACCTCAACCACAACTATGTAGGCACCGAGCATCTGCTGCTGGGCCTGCTGCGAGAGCCAAACGGCGTGGCCGGGCAGGTGTTGATGAATCTCGGGCTCAAGCTCGACGAAGTTCGCGAAGAGGTGCTCAATTTGCTGGGCGCCGGCGTCGAGCCGGACGATGCAGCGCCGATGGGCTCGGAGCATCAGCAGCGACGCCGCGGCAAAAGCAAGACGCCTGCGCTGGACAGTTTCGGCCGTGACCTGACCGAACTGGCGCGCGAAGACAAGCTCGACCCGGTCATCGGTCGCAGCGATGAGATCGAGCGTGTTCTTCAGGTGCTGTGCCGTCGAACCAAGAACAACCCCGTGCTGCTAGGCGAGGCCGGCGTGGGCAAAACCGCCATCGTCGAAGGCCTGGCCCAGAAAATCATCGCCAACGACATCCCGGAGATCCTCCACGAGCGGCGAATCGTCGCGCTCGATTTGGCGATGATGGTGGCGGGCACGAAATATCGCGGCCAGTTCGAAGAGCGAATCAAGGCCGTCATGAACGAAGTCCGCCGGGCCAAGAACGTGATCCTGTTCATCGACGAGTTGCATACACTGGTCGGCGCCGGCGGGGCCGAGGGCGCTATCGACGCGGCCAACGTGCTCAAGCCTTCGCTGTCGCGCGGCGAGATCCAGTGTATCGGCGCGACCACGATGGACGAATATCGCAAGTACATCGAAAAGGACGGCGCCCTCGAACGGCGGTTCCAGACGATCATCGTCAACCCGCCCAACCGCGAGCAGACGCTGGATATTCTTCGCGGCCTGCGGGACCGATACGAAGAGCACCATCGCGTGAAGATTACCGATGAGGCGCTCAACCAGGCGGTCGAGCTTTCCGCCCGATACATCACCGGGCGGGTCCAGCCCGACAAGGCGATCGACGTGATGGATGAGGCCGGCGCTCGCGTCCGGCTGAAAAGCATGACCAAGCCGCCGGACCTGGCGGGCGTGGAATCACAAATCGTAAAACTCCAGACCGAGAAGGACGATGCAGTCAAGGGCGCCGACTACGAACGAGCGGCCGAGCTTCGCGACCAGGCCGAGCAACTTCGTCAGAAAAAAGACGATATGCAGAAGGCGTGGAAGGAGCGGGCACGCGAGGTAGACGGCACGGTCGACGAGGAAGTGGTCGCCGAAGTGGTTTCCAAGATGACCGGCGTGCCGCTGACCCGCCTGGAGAAGGAAGAAGCCCAACGTCTGCTGGAGTTGGAGAAAGAACTGCACAAGCGCGTCGTCAGCCAGGACGAGGCGATAAAGGCTATCTCCAAGGCTATCCGTCGCGCACGCAGCGGCCTGAAGGATCCACGTCGCCCGATGGGCAGCTTTATCTTCGCCGGGCCAAGCGGTGTCGGCAAGACGTTGCTGTCCAAGGCGCTGGCCGAGTTCATGTTCGGCGACGAGGAAGCCCTCATCCAGATGGACATGTCGGAGTACATGGAGAAGCACAACGTTTCTCGCCTGATCGGCGCGCCTCCCGGCTACGTCGGATACGAAGAGGGCGGCCAGCTCACCGAGCGCATCCGCCGCAGGCCTTACGCGGTCGTGCTGCTCGACGAAATCGAGAAGGCGCACCCCGACGTGTTCAACATGCTGCTGCAGATCATGGAAGAAGGCCAGCTGACCGACTCGTTCGGGCGGCGGATCGATTTCCGCAACACGGTCATTATCCTGACGACAAACATCGGCGCCGAACTGATTATGAACAAGGGCGGCTTCGGTTTCGGCAAGCGGGATGAAGAGGCCAATTACGAGAAGATGAAGGACATGCTCGGCAAGGAGATCGAGCGTCACTTCCGGCCGGAGTTCCTCAACCGGCTGGACGACGTGATCGTCTTCAAATCGCTTACTCGCGACGACCTGGTCACGATCGTTGATTTCGAACTGCGAAAGGTCCGCGAGCGACTGGAGAAAGAGCACGGCCTGAAACTCGAGTTGGACGAAGAAGCCAAGGAATTCCTCATCGACAAGGGTTACGACCCCGATTTCGGTGCCCGCCCGCTGCGAAGGGCGATCGAGCACCACGTCGAAGATCCTCTCAGCGAGGAAATACTCCGCGGCTCGTACAAGACCAAGACTCGCATTCTCGTGACGGTCAAGACCGACACCGACGAAGACGGCGAGGAGGACAAGCACCTGTACTACGAGGGCGTGGGCGAGGTAGAAGTGCCCGGCGAGCAGCTTGCCGAGGCCCACGAGGGCAAGTGACATAGCTCGATACTGATCGAGAAGCACAATTAATCCCGGCTGGGTGTCGATATGACGCCCGGCCGTTTTTATTCGAGCGGCAACAGACGGCGCGCCTTTCGTATAGTAAAAAAAGGGTTCCTGATCCGGGTATTTGCTTGCGAGCATAGCTACGCTCGTCTATATTATTATCTGGCGAATTATACTATCGTGCTCAGACTTTACAAGGGAGGCGTTACCATGACGAAGATATCTAAACCACTGCACTCGGTTCCGGTATTGTGTGGCATTCTTTGCCTGTGTTTTCTCCAAACTGATGCAAAGGGAAGGATGTGGTACGTCTATGATGCAGGTGATTCCTATCGCTATTCCGACGAGCAAATTCCCATATGGCGAGTGGCTGGAGCGGCAGTGGTCTTCTTCGAAGACGACGCCAACCAGCAGGAGACCTTGGATTTGCTGACCGGTGAGGGCGGGGCGCTCCAAGGATACACGGGGACACTACAAAATGGACAGGTTATCCTGTCGGCAGATCCGTACCTGAAGGACGACGTATCAAGCCTCCAGACCGAGGAAGCAATCGCTGCTCTTGTGGACGTCGAGGGTGTTGAGTGGGGAGTCCACCTTTTCGTGAACTCAGAATCCTACCTTTTACAGTACACCGCTGATGAAATTATCGTAAAGCTGGAAGAAGGCGTTGCCATAGAGGACATAGTCAATCCAGACGTGCTGGATTATCGACATCTCAGCGGATCGGCAAATTCTTTCGCGTTGACCTTGGGCCTCGCAGGCGTGGACTTGCTGGCAGCCATCCCCGATTGGCGGGACTTGCCAGGCATAGTCCGTGCAAGCCCGAATTTTTACAACCAAATCGTTGTTTGGCCCAATACGCCAGATTCCTTCGAGTTTATTCCCAATGTTCCCGAACCCGGAACCTTGCTCCTGCTTTTCGTGGGGATGCCGCTTCTGGCAAAGCACAAGCAGGCGGCGCCATCTAGATAGAAGGGGTCAGGAGGTCAAGGCGATGAGAAGTGCCCGGCGAGCAGCTTGCCGAGGCCCACGAGGGCAAGTGACATAGCTCGATACTGATCGAGAAGCACAATTAATCCCGGCTGGGTGTCGATATGACGCCTGGCCGTTTTTATTCGAGCACAGGATTCTTTGGCAACTTTGTGCGAAAAAGCCCGTAAAGAAATACATTCCCCATGCGAGTGGCGGGGCAGCATGGTATATTTCGAGCCGGTTTTCACGAATTTACGGTCAATACCGGGAACTGCATGACTCGAAAAGCGTCTAATTTGTCAGCAGCACGAGAGTCAACCGCCGATGCTGAGGTCGGCGGCGGTAGCGCCATCGCATTTGAAGACGCCGCCTTGGTCGAACGGGCCCGCATTGGAGACATGCAGGCGTTCGGGGCCTTGGTCGCAAAATATCAGGATCGCGTTTTCAACATGGTCTACCGAATGTGTCGCCGACGAGAAGACGCCGAAGAATTGGCCCAGGAAGCTTTTCTCAAGGCGCTGGAAAAAATATCGCAGTTTCGCGGGCAAAGCCGATTTTATACCTGGCTGTTCCGCATCGCGGTGAACCTGGTGCTTTCACATCGAAGAAAAAGTGGGCGGATCAAGTTTCATTCGCTCAGCGGCGGAGACGATTCTGAAGGAAGCCAGGCTGCGAACCTGGCCGCCTCGATAGCCGAAAGGCGAGAGGCCTCTCCGTCGGCGCGTGCGATGTCGGTCGAAACCCGCCAACGAGTGCTGGCGGCGATGGAAGCGCTTGACGACGAAATGCGGCTGGTGGTGATTCTGCGAGATAGCGAAGACATGGACTACGCACAGATCGCCGAAGTGTTGAGCATCCCGCTCGGGACCGTCCGCAGCCGGCTGCACCGGGCGCGTTGCGAGTTGAAGGAGCAACTGGCCGATCTGATGAACGAATAGCACCCACCGGCGCCAGCCAAATGGTGAGTTCGGCCCGGCGGAATATAATACGAAGATGAGCGATAAAGAAAAATTACGACAGCAGCTTTCAGCCTACCTGGACGGTGAACTATCCGATGCCGACCGGGCCTGGATGAAGCGCGCGCTGCGAGTCGACAAATCGCTCGCACGCGAATTGGACGAGCTTCGATCGGTGCGCGGGATGCTGCGCGATCTGCCGAGAGAGCACGCCAGCGAGCACTTTGTCTCGCATGTGCTGGCCCGCGCCGAGCGTGGGCATCTGATCGGGTCCTCGAGCGAAACGCACCAGTCGCACGGGTTGGGGTGGGTTCGATGGGTCGCCTCGGCGGCGGTTGTGCTGATCGTGGCCGGCATCTGCGTGGTCATCGCGCTCGTGCTGAGCAGGCCCGATTTCAATGATAAGATGAAGCAGATTGCACAAGGACAATCGGCCATCGTAATGGATCACGAATCCGAAGGGGAAGACGAGTATAAAATAAAGTCGGCCAGCAGGGGGATAACTTCGGATTCTCTCGGCGCCGCGATGAAACCACCGGCTGCAGTTGCAAGTCGAATCCCAGCCGTTTCAGACATCGAGACGGACGCCGATACGACCTTGGCGGCAGAAGTAACCGCTTTGCATGAGGCGGTCCCCGGATCGGAAGCGCCGGCTGATGAAAAGCGATTTATCTCAGCCTCCGAGGTGACGGTTACCGCTGCGATGCCTGAGGTCGAGCCGGTTAAGCCCGCGGCCATGCGAAGATCGGCTGGCCTGGAAGTGAGTGAGCTTAGTACAAGGGCGGCGACGAAGCCGAGTTTCACCGACGGCGGCCGGCTCGCTATGGGATCTTCCGGCGGCGGGTTTGCTGAGGCCGGCGCTGCTGTACGCAGAACCGAGCCGCACAACGTCGTTCTTTTCACCGATGATTTGCCTGACACTCGCCGCGAAGTCGAGCGGGTTCTCTTCGCCAACGGTTTGGTGGCCATGCGGGACGATGATTCGGCTAGTCCGGCAGCCGGCAAGTATGCTTTGGCCGAGCGCATTCAGCCTGGCGGTCAAATGCAGATGGTTGCATACGTGACGCGGGAACAGTTGAAAATCGTCACCGTCGAGTTGATCCGCGTCCGCAGCAGGCAGGTGGTTTCGCAGGCCATTACCGCGCCGACGCAGTTGGGCAGACGGTTCGAGGAAATCCAGCAGGTCGCCTATCCCGTGTCAGCGGCGAAGCAAGTGTTGGCCAAGTCGCACGCGTCGGGTAAGGATGACGCCGCTAAAGCAAAGGCGTACGTCGCCATCGTCGATACGCCGCGCGGGCTGAAACTGAAAGATCGCCAAGATGCGACTCGCGCGATACGCGGGGCGAAAAAGAACCAACCGACTCTGTTGGCGTCACCGAGTGCAAAGGGTAAGTCCGGCCCATCCACTCAACCGTGGTCCGCACCGTCGGTGGAAAATTATGTGCAGGCGTCCATCGCACCAACGCCCGTCGAGCCGCTATTGATTACGTTGAACTGGCGTTCGGCGGGGGAGGCGGCGTCTCAGCCGGCCACTCAGGATGCGGGCGAAAAGTCGGAGAAGTAGTCGGCTGGCAAAAGGGTGAGCTTACTTGGCGCGTTTGTCGTACGACCAGATTTTCTCCGCGACTTTCCCCTCATCGAAACGCAGGATCGCTTCGTAATACGGGTGGTCGTTAACGTATTGCCATGTCTGGTCGTTGCTGACGGTGGGCTCGCCGAGGATATTGCGGACCTGCCAGTCGGGCATGCCGTGATAGATCGTCTCGTACCGCTGGCGCGTGAAGGAGTCCTGGCAGCCGACACAGCAGGCCGACACAAGCAGAAGGGCGATGATCGCAAGTGAGGCTCTTTTCATGACGCGGAATTCCTCATCAGGTTACTCGCCGGAAATGAAAACCCGCTCGGCTGTCAGTCTTTCGGAGAACGGGCTGGCGAAAACCGCCACCAGCACGAATTTTTTGCCGATGGGCACGGCCTTGTCCCACTGAAGCTTGAATTGATACGTGCGGGTGATTTTATCCCAATGAAGCAGATTCTTTTTCGGCTCGAAGATCGATTCTTCCCAACTGGCGACGAGTTGGCCCTTCGGGTCGATGCTGTTTGGCACGAAGCGATACAGTTCGAACCGGAACGTGCCGAACGCCTTGGCCGCGTCGCCGTACGAGTCGTTCGCTTCCATCCGCACGTCGATGCCGCGAATGCCGCCGGCTTCGTCGAACGTTCTGGCACCGGTAAACGGATGAATCCGAATCGCCTTGGGTAGCATCAGATTGATCGGCGCTGGCACTGCTCCGCCGGACGTGTCGCCACTTAACTGCAGACCGGGCATTTCGCAGCCGCCCATAGCCATCATGCCCATTGCGAACAGAATGTACGTTCTCACATGTTTCAAGAGCGTCTCCTGGATTTGTTATCGCCGGCCGATCATTCGGCCGGTTTTCCAGCATCGAATTATAGGTCTTGTCCTGACGCGCGGTCAACTGTTGACCATCGCGCAGCTTGACCCTGCCGGGCTGGATTGCTAGTTTGATGGTCGGCCGAGCGATGTGCGGCCACTACTCGAAAGGCGATGGACATGACTTTCTGCACCGCAATCAACTGCATGGACGGGCGGGTGCAACTGCCCGTGATCGAGTTTCTAAAGAAGCGTTTCGACGCCGATTTCGTCGACGCCGTCACCGAGCCAGGCCCAAATCGCGCCCTCGCAGACCGCAGCGACGCCCACCAAGTCGACTCGATCCGGCAACGGGTGGATATTTCCGTCAACGAGCACGGCTCGCGAGGGATCGCGATTGTCGGCCATCATGATTGTGCGGGCAACCCCGCGGATAATGAAACTCAACTCGCTCATCTGGCCGCGGCGTCGGCGTTCCTCAAAGCACAATACCCCCAGGCCGAAGTCATCGCGCTTTGGGTGGATGAAACCTGGGCCGTCCAGGAAATCGCTCTGCCCAAGCAATAAAAAGCTCCGAAGCGTCTGGGACGGATGCTCCGGGCTGCCCCAGGAAAAGGAAACAGTGTTTATTCGATATGAGCGAAGGATTGTGGCAGGCGGTAGAAAGAGTTAAAATTCTTTCACAAGCCTGACAAACTCTTGAAGAAAGGAACACTACCTTGGCTCATGCCATACATCGCACTATCGGTAGGTTCAGTTGGATTCGATTCGTTTTGGTATCTCTTGGGGTGCTTGTGGTCGCATCTTGCGGGCAATCGTTCGCAGACGGGCCGGCGGTCGCTTCGGCGAAGGTGAACGTTCCGGGAGAGCCCTTAACGTGGTACGGCACGGCCGAGATGTCCGACATCGGCAGCGTTTCCGATCGCATTGCAATGCCTCCCTACGATCTGGAAAAGACCTACGACGCCCATCAGGGCAAGCAAGAGGGCGATACTGCAAGCTTCGTGCTGAAAACGCCGCGGCCGGGCAGGCATGTATTCGCAGCCGGCGTGTTGACCGGCAAGGACCATGAAGTGTTCGCTCGCTATCGCACGGGCGACAAATGGACCGTTCTGCCGGTGGGCAAGGTGCAGCCGAGCTTCCCGCGAAGCTGGCAAGTGCGGAAGTTCTGTTACTGGATCGACATTCCGGCCGGTCAGACTGAGACGGCCTTCGAGATCACGATGCGCAAAATCGGCGGACAGGCGTTTGAAGAGGATGACCCGATCGGGCCTCCTGGAGTGCAGGCTGCGCTGGTGGCCGAGCCGCGAGTCGATCCGTTCGAAGGCGGGTCGGACGGTGAGCACCCGATGTTCGAGGTCTACAAGCCGGCCCAGTTGAACAAGACCGAACTCGGCCGGGCGGTGGTCAAGAGCATCTGGAACGGCAGGGGGCCGAGGAAGCTGGCCGAGTACGAGAAGATTCCGGGCAACCACATAAGCGCGCAGACGCTGGCCTGGTCGCTAGCGGTCGACGGTTTGAAATACCAGACCGGCCAGGGTAAGAAGTTCGCGCTGATGGCGGGGCGCAAGGGCGCGAAAATGGCTGGCTGGGCTACGTGGGGTTATCCGACCGAATGGCACGTGCCGCCGGAGATGGTGGCAGGCCGGCAGCGATCCCGTACGAGCGAGCGGTATCAAAAACTGGAAACTGCGATTGTCGTTACCGCGATGGCGGTCGGATATGACCTGTCGGCTGACGGCATGGTGAAAAAGGACCGCGAAACGTACCGCCGGGCGTTGGATTACTACGCCCAGGTATTGTACGTCGAGAGCCTGCTGAACCCGTGGGCGTGTTTTTACCACGATAACTGGTCGGGGCACCTTCAGGGCGCAATCGGCCTGGCGGGCATGGCTCTGCGCGGCGAGAGCCGCTACGCCCAGGACTGGATCGACCGCTACTCCGACTGCATGGAAGGGTACATCGAGGAATCGCTGGATTCGCACGGCGTCCATGCCGAGACGATTCGCTATCTGGGCTTTGGGATGAGCCCGTTCATGCTGGCGGGCGTGGCGTTGGAGCGTCAGGGTGGCAAGAATATCTTCGAAGTGATGGACGGGCGAATGAGCAAGCTGGTGCGGTCGATCATCTATCTGACCGCGCCCACAGGCCAGGACACGCGCGACTTCGGCGACACCAGCCGGTCCATGCAGGTTCGCGCCCACAGCGGGATGCCCGGCAACGTGATTACGATGTTACTGGGGCTCAGCCACGGCTCGATGGGCGATTACGCTCGCTGGGCGGCTCGGCGGGGCATGCGACGTTCGCAATCGGCTGGCGGCAGGGTGGTGCGAACGATCAACGCCAATCAGGGCGCCAGGGCGCTGGGCTATTTGTTGTTCCAGCCGGGGCCGGAAAAGGCGCCGCAGGTGGGAGAGAACTTCCCGCTGGGTTGGCACGCCAGGCCGGGGACCGATGAATTAAAAGATCACGGCTACGTGGTCATGCGGACGGGTTTCGACTCGCAGGACGACATCGTGTTCGTGCTGAAGTCCGGCAACGCTCAGGGCGGGCACGGGCATCCTGCCCAGGGCTCGTTCACGCTGGACGCGAGCGGCGACTACCTCAGCCAGCCGCCCGGTTACACAAAGTGGGGGCGTCATAACACGAAGGCTTACAACCTGATCACGATCGACGGCAAGGGCCAGGTGAGCGACCATTCGCTGGCCGCCGGTCGAAAGGAAAACGACGGGCACATCGAGCGATTCGTGCACTCGGCCGGTGCGGACCTTTGCATCGCCAACAACAAGCCCGCCTACGACAAGGGCAATAACGCGGTGCGACGATCGCTTCGTTACGTTCTGTTCGCACGCAAGCCCGACAAACAAGGATACTTTGTCATTGTCGATGACATTGATAAGGATGGGCGCCCGCACGATTATACGTGGAATTTTCACACGACGGCGAATCATCAGATCCGTCCCGACGGCAATGCTGACTTCGTGGCGGCGTCGCTGACCGCGAAGGAATTCCGCGATTTGTGGGCCAAGCGCGGCGACGAGCGAGCGAGCTATCGCGTTGGGAATTTCAAAGGCAAACCTTCCAGTCGTGGCTACGGCAGCGGCTGGCCAGCCCCGTCGAAGATGTATCCATGGGTAAAGCAGACTGACGTCAACCTCCGGCTGGCGTTCGTCTCGCCGCAGGAGTTCACGCACAAAATCACCTATCGCGGCAAAGATCGCGGCAAGATGATGGCCATCCCAGACCACCTGCAAGTGACGCAGAAGGCCACCGAAGCGACGTTCTTTACCATCCTTTACCCGGAGAATCAGCGTAAACGCACCGCGATGCCCGCTATCGAGCGAATTGCCGAGAAGGATCTGTGGGGCGCGAAGTTGGAAGGCGATCTTGTACTGTTCAGCCGGCGAGAAGGTGTCTGGAAATTCGGCGATGTGGAAACCGACGCCCGGCTGGTGTATGTGTCCCGAGACGAGGCCGGCGAGGTGATCGCCTATGCAGCCGCCGAAGCGACCATTCTGAAAGTGGCTGGAAAATCGATTATCGAGTCGCCCACCAAGGTGACGGCGGCCGGTCCGGAACTGACGACCGATGACGGCGGCGAGTGGCGATCCAGCAGCGCCGATCGCGGCATGCCCGAATAACCAACGCATACAATTTGCCACGGGCAGGCAAGCCGGTTGATGAGTCCCGGTTTTTTAAAAAGAAACATTCCGCGTGCAACGAGTTGCACGCCCTACCTCTGCCTATGCGTACGATCTGCCACAGGCAAGCAGGCCGTGACGTCCGCCCATTATTTAATGGCCTGTCCAGACAGAGCCTGGTACTCGGCTCGCAGAGCGTAATAATGTTCCAATTTTTATCGAATCGGGCTTGCGTGTAAGTTGCGCCAATGTAAAGACCCAGCCGGGCTATGGACCAGTTGTTCGGCTTTCCTGGCGATGGGGATTTGAAGCCCGCTCATCGGCCGACAATAATGATTCACCGATGTGTACAGGCAGTGCTCGTGCCTTTATTCGATGCGATGTGATTGAGGGGTAGATTGCAGCGGTTTTCATCGCAAAAAACCTTCCTGATACGAGAAGTCCAAGGCTCTGTCTGAATAATCGGGCGTAGGCACGAGAGCGAGCGAATGCAGCCGCTCGAAGCCCGGATCGATTATTCAGACAAAGCCTGAGAGGCGAGAACGGACCATGGAATTGCTACTGGAACCGCTGGAGCCCCGAGTCATGTTCAGCGGAAATCCGTCGACGGCGCCGCGGATTATAGATGACGGCGGCGAGGGTTTTTTCACGAGCGGGATCTGGTCCGAGGCGGCTGGCGATGGTTTGGCAGGCGATACCCGCAGCGCGGTTGCGGACCCGGCTACACTGGCTTTGTGGAGATTCGACGGTATTTCGCCAGGCTATCGCTATCGGGTTTCGACCACCTGGGTTGCCGACGATAGCAATACCGACCAGGCCAGATTCGCCGTCATCGCCTCGGCCAATACGGCTACTCAGTGGGTGTTGGACGTGGCGAGCGTCGACCAGACCCAATTGCCGAATGGTGGTTCTCATCTGGGCGCAAGCTGGGAAGATCTATCCGAGCCGCTGCTGGTGCGGGGTACGACGCTTTCGATCGTTCTTTATGGCGCCCTGGGCGAAAAGCTCCTCGCCGACGCGGTCCGCATCGAGCGAATCGGCGAGTGGGTCGCGCCGATCGGCGTGGCGACTCCGAAATTCGGCATCGACGAGTCGCACTGGCAGTACGCAGGCGCCGGCAAGAGGTATTCCTTCGGCGCCGGACCCGAACCATATCGCATCGGCCCGGACGGACCCTACACGCATTACGTGGACAATACCCACCCGCAGGCGACCGACGACGACAACCCGTTCGGCCGCCCCGATCGGCCGCGAGAGACGCTTCCAGAGAGCGTCCAGGCTGGCAGCGTCGTCGAAGTTCATGGCGGCCCGTATAACTACGCCGGCAGCTTATCGTTTTTCGCCAACGGCGCACCCGCCAGGCCCGTTTACCTGCGGGGCACGCCCGCGGAGATCCCGATCTTCCAGATGGAGGCCGAAATCAGCGGGAAATACGTTATCGTCGAGAATCTGGAGTTCGTCGGCGAGCGTTTGGTGCTGGACGACAAGCCCCACCATGTCTCGCTGCGGAATCTTGAGATTCACGATTTCAACCCCAGCGGAAACAACAATGCGATCTATATGGATGGTCGCGATCTCGTGCTGTACAACTCTCGCATTTATCAAAACGGGGACCCCCTGAGCCTCGATGAAGTCGACGTACACGGCGTGAAAGCTCGGGGCGTTCGCGTGTGGCTGGTCGATAATCTCATGCATGACAACGGTGGCGATTCGATACAGATCAAGGGCGCCGGGAATATTTCATATAACGCACAATATATTTACATTGCTCGCAACGTGCTGCACGACGACCGCGAAAATGCGGTAGACATCAAGGCCAGCCAGAACGTTTTCGTCTCGCAGAACGTGATGTACGGGTACGAGCCGACCATCGGAGAGGGCTCGGACGGCACGGCCCTTATCGGAGCGCACGAAGGTGCCAAAATCGGGTGGTTCCTGTTCAACGAAATCTACGATTCCACTCGCGGGATTCGCATCAATGAGAGCAAATCGAAAACCAGGGCGTATATGATCGGCAATGTCATACACGGCATCGAAGACGCCGCCATCTATGCCCGCTACGAGAGCACGACGCACGTCGTGAACAACGTCATTTATGATTCGGGTATTGGGTTTCACGGCGACAATCGCGATTCGGACTATCACCTATACAATAATATCTTCTATGACTTGAACTCCCATATCGTGGTCGAACGATCCGAGCGTTCCGAAACGCACCACAACATCCTCTATCAGCCTGGCGGAACACCTACAGTCGAATGGCTGGGCGAGGTGTATAGCGGGCTGGCCTCGTTCCAGACGACCGGACAGGGCGAGGGCAGTATCGAAGCCGACCCGCTCCTCCTGAACCCGGCCGGCGGCGACGTTCGCATCGGCGAAGGCAGCCCGGCTATCGACGCCGGGGCGAGTATCCGTTATCTGCAGAGAATGTTCTTCCAAAGATACGGCAGAAAGCTCGACGTGGATTTCCTCGGCGCCCCGCGCACGCAGGGCTCGCAGGTAGATATCGGAGCGTATGAGGGCGCTGCCATTCTCCAAAGCCTGCCGCCGCTGATGGGCGGCGAAGGCGAGCCTCCAGAGGATATTGGCGCAACTTCCATGTCCGTTCAGCTTGGCCGCGAGCAAAACCAGTGGATACGCTTCACTGATTCGCAGCGCACTAACGTGACGCTACGCCTGGAAGGGGCCGGCTCGGCTACGGTCCGATTTGCCGGGGAGAATATCGAGCAGACAGCCAGCGGACGGGGCGTGGTCTGCACGGGTGACAACCTGGAAATAACGGAGATTGTCCTCCAGGGTACGAACGAGAGAAGCGATTTGATTGTCAAAGCCTGGGGCGGGGATGAGCAGGTTGTGCTGCAAGGCATCCAGGGCGGGCAGCTCGGCCGCATCGACGCCAAGCGGGCCAAATTAATCGGGGCCAATCACCTCGAAAGTCTGGGCGAGCTTCGAGTGGGCCAGATAGACGGCGCCAGCCTGGACGTGGACGGGACGCTGGGCTATGTGCGAACGTATTCGATTATAAATTCGCAGATTCACTCTCTAGCAAGCGGCCGCAAGTGGCGCGTCAGCGGCGGGGTCGTCAATAGCAGCCTGACTGTCGATACCGGTATGTTCGATATCCGAATCGACGGCAGCGTGGTTTGCAGCACTTTCGACTTCGATGAGTCCAATCTGATTTTTGTTCGCGGCGCCATGGGTGGGTTGCAGGTTCAACAAGGCCAGCAGACAATTACGGTGCAATCGCAAATGGTGGGACGCCTCGCGGGGAAAATTTCCATCAATGGTTGGCTGACGGATTCTGTCATCGCCATCGGGGTGGACCCGGGCAGCGGGGGTTACTTCGACGGGGACGAAACGGCCGTCGGTGGCGCCCTGGGATTGCTCCAGATCGGTGGGTATCTGCCGAATGACGGGCAGGCGCATTACGGCGTGATCGCGGATGCATTGGGCCGGGTTCGCATCGGCCGACAGACTGTCTACGGCGACGAGCTGCCTTATGCTAACGGTGCATTTTCCATCGTGACCATTTGAAGCCAGCCCGCACGAGGACAATAATTAAGCGACCTTATGAACAGGGCGGCGGGGCTACAGTCCCGTCGAGCGAAAGGGAGATAAGCCATCCGCAACCCGTCGCGAGAGGCAATCCGGGCCGATTCCAGAGGCGAGCTTCAGTGGATGCTCGTTCAGGCATTCAGCGCGGCCGTGATCGTGGGCTTCATCGCAGCCGGTGCTTTTTGTTACCCGCCCAGCGAAACGCAACGCGGCGGGACAGGAGCCCAGCCGCGCCAAGCAAATGTCAAATCACATAGCCGCAGCGATCCGTTGGCGTCGCCTCGCATCATGGACGACGGCGATGCGGGTTTTTCGACGACCGGCGAATGGTCTCACTCGCCAAAAGCTGGCTTCCGTGATGACGCCCTGGCCGCTAAGAGCGGTCAGTTCAGCGCGGCTAGGTGGACATTCAACAACATCACGCCAGGCTATCGGTATCGAGTATCGGCGACCTGGCCGGCCGGTGCGAACCAGGCGACGGCTGCGCGATATTCCATCACAGCCGAGGCCGATGCGAATACTCGTTGGCTTGTAGGTGGGGCGAGTGTCGACCAGACGCTGGCACCGAAAGGCCCCAAGCATGCCGGCGCGGTTTGGCAGGATATTGGCGAGCCGGTCTTGGCGCGCGGCACGGCCTTGTCGGTCCGGCTTTTCGGCGGCAGTGACGAAACCATCGTCGCCGACGCGGTTCGCATCGAGCGAATCGGCGAGTGGCAGCCGCCGATCGGCATTGCTGCGCCCCCGTTCGGCATCGACGAGTCGCATTGGGCGTACGCGGACCGGGAGATCGAGTACGATTATGGCGACGGCCCCGAGCCGTATCGGATCGGATCGGACGGCCCCTATACGCACTACGTCGACAACACACATCCGCAGGCGACGGACATCGATAACGATTTTGGCTCGCCGGATCGGCCGCGAAAAACGCTGCCTTTCAGTATCCCAGCCGGCAGTGTTGCGGAAATCCACGGCGGGCCTTACACCCACCGCGCAGGCGGCTTGTCGTTCACCGCAGACGCTAGCGCCGACAGGCCCGCGTACGTTCGCGGCACGTCGACGAACAGGCCAATTATTCAGATGACTTTCAGCATCGCCGGCCGATACGTCATCGTCGAGAATCTCCAATTCGACGGGTACCAGGTGAACCTGAGCGGCCGACCCGATCATATTTCGCTACGGAATCTGGAGGTTCGTAACTTCGATCCGAGCGGGAACAACAATGCAGTCAACACGATCGGCAGCTATCTTGTGGTGTATCGCTGTCACATACATCACAACGGCGACGCTCGGGGCGGGTTCGAGCATGACGTACACGGCGCCAAGCCGAGAGGCGATCACATCTGGATCGTCGATAATCACATGCATCACAACGGCGGGGATTCGGTTCAGGTCAAAGGTGCCCGCAACGATGCAAACGACGCCCAGTACATTTATATTGGTCGCAACGTCATGCACGACGATCGCGAAAATGCGATCGACATCAAGGGCAGCCGGAACGTGTTCGTCTCGCAGAACGTGATGTACGGATACCGCCCGACGCGGGGCGAAGGGTCGGACGGGTCGGCCATTGTCGGCGCGCACGAAAAGGCCGAGCTTGGCTGGTTCCTGTTTAACGAAATCTACGACTGCAATCGCGGAATACGCTTCAATGAAAAGAAGGTCAAAACGCAGGCCTATGTGATCGGGAACATCTTTCACGATATCGACGACGTGGCCATCTACGCTCGCCGCCGATGCAGCGTGTACGTGGTGAATAACGTGGTCTATAAATCGAATCGCGGATTTCGCGCCGCCGATTCAGACGTCGACTGTTACCTGTTCAATAATATTTTCCACGACCTGAATTTTCACGTGGCCGTCGAGCGTCCGGCCCGGAGCGAGTCGCATCACAACATTTACTATCGGCCGGGCGGAAAGGCCAAAATTCAATGGGGGAAGAAGACCTATTACGGCCTGGATTCGTTTGTGGCCGCGACCGGGCAGGGCAATGGAAGCCTGGCCCAGGACCCAAAGCTTGTTAACCCTGGCGGCAATGACGTGCGAGTGGCCGAGGGTAGTCCGGCAATCGACGCCGGGGCGGACGTTGAGGACCTGGGGGAATTATTCAAGAGCCAATACGGCCTGGATATCGTGGTTGATTTTCTCGGCCGGCCTCGCCCGCAAGGCGCCAAGGTGGACATAGGGGCCTATGAGGGTGCGGCCGATGCGGCTGACCCGGGTGCGTTCGGCGGCGGAGTGACAACCCGCCCGGCGCCCGGTCAGTAGATGCCCGCAGCCGGCTATGGTGGGGCGACTGATACTCATTATTATCACCCTTGCACGCGTGGAGGCCCGCATTTGCCGCAATGTCCGCAAAGTGGGGCAAAATAATCAAATAAGGCGGTGACACAACCCCACTATTGCGTAGGGATAAAGAAGTGGCGCCGGCCATGAATAAGCGCGGCGGCTGTGGAGTAATTTGAAGATGGTTCAGGCAGTGCTAATAATGAAAGCGTTGGCTGCATGATGTTGCACTGCAGACGCAGCCAGCAGAAATGATGCAGGCTCACAGTGAGCTGCTCAGGTAAGCCAGGGGAATGATTTCACGTACTCGCTCGTAGGCTTCGGCCTGCAATCCTGGTCGAGAGAAGACGTCGGCCGCATTCGGCGATCGTTTCGGCACGTCGGTGCTTCGTTTCTGTGAGTTTTTTGATATTCCGCCTTCATGCTACGAGGCGTGAGTCCGGGGATATTGATATCGGGTAGACAGACGATTTGGCGGCGCGAGTCGGCAATCGGGGGACAAGACATGAACGCGACATTCGAAAGACTGGAACCGAGGCTGCTGCTGAGTAGCGACCCTTTGACCTGGCCCACCATCATCGACGACGACCACGCAGGTTTTACTACCTCCGGGTCATGGTCCCAGGTCGATGGCGCTGGGTTTGAAGACGATTACCTTCAAGCGTCGAACGACTCGGCCGTGGCGACATGGACTTTCAGCGATCTGAATCCAGGCTATCTGTATCGCCTATCGGCTGCGTGGGTAGCCGATGCGAGCAATACGACCGAGGCGCATTACACGGTGATTTCGACGCTCGACCTCGACAACCAGTGGACGCTGGCCAAGGCGAGCATCGACCAGAGCGCGGACCCGGGCGATTTTACGTTTGCGGGCATTCTATGGGAGGATCTGGGCGGACCTTTCCTGATACGCGGGACGACGCTTTCGGTGACATTGGATGCGCCCTCCGGTGATCGCCTGGTCGCCGACGCCATTCGCATTGAACGAGTCGGTAAATGGGTCGCGCCGATCGGTATTCCCAGTCCCGATTTCGGTATCGACGAGACACACTGGATGTACGCCGAGGCAGGAAGTTCGAGCAAATATAAAATCGGTAGCGACGGTCCGTACACGCATTACGTGGACAATACGCACCCCGGCGCGACCGATGCGGGCAATCCCTACGGCTCGCCCGACATGCCTCGCCTGACGATCCCCTCTTACGTTTCAGCCGGCAGTGTCATCGAAGTTCACGGCGGCGGGTACGAGAGCCCCCGCGGGATTGAAATCGAGGCCAACGGCACGGCCGCCAAGCCCGTATTCCTGCGCGGCCCGCGCTCGCAACCGACCGTGCTCAATACCGAACTGCAGATCGAGGGCCAATATCTGATCATCGAGAACTTCGAGGTTGTCGGCCATCAGATAGACGCACGCGACGACAGGCCCAACCATATCGCGGTCCGCAATGTCGATGTCCACGACTTTAATCCGGTGGGCGACAAGAACGCCATCAGTATCGCCGGAACGGATATCGTCATTTACAACTGTCGCATCTACAATAATGGCGACTCCGAGGCCGACTTCGAGCAGGATATTCACGGCACGAAGGCCCGCGGCGAGAATATCTGGGTCGTCGACAGTCATATTTACCGCAACGGCGGAGATGGGGTCCAGGTCAACGGCAAAAACAACAACGCCGACGACGCACAGTATATCTACATCGGACGAAATGTAATCCATGGAGACAGAGAGAACGCCATCGACATCAAAGCCGGCCGGCACGTCGTCATATCGCAAAATATTATGTATGACTACGATCCTACCGACGGTGAAGGCTCGGACGGCACGGCCGTGGTCGGCGCGCACGAAGGCTCCGACATTGCCTGGTATCTGTTCAACGAAATATTCGATAGCTCGCGAGGTATTCGGATTAACGAAAGCGAACTTTCCGCGCGTGAATATATCATAGGAAACATTATCCACGATGTCTCCGGCGCCGCCATTTACACTCGCTTTGATAGCACGGTCTACGTTGTGAACAACGTCATCTACGACGTTGGCCGGGGTTTTGACGGTTCGAGCGGCCTTGCGGACTACCATATCTTCAACAATATATTCGCAAACATGAGTTACCATATCTATGTGGACAGTCCCGACAACACGGAGGTCTACAACAATCTCCACTATGAAAATAATGGCACGCCGCGGTTCTATTGGGATGGTGATACATATTCCGGGCTTGATGATTTCCAGGATACGGGCGAAGGCGAGAACAGCCTGGTCGCCCGGCCGGATTTCGTGGACTGGTCCGCAGACGACGTTCGCTTAATGGTTGACAGCCCGGCCATTGACGCCGGGGCGAGTCTGCAGAGCCTGATGGCCCTGTTCAGGGGATACTACGATGCGGATATCGGCGCGGACTATGCGGGCGATGATCGCCAACAGGGCGGTCAGGTGGATATTGGTGCCTTTGAAACGCCGGTGGTGAGCGACGATCATCAGACGCCGCCCGACGTCGATCTCCCTATCAGCGACGGGCCATACACCACCGAAGACACGATAACGCTGGTGCTGGGCAAGGGCCAGGCCAAGTCGATCAGTTTCAAAAACGCCCAGAACGCTCTGGTTACCGTCAAGATGGGAGGCGACGGCCTTGGTCAGGTGACGCTTCGTGGTGGGAACATCGTGCCGATCATCAAGAAAGGCAAAATCACCTGCGTGGGCGAGAATATCGAAGTCGCGAAGGTTAATCTGGTCGGTTCGACCATGAAAACCAAGCTGTCCTTCAGAGCCAAGGGAAAGGGCGTATTGATTCCTGTCGGAGGAGTTGTCGGCGGCGACCTGGGCAGCCTCAACGGAAAACAGGTGGTGCTGGTCGGCACGACGAACCTCATCAACCTCAAGAAACTCGCCGTCAATAAGATCGAGGGCGCCTCGGTTGATATCACTGGATACCTGGGAAGCATGAAGGTCATGTCGATCAGCGATTCCGGAATGTTCATTGCGTCGGATGGCGGCAAATGGAGAATAAAGGAAGATATCAAGAATTCGGACATTTCGATTGACGGGGCGCTCAAGGGGCTCGGAGTCTACGCCATTCGCAACTCGCAAATTTATCTCTCCGCGGCGGCCGGAAAGTGGAAAGTCAAAGAGGATATCGACCAGTCACAGATCACGATTGACGGGGTGCTGCAAGGGTTGAGCGCCTTTGCGATTCGCGACACCCAGATCGTTCTCAATGCGGACGCCGGCAAGTGGAAAGTCAAAAACGAAATTCTTCGAGTGAATCTGGACGCAGAAGGGGTGCTGGCCGGCTTGAGCGCATTGAAAATCCAGGAGTCTCAGTTAACGGTAGCCTCGGCCGGCAAATCGTGGAAGGTCAAGGAAGGGGTAATCGACTGCGACGTGACGGTGGAAAACGGGGCGTTCAATATCAAGATTGGCGGCAGCGTGATCGGGAGCAGTTTCGATTTCGACTCAGTCATCAAATTCGACGTGGGTGGTGATTTTGAGGCGATGCAACTCGGGGAAAACGTCTGGAGGCAATCGATCCTGCAAGGCGCCTCGGCCGAGAAAATCACCATCAAGGGCTCGTTCAACGGTTCGATCATCGCCATCGGCGTGGACCCTGGCGACGGGGGCTATTTTGACGGAGACGAATCGGGCACAGGCGGGATGATGACATCGCTGCGGATCGGCCAATACCAGACCGATGGCGGCGCCGGACTCAGCGGAATCGTCGTCGACGCGATTGGAAAACTCCGCCTGGCCGACATGGACCTGCTGCCGGCGGACCTTCCCTACGTTGACGGCGCGTTTTCGGTGGTCAGCGTCTGAGCGAACGGTTTTTATCATGAGTGCTTAAACGCGCGCCAGAAACATGCCGCGAGCAAGCAAGTTGCTCGCCCGACGCGCCAAATCGCGCTAGGCGCTTTCGCCTGCGAAGCGGTTTTTCTCATGAGTGCCTGATCGAGCGGTTTTTGGGAGGACTTCTAGGAACGAGAGAGGCCGGACAGTATAATGCATGGCATGTCGCCCGGCATCGTAGTCGGGCGGTGTTGTCTTGAAAAACTCGACCCCAAAGATGGGTGCAATCGCAGCTAGGACAGTCGCTACCGATAAGCGTTAACTGCCCTTGCACCATCTGGAAGGAGTTGTGTCTTATACCGATGGCCGATACAAAAGCGAAGGGTGCGAGATCATTTCGTCACGTTCTGTGCGTCTACCCTTACCGCCGAGAACTCAACAGTGCGGGTTTTTTCCCGCCGCTAGGCATGGAGCACATCGCCGCCGTCATCGAGCCTTGTGCGGACCGTATCGACCTGATCGATCTCCGCAAGGAAGCGGGGCGAACCGGGGATTTCCTCCAGCCGGACACGGACCTGCTCTGCTTCTCGGTGAACTGGGACCGCGACGCGGAGTTCCTGCGCGAGGAAATTCGCTCTGCGCCGCCGGAACTTCTTACGTTCGTGGGCGGTCGCCACGCTACGGAAGATCCGGAACGCTGGCTGCTCGACTTCCCGAATATCGACGCGGTCGTGCGAGGCGACGGCGAGGAAGCGGTCGAGGAATTCTGCCAAGGCAAGCCGCTCGAAGAGATACCGGGTGTGAGCTTCCGCCGGGACGGGCAGGTGCAGCACAACCCCAATCGCGAGCTTGGCGAGGTGCGGAACGATTTTCATCCGAATCGCAAGCTCCGCCGATACACCTACGAAGCGTGCGTCGAGCGCGTCAGCACCGGGTTGGAAGTGGACGTTGTGGCCAGTTCGCGAGGCTGCCCCTACAACTGCAAGTTCTGCTCGTTCAATCGCAACCCGTGGGGCGAGAAGCGGGCCTGGACGGCGCGATCGCCGGAATCCGTCGTGGATGAGATCGCCGAAATCAGCGCGCCGATCGTGGGCTTTACCGATGACCTGTTCACGTTCGACATGGACCGCGTGGAGCGCATCTGCGACCTGCTGATCGAACGCGGCATTCGCAAGAAATACTTCTTCAACGCCCGGCTGGAAATCGCCAAGAAGCCAGACGTGCTGGAGAAAATGACCCGCGCTGGATTCATGATGGCGCTGCTCGGTATCGAGTCCGCCCACGACAAGACGCTGCAATCCATGGGCAAGGGTTTCAACACGGAGAAGATCCGCGAGTATTGCTCGGTGATCCGGGAATTTCCGATGCTGATGCACGGGTACTTCATCCTCGGCTGCATCGGCGAGAGCGTCGAGGAGATGGAGTGCATCGTGCCGTTCGCTCACGAAATCGGCATCGACACGCTGGGCCTGTCCATGCTGCGGGTGAGCCCGTATTCCGGGCTGGAAGAACTCGTCGAGCAGAATCCCGAGTATCACATCGCACCCGGCGGGAAGATTTATTCCGACCACTGCCCGCTTTCCGAACTTCGCAAGCTTCGCCGTCAGATTAACCGACAATTCTACAGCACCAGGCAGATTATCCAGATCATGGGCAAAGGCCAGCGTATCGGGCTTGCAGGGCTTCTCCCGACGATCCTTCGTCACTTGCCGAGTTTCAGTTGGGGGCTGGCGAAGCATTATCGCCAGCGTGCCAAACATCATCGGGACAAACGCCGCGCCAAACGCAAAGCCGCATGCAACAAGGAAAGCTGACAGCAGGCTATCGGAGACATAGCCACCCCGAAATCGCGTCAAGCGTCTGTTGCGAGTTGCTGCAATTCCTGCCACAAGTCATCGGGTACCGGCAGGCCGGCCGCTCGTCGCTCTTTGTAGGTAGCGTCCGCGCCTTCGCCCGGATAGCGATTGCCTTCTTCGTGCAAGGGCCAGGCCGCCTTTGCGACCGTCTCGGCTGCGAAACCGCCATCCACCGCAAAGGCGATGAAGGCCTGGCTGACGCCGCAATCTCCACCCAGTTTGGAGATGTCATCTGCGCAGCGCCCGCCGCTCATGGCGGCCACCAGTACATCCAACGCGAACGAAAGGGCTGCACCCTTCCAATGGCCGATGGGCAATACACTCCCGCCGTCAAAAATGGCTGAAGCGTCGTGCGAAAGCTCCCCGGCCTTGTCGTATCCGCCGGGCACGGGCAGCGGCTCTTGCTTGGACGCGTACATTGCCATGCGTCCGTAGGAGAATTGCGACATGGCGATGTCGCAGCAGACCGGCGGCTCGCCTGGCAGGGCGATGACGATTGGGTTGTTGCCGAGCGTCGCTTGTTTGGAGCCCCAGGCGGGCAGGTTGCGTATCGTGTTGGTCCAGCAGATCAGGCCGAACCCTGCCGCCGCAGCCCGCAGGCCGTACCACCCCGGCCGCGCCCAGTGATTGGTTTCCCGCAGAGCCACTGCGCCGATTCCGTGCGTTCGCGCCAAATCTATCGCACGATCCGTCGCGGCGGTGGCGTTTACCAGGCCGGGGGCGCGATGGCCGTGCCAGCGTTCGATTGCACCGAGGCTGCTTTCGCACTCGGCCGAAGCCGAAACATCCACGCTGCCGCTGCGGATGCCGTGAATGAAGCCTGGCGCCCAGTGCAGGCCGTGGCTGTCGACGCCGGCGCAAGAGTTGTCCGTGCAAATCGTCGCCATCAGTTGGGCGTCTGCGGGGCGGCATCCATTGGCAAGGAACAGTTGCTGGAGTTTCTCGTGAATCACCTCATATGGCAGTGTGGGCATAGTGATTTCTTTCTGAGTGTCATCTAGGTCGTTTCGTGCTTCGGCAGGGCCTTCACCGCGATGATGCTGCCGGCCGCGGCTGGTAGATCGAGTTTCTACGCACATCAGATCACAACACGATGAGACTCACGGCCGTGACGCATTAATTTTTGTGCGCGTGGGTTAGTACTCTGTTACAGAGTACTAGTGGCTCGGTGCGTCGGATGGGTTCCTGTAGAGGCGTGTTTCGCGGTTGTTGGCACTCACCCGAACTACGAACCGGCTCGGCCAGGTCTTGCCATCCGAGGAGCCATGGAAAAAGCTTACCCACCAGTACCCGTCCTCGTCTTCGGCGGCGATGGAGTAGTCCGTGAGTTGTTCCCTGGTCAGGCCGGCCTCGATGGCCGACTCCCGTGCAGCCTGTACCGCGCGGTCTCTGTCGGAGTTGCTGCTGGAATAGGAATTGCTGCTGGAATAGGTATCCTTGTACTCGCGAGCCACTTTCTGCCAGCCACGACTGTCCACGTTGGCGCTGAAGCATCCGGACGCGACGGCCAGCATGAGGATGCCGCCCAGCCCCGAAAGGATGCCCATAGCGAATCGGCTATTTTTCATGTCATCGCTTCTTTCATGCCTGCCCGGTTGGTTACATGCTGAGCCTGGATTATTCAGGCAACATTGAGATTGATTCTCACCAGCCCTGAGACGCGAGTCAAGCATGAAAGCGACGCCCATGATCATCGGGCTCGTCCGATTAATCTTGGCTGTCGCTCCCGAAAACTTCATCCAGGCATGAATTAGAGAGTTTTAAGGTTGAGATGTCACTGAGCCGGCGCAGTGAGGACGAGGCGAGCAAGGAAGGCGAAGCAGACGATGCCAATAGCATCGTCGATGCAGGCAGACGCAGCTCTCCGAAGCCGCAACCAGCCGGAATGAGACAGATCAATCTTAAGATGCTCTAAGTTGACGAGAATCGCCGGCGGTCTTCGCGATATTGTGTGGAAATGATAATGTTGGCCGTCGTTCAGGCGGATAAGAGGGATAGGATTCTCTAGTATATGGTTGTGGACCGACTCATTTGGCTAAGGATGGGCATTATGTGCGCACACGAAGCCCCGATGAAGAGTGCTCAAAGCGGCGTACATCGCCTTCTGTACCTTGGCATTGTGCGCATTGCAGTGCCGCTGATAGCCGTCTGCCTGCTTGTGGCCTCACCGGCCGAGGCACAGCCCGCCCAGCCGCGGCGGATACTCATCGTTAATTCCTACCACAAGGAATTCGAATGGACCGACGCCCAGGTTGCAGGCGCCCGCGAGGTGCTCACCTCCGCCATCGATGACCTCGAACTGTACGTCGAGTATCTGGACACCAAGCGGATTGCCTTCGAGGGCGATTACGTTGATCTGCTCAGCCGAACGCTCCGGCTCAAGTACAAGGATGTCCAGCTCGACGCGATAATCACCACTGACGACAACGCCCTGCGGCTGGTGATGAAACTCCACGAGGATGTCTTCCGCGGCGTGCCAGTCGCGTTCTGCGGGGTCAACGACTATCAGCCTTCGCTGCTGGCCGGGCGAGACCAGTTCACCGGCCTGGTCGAGGTGCTCGACATCAAGCCCACGATCGATCTGGCGATGAAGCTCCATCCCAATGCGCGGAAGGTTGTCGTCATTGTCGATGACACGCCAACCGGCATGGGCCAGCGACGCGACGTCGCCATCGTTGCCGCACAGTGCAACGAGCTACATTTCGAATACCTAGAGCAGTTCACGATTGTAATGCGGGATAGCCGCATAGTGAAAACCAGCCTTGTGCGTCCTGTGGCGTAATGGTTCGCAGCGCCAAGGCGATTGCGTCGAGCAAGGCATCGAAGGTCCGA
>SDBV01000155.1_pt1 | contig 87222 bp, 121 predicted proteins | sample 2277081 | NCBI WGS metagenome assembly SDBV01 (sample SAMN10402039, study PRJNA504765) | marine sediment metagenome | isolation source: marine sediment core GS10_PC15, 223 cmbsf | place: Arctic Ocean: Southern Knipovich Ridge | collected 2010
GCCTTGTTCTTATCACATTTCTTACACCTAGATTGAAGACCATCTCTTGCTGACTTGCTCTTGTAGAAGAATTCATGAGTCCTACCAAAGTCTTACGACAATCAACACATTGTTTGACAGGCTTCTTCCTCTTCAGAACCCTTGCCTTTACTCTCTTGACTACCCTTGACCGCTGTGTATTCTTCTTCTCACATGGCTTACAGTAGCAGGACAGACCACCCTTCACATTCCTACGCACATAGAAGTTAACAGTATTAGCTTTGTATGTCACCCTACATTGCGGGCATCTTCTGAGATTCGCAGCGACTTCAATCATCGTCCTATCATACTAAAGAATTCCTGACGGACAGCAGCATCCTCTCTGAATTCTCCAAGTAAACAACTTGTGTCCATCATACTTGTGTGTTGCTTCACACCACGCATGAGCATACACAGATGTTTCACATCATATACTAACACTCCAACACCACGAGGTTTCAAATGATCCTGTAGTGTGTGTGCAATCTGAATTGTCATTCTCTCCTGAATCTGAAAGCGTCTGGCATACATCTGAACAATACGGGCCAGCTTGCTGAGGCCGACTACCTTACTGAGTTTGGTGACACCTGCAACGAACTTTCTGCCTGTGTGATCTTCAGCAGATTCTATATGTTCTTTGACAACACCAGGGATATACCCAACCGCCACCTTCCCGTAGAATGGAAGCATATGATGACTACACAGTGAATAAAAATCAATCTCTCTGCACACAATCATCTCATCATAGTTGTCAGCAGGAAATGATGAATTCAGGATGTCTTCAGGATTTTCCTGATATCCACTGAGCAGTTCTGCGAATGAATTCTGGACACGCATCGGCGTATCACTAAAATTCTCATCCTCATGATCGAAATCATGCTTGTTTGCGAGCTCGTCAAGGAGATGTTGAATGCAGTCTTTGATCATTATACAAACTTTGGAAGGGGAACAGATTCAATCATTGACACCATTGGGGATCATCACGCTGGAACTTTCGAAAATCATCTGGCTTGTTGAAGAAGTAAACATCATCAGCCATGTAAGGCACAACCAGCTTACGGCCATCTTCACCACCACTCATTATCGCTTCGTTTACAGCTAGCGCCACCCAAAACTCTCTGTCGACCATGACCTCTCTAGTTATCATCTGCTTGCAGTAACGTAGGAAATCAAAGCCATACTTGAAGTAGAAAATACCACACGAATCCCACCTATCAGTCTGTTTGCACTCACCAATTCTTTTGATAGTGTGTTTGAGACTGTTGATTTCAACACCAAACATAGATCTTGAGGTATAGATATTCTCTGACACAACAACACCAACATCAGCGTTACGTTCATGCATATGATCTATAAAATCTAGATAATCCCACTCTACCGCCTGGTCAGGGCTTACGACTAATAGCGGGTCGTCTGTAGCAACATGCTCTTCAGCCCATAGTGCAGTGCTTGCTTGGCCACATGTTTTGCTTTCACACAAGAGCACTTTAGTCCGGTCAGAATCACAGAAGTTCCTATCAATAATATCTTTTAGTCCACACTCAAGAAAGTGTGATTTCTGTGCAACAAAGATAATATTGAAATCTTCTAGACCGGCCAAAGAATATTCAAGAATTGAATAGCCCCTATGTTTTATTGACCATCTCGGTCTCCTAAACTTTGACCTGGTAAAAGACCCAGATCGACCGGCCATGGGTACTAGGATATTGATAGCTCACCCACTCTGTGTTAGATTCAAAAACCTATATCAGAGTCAAAAGTTGACCTCACGAAAATAGAGAAATCACATTGAAGAACTTTTTGACAAGAGTCTCATGTGATACCCTAATCTATAATAGCAGGATCAACAGTCCCTAATTCTTTGAATGCCTGTTCCCTAATCAAACATGAATCACAAACATGACAGCCACCAACAGTCCCCATGTAGCATGAGTGTGTCTTTGCATAATCAACCCCTAACTCGTTGCCTAACCTGATAATCTGCACTTTAGTCATCTTCATCAACGGAGCATGAATACCAACATCATCACCATTGAATACGCCAATGCGTAATGCTATACGCATAGCATCAAAGAACTCCGGGCGACAATCTGGATAGCCACTATAGTCAAGGACATTTACACCAAGAGCTATGTGTCTCCACCCTTCAGTATAGGCAACCTGTGCCAATGCTGTTGTGAAGTAAACGTTGCGACCAGGTACAAATGTCGCAGGTATGTCACCTGACATATCTTCAACACTACGACCAGTAGGCACATCTATCTTATCTCTGGTCAAAGCACTAGCACCAAGCTTATTGATTGGCGACATGTCAATCACATCTGCTTTGATTCTACCCTCATATTCTTCTTGTGTGTTGAGGTGGTCAAGATATTTGACGGCGGTTTCAATCTCAATCTTATGGCGTTGTCCATAGTCAAATATCAAACAATGGATGCGACCAAAAACTTTCAAACACCAATGCAAAACAGTGGTACTGTCAAGGCCACCGCTCAGAGCCAAGACAATACCCATTCCTTTGATCTTATTATAATAACGCTCACGCGCTGCTCTATCACAAATCATGAGCATATGTAGCCGATTATCCCACATGTTATGCATACTTGGTGGAAACCAATCACTGAGATCCCTATGCATAACTACAGGGTCATTGGTGTCCTTATTTGTCAATGCACATCTGTTTCTCGGCAAGTTGGCAAACGCAAATTCTTCAATGGCTGTTTCATCCATAGTGTTATTACGACTGCCAACGTTTAGTCTAGCCTGGAGATTTGTTACGAAGCCAAACAGTACCTACTGAACGGTGGAGTTGCCTACTAGCAAGCGTTGTCTTCCCTTCTTGGTAGTAGGTACCTGGGTCAAGCCCATTGGTCAACACGCCTGACAAGCCAACACGAAATTGACCATCAACACCATTAGTAACAAATGTCACACCGCCTGTTGACTTTAGCAAAGTCACTGAAGCTGTTGCCGCTACCTCATCGGTAGCCATCTTCCATGTAATTTCTGAGGCGGTGCTGATATCAACAACTACACCGGCCGAATCACGCACAGTGTGATCTAGCTGCTCATCATCTCCGGCGAACACTTGGTGGAAAACTGTGCCTGTATTACCCATCAGACGCTCTCCTAGTTTGCTTTACTGCAATGTGTATACAATCAAGACCTATGTGCTAGGTTTATTACCGTGAGCTAAAACGTGTACCTGTGGCGTAAGAATCACCTTCTTCCACTTCAGTTTACTTTTGTGAAACATGTCAAGCAAAGCCTTGAACGATTGACACATCGATGTTCTTACCCAAACAACATCAGAATTGACATAAGTATTGAATGGTTGCAAAACCATAGTGCATCTGCCATCAAGCTCAAAGTTTACCTCGTTAGCAAACATCAAATCATCCATAGTATGAATCAAACATTTCACCTGATCCTGTGGGCGCAATGCACTCATACCCTTGAAGAAACCGTGCATAGTTTCATTTGTACACGGTGTCTTGGCATCCACTGAATAGATATCACACATCCTATGCACGACTGAATCCCAGAACCTGCCACTGGTTTCAATGTGTGTCTTCATCCCAAACATTTGGAATAATTCCATCATCTTGTTGAGTTGGCTAGGGTAAAGTAATGGCTCACCGCCTGTGATACTAATCCACTTGATATCATTCTTTGTAGCGATATGAATAGCCTCAGCAGCAACCATCTCAACATTCTTGAGCGATTCTTTCTTCATCGTCCAAGTGTATTCGCTATCGCAGTTCGTACATCTCAAAGGACAACCACCTACTCTGATGAAGTAGTATGGCATGCCAAGGTTGACACCTTCACCTTGTATGCTACAAAAATTTTCCAATACAGGCAATTTATCATGCGGTAATCCCATGCAACAACTTACGACTTCTTCGTCTTCTTCTTTGCAGTTTTCTTGGCAGCCTTCTTCTTAGCTGACTTCTTGGTGGTCTTCTTCTGACCAAAGAATTGTGGGGTACTGGATGAAGTAATCGTCATAATCTTGTTGTTCCTAGATGTTCAAGGAGTTCTATGTATTCACTATGCATATTGAAATAATGCGTTGAAAGGTTCCTAGATATTTCAGCAACATCAACAGATTCAACAGCATCAAGCAATTCGTTTGGCATCAATAACAATGATTGGAAAGGTTTCACAGCCAAACAACGATCACAATGGAAAATTGTTATACTTGGTATACACATTGAAGAGGCAAGACCGGCACCATGTATGCGTGTGCCAACAATCATATCAAACTGTCTGTAAACCTCAAGGTAATCTTCGGCCCATGAACTATAAAACATAGGCGTCATTGGAAAATGCTTCTTGGCCCACATTGCATCAGCAATTGAATGACAAATCAATGTAGTTCTATGTTTGAAGAGCAGCTTTTCATATACCTCTCTAATCTCTTCATACATCGTTTCATTTGGTGCTGAACAATAGCCTGGTCCTTGGAAACAAATACCAAGGTTCTTGAACGATTCTCGCACAGTAAATTCTTTTGAAGCAAACATAGCAGGACAAGGCAAGTGCTTCGGATTGTAGGCAGAAAAATCCTCCATCGCCATGTTATCACGCACAATAACTAAATCACACCTATCCATAATATCATGTGGTACACTACCACGACCGCCCACACCGATGAATGAAAATCTAAGGTTCTTGCGCTTTATCAGATCAAACACAGGTCTCAAGCGTTCTCCAGACCACTCAGGTGTACCTGCCATGACGACATAGTCAACAAGGTTATCACACATCGGGTGTTCAATGTATGAGTTGTCAAAATACTCAGGCATCTTATCACCGGCTGGCATAGCAGCCTGCTTGAGCATTGGTGCTCTGTTGGCAATCAGAGCGTTGTGTTTGATACCTGCATCATTCAGGAGGTTTCGAATACCAAACAGGATGAATTCATCGCCAGGGTTCCACTGCCTTGTTGACGAGAACAGAATATTATTTGACACAAATCACCTCAAAGTTTGGAAAACATTGAGAGCTTTCAAGGATTTTGAATTCAAGTCGCTCTAACTCACGCGTCAATGATCTAAGAGTCCAACCATATTTATGACAAAAATACTGTGGATTATCACGCGGTACACCGCTACCTGCTGATCGATCCTGTCCGCCATACATCAAACTAATCTTTTCATCAGTTGTTAGGGATGAATTGATGATGTTATGCGTATCAGGTACACGTATTTCAAGCTTACCGTTGGACTCAAGTAAATTGTAGAACTCAGCCAACATACTGATAGCTTCCCACCTAAAGAGATGCTCTAGGAGATCACGGCAAACTATGTAATCAACTTTATCATCAATCAGTGGTACAAGAAGGCACGGAAAGGTAACTACAATATCAGGCTTTACTTCAGGGCGTGCATCAATGTTGACATAGCCATTGCGTAGATCAGTACCACAACCTACATTCAACTTGATCATTCGCTATATTCAGCACGGCAGTTCGGAGTCTCGTGAACAACCACCTTCTCAACCCAGATGTAATGGCCTGCAAGCAACTCATTAGCCTTATGGTAGATTAGCTCAGCAATGTTTTCAGCTGTTGGGTTCTCATCCATGATGTAGTATTTCTGCGTACCAACATCACCTACCGCATTTGTAATCGGATAAACTTCAACATGTGTAGCCAAATTTTGACCAAAAAGTTCCCATATCTTTGTCAATGGGTCATCTTTGAACAGGATCATACCATGGTCAAAGGTCTCATCAATCCAACTACCAACAACGTCTTTGATGACACTGAAGTCAACAACACGACCAATGTCATCAAGCCCATGGCCTGTACCTGGTCGACAGGTCAATTCAACTGAATATCTGTGACCATGGCATGATGAACATTTACCCTCATGCCCATACACACGGTGACCAGCATCAAACTCTAAGCGACGTGTGATTGAATACATCTTTTTCACCGGTCTATTGGGTCGACGTTTGACCGCCAAAGCCATAGCATCATCCATCTCAGTCTGAGATATTTCTTTCTTCTCATCAGACCTGGCCTGCTCTTGCCACTCTTCCACCTTGTCAGGGTGCGTATCCCTTACGTGGAACAGACCGCCCATACCTTTGTAATCACAGAACGGACAGCAAAACACAGCAGCAGATTGAACAATTTCACGTCTTGGTATTTCACCACTCATTCTTCAAGATCTAACTTATCAGGTTCAATCTTATCTGTGATACCGAGAGCATACCGCAAGGTAGCATACATGATAGCATCTCTAGCCTGATTGTATGATGCATGATCAAGTTCAGTATCCATCGTTTCTAAACGCTCTGGGTTGATCCTTCTAATAAGACCCGCCCTTGACTTGGCCATGGCACCAACCAACTCTTCAATTCGCTTTGCGCGATTGACAAGTTTGACCTTGAGATGTACAGCTATACCCCTGAGTTCTTTTTCATCGCGCATAGTAGCCTCCTACAACTACTACGAATATTCCTCAACAGGAATTGGCATACTCTTTTTGATTGTCTTCACTTGCATCATCCGCCAGCCACGGGCAAGGGTATTTTGAATGCCAGACAAACCGTCATGGTTATTCAAATCCTGTGCAAATTCATTGATTTCACCAATGTATTTCACTGCTCTTGGATGCCAAACACCAACATCGTGAAACATAATAAAGTTTGACAGCAGACCTTTGTCATAAAAAGCTCTAGCAGTAGTAACCCTTTCAGGTACATCACAATCAAAGAAAGCAAAATCAAACGGTGGCCCATCATACTGTTCGACAAACTCTTGCGTTGTCATGTGTTCAAATGTGATAAACTTATCAACACCTGCACGATGAGCTCTGCTTGGGCCTTTACTGTTGGCAAGGGCACACTTATCAATCGTAGTAACATGACCAAAGCCATTGAACTGGCATCCAGACGCCATAGCTACAGTACCATGCGCTTGTTCACACCCTGTCTCCAAGAGATGTTTGGGCTTCATAGCCATGACTAGTGACCGGAGAAGATTTGTAGTCTCAAACTCACTGCCTTGTCCTTCAGGACCACAATGGAAATCTTTTGTGCGAGCTTGAGCTGGACCTTTGTGATGATCACCTTCACGTTCAACGTAATAGTCCTCATCACGACAAATCTGGTGCCAGTTATCAATAGGGTTCATTCTCAACTATCCTTGTTTGAATTGTATCTTTTTACATACTTGCTGATGATGTTGGCAATGCATGCAATATCCCAGTCATTGATTGTAACACCAGTCCTACCACGCGGATAAGTGTTGAAACAATCTGGTCTTAGTTCAACCATACGTGGCTTCTTCAAACCTTCTGCGATAACATTGCATGATGATGCCCCACCAAGGAAGACAGCTGATGAATTGATGATGTCAGCCGTCTCAAGGAACGTTTCTGGCACAACAAATTTGACATCACAGTTGGTGCAAATATCTTTCCACTCATGGATATCCTCAGGGCCACCAAGGATGGTCAGGTTATTGCCGTAGCTATGTGTTATCAAATCAAACAAAGAATTCCACTCTTGAGGTGATCTGAGACTACGACGATGAGGCATATGAAATACCACATCAATTTCATCTTTGGTCTTGGGCGCTTTCAACCACACAGTTTCAGGGTCCCAACGAACACCAAAAGGTGCAGCATACCTCTCTGCGATATGGATCGATCCAGGGAACTGTTGGTCATTCCAGCTTGGATAATCCTCTGGGTTGAACATGTCTTCAACTGATTGGAAGTCATAATGAACTGGCTTTTCAAGACCCATAATCTCATACCGTTGCCATGGGACCTGCTTACCATCTTCTAGCTTTGGCGGCGGCCATTCACGATCAGGTGATGGCGGCGGTTCACACATCTCAACGCTATGCATGTAATCTTGATACATGATCAATGGTTTTAGAGCATCAATGAAATCTTTATTCCAGCCAGGGCTATGGTAGAGGCTGAAATATAACTTAGCTCCTCTTTTTGATGCAGGACGACAAGCTTCAGAAGCAACCAAAGACTTCATGGCATACATCATGTAGAGTGTATCACCAATCCTGCCACCGCTATGAAATGTAACAACCATATCAACCCCTAAACAAACACAGCACCCATACCATTGCACTCAGGAAAACTATCTTTGTTTCCTTGGATTTCATTGAAAAATGTGCCCACATTAGCATCAGACTTGATGTCATGGATGAATATCACACCACCAGGTCTAACCTTTCTGCTCCAGAGCTCATAGTCGGCTTTGACATTATCATAGCGATGTGAAGCATCAATGTGGAGAATGTCAATCGGACCATCAACCATGTGAAAAGTGTCTTGTGTATCCCCTATTATGAGTTGAACATTAGGGTATGATGCGGCCATATATTTCATCACATGCTCTTGTGCTTCAATAGCATCATGCATAAGATAGCTATCAATTCCAATCACCTTAGCATGTGGGTACATTTTACTCCAACAGAAGAGGCTGTAACCCCAATAGACACCAAGCTCAACTATCTGTTTGACCTCGCCATCAATCCTAGCACGGAAATCACCAAGCAGATCTTCTATACCAACCCAACCAAATGGCGGGCTATCAAATTCAGGCCCACATTGCATCATTTGACACTCACAGGTAATTGCCCTCTAAATTCTTCATAAAAAACTTTGTGTGCAGCCCTATGGATCTTCAAATCTGTAGTTCCCATAGCTTCGGCCCATTTTTCATGCGTGCTAGTCATACCGCCGTGGTGTTTACAATCAAGGTCAAGAACAAAATTGTTGTACCCAGCAAAGTGTGATTTCAGACAAATTCTTTGGTCATAACAATGATGGACTGGATAACGCTCATGGTCAAAACCACCTACAGCACTGATCATTTCTGTGCTCAAAATAAGTGAAAAACCATCAAGAACCATACAAGGCGTAAGATCTTCAGTCACTAATGTACCACCGGCATCAACCATACTCTCAACAGTGTGGCAACCCCACCGCACGAGCTGTGTGTAGTGGTAAGGCACACGGTATATATCTGGCGTGCCAATGCCTTTAGCACCAAACATGCCGGACACTCCTGCATTGCGAGATTCGGCAAGCTCAAGCAGTTCTCGCAAGCGCACATCCCATCCCGGTACCAGCATTTCGACATCAGAATGGCTGAAAAAAATCCAGCGAGGCGTGGTTGCACCACAATCCATCAGGTAATTATATCCTTGCTGAAACGTCGAATAGACTCCTGTGTTCTTGTCATTGCGTAGACATCGAATACGATGCCCTTCATCAACCCAACTCTTGACAACAATGTCGTCACGCCATGCTTCATCACTGCCATTGTCAATGAACAGGACGTCTAGGCGTCCTTTGGCAAGTGCGAACCAAGAATCTAGATATTTGGCAGCGCGTGAATGCTGATTGAGGATTGGGATGCAGATCGTAAACATCATCTACTCATTGTTTGTTCAAGTAGACAACACACATACCAGCCTTTTTCCATCATCAGCGCGTGCGCTGTATTTTCTTCAGCAAGACCACTATCCTGCAAACCAATATATCTATCCCTGTATCGCTTCCACTCATCAAGTGATGAAAGAACATCAGATAGTTTTATCAGTTTAGTCTTGCCTGAATCACCCTCAGACATGATGACACTTTGCGCTTTTGAAGAAACATCTCATACTCGCGATCAAGTTGTTCTTTCTGTTCTTCAACAGACAAGTCATCTTGACCGGCCCGTACAAACGTCTCAAATACCATTTGGATGAAGTCTTCATCTAGAGGACTTCTTGGCACATCAATAACAAATCGCGTGCTCTTTCCATTGTTGAGTGTCTGGTTATGCATTCGTCTGCTGCTCTACGCATCCGTGTCCATTGGGATTTATCCCCTACGACGCTACGCACATGTTCTAACAGTAGTCGCCAAGAATCAAAGTAGATACAGTGTCTGTAGCCTTCGAATGCATCCCGAATGAGTAGATTTGGTGTTATATCTGCCGCCGCAAGCACAGCGCCGAAGCCAGGAGTCTCCCAATACCTAAGTGTATCAAGCCCAGCACCATGCACACTTATACCAACTTTCGTCTTACGCATAGCAGCACGGTAGTCATCGATAGAGAGTGGTTGCTTATCGGATGGCGCTTGCACATTCATTGACAAGCCATTCCAGTCAGCGGACTTCAAGTAATCAGCACACTCTTGACGCAATGGGTTACTGCCGCCAAAAGCAATGAAACTGACATCGGTAGTTCGTTTGAACCATTCCATCTCATAGTCTTTGTCAAGACCATCAATCAGGAATTGGTAAACACCAAACGTCATTGATCTTACATTATGCCATGCAGTATTCCTATGACATTGTGGCTGCCGCATCTCTCTTTTGAAATAGAGCAACAGATAGTTGTTTGGCGTCAGTAAACCATCACCATCATGGCCATCAAGAAAGACACGCTTATCAGTATAAGCAGGATCTTCAAAGACCTCTTCAACTTTCTGACTCCAACATGTCATGTTACCACCGGAACTGAACAACAGTATGTCAGCCCAGTCTATACTATCGAGAGCCTCCTCTTCGGTAACAACTTTGAGGTCTCCGACTTGAGCTCCGTGATGCGTGTTGGCATGAGTGCATTTGAGTTCAACTTCATAATCACATCGCTTTGGAAAAGCAGTTGAATTTGGGTTATTAGGAATCATCTTCTTACTCAGAAGGTGCATGCCCTCAACCATTTGTGAAGTGAGATAATCAAAATCCATTTGACGGGAAAAATAAAACTTTCATCCAGTCAAACCTCCTTTTGCTCTGAACCGATACGACATGTCAATCCTTGTAACCTCCGTTTTTGACAACATCAGCCTGCACTTGTAGAATGGTAATATCAAACCATCTCCCAAGCTCAGTATCACCTATCCTATGTGATCCCATCAAATTTTCCCAGCGTTCCAATACTACCATCGGCGCATCAGTCCTCACTCGTAGCTTGATCTCTACCTCACACTCATCCATCACATATTTCTCAACATGAATTCACCATACTTTGTTGGATCACAAATCAGCATTTCAGTAATAATATCTACAACAAGTTTGTCATCATCATCAGGGTGTGGATCATGGACAATATCAAAACCTTTCCTGATTACACAGTGTCTTGTACCGCGTTTACTAGTTCCTTCTGCAAGGTGAAAAAAATCCCATGCCGGACTTAGTCCGTGACCATTATCCTTGAGTTTGACACGATTTGGACGAATACCATGCTTCTCAAACCATGAATAGTATAGCACCCACCCATGATCATTTTCTGGCGTTTCATCACCCTCAAAGAAGTGCGGTACAGTAAAAAGAGGTAATTCAAACAGCGATGCAACACATGCCTGCATACAATTACCATTTTGTCCTCCACTATGCATGATCGTTTGCATCACAGGGATCATTATCAATCCTCAACAGCATCATAGGTGGCCTCGAAGATGTCAGGCTTGCAGGGGTAGATCTCACCATTCACACCTTGGATGATGAAGTCGTCCCAGTCCACTATGTGAATCCCCTCTAAAGTTTGGATGCGAAACCTGCCATTTTCATAATAGATAGCGCCTCTTTTATGGGCATCCTTGTTCCGAGCTTCTTGCAGCCAGTTCGGCCATTCCGATCTGTCTTTACAACGCGCCTCGGTCATCTGAAACGCTTCAATAACAATTGGTTTCTTACGATACTTCAATGCCACTTCTCGTTCTTCTTCGGTGCTCATCTCTATCTCACTTGTTCTGGAATGTTTTGATCACGATTGGCTTCTTGCGATATTTCATATTACATGTGCTCCAATGCCCAAGCCAACACATCTTTCCAATCAGGGTGTATGTCTGAATCAGGATGCGCTTTCATATATGATTCATAACGAGCATCTTCAATTTCTTGATCCGGACTATCAACATGAAACATTTTATAGAACTGTTGACGGTTAGCCCTAAATAATTCATGCGGAACAATATCAGGGTGTGACGCCCGTGTACGGCTAGCAATGTGACTATAAGGTGCCCAATTGGTGCCCCAAGCCTTGTAGCCCATCAGCAAGATACGGTGATGCATTGCGTTATCTTCAAAGTAAGCTGGCTTGAAGCATTCATCAAAAAAACCAACCCGCTCAATGGTTTCAGGCGTAATCATGAAGCAACTGAAATCTGGATGAATATGATAATCCCACTCCTGCGGAATCTGATCAAGGTGTTCAGGTACCTTGGTCTTATTGGCAGCGGTAACCATCACTGTATTTGGGTCACCTTCCCTGAGTTTGTCATAAGCTGTACACAATCCATCAAGTGTGTACTTACCAAAGACGACGTCATTGTTACAAATGACAATCTTGGTAGCGCCCCATTCCAGAGCCTTCTTGATGAGATTGTTCCACCCGATGCCTACACCGATGTTGGAGCCATTTTCAACAACTTCAAACTTATCGATATCTGGGTTCTTGAAATCCCAGGCACGAATAAGCTCCAAACTCTCATCTGTGCTACCATTATCAGCGTAGCATATGTATACTTCCCTTGCGGCACTCTTGACAGAATTGATACACGCATGGCTGAAGTTGACACAATCGATTCCAAGCATACCTACAAATAGCTTGTCATCAATAACAGGAGCGTCCTTAGCCTTGGTTCGAACTGATGTTGATCCTTTTCTTAGCATAGCAATCGATACGAAATGAGTTAGTTATGAAATACTGACCTTGGCGTATCGCCAAACAGTAATCGAAGAATGAATGTTAGATGCCAGAGCTCTCTCAATCACGTATTGTTTACTCAATAACGTGTCATGCATACCAACCATAGCATTACTAGATCTGTCAAATCCAAGTGATTCGGTTGATTTAGAAGCCCACTCAAGCTTATCAACATCATCTTGAAACTGCTGATCAAAGTAATTGTTTGGTACAGAATGACGAGGAGCTGGCCAAATATCCTCACGTGGGTATGCTGATTCACCTGATTCAATAAAAATCACAGGACACCCAAAGTTATGGTTCCTGCCATACTGTGCTCTACCTATTGACACTGAAGAGCGAGTGTGACCACTGGCAGCTCTTGATTGTGTAGATCTGATTGTCATATGTGGGAACCAACAATGCAACGGCTTGAATGGATGAGCGCCACAATAATATCTGTCATCCCCCCTAAACAAGTAAGGGCATGACGTCCTACCACTCAACGGTTGTACATCACTGTTTAGCCTAACCCAAATCTGGGTCTCTCTACCACCAAAACCAACAAGACTACCTGTCCCCAATATATCATACGTAACAGCAACCCTCAACGGTTCAAGAGAATCAAGCAAATCCCTCCTGTTCTCTTGAAACACAGCCCCAGCAGTAACCCCAAACTGTTTGACAACTTTCTTGTGATCATATGAAAGAATACGTTGACGATCATAGTCCGTATAGACTAGATCAAACGGCACACGACAACAGTTACCAGCACCATGGCAATCATCAATCCTTGTATAGAGTGAAGGGCTAATAACAATCTGCCTTGGAGCTTTGAAATCTTGTATATAGGATTGTTTGTCATTGATCTCACAATAGACAGTCACATCCTGTGTCACACATGCCAACAGGTAGTGAAACAACTTCTCAATACTACCTTCAAGCTGTGTTAGTTGGCTACTTGAGAGCTTGTTCATCATTTACCCACACCAGTTCACAAGTCTTGCAACGATAAATAGCATAGCCATTAGGGGTCTTACCTAAATTAACTTCAAGCAAATCACAGTTTGGACACGATACTTCTGACTCATGGACCATTGGTAGTTGTTCTGAATCATCCTGGTGTCTAGGGGCAAGCAAATCACGTATTTCAGTCAGAAGATGGATTATCTGATCTGTTTTGTTCAGCTTTTTTGGCTTGTTCTCTGATGAGGTCAATTCTCTACCCATGAAACACCTGTTACAATATCTCTGATAGTGGACGCATTTACTGGAAATTTACCAGCAATCTTTCTTAACGACAAACCATGTTCACGTAACATTCTAATTTCACAAACTTGGTCATAAGTCAATTTACGTGTAGCTGATTTACGCATCCGTTCACGAGATTCTTTTGAATGACCACCTTTTCTAGCGTGAAAAGCTTCCATTATCTGTGAATGCCTTTCTTTATACCAATTAGTTTGTGCATTTTCACGAAGCTTGCTATTATGCTCATCAGTTCTTTGATAAGCAATTAGGCTTTTGCTTATAGAATCCTTATGTAATTGTGAAAGTTTTGTACCAGACCTACTCTGTGATATGGCAGCCCTATGTTGAGCACTAAGCGGTGGCAATTTTCTACCTCTTGATGCGTCACCTACATTCCTACGCTGTTGATCTGTGAACTTATAACCAAGACTTGAACCTGCAATAGGTCTGATGTTATATCCATTTTTCACTGAATCAAACAAATCGATAAAACATTGTTCAACATAAACATTAGTTCTTGGTTCACATCTACAAATAACTATAAACTTGAAATTATCTACACCGTATTTTGCCCAGGCTCTCTGGAGCTTGATATTATAATGACAATTCTTTATCAGAAGATATCGATGATCCCTAAATCGTGAGACTAAATCAATCGAACTCCCCACATACATCTTCTTATTAATGGTATTCAAAACACAATAAACACCAGATATTTGATCCATATCAATCACCTATGTTTTCAGATTTTCTAGCCTGCTCTCTAATAAGATCAAGATGAGCGCGCTTCACCTCGGCAAGTTGATAAGCTCGACGTTGTACATCATTGACACTAAAACCACGTATGATCTTTGGCTGCTCACATAAGACTCTAAAAAATGGCAAGGCATCAACGGTTTCAACAAACGCCTCTCTTTTACTCAAATAGCGCATGCAGATAACTTGTGCTTGATTCATTACACCAAGCTCATTCATTACCACATATGTGATATCAAACTGCCTAAATACATCACCTAGTTTCCCTTCAACTTTCTCCAGGTCTGCATATCCATCGTAGTGTTTTGACCAGATGAGAAACTGCTGCGAATCTGTCGTATCAATAACACACAGCCCAACGTCGCCAGCGTCAGTATAAATTCCACAGATGCAACAGCTGATTTCTTCACCCATGTCAAGCAGTCTTTGCTTGAGTCTACTTACGAATCGTGCGGTGTTATCTTTTAGATAAGCAAAATCAGTTTGCTTATATCCGATCGAAATAGCAACTTGAGCCCATGTTCTGCCTTGCAATCTGAGCAAGTAACACTTGAGCCAAAGCTGGTCATTAGACGTAGCCGGAATGGCTGATAAGATTCTACCAAGTATGGCACCTTGCCTGCTATCCTCGATAGATGTGATGACTTGGTCATCAACACAATCATCAGTCTCAAACGTATCCTCAATCCCTTCAATCGTTTGAGTAACTGACTTGAGATATAGGTTACCGTTATCATCTGTAACCTGCCTCATACCGGCAGTGTGCTTGAGAAGGTAGTCGGCTTCACCCCTGATACGGAGTGTGAAATATGATACTACTCTACCTTCGTTCCGTAATTCAGGCAGTCTAAATTTGAGTGCAAGTTCAAGCAAGCGGGGCCGCAACCCAGCTTCAATATCATCCAAGTCCTCATCCGGCAGCCAATGAAACTGACGTCTATAGGTCTTGAGGCGACCGCGTATAATGGCACGGACCTTTTTATGCTCAGTGAACAGCCATCCAGCCTGTGTATTACCTTGTTGGAATGACTCAACGATATCATAAAGATCTCCGTTTGGGTATACACTTCTTTTCAAATCATCCAAATTATCATCAGTCACCATTTACCTGAGCCTAAAAGCCTACTCGCCGTTTTCTTCCTCAGCTGTCTTCCCAACAGTGGTGAAGGGAGTATCTTCCTTGGGTGGTCGACCTGGGCCACGCTTGTCTTCGTTATCAACTGTCTGGTCCTCATCAAACTTAGCACCAGTGCCAACAGTTTTGAAACCGCCAACAAGTCCCTTGCCCTTCTGCATGTTATCTGAACTGCTACCTGCTTCAGCCATTATTCACCTGCCTCGCTTGGGTCTGAAATATACTGTAGGAAACGGAGGTTACAACTCTGCATCGCCTCCGCCACCGCTTGCACTTGTTCCATCGGCATCTTTTGCGTCGTGTTCACCTGTAAGTGAGCTGTCAACCTCTCCACAAATATCAGAATTTGAAGCTCCTGATCCGTCAACTTCTTCAGTTGTTCCTTGTACTGGGTTGTTCTCTCTGAGTCTGTCATATAGTTGTTCTGCCCCCTGAATTACAGCACCAACAAAAGCCTCTTTGCTACGCATGAATTCAGGGTTCTTGAGCGTGACGCTACCATACTTCGAACGTTCGTGTCCTAACATCGTTGCGGATGCTTGATTACCATACACAAGATGGAGGATCAAAGTTACCGAAAATTCAATCTCATCTTGGGTTGTCAAGGTCACTGTCTCTGTATGCGGTGATATCAGGGACAGTACCGTTCCTGAATAGGAACCTCACATAATGATAAGACCTGAATTCAGCAACATGCTCAACCATAGCCTTGCTCATCTGCATCTCGATGAAATCACCCTCAACCTTGATAGTAATTGCATCACCTTTACTGGCCAATTCAAGTGGAACGATATGTGATACTACATCATCTCTTTCTGGTGCTGGCTCCAATGGCTTCTCAGTTGTCACACCTGTAGTTGCATTTGGCTTTGCCTCTTCAGGCTTTGGTTTCGGTGTCAATTCCATCTTCAATACTCACTGTGCTATGGTTTTCAAATCTCTGGACAAGTATGTGCCCACCAATGACATCACGAATTTCGTTTGTATGACTGATTACGAAAACCTGTCGAAATGATTTGGATAAGAAAGCCACAACTTTTATAGCTTCGGCTCGATTTGTTTCATCAAGCGCAGCAAGAATCTCATCCAAAAACAAACTGTCCATCTGAACGCCATGTAATGTGCTAACTACACGTGACAAAGCTAATCGAAGTGCAAGGTTGATAAGGGTTCTTTCCCCGCCACTATATGTCTCAAACATACGCTCGGAACCATTATCAAATACGGCGATGTCTAATGTCTCACGGTCATCACCAGATTGTATCTTCTTCTGAGTTCTTAGTATAACCTCAAACCTAGTCTGCATCTGTGCTAAAATATCATTGGCAAACTTTTGAATGACACCAATAAGATTTTCAATCAGGATTGCTTGGAGTCCGTTTTTACCAAACGCTTCAACAAGTGCGGCACAAATATCTACCCGTTCATTAGCAGCCAATTCATCTTGTTGCACTTTTGATACTTGGACAGTAATTGCATCCAGCTGATCAATCCTAGACTCTGCCCTAGCAATCTGTTGCAACTCATGCGGATATATTGAACCTGGCATAGTCATATTGGCACGAAATTGACCAACTTGTTCTCCAAGGATAGCTCTGCGCTCGGCAGCATTATCAATGTTCACTTTTGCCGCTAGATCTGACCTACGCTGTTGAATCTCAGACTTAGCTATGGCTAATGATTCAAGCCTACGCTTCTGTTCAGCCACAGTAATACCAAGCCTGTCAACAGTAGCTCTGAGACTTGCCACCTGTGTCACTGCACGTTGAGCGGCTGTGCGAGATTCAAACTCAGATGACAACCTATCAACATCTTGCTTTGATGTGACCATTCTAAGCGCTGCATTAGCTCGCTCGTTGACATCTTTTTCAATACTAATATTGGCAATCTTGACCATTGTTTCAACATGATCAACAAGCACCACCTGAGAACATGTTGGGCACTTAGTCCCTGCCAGCGTGTTGGAATCAGATATCAGCCTCTTATTTGAATTGATAATGTGATCAAGACGAGCAACATCACCAATAGCTAACGCATAATTTCTAGCAGCCTCATCTTTTTCGTCAGAGATGTCTGACATCTTGCGGTTACCAATCTCAGGAGGATCAGGTATGCTAAGTAGAGCTGCATTAGCTTGATCTTTTGCCTGCTCATTAGCTGACAAATCTGATGATAACAACGCTTCGTCACGAACCTTCTGGTTGAATTCAACCTCAAGACGATGCAGTATTTGGATTGATTCAGCTGTGTCGGCATCATAATCTTCAAGACCTTGCTCTAACTCGCGTAAGTCCAACACGGCATCATCGTGATAAAGACTTTTACTATACGCAGCAGTTTGAAGAGCGCTAGCATCATCACAGTATGCAAGCCACGAGTTGACCAACACCTCGCGGTCTGGCATGGCGCCAAGTTGCTGCAATAGCATTTCGACTGCGCCTGCCGCCTTATGTCGCGTTGTAACGGCGCCACCATGCCGTTTGCTTGCCACCGCCAAACAACGTTGTATGGCCTTTAGATCTAACACTCGCGCAAGGTGCTCTTTGCGTTTGCCTGCTGTTGCATTGACAAAACCAAACTGAGCATCCTGCCTAAAGAAATAGATCAGATCAAATATCTCTTTGTTGATGCCAAGGTATTTTTCAACAACCTCTTTGACATCGCCAATCTTCTGACCTGACAACTTGCCGTCAACCCACACCTTGGCTGAACTTGTACCATCACGGTGAACCGCACGATAGGTCCTGATCTTCCTACCCTTAGCGTCAACAGTCAAATCAACAACACATTTATCAGCACCAACCCTGATTATATCTGTCTTGGCCTTGGTATGTGTTTCTCCCCAAAGCGCATAAGGGATTGCTTTGAAAAAAGCAGTCTTGCCTGAACCATTGCTACGGCTAGTATCACCGTGCCACTTACCTATAATTGAAGTAAGGGTAACATTGGACAAATCCAAGTCAACATCTTCAAAGATGACAAAATTGGTGAGCTTTAGTCTTAGTAGAATCACAATATAAAAATGCCACAGTAAACCGTGGGTAATTTGCTCATTCCCCGATATATAACTCCTGGTTCACAGTGGACAACCCTAAAGCTTGCGCTTCCTAGGATGGGTAGCCACCATATTATTCCCAGGTCGTTTACCTGCACCTCGGGGCTAGCGGGAGAGTTTACCATGACAATACACTATACGACTACATGCCGTATTCGAACACAGTAGATGCCTTCTTCAATGCATCCTTTTGGTATTGCTTCAGTTCATGATCTGTCTTTTCCATAGACTCAAGGACATAATGGATATATGCAGCATAGCCATAAATTCCAAGACACATGGCATCAGCAATGTTATCATCCATCACACAATATTGGTTACCAGCAACCAAACCAATCCACTTAGTTGTATTGAAGAATTTGTTCATGTGTATCAAGTATGCAGTATCTTTCTTGAAGTTTCCCTTGCCAAGACAAAACTTCTTCCAACTGGTGTTTGGAACTATAGCATACCTACAAGAACCTAGCAACCCGAACTTCAACGCAGTCAAATCAAGCAAAGTAGCTAGGCCATGAAGCTGTGATGCAGCACCAAACGTCCTCTGGTGATGCATCTCACGCACCAACAAATCGGGCTGTTGTTCATTGATAACTGTAAGCATCCATGTATGAAATTCATCCATACAAAAAATGCCTTTCGTCTCTGGTATCAAACAATGTGTCCCAACCAACTGAAGGCAGCCTAATTCGCCATCATCTTCAAACACCACAGCAGCACTGGCTTTCATCGACTGGTCAAATGATAAAATTCTCACGCCTCAGCCTCCTCAGCATTTTCAACCAACTCTTCTGCAGCCTGACGTATATAACGCCGAATCCTCTCATTCTCAGCAGTTAGACTCTCAATAGTCGGCAGTTTCATTGCAACCTTGAACGCCTCTTGTGCAATAGCTGACCAGTTCAATTCATTATGCTTGTCCATTCTACATTTGAGATCTTTAGGGATATGAATTCTAATACTGCTAGACTTGACATTGTAATTCATGCTTGAGCCTCCTCAATCACCTCAATCCCAGCGACTATGATGTGTGATTGCAGATCACCATAATCTCTTTGCTTCATCAAACGTTTGAAGTTTGATTTTACATCCGAATCCATTACAATCTCCGGGTCACGTTGGGCTAACTCACGCTCTATCTTGAGATGTATACCTGCGATCGAGTGCGCGCCTGCTGACATGATTTGATCACGCAATGCTTTTTCATCAAACTTATGTGCGTCAGCCTCAGTCACTTCACATATGACCTTGACAATGGCATCTTTGAACTCAACTTCATAAGCTGGCGGTATAACAGTCGTGTTCTGCAATACAATCTCATACAGTTTACGTGTCTTGAGACCGATAGCATTCATACTCAGATCAGACGTCTCAAGTATAACTACACCCTTGGCGTCTAGACGCTCATTGAAATCAACTGCCTGAATCGAGCCAGGATAGAACGCCAATGGTGTTTTGGATAACGTCTGAGGTTTATGGAAGTGACCGGCCAACACAGCATCAACTGGCAGATCTTTGAACCGTGTTGCACTATCACTTTTGATCTCATATGGCTCAGCACCAACCACAGCCCCCTCAAGATGACTATGGCATACCAGAAAAATACGTGCGCCAGCAGCAACCCATTTTTCACGATCTAGCGTATCAAAGTTAGGCTTCTCAGCACCAAATGGGTAGAAACAAAACAAATCGCTACCAATCTGTTCCCATTCAGTCTTATGCATGATTTTCACATGCTCCCATGGCAACCTTTGAAACAACTTTAGTGCATGACCCTTGCCAATCTGCCCATTGAAATCATGGTTACCTATGATGATGCGTGTAGTGACACCTGCCAGATCCATCTTGGCACAAAACTCCCAGAACACAACCTGCTCATAGCAAGTCGGCCTATTGGTATGAAACACATCACCGCAGTGAATGACAGCATCAACTTGTTCACTCTTTGCAATGTCAACGATTTGATTGATGGTTTCTTCAATATCTTTCAGGCGTGAGTTGATACCTTTGTCATCGATCACACCAAAGGTTGGTACTGATATATGCCAGTCAGCGGTAACCATCACTCGCATTATCAACTCCCAGCCTGCATGGCTGCCTCTATCTGGTCAAGTAACGATTGATCTTCACGCAGAGCAGCTTCAAACTTCTCTCTACCTTGCGCCCTTACACCTTGGAATTTCAACCAAGCACCACTCTTTTCAATCGCCCCTGATGCAATTGCAAAATCAGTCAATGAAGCCACCACGTCAATGCCATCATTGCCGATGTAGAACTCAGCCTTTTTGTCAAAGATAGTGAACAGCTTGCTCTTCTCCGGAACCAGTATTGTCTTGATCCCAACAACCTGGTCACCTATTTTACGGTGGCCGATACGTGTTACTTTGATACGCACTGATGAGTAGAACTTGAGCGCCCGTCCTCCTGGTGTCGTTGTAGTTGGACCCCATGTCACACCAAGCTTATCTCTCATCTGGTTGATGAATACCACTGACACGCCTGACTTGGATGCCACATTGCACACCATAGGCAACTTTGAACTCAGCATTCTAGCTGTTGATGCCATGGCTACTGAATGATCCATGCCCTCTTTCTCATATACCTCAAACTCTTGTTTGGACATGAGTGCGGCTACACTATCAAGCACGATGAGTGACTTCATCTTCTGTTCAGGATGATTGTCGTTGTAGTCTTTGACACACCTACAGATAGTGATCATCACATCGAGAGCTTGCTCACCATAATCAGGCTGGCTAAACAGCATCTTCTCAGGAACTACACCTATGCGTTTAGCATAAGGCAGATCAAGAGCGTGCTCAGCATCAATGAAGTAGACTATCTCACCGCGCCTCTGTGCAGCCGCGATAAAATGAAGCATCACAGTGGTCTTACCGCTACCCTCAGGGCCATACAGCTCAACTATACGGCCCTCAGGTAGACCACCACCCAAAGCCTTATCAATCTCAACGATACCACTTGGCAACGCTGGAAACTTCTCAACCTTATCATGCAGGCTGTAGATGATCCCGGGATCAGCTAAACGCTTACGAATATCAGCTATGATAAAATCAAGAGCTGACGGTTCAGGCGGTGGCGTCGTTTCATCAACCATCTACATCACACTTTTGACGCACTCTTAGGATGTGAATAAACCTTCTGGCAACCATGGCACTGAAGATCTCTAGTATCAGTCATGCTAATCCACATCTGAACACCACAATCACTGCAAGGAACCTGATAATGTGTAGAAGTATTGACATCAGGAGTCTGAATGGTACTTGCGTATTGAGTAACAGGTGCAGTGACAGGTTGTGCCGGTACAGCAGCAGGCTGGGCAGGTTGTACAAGTGCGGCAGCAGGCTGAGCAGGTTGTACAGGCTGAGCAGCAGGTTCAATAGGCACAGCAGCAGGCTGTACAGCTTCAGTCGTAGAAGGTGTATTGGCCATAGCCTCCCTGGCAGCTTGTGCAGGATCACCAGCAGCCTGCATCTTTGATGTGTCAAAACTGGTAGATTCAGCTGATACAGCAGCCCGATCTGCTGGTGAGCTTTTCATGTAGGCCACAGCAGCAGCTATATCAACAACAGGTGACAAAGCTGTAATTGGACCAAGATCATACATCTCATACGCCACTTCCTCAGGCGTAAGCGGGTCAACATTGCCTGTGAAGTTTGCCCCATAGCGCGTTTGGAACCCCTTGCCAGTCTTTGTAAACTGGAGATCAAATCCGTTTGGATCAGCTGGCTGACCCTGACTCTTGCGCATGTTGACAACAGAACCAATAGCTTGCAACACCATTGACCCGACATTCAAACCCTTTTCATTTTGTGACAAGAGTAATGTGTGTTTCTTTTCAACATGAAGAGCTCTACCTGCAACACTCCTATCTAACACATTGAAATAGTAGCGCTCTTTTGCTTTGATGTCTTTGGCTTGTTCTTGAAGAGTAACATCATCAGACATTCCCCACTGTGCTGCCAAAGCACACATCTCACATTCGTTTGAAGGTCCTTGGCAATAGAACGGACGAACTCCTTTTGCCGTTTCAGCAAAATGCTCCCAAACTGACGCCATTGTTCCAACAAGCCTAGCTGTAAGCTCATTGCGAATAACAAGACGATCAACATCACCAAATGTGATGCCTGCATTCTCAAGTGATCTCTGATAGGCATCATCAAATGCCCCCATGTCCATTCCATTCATCAGTATTCCTCTGGGTTTGGTCCCTTCATTGAATGCCTAAGCAATGACTTGCTTTTCTCTATCTTCTCCCGACCAGTTAGATCTCTGCCAATAGGTATGCCACCGGCAAAAAACAATTCAGAACGCATGTTTGAAGAAAGAGTTTGCAAAATACCAGCCTGCTTATCTAATACCCTTACGAAGCCTTTGAGTAAATCAACACGGCTACGTTGGTCTGCTAGTGCCTTTTTCTTACTTTCTAATTCGCCCTTAGCCTGTTCACTCACCTTTGCTTCGATGGCATTGATTGTAGGTGCTCTACCAGCACCACCTGTTGCTTCACGTATAGCTGTATCAGCAATCTGGTATCTACCCTTGAACCACCCATCATAATCAGCTTGCATAATGTTGAGCTTATTACTTTCAATCTCTTGAATAGTCACAGCCCATCCAAAATGCTGACCAAACTCAGTAAGAACTTGGTTGAGCCTAACAGGATCAAGCTCACCATTTTCATTACATGGATTGAGTTGGAGCTGAAGCTCACTATATTTCTTACGAGCCCACTTCTCATAGGTCATTTCAGACTCGATATCTGGTTCAACTTGCACTTATCAACTCCACATTTGAAAACAATTGGTGTTCACTATTCACTCTGTCATATGCCATTTTGGCATACTCAGAATTCAACTCAATACCAATACATGACCTGTTCATGCCTAAAGCTACAAGGCCAGTGGTCCCACTGCCAAAAAATGGATCAAGAACAGTACAAGGAATAGGTTCAATACCATGGTCACAGCCAGGTACCCAATTGAATAAATCAGGATTTGCAGCTTTATGAGCTGCTTGCTTAGTACCTGACAAATGCTTCCTGCGATCTGTATCTCTAGCAGGCGTACCACCTGTTCTTCTGCCTTGTGATTCAACGCCAGTTTCTTCAATCGACATGCCTTCACGTTCAACTACTCTTCTCCAAGGTGCTAAGCACTTAGGGCAACAGCCATGTTCAGACGTGCCAGCTTTGATGCATGGCTCGATCAACTTTGGTGGAAATGTAGCGAAGTGAGCACCCGGAAATGGCTTTGTGGCCACGTTCCATACTGATCTGATATTGCGCTGACCGTCATACTCTTTGTATTCAGGTGGCCTGCTACTCACACCGGGCAAAGCAAACCTCTCCTCAGAACCCTTAGCAGCCAACGTCCCCGCTGGGATAATGCCCTTCTCTCTGACAGCATACGAGTCAAAGAAATATCTAGGCTTCTTGGTGAGTAGAAACATATATTCATGTGAACTTGTAGGTCTATCAAGAACACTTTGAGGCATTGGGTTAGGCTTTGACCAGATGATATCGCTACGTAGATACCAGCCATCAGCCTGTAAAGCAAGCGCTACACGCCATGGGACACCAACCAGATCCTTGGGCTTAGCGTTGCCAACTTGCTTAGCTGAATAGCTATCACCAATATTCAGCCACAATGTCCCATCATCGCGCAACACACGACGAACTATTGCCATCAATCTAACAATGTGCCAAATGTATGTTTGCGGATCCTCTTCAAGACCTATCTGTCCCTTCTCACCATAGTCTCTCAGGCCCCAATAAGGTGGGCTTGTGACAACACAATGAACTGATCGTGACGGCATACCTACCAAGGCACCGGCAGCATCACTGTTGATAATCTTACAATCAGACATTCTGTAACACCCTCAGATTCTTGATCGCGTAGTTTCCCTTTTCCGTCTTTTTTCCAGTACCAAACACTATATTTGACTCAACCAATGACTTCTTCTCAGCTCGATAATCACTTGGCCATACAATACACTCAATCTCACCGTCTTTAGTCAACAGAGTCACAAATGCCATAGTACCAGTTTTAGCCTCATGCAATTTGATCCTTGAAACCATACCGCCAATAGCTGCCCTCTGTGGTTGATATGTATCAGGTGTAACAGTCCCTTTGAGATCTTTTTCAAAACCACCCAACGGATTATTGACCAGATAAAAACCAAGATGTTCTTTTTCCTGCATAGCAAGAAAACCAACACTCGGCTTGTTATCAAGCTCGCACATTGCATATGCCATCTTAGACCTATCACCAAAACAATCCATAGCCCCGCCGTAAACAAGAGCGTGTAGGAGCTTCTTACCTGGCTTGGCTTTATCAAAGAAATCAAACTCATCTGAATAAGGGCGCCGAGCTAACACTTTGATAGCCTTTCCAACGTGCTTGATACCACTGAGCCCCATACGGATTGAATCACCTTCAATTTCATAATTTGCTGCACTCAAATTGACATCTGGCGGTAACAATTTGATTCCTAGCCTTGCACACTCTTGCACGTAAATCTCTCTGCTACGAGTTTGTAGGCAGGCACACATAAACTGAAGAGGAAAATGCTGTTTCAGATACATATCAGCGTATGCTATATGAGCATACGCTACAGAATGTGCTTTACAAAATATGTAATTCTGACATGCCAAAATGCTAGCCCAAACCTTATCAAACTTGTTTGGGTCTATTCCTTTGGCCGTGTATCCGTCCCGGAATCTAGCATGGTCAGCATCACTAAAATCTATCCGCTGGTTAGCAGTCTTGGCAATGATTTTTCGAAACACATCAGCCTGAGACATGCTAAACCCAGCCAAATCCACACACATTCTCATGACCTGCTCTTGGAATAGAACTACACCATACGTCTCCGATAGGATTGGCTCACACTCTGGCACCATATACTCAATCAGGCTAGGATCATTCCGCGCATGGATGAATTGTTCAACATCTAAACCTGGGCGGATACATGCGTTGACTGATATAATATCGTTGAATGTTATCTCATTGAGACCAGTAAGAATCCCAACAGACTTGGGCTCTTCAAGTTGAAATACACCTACCGTCTCACCACGATTGAACCCATCCAGCGTCTTCTGATCATCAAGAGGCAAATTGTAGAAATCAACCACCTCTGAATCCCCTGGGAGCATCTCAATAGTGTTGGAAATAATACGAAGATTATCAATAGTCAGTATATCAAGCTTGACAAAACCAATCTTGTCAAGTTCTTCACCGTCCCATTGAGTAACCAACTCCTCTTTCTCACCTCTAGCCCTCTGCAGTGGTATCTCACACCCAATCGGCCCATTGGTCAATATTACAGCGCTTGGATGCGTAGTTGTGAGTCTAACATATCCTTGTGCCTTGGCAGCAAGATCAAACAGTTGAGGATACTGCTGTTTGAACACCTCAAGCTCTGGTGCTTCTTTGAACGCAGCTTCAAATGTTTGATTGTCACCTACCAGCTTATTGATACGCTTAGCATCACCCCAATCAACACCAAGTTCCCTTGAGAACTCATCTATCGCGCTACGTGGCTTGAACAGTGACGGCACACCAACCTTGACTACACGATTGGCACCATATTTCTCTTTCAAATAGCCGACAACTGCGTCACGTGAGCTAAAGTCAGTATCGATATCGGGAAGTGATACTCTTTCTGGATTGAGAAATCGTTCAAATATAAGGTCGAAGTGAATAGGGTCAATTGTTGTGATACCCGCCAAGTAGACCACGAGTGAACCTGCTGCAGAGCCACGCCCGGGACCGACAACAACACCGTTGGCCCTTGCCCACTTGATGTAATCTGAAATAATGAGTAGTATTGAGCTATACCCAGATTGTTTGAACACTGAGAGTTCATATTCAATCCTTTGTAAATATACAAATGGATCTTTCAGACCACCAGCAGTAATCAGGCTTTGAAGCTTTGTGCGTGTTACTTTGCACAGCTCATCAAAAGCTACGTCAATTTCGTTGGCACAGGCTTGCCCTGACATAGAGTAATCTTTTTGGTCTCAGGGTCCATGACTAGCAAACCGGCCATCAAACAATGTGAAGTCACCTCGTAGACAGTGAGGAGGTAACTGAGCTTTTTATTCAAGCCAACTTCTGCACATGCCAAAACACATTCTTCAATCGTGCTTGGCAACTTTTCATAAACAGAAAAGATGATGTAATTGTTAGTCTTTTCACGATAAGGGTTGCCAACCTTACCTAGTTTGTGAGCAAACTTCCAAGGACGGGCATTCTTGATGTGTGATGAAATCCCATCATCGCCATTGCCAAAATCAGTCACCTCTTGTGGGTCTAGCCTTGGCTGTTGCCCATCTGGAGCGGCCACTACAGGCGTAAGATTGCCTACCTCCGGCTGTGCAACAGGTACAACAGGTACCTGTGTAGGCACAATAGGCGTAGGTAGAGGTGCAGGTACAACAGGCGCAGGTACAGGCGCATCAGATGCAGGCTCATCATCGTGACCTACTTCAAAAATATTACCACATGATGAACACACAGCTTCATCAGTTGATGGGTTATCATCACTAGGACCTCTATACAGGACAGCCCCAGGGGCATTGCAATCTGGGCAATCACCAATAACTGAATCAATATTAGGCTTCGCCATTTGTAACCTCGTCACTGACATAGTCAACTTTTGGGACGACTAAGCCTTTTTCTTCTTGTTTTGCTGCGCGCCCACTCATCAATTCCACTTTATTGAATTCGGGTGCTTGTATATCAGCCGACGCTGAAACAAACCTCGCCATAAGATCACCACCACGGGTAACCTTTACCTTGCCAGAAATCTGATCTCCGAGACCCTTAGCACTGACCTTGTTTTTGTTTGACACCTTCTTGCGCGTACGCTTCTGATTGGGATCAGTTTCAGGTTCAAACAAACCATCGTGTTTCATGTTGTAATTGGTGATAACAAGTAACTAAATGAATCTTCATCAATCCACAGCTTACCATCAGGCTGTATATTCAATACGACCTCTGTTTGCGAATCAACAGCACTTACACCATCGGCAAGGTTTTCAATATGGTAACTAAATGCAATGGTATTTGTCATCTGATCAACACTCTTTACACCGCTGAAATCAAAATCTGTTGCCTCGATGATCTCTGTGCCCTCGCCTGTATCATGCTCAATATCGCATTGCATTTGAGCACCTTCAGAAGTTGCAGTGATCATAAACCGCCCAACTTTATACAACTTGTCTGTGAAACAGCTAAGCCGACTAAGAACACCAAGCAACTCAATCTTTGGGATCGTAACAGTAACGTTTTGTTGCCTTGAATCAAGTAACTTTTGGTAAGGCACAAACTGTGATTCAATCAACCGTATAGCTGCCAACATACCAGTATCATCATTGGCCACGACAAGCATATTGCCGTCCATATTGACACCGATTTTGACATCACCAGAACACCTTGCAAAGACAGCGCCTATCGCTGAAGGTATCAACACAGATTTGCCATCATATGTATGTGCCGCATCACCCCTAACCAACGCAAACCTTCTATTGTCAGAAGTTGCCCAGTTGCCATCAAAATGAACACCTTGATAGCTAAGCTTGGTCACGTCTTTACTGATGGCTATACTGATCTTGTCCCAAATATCTTTCAATTGTCCAGCATTCCAGATACCGGCAACAGTATTTTCAAAGTTAGCAGACGGGAACTGGGACGCTTCTTTGAACAATGGGAAACTGAATGATCCATTTGTGGTTATTTTGATATGGCCATCCTTATTATCACTACACAATTCCACATCAGGTGTAGTGCTTGATTTCAACAAGCTAAGCAGTTGTTGAAACTTGATTAGGAAAATTTCTGGCACATCATCCAGCACAATCATATCAATATCACCGTAACTGATAACCATAAATGTCTGGAAATCAGTTGTACTCAAATAGACAGCACTGCCAGCTTTGTCAATAGTGAACTTGACATAATAGCTCACCTCCATAACCTTAGTACCTGACGCTATCTTTAGAGTATCAAGGATGGTCAATAATCTGATACGATCAAGAATCATTTGAATCCCCGTTATACCCAACCTCTTTGAGAGCCACTTTTGAGGCATCGATCAAAGTTTCTTTGTTCGTACCTACCATAGCGGCGGCACCAAAGATCTCCTCCCATGTAACTTCAAGGTTACGTTGTTTACGTTTGACCTTGAATGTGATACCATTCGGCGTCACTGTTACGATGAGACCCGGAAACTTCTCCAACTCCCGTGAGAGCGGCTTTGCTAGGACGGTAGCCATATATTTGCTCAGCTAGATCGACGTATGATCGGGGGATAAGCTTGCCGCCAGGGAGGCGACCGCGCTTCCATGTGTTGAGTAGATATACCACGTCCTCTGCTATTTCAATATCACTAGGTGGTAAGAAACTGCGCAGTGAGCGGCTTCTAAGATTTCGAATATCCTCACTGAGAGGGCTTCTATGGCCTATCTCTCTGATAACCATCTGATGCGCAGCTTTGTCGTGAACCCAAATGAGAAAAGATGGATAGTATTGATAGTGACGAGCAGTTGCATTTCTGTGCCATTCATGTGGTCGATCATTATGTATGCAACAGATTGTTTCAAGGATGATATGGGCATATCTATGCATGTAGGTAAGTTGACAGTTAGGGAGGTAGACGTATGGTATCCTGACAAACCGCATTAGAACACAAAGTAGTCAGGAAGCCTCACACCCTCTTGGATATCAAAATGCTCAATACCCTCAGCAATCTCGTTTGGCATATCAAATGCTCGCTTCCATGCTGGCACAGCGGTGACATCATACCCATGCAGTTCGGCAAACTGCTCCACCATCTCATCTCTTGTCCGTAGGTGATAGTCTCCAGCGAATGGGTAGGTCCATGTACCTCCTTTGTCAACCACCTTCAGCTTCATGAACACCTTATGGAACTCTCTGTCATCCTTGGCGAAGTAATGTGGGTCACCTGTCACTACAAGCTTGCCACCTTTGCCTTGTAGTTCTTTGACACAGAAATCATTGTATACCCTTTGGGTATCTTTGGCTGTAGGCTCAAGCTCAACATAAAGGTCATCACTAAAGATGGCATACAAATCATGCCATACAGTGAAGAATCCCTCCTGCCCGCCAGTGAAGAAAGCCTTCGCAGTTAGCCCATACATGCAAGCGGTGAGGGCTATCAACCCATCGCCATACTTGGCTAGGTCTGACCAATCAATGCGCGGCCTGTAGTAGAAGTACATGCTACCAACCGTAGCCAGTGTGATAAGATTACGAAACCCAACTCTGTTCTTGGCCAGCAAAACCAAGTTGCTACTACCGCGTTCTCGCCTAGTCTTATCAGCACACACACTGACTTCCATACCATAGATCGGCTTGATGCCAGCCTTCTTGCAACGGCTGTAAAGCTCAATCGCAGCACACATATTATTGTGATCGGTAATGGCAGCGGCAGTCAAGCCATTAGCTACACACCACTCAACAAGCTGGGCCGGTTTGATAAGCCCAACATTTTGGCTCCGATCAGTGTGGAGGTTTAGGTGCAGCATTACTCATCAAACAAAGCTTGCTGACCGTGTGTATCAATATTCTGAGTTGCAACAGGGTGATCATCGCGGCCATGCCATCCGTCCCAAATATCATCAATGATATAACCCAACGTCTTCTCACCAAACTGTTTTTCCATAGCCTTTATGAAATCAGTCTTGTTGATGCGATAATTTTGGTTCTCATCCATCAAATCAAATCCAAAAGCTATCTTGATTTTGGTTCTCTCTGGAAGATCGACTGGCAGTCCACACTTCTCAGCTAACCTACGAATGAATGATCCAGGGACATCGCGTCCATAGATCTCATTGAACTGCTTGCGTATAGTGCGCAAGTAAGCGCGAACCTCCTCAGGCGACTCAAACGGCTTGACACTCAAACGCTCCTGAAGACGTTTTTGGAACCAATCATCCTTCTGTTCTTGTGTAAGCAAGACAGCATGTTGTGGTCTAGGCTTGTTGGGATTCTCCGACATCTGGTGTCCCTTGCGTGATTACGGCCTGAGGTGGTGCTATGTTTGACAAACTGACAGACTGAGATTGTGCAGGTGCTACAACCTGCGCTCTCACGGGAGTCAATGTGATACTGCCATCTTGGTTGACAAGCAAATCGTATTCACCATCAACATCAAATCCCAAGTCGCCCATCCAAAATCCACTGAATCTGATTGCTGGGACCTTGGCATTGTCACCTTGCTGCTTGTTGAAAGCCATTTTCAAACGACGACGTCGTCTGATACGTGTTTTGACTTCAATAAAATCATTATTTAGATCTTCTTGGCTACTCATGTTTGTCCTTTTACTATGGCAGGTCGTATTACGTGTGGCGTAGTTGTATTATACGACTTGCGACTAAAATGCCAAATGTTTTTTTGTTATCTATTTGCACAATGCCATTTAGCATCATGTAAAATTCAAGCTTTGGTGTTTGATCCCAACAAAGCCAGAACTTAGCTGTTGTATGACACTGATCTTCTTTGTCGCACACTGACATAACCATGCCATTGAACTCAAGATGACAATGCAAAACTGGATGAGGATCTCTTTCAAGGAGATACTCAAAAGTGTTACCAACATCATCCGCAGGCAAGACAATCTCTCAAGGCTGGTTGCACTTTGTGATAAATCAAGTAGCTAACTCTGCTGACCAGATAACCGGTACGGCGTGCAATACCTTCAACGGTATACCCGTTGATCATCATTCGAATGATCTTGCGCTCATCACTACCGTCTTTGAACCTTTTGATCAAACAATCAAACAATTCATTTCGTGCAGCAATTTGATCTGGACGAGGTTGTCGTTTGTCTTGAGGTTCAAACACCCAGTCCTCATCATTATCACTTACCATTGCTTCAATGCTTAGCAAGCCACCTACTGGTTTTCTGATGCCAAGATTTGCAGCATATTGCAAATCAATGAGTTGCCTGCTCATGTAAGTTTTAGCCAACGAGATAAATCTTCGTTCGTTGTGCTCCTGAGTGAATTGCGACTCGTATTTGAAATCGCGTATGGCTTGGTGGAGCTTCCAAAGGCAATGGTTAGAGAGGCTTGCCCTATCCTCTGTTTTTGACAACATTCGATCCCTGGTAAAAGGGTAAACAATCCCAGCTATTGTTCCCGATAACCACTGCGACACTGATTCCAAACGAGTAGGACAATCGTCTAACACAAGCGCAATCATTGTTTCTCCTGGTAATGCGGCCTTAGGATGGCACAAATGTAGCCATGGCAATATACAACGCAAATGGTATTTATGTTTTTTTTAGCATTGTAACACTGCTTGGCGCTATATGGCTGTGGGATATATGGTTATCAACCTCCCAGTCGCAATAACGCTGTCGTTTGGCATATGCATCGATTATTTCCCAAGCCTCACAATCCCCAGGGTCTTTACCAAGTGGCGAAAGAACGAGCTGCAAGGATTTATCCAACGCAGTAACCATTCGATCCACCAAGTCCCAGCCTCGCGGACTATCACGATCTGGGAAAACAGCATGGATCTCTGCCTGCTGACACAACTCCAATTGTCGATCACTAATCATGTTCGTGAAACAAGCGGTAGCATGCCGTATACCGAGACTATCAAGCATCAAAACATCAAGCACACTCTCAACCATGACATATTGCTTGGACAAAACAGCGGCATCCCAATTGAAAATGATATATGACTGTGGTGATCCTGCTGGGTATCTTTTCTCACCTCCATCTACTGGTTGTCCATAAAAAACACTCCTTATTTGTCCATCAAACCAGACAGGGATAACAAGGCAGTACCCAATTTGTGAGTGCTTACAGACGCCAACTTGAAAGCGTTTTGAAGTCTCTTCATCAATCCCTCGGCCCCGAAGATATCTTTCCGCAACTTTAGCATAGCGATGTCCCATGTCGCACTGCGTGTAGTTTGCCGGGAGTTCGTAGACCGGGAGATCCTCTTCCTGTTCCTTGACACCATAATTCAACTTCTCCTTGCGTAACTTATAAATCAAACTCTGCGTCCCAAGCAACACACCAACACCGACACGACTCTCTAGCCAGACGAGAGCCGCATGGAATTCTATATTACAAAAATGCTGAATCAACTGTATGATATTTCCACGCACAGGACAAGCCCAACAATTGAACAGCCCCTTGTACTTGCCCTCATCTGCCATTGACATCTTACCGACGGCGTCAGTATCATTATGCTGAGGATTTATACACTTGAAATATAATTCAAACCCTCTCCGATTACGACGCCGTGTTGTAGCTACACCTAAGCTATCAAGTATTTCTCCAAGCTGGGCCGCTTGGGTCATTGCGTCAACATCAAACATCTAACTTGCCGGTAGCTCTAAGATAGTTGTAGTTTCTTACGACAGCAAACAATGGGCATCTGTGATTCTTAGATATCTCGAACGCAGTTGCCTTGGGGTTAGCTTTTTTATCTTGAAGAATAATATCCCTAACCATGTCACATGACCAACCATCAGTCGAAAACGAATTGAGCCATTTAGCCAACATCCAATCATGTCGACTTGGTGGCGTCAAGTCTACTACAACAGTAAGAACACGATAATTCTCATCATCGATTATCTCAATTGAGTGCGCGTGTTCATTTACAAAGAGACACTCAGGGCAATTTCCTGCCTTGACCCATAGCCAAGCATTTCCCTTCCTGTAAACGTCTATGACTATAGAAATGTTGTCATTCTGAGAGATCATGAGGCCGTTTCCCTGTCGCTATAATAGTTGATCTATCAGCAAACAGTTCAAGATAACATACAGTATTTGCCTCACCATCACGTTGTTTAGCTACATGTACTTCAAGGATATCATCCTCAAGGTCTGGCAAGTAATAACTGTTCCTGTGAAGCAACAAAACAATATCCGGCTCTTCACCATAAGCGTTTGAATTCTTCAAATCTATAAGAATTGGCCTACGGATATTACCACTCCTTGTACGGCCAAACCCTTGCCTACCAACTTGAACAAGCAACACAAAGTGGACCTCTAGCTCTCGCGCCAACACACGCATTTGCTTGATCTTCATCTGGATAGTATTGGCAAGATCTCTACCAGTGTCAACATCTTCAAGCTTACCAAAAAGATCAACAAACACCACTTTGATATCATTACCCTTGCGCTGTGCAGTCCTAATGAGATATCTCATATCGTTTATTGACAAACTAGCACGATCGTTTACCATCAACGGCAAAGTTTTTAGGCTATCGAGAGCTGAATCAATCCGGCTGCGTTCATTAGTATCAAGCGTACCTGACTCTTTTTTCAACCTCTTTGTTGGTATCTGAGTGATAGCACTGACCAATTTGTCAACAATACTTTCTCTCGGCGCTTCCATACTAAAAAACCCAACACCGATACCTTTGACTGCGATGTAATGGGCCATAGCTATAGCAATGGTTGACTTGCCCATGCCTGTAAAGCCAGCCATCACCGTAAGCTTCTTTGGTATAAACCCCTCCGTCAAAAACTCATCCAACGAAGGCATACCGGTAGTAAAGAATGGCCTTGATGCTCTGCTGTCCAGCTCTACAATATACTGCTCACCAAGCTCATCCATCTTGTAGAAATCAAACCCAGTAGACCTGACTGTCTCCAAGCGCTTACTGGCTGTATCTAGAGCCTCTTGGATCTCAGCTACACCTGTAGTCGGATTATTGATGGTTCTAAGTATAGCCTCAAGGTCTGTCTTCCCAATTGCAGACTTGGTAGCTTGCAATTTCAACCTAGCAACTAATGCATCATAGTTATCAGTAGGATTGGCATATCCTTTCTTCAGTATCCTGACATATTCAGACCCACCATAGTCTTTTTCATCACCAGGGAATGCATCAACAAAGAGCTGAAATGTGTCTTCATCTACCGTCCGCACCCCTGCTGATGCAGCACGCAACATACAGAACCCCATCACTTGATGGTTAGGTACAGAAAAATCTCTCCACTCAATGTTTAGTGCAAACTGTTGCAAACATTCAGGGCTATTGAGAGCGTGACCAAGGACAGTCTGTTCTAATGATGTTCCGTTTGCTGTCATTGCCCTAGTATATCATTGACCATCTGACCTGCAAGGTTAGCCCTGTAGTCCTGCCCCACAAAAATACATTGCGCGCAATGTTCACTGAACATACTTGCAACCGACTTACCATGAGTGTTTGCCAGTTTATCAAGTGGCATGTTAGATGTGACAATCATAGGTCGGTTATTTTGCATTCTCTCTCTGAACAGGTTATCAAGGACTGATATTTCAAGCCCTGTCTTCGTCGTGTATGGTTTGTCAAGATCATCGATGACAAGGAATGGAGTCATTTCAATATCCCTTACAACAACCTTCATTTCGTCGTCATACCAACCATCAACAACAGTGCGGACGATTTTTGACATAGTGTAATACCTAACGCCAAGGCTATGTCTTATAGCCTCAACAGCTAGCGCACATGCCAAGTATGTCTTACCTACACCATTTGGCCCGGCAAGAAATAAACCATACCCCTTGTCTCTCATCTTGTCAATGTTCTTACCGTATGACCTAACGATTTGAACTGACCTATCATTCAAACTCTTCTCTCTAGCATCCCTACCAGGATTACTCCACTTATCAAGCCTAGCACTGTGGTACCTTACAGGCACACCTGATAATTTGATATCAACTTCAACCTGCTCATTGATACGCTTGAAGTTTTTGCACACACAATCATTTGTCTGCAGAAACAAATCACCTGCTGATGATGTATTCACAACTACAATAGTCCCAGTCTTATGACAAGTAGAACAATAGTATTCAGAATACTGACTCAATATCTCAACAAACTGCATGAATAATTGCTGAACATCACTGCGGTATGGCTTGTGGTAACCACACACGCCAATCGCAGCAGTAGCAAGCTTTTCAGCTTCTACTCTATTCCTGATCAAGATACTTATCCCAGGACTTAGGGTCATCTTTCTCCCTTGTTGATTCAATGGAATTTGATACACCACCTTCAACAGCACCCATCCGAATCACAGCCGTCACAAAAGATTTTCTCTTTTGGAAGAGAGTATTTCTACCCTCTAAAACATTTTTCCCAAACCAATCAAGAATACTAGACCAATTTTCAGATCGAATCTCAACGTTGGCACTGATCCCTTGATACATAACAACTTTGTATGCATCATTGTCATTACATATACGATCAACGATAGAGAGGAATAGGCTCCTACAATGAGATGGTATTTTATCCTCAAACTCACCAACAATTTCGGTATATTCTGATTCCTTTGCAATCCTTGCTATCCCTTTTCTTTTCAACCTCAACTTAGCAGCTTCCTTTGCCACGTTGTCGATGTTACCAAGAGCAGCATTCAAAATCTGTTGTCCTGTACCGCCTAACAACTGACCAACATAAACAATTGTATCACCGCTCTGTGAAAAGATTCTTGTTGTCTCCGATGGAAGTGGTATAACATAGGGTTCACCACCTTCAGGAATAAAGATCAACGCACGACCTTCACGATGACATTCATCTTGGAATATTTTGTCAATCTGCTCAGCCTCAGCCTTGCTTTTTGCAGTAACCTTGAGGCCATTTATTTCGTAACAACGCACACTGAAGTATACGAAGCAAAATACCCTAGACTTTTGCTATACCGATTGCATATTTCATCAACATTTTACCGGAGAATACCAGATCAAAATAAAAGAGATTGATTATCGGTCTGTGCGTGAGCACAGACCAATGACGAAGACGTCAGCGGAGCGAAGCGACGCGGAGGATGATGTCATTGTATAACTATTAGGGTTATGCATGGTGGATGTGGATGGTGTACTTCAAAAACCAAACTTACGATTTTTACAAGTCTTTCAATAGGTATTTAGTTTCGAACTGACACTTTCTTGTTGGAGAATCCCCACTGCCTGTAGTATTGACGCCTCTTGCTATACATTCTAGCGCAACCAGTATGGTGACAATCTACATAGTCGTAAATGAGGCTAGTTTGCTTCCCTTCAACTGGCCTCCTAATACGGCCTACACGTTGTTGTAGTTTTTGTTCATTAGCCGAAGGAGTCGTAAGATGTATGCATGACAACGGAGGAATATCCAACGCTTCGTCAGCTAAAGACGTGGCCACGACAGCATCTAGTTGATTATCTCTGGCAGCTTGAACTAGCTGTGAACGTACATGCTTTGGGACTGCCCCCACAAGAAGCCCCACAGTCATTCCTTCAGCTTCTAAACGCCGTGCGAGTTCACGGCAGTGTCCTACTCGATCTGACAATACCAAAGGGAAGTGACCGTCATTCCAGCACTTGACCACATTTTCAACAATAAGCCTGTTACGATCATCGTCAGAAACAAGGGTAGCGACAAGTTTCGTCCAGTCGTCTGCCGTGTAGCGAGTGTGGAACGTTGTGAGTATTTCAACTACTTCACAAGCTTGGCTTCTTCCGGCAGCCTCGAGATCACTGTCGTCTATTTGTGCGATGACTGGCCCAATAGTGTCATGCATAAGGAAGTGGAGGCCGTCCTTGCGTGTCCTAGTAGCAGTGAAACCATAACGATATCTGGCTTTGCTGACGTTCATGACATCCAAGAAGGTCGCTGCCGGGCAGTGATGACACTCATCCAAAATGGCACAGCCAAAGCTATCCATAAGCTCGCGCACAGCTTGCCCTGGCATACGCGATAGGGTTTGAATCATGGCGACAGTTACCTGACCTCGCACTTTTTTACCACCACCCCACTGCCCTAACCCCCCAGGCACCGTGGCCTTAGAGCGCAATTCTCGCAGCCACCCCTCCATCAACTCCATGGTATGAACAAAGATAATAGTAGGCTGAGCTAGTGTCATAATCATAGCAACACCCATCACCGTCTTACCACCGCCGCAAGGCATCCATACTATTCCCTCTTCTCCAAAGACAACCGGCATGAGATGTGATTGTTGGTAAGGGAACAACTTGACATCATCATTTAGCTTCATGCCAGGGTCACGATCAAAGAATAGTCGTTCGTCTATCCATCTGATTGTTTGTTGATACCTTCCGGCTAAATCAACAATAAGTGACTTACATCCTCGCGGTACATACACAGTATCATGATCTTCAAAGACGCTTTGTATTGTACGCGGCGGCATCCTTGCACCTTGAAATCTTCTAGGATTACGTTTTACCATACGGTTCATCTGATGATAAACCGGATTGTCCCTGGTCAGTTCAGACACAAGCTCTGATAACAAAGAAGGCCCAAGCGTATCGCGCTTGAGCCTGATTGTTTCACCAATTACGGCGAGTATTTCACACGGGCGTTGGGTCTCTTGCATCTTCTCTTGATTCCGTTTCTGGTGCTGGCGGCAAATCATCAACAATAACTACTGGTGGTTTACGTGTTCCACTGTTTGTACGAGAGGCAACAGCAGACAACTCTGTTGGCGTAGGTCCTGGCACTGTTTGCGGTAAGGCAGCAACCTTTTTATTGCCATCGTGCCTCACAATACCGGCACCTGTTGACGTATCAATATTAGGGTCTAGCACCGGACCTGGCGGTACACTTGATGCACCACTTACAGCCAAAGCTTCACCGTCAGCAACAGCCTTGTCAACCTGTTCCTTGAATTCAGGATCTTTCTCAAAGTATTCAGTCAAGCCCATACCAACTTCTTCTTGGAGAAACTGTTGCAATATATCCAAGCCACCATTGAGCCGTTCATTGCGTGATTTGAGTTCATCAAATTGCCGCTGTATTACGCCCATCCTTGCGTTGACAAGCCCTTGCTCTTTGACGTTTGCCAGAATCTTTTGCTTCAGCGTCATATGTGTATCCTCTGTATAGCATTACGATAATGGTGTTCAATTCCATTATTTATTTTGACGTCCTTATGGTCAGCCAGTCTACAGTCCCCGCAATCCCGATGTCTATCTCTGCATCCGTGCTGTCGAGGTCCAATCCCCTCATCGCTAGAAGCTTGGCAATCTCCTCAACGTATCGGTCCATGGTCGTCATGACCACCTTGGCCATGTCCTTGAGAGGCTTATCAGTCCCCTTGATGATGGTGTCGATTCTCTTTACCAGAGCAATACCAATCTTCTTGCGGAAGACGATGCTCTCTGCAATCAGACTCTGTGTTAGATATCCCATATGTTTCTCCTACGCACTAGTAATCTCTTCCCAAGCGGATCCGTTGTAAAAGTTCTTCTTGTTGGTAGTCGTGTTGTAGCCCTCCAACCCAGCTACTGGACTGGCAATGTTATCACGCTGGGTCGTGGTCCAGCGTGGTGGCAGGAAGCCCTTCGTCGTGCTGACAGCTTCCAAGACTGCCGAGGCGTTGCCCGACGAGCTTTGCCCAACAGTAAGCTTGGTCTCGATTGCGGACGCTCCAAGAACTATCAAGATGCCGGACCCCACTTGGTTCGGCTTCATGAGCATGTTCACGCCGTTGTAGTAGAGGTAAGAATCAAACCCGGCGCCGAAATAGATCAGCTTGTTGTCCTTGAGTTGGATGAGTTCGTCGAGGATCACATTCCCTTGGATGTTGAAGTCGGCGCCACCTAGAGCCAAAATCATCTTGGTGCCGTCGAACGAGAAGGCCACATCGGCACCCGTGCCGAGGGACAGCGTGTGGTTGTCCTCGAAGATATAATTACCGTTTACTATGGTGTCGCCATTTACCGTAGTATCACCAGTGTAAGTAGTATCACCATTTGCATCGATTATGTAAAATGGAGATCCACCGCCATCAGCAAAGCTGACTATATTAGCAGTCTGGCTTCCAAATGTTGTAACTGAAAGTTGTATAACATCTGATATCCCTACAACATTCAAAAATGCAGCATTATTTATACCTGAAAATTGAAACTGTAAATCAGCTCTAACTACAACGTCAACCATTATCGATACCTACAGACGTTCAAGTCAAGATGTTGAAACGGTAACATCGGATGTATTATTACCCCAGATGTTACTACCAATCATCTGAACATCAATACGAAATTTCTTTTCTTCAGACATTGCGTTTATCCACAATTGATATCCGTTGCTAATCCTGTACCAACATTATTTCAAAATCCACATCAACTTCAGCAGTTGACGCATCCACCTTGCTTATAAACCCTACATCAGCAGGACCAATAATCTTGATAGGACCTTTCAATTCCAAGTTGCCTTCACCACCCTTCTGTGTGAAGTCAGATAAAACCAACATTGGGCTGTAAGGAGCTACAGTTTCATCAATGTTTTCACGTTTGAATAGAAGAGTCTCTGTGGTCTTGGAGCTGTCAGTAAATATGTCCGATGTAAGAAGAAGGCCAGTGTAGCCGGTTGCAATTGAATAGACACCAATCTCACTGTCTGAACGAGCAAAGTCAGTGGCAGAAATTGTCGCCCAATTTGTTCCCCCAGACCCATTTTCAATCACAATGTCGCCTTGGTGTGATCCTGCAGAGATGGTTGCGTAAGTTCCTGACTGTGAAACATGAACTTCATATAGGCGTGTGAATGTCGTAGTTGAGACAATAGAAGCTGACGCGCCAGCAGTCGCCAATGTTTCAATTACAAATGCCCAATTCTCATCAAGACCCACAAGCGTAATTTGACGAGCGCCTGTACCTGCTGCTGTGTCATTTGCATTGCCGCCAGCCTTAACGCGTAATGTTGTTGCACCTGATGCTTGCACGGTTTGATAGATACCGCCAATTGAAACTGGAACAAATGATGTTCCAACTGCTATGTTCCTTCCTAAGAGGTGAATAATTGAATGTTTCTCGACATTGCCTTTAGCGACTTCAATCAGAAAATCTTTATTACCAAGATATGTCATTTTATCCACCACTCAGTATTATCTGAATAAATTGTGACTGAATCATTTTGACCTGTGATAACTATTGTGGATTGGCCATCAATTGTTTGTGCGCCAGAAATCGTAACTGAGTTTGATGATAAATCAATCTTTTTGATATTGAACTGTTGCCCAACATTGCCTACGGCTGTTGGTAATGTAATGGTGACGGCCCCTGATGTAGCATTGACATTGATAATATCATTGGTGGTCACCAATGTTGAATTAGAAGTTTTAGTGACAACTGAGATAGTCTTACCAGCGAAGCTAGTATCACAAATCACTGTACCTGCGATAGTAGTACCATCTGCATTCCATGTTACAGTAACAACATTCACTGATGTATGTGTGACTGTCAAGAAAATCTCTTCATCCGTATCATCAATAATAGTTACTTGAGGCATACGGCCAAGATTATGTGTTACAGTAATTGAACCAGATGAATCACTGTATGCTACTTCAAAATGCCCCTTATCATTGGAGATAGTCGATATTTGTGAGTCAAGCTTTACAATAGCTTCTTCAACACTATCACCTTCAGTAACAAAGTTTGTACCACCTATCCAAAGCCCGCTGTTGCCAGTAGCTACCGCACCATCTGATCTGTTGAGTTGTCTCCGGACCTTACCGAACTGCCCGCCAAATACGATATCAACACCAAGGTTGTTCTCATCATATCTATAGGCATCAGGGTATTCACCATCATCACCTTGAACTGCAACATGGATACCGTAGTTGTTGATAATGACTGGTAGTGTTGTTTCACCGCCTCCAGCGCCTGTAATCCTGGTTATATCAGCAACAACACCAAAGGCTCTACGACTGACGATTCTGTTGTTCAGCATTTCTATACCGAACAAATCAAAGAACATTCCTATGGTGGCGCCACTAATTCCACTTCTAGCAATCCTTGCTGAAGCATCTGTATTGATACACAAAAGCCCATTGCTATCAAATGCAGATGGCATGTCGTATGAACCGCCATCAATATACCAACGCCCAACAGCATCAGTAGCAATCATAGGAGTTCTAAAACCTAGCCTCAACACACTCCTGACAAATTTAGTATTGTCAAATGATGCTGCACGAGGATCAGTCAAAGGTGCATCAGCTTGGCCTGTAACCAAACCAAGTGGAGCGTTTGGGAGGCCACCACCTGCACCAAACCTCGTTGCCCACTGAATTGCAGCAATGCCCAATCTTGGAACTGAACGGTTGGCAACGTTACTGATGATACTACTTACTTCTAAAGTAGTATCAAGCGGAACAGAACCCTTTAGAAGAATCAATCCATTTGATAATTGTGTTGTTTGCTGACTAGAAGTAGGTTCAGAAGGATCAAAGAACTCAGCAGGCCCAGCCACTGGTGCTGTTGCAACAGTTCCTTGGAATTCATCACTCAATATATCAACAAACACTGGGGTACCACCGCCAGCTTGAAGTATATTTACATTGGTGATTGATTCAAATGTTTTGGTTACAGTTGGAGTTGATGCAACTGCATTGTTTGAATCAAGTTCATAGCTACCAAAAAGCTCAGGGATCAATAAGAGTTCTGAATTATCAACATCATGCAATCTTCTTTTATTGCTTGAACCATTTGCAAATGAAAGATTGTCAGGTGGAAAAGGTTCAGTGCAACAAACTTCAATCTGTCCATTACCGCCGCCATCAACAACGCAAACCATATCACCAATATCTTTGTTATCAACATCCCTCCACCAAATTCTCAGCCCAGACTGTATTGGTGCGCATCTCAATGAGAAAACTATCGGATGATCAATACCATTTTTGTCATATCCAGATGGCACTATATCATCAGCAAATAACAACCCATATGTGCCAGTTGTCTTATCTACAAAAAACTGTGATGTCCATCTGTTGTTTTTAGCAGTCGTATCACTGAGAGACATCCTTGTTTCATAACGAGAACTTTCAAGACTACCGCTTGCTAAAAAGAGACTCTGTCCAGTATTACCTGTATCAAGTTTGACTTTGCCTTCAGCTTCCAGGATAAGCCCACTATCTTCAGTGCCATGCCCACCACGATTTTTCTTTCGGATGATGAATAGTTTTTCTTTATCCCTTGGCGTTGCTATTGTCGCCGAATCATCAGCACCAGTACGAATATGAAATGCTGAAGTCTGTGACGAAGCTAATCCGGTACGGGCAGTATCAGCTAGTAAATTGAGTGATCTACCTAATTTGATTGAATCGCCTGTTGCATTTTCAGGTTCAACACCAAAAATAATCGCAAGCACTTCAGCAAATCTATTTTGTTGCTGACGTACATCCATAATCAACGTATTGACAGTATTGACTATGTGCCCAACATTCTCAGAGACGCGTGCAATTGTCAACTTTACTTTATCTGATACATCACCCGGATACTCACTGAACACAAATTTCTGGCGTCCAGTGGTAGCAAAGACTCCAGTGTTTTCACCGCCAGTAGCGCCGCCAGTAGCGGCAATACCTAGAATATTCCATGCTGGCAATCCACCTGAAACTAAACCGCCAGTATCCGGCCTCCATGTAAGCTTGTTTTTGTTCAACAGTGCAGCGGGTGACTTGACAAACTTCTGTAATACATACAGGTGCCTTGAGTCACCAGGCCAATCAATTGCAGTGGCGATATCAAAATCAACCTTACCAATTGTATCATTATTGCTATCCTGATACTCAATAGTGACTTTGCCACCAACCTGAGATGAACTCAAACCAGCTACTAGTGATCTCCATTTACTATTCGTTCTTACCCTGAGCAAATTTCCAAGATTTACTGACCCCCAATCACCAAAAGCAAAACCTGTGTTCTGATGAGTATATACAAAGGCCCCTATATTATCATCACCAGTAACTTGAAGTCTAGCGCCACCTGCTTGTGCTACAAAATCAGGGGCATTAGTACCTGATGGACGCTTGAGAAATGAGCTAGTCGCAGTGTGTTGTGTCTCACGCAACAAAATAAAAGAACTGAGTGAGGCCACGTTTGGTGTCGTACCGTGATTCACCTCCCACCTTGGGCGCTTGGTAGCAAGGTGATCATCAATCGTATGTATAACGAAAAGATCTCTTGTGCTCAAACCATAGTTATTAGGGTGAGGAAATTGATGTTTGACAAGAGGCAAATAGTTTGCACCAGTAGTAAAATTGGCAGCAGTAGAATTCCACTGCACCACCATCTGGCCCATCACCATGGTCTTGTGATGCCTGTTGTTTCCTCCAACCCTTATAGTGCCAGATGATTCAATGTGCGTAAACCTAAGAGGCGGCACAGTCTCAACGGCATTGTCAAGCTTCAAAAAGTAATCAACGTTGGCGCCAATAGTCGGATCAGGTTGAGCTATACTTGGGCCAAAATACATACCTTGAGTTTGTGGCACACCTTTGACAAAAGCCCTAACATCATCTGATCCGGATAATGCAGTCAATCCAAGATTGATAACCCACCGATAATTGAAATTACCTTCATTTGGTTCACGGTAAAGACCAGCATGGGCGCCATCAAGCATATCACCTGCACCACCCTGAGCCTTTCTAACAATGCCTAGCATTGAAAAGTTAGGATCAGCACCTGTTCCACTTACTTTTCTAGTATGATGAATGTTAGTGGTAATCCATGAAGTCAGCTCACCCCTACGCTCTAGCGTTACCTGTGTACCATTCTCACGAAACATATCGGCAACATTGATTCTATCGCCGCCGTAGTTATTTAGCTCTCTATTCTTATCTCTGATATTTAGGCATGCACGAAATCGATCACCATCCCTAAATCCGTCAGTGTCACCACTCTTGATAACATCAAACAAGTTGTGTGAATAGCCAATATCTTGCGGGCCAGATGGATCAGTTGTTTTCAAGTTTAGCTTGACGATGGCACTACTGTAATTATCAGGTGCCCTAAACCTAGCAAGTGTTGGTGCCGGGTCAACAACCATACCATGAGAGAAGAAACTCCCAGAGTGGCTGTTGTACATCATATCAACATTGCCAACCTTACCGTAGCCCTCAGCACTTAGATCAGGTGGATTCTCCGGAGTCTTATCCTTGTTGTCACGTGTCTTTGAATGTAGTCTGATGGATGCAGTTACAGCCTGGAGATCTTCACCATACTCACCAGCCGATTTGCTTACAGTTTTGTCTTCAGTTCCAAGAGCTGTTGTTGCGTTGTTGACCTCTTTTATCAAACCACGCATCTTTTCAGACAGGACTTCAACTCTCGTCTTTATTTCACCTAGAGTTTCCCTTGGCTGTGGGTTTACTAGCTCATCTACATCAGCAGACGACTCCAACCAGAACGTTGTCTTGAAATACGGTTGGCAATCATTGCGAATCTTGACAATGACGCCGCCATTAGTGAATTGCCCAAGTTTCAGAGATGAATCACCAGGGAAGATGGTGAACTTACCTTTGATATTTTCTCGCGGTTGTGTAATCTGGTGAAGGATTTGTGCCCGTTCCAACATGCGCTCTGTATCATCACGCTCAGTAGCAGGCGGAATTGGGAACCCATCAAGTTCTGCTGCATTGAACTTGAGGTTATGAACCTCATAATCACCTTGCTCAGTTCTAAATGCTGTACCGCCTGTAGCTGGGCTCTCAGCCTGTGGGACGCGCACAGTAAACACACCGTGGATGATAAACTTATGTCCCCATTCACCGCTAGTGCTTGTTTCAAATGTATCAAATGCGTCTTCAATTCCAACAAACAGTTTAGGATATGGAACACCATTCTTGACAGCTTTGAACTTATCTTCGTCAGTCACCCATTCCAGGATACCTGCCGGTATTGACGTAGCTGTTGTATTTCTACCAACAGCTGACCAATCACCTGCCTCAACAAACGCCTGTGTACTAAAAATCAAATGACTTGAATGAGTATCAACTTTATATACATCAGGTGGGAGCGGTGCAACTACAGGTTTGAAAAACAGAATCAATGCGATGACGATATCGTCACCATTATTGAACACTTTTTCTTCAACAAATGCAGTCGCTACAGGACGATCTCTATATAGTTCAGTACCTGCTTTGAGCCTATCAGCTCTAGCTTGCAGCTTTATCTTCAATTTATCAGCTTCGCCTCTACCAGCCTCTTTGATTCTAATAGGTGGTTCTGGTAAAGCTACAGGGCCTCCTGATGATTGTAGCTCAATAGCAAACGGTATATTTGGGTGCGTTAGAAGATTTCTTGCAATCCTCCACGGATCAGATACTTCAGTACCGACACCTCTTTGCTTAGGCTTATCGGGAAAATCTTTAGCTGACTTCCATTTGGTAAGACGCAAAAACGGAATTTGGCTTTTCTGTGGTGCAATAGGAGTTCTAATTTCAACTGACAAACCAATAGATGAGTTTGTAGCTGAAGGTAGAAAATGATATCCTATCCTTTTTACATCATCTGAGAATGGTGGTCTTTGACCACGCGCATCTTCAATCGTAGCTTCAATGTTGCAATAGCCATAAGCCTTGAACATATCAGGGCTTGGGTGTAATAGGGCATCAGTCGATGCTTGTTGAATAGCATCCTTGATAGACCGATGTAGATTTGTTGCACTACCAGAATCAAATTCAAGCTGAAAGTCAACTGGTGGTTCAGTCCCAAACTTACCACCAGTAGCACCGTTCAACCAACCAGGCCCGCCAACTTGGAACTTCCAACCACCACCTTCATCAACTACACGGGCTGCATCAAGTATAGCCTCTGCTGGCCCTTTGATATCTAGGTTGATAACATTGTAATTGGCGCGTGTACCGTGGCTTGGATGCATTTTAGCATTGTGAGGATCAGTGCCACTAAGGTCACGCTTAGCAAATTTGAGCTTCCACTTGGTGCCATTCTTTTCAACCCACCAGAGGGTATTACCTTCTCTCTTGACAATCTGATCAATGACTGCCGGAACTGATGTGTTCCTGAAACTAAATGTACCAGCATATGAATCAGCTCTTGATGCACCAACAGCAGCAACAAACTCAGCTTTGATAAACTCAATATTTGATGCGGCAGCCAACGCTGCTTCATTGCCTGCGTTTTCACGGTTATTGTGAGCTACAAAGAGATCTTCAAGGATCTCAGAGAATGACATTCCAATCCAAGATTCTCTTTCTTGATTGGTATCAACCTCTCTGTATGTCCTACTGTCAACAATTGAGTTGAAAAGGTAACCATCTTCACTGTTGTAATCAAAATCAACGCCATAAGCTTGGGCAGTTTTGAGACCATCGAATAAAGTCTTTGTAACCTCAACACCTTTGCCAGAAAACTTGACTGAATAACCTTCACCGTCTGATGCAAGATCAGCAAGGTCCATATCAAAGAACTTGTCGTCTTCGCTTGCACCTGATGTAAAGCGCTGAAACTTTGTTGAAGAACTTGGCCCTAGAACAAACTCTTCAGCATAAAAATCAGTAGCCGGTGTCCCATCAAACGTAGTACCGAAGTACGTACTCAGGGTTTTATCAAATGTGATATCTAGCGGCATTTATGGTGCCCTCTCAATAGCTTTCCAACCCTTTACCCAACGAAAAGCCAAACCACTGTGCCCAAAAGTATCCTGGTTCTCCTCTCTCTTGTCGGCAGCAAAAGGAAAATCGGTAGGTGGATCAAGTGAAAGTGGTGGACTACCTTTTGTTGGTATGTTAGCAGCCATGATCAGTTCATCTTTGAATGTTCTCTTGACAGTAGTTTGTGCAGTAGCAGGAATAGCACCTATAGCTTTGAAAGTAGTACCCTTGCCAAGAACAGCCAATGGGACAAACTTGGTTTGCTCATCACTCGTATCAAAACTCTTCGTATCAGTCCAGTCAGGAGCATTTTCACCACCACCAGTGACTTCAAATACAACAGTAGCTGAAATGCTAACTGTCTGACTCCAAAAATTGGCTCCCTTGTTTGGATTGTTTGGTTTGATAAACGACTGCCATTCACCAAAACTCATATTGTTGACAAAGAATGAGTAGTTACTAGGCAGATATTCAGTACCTGTAAACGTAGCAGCAGTACGCGGAGTTGACAAAAGAGACGTATGCAAAGCATCAAACTTCCTAAAAAAGTCTCTTGCACGATTTGGATTGGTAGGAGCACCAAGACTATTAGCTTCCCAAATCTCACCAGATACTGAAAATGTCATGCTTGTAGTGATAAACTTTGATGTTTGTGTATCCCATCTATTTGAAATAGACTGGCTTTCACTAGTGACTTTATCAAACAGCAAATCACTACCGCCACCCTTGAACAAGACAATCAAAAAGTGTTGTAACTGTGCAACAGTTCCAAGCTGTGCCGCTGATACACTAATGTCATGAATAATAACATCAGCACCACCAACATTTTTGATAACATCAGTCTTATTGATATTGAGTGATGACACATAGTAATTAGCCCCGCCACCTGGAATTGCAGCGTCTCCAAGAGCTACAGCTGTACCCACCAATCCTTTGGCAGCAGACAAGTTTGTATCAAATAATTGACCAGATACATTGACACTACGACCAGTGATGTGTCCTTGTTCATCAATTGAAAAGCTATGGGTCGTGGATGAGATCTTATGCCATATCATACCCAAGTATGTCCCTGAAACAACTTGGTTGAGCTGAGCAAGATCTTTCTTCCAATCAAACGTCAATGATACAGTTGCACTATACCTCTTGTTTCCTGGTCCTGCACTAAAGTTTCCATCTCTTGTGAACGCACCAACTTGTACGTCTGTCAATTCAAGTGTATTATGTGTATCAGTGCCAGTTATCAAATGTGTGTTGACAGGGATTGGCCTAAACTGATCAACAAATGCTTGGTATGCTGTATGGCCATCAAAATACTTTTTACCTGAAACAACCAACGTTTCTGAAATGACCGTATAGGCAGTACCTATGTGTTCATAGGTAGTATCATTATCAGCACTAGTAGTCACATCAAGTGAAATACCGCCAAATACCAATACTGCCTCACCTAATGTGTATGGCTCTTTGGAATAGTCATCATGGGTAGCAAAATCAGCCGTGTAGCTTCTGGCAACATAACTACCTCTCACATCATCACTTTGGAATGACAAACCTCGTGGTCGACAGTTGAGAGAAATACCACCGGCAGCAGTGCTGATTGCTATCGTAACTGTATTCTTGTTTTCAACCTCGGCAACCAAAGCAGCTTGCGCAGTATTGACCTGAGTAAGAGTTCCAACCATCCTGCCACTAAGGCTAAACTTCCTTGTTGCAGTATTGAGTAATTGCTCATCATCCCCTTGTACACCAATGGCGTCCCTAACTGCCGGTGGTTCAAATCCATTGGCTATATTGACAGCCAATGAACCAATAGTGACAATACCATGTCCATGAAGCGCATCACTTTCAGTGATGAATTTTGCAGAGAACATAGCAACTGGTGAGCCGCGATATTCTTCAAATTCAAGTGATATAAATCTCACATTGGTAATATCAGCCGCACCAGTAAAACTCAAAGTGCCTGTGCCAACAGCAATAAGAGATACTTCAATAGCTTCTTGTGCTGCTACATTGTTTGAAGGTTCACCGTATACTTCAACTAAACCGTTCACAGTAAACGTAGTTCTCTTCTGCCCAGCTTTTGTAGACTGACTAGTCAAAAGATCAGTTGAATAACTGTGTGCCCAAACGACATTGGTTACGTTCTTGAACCTATGTTCGCTGCCGCCGCCAGATACATCCCGAAATACTACTTCTATTGCACTCATCTTGGTAGGTTATTCATCTGGTCTTCTAACTGACGAACTTGTTCGTCAACTTGTTCCATCAACCCAGCTCTTACTTCTTTGATTATCTGGTCCATTTCCTCTTTTGTTACATGATCTCTGACTCTTTTACTACCAGTTGAACTGATATCAATTTGGATTTTAGTATCCGATTTGATGTCCTGGAGTATTTCAAGTCTACGTTCACCAAATGTCACCGCTTCATCAGCACCGGCTGCATGCGCTCTTTGGATGAATTTTGCAATTCTAGCTTGCTGTTCAATATTCTGTTGAACACTCTTTGGCGTTGCCTTTGTAAGCTCAACCAACTCATTGAGAAAGGCTTTGTCTCTTGAATTTGCTGTGAGCTGTGCAATGCTGATTTTGTTGAGCTGTTTTTCTAAGTCACCAGCTTGCTTGTTTGCCTCTTGGAGACCGAGGCCAATACCAGTTGTTGCCATTGCAACAGAATCCATCGCCGTTTCCATAAGTTGTCCGGCTTGTTGAATCTTACCAGCATCAAGAAGATTATCAAGCCGTGGCTTGAGACGCTCTAACACTTTGGTGAATATAGTATCAAACTTTTGTTGTCTGTTTTCAATACCATTGATGAATTTCGTAGCAAAGAGATTGCCTATCTGTATGGCCGCCCTACCTGCCATTGCCTTACGTAAGCTGTTTTGCATCCGCATTGCAAAATCAGCATTGTCAATCGCACCAGTAAGAACATCGGCTATTGAAGACTGAATAACAGACGATGTCTTCTTGATACTCTTACCAATTTCACTGCCAATATCAAAACCAGTAAGACCCTTGAACGCCTTTGCTAAATCCTTTCGGATTTCACCAGCATTGATATTTATCTCGATCTCTCCTAGTTGCCCTTCTGTGGACAGTAATTGCTTCTGGATCTTTTTTATCTCTTCAACAGTAGTAGCCCCAGCGTCCTTTGAAACAAGTGCAAGCCTTTCTAACCTAAGTGTAAGAATTCGACTCAACTTTTGAAGCTTATCCTGTTCACTTCGCATCTCGGCCAAACGTTTATTGATTTTAGGCACAGCTTGTTCAGTCGTCTTGATACCTTTCTCAAGCTGTGTCAAAGTACTATCAAGCCGTGTGGTGCTTGTACGAACTCTTGATGTTGCCTCTTGGTACCGTCTCCAAGCGCCTGTAATGCCAAGAATACTTGGTCTAAGCTTTTCAGCAATTGCTGACTGTTGCTGCATTCTATCAGTCAGTGCCTTGACAGCTTTACCTACATCAGTTCCGGCAATACGGGCTTCTTCCTGCATGTTCTCCAATGCTTCACCAGTGAGGTTAGCATGGAAACCAAGGGTTTTCAAATCATTGATTGGCCCAGCTAAAGCATCAATATTGCCAAGCGCTACCAAATTCTTTGAAATGAGTTCAATACGTTTGTTTTGCGCATCAAGTGATGCTTCATCAAGCAATGAACCAAAGAATGACTCTGGCCCTGCTGCTCTGATAAATTCCGTAGAAGCTTCTAACTTTTTGAATATAGCAATTGTGCTGCCAATATCAACTGTTACCGAACGCAATGCCAAATCAGTTGCCGAAGCAAGGTCATCAAGATTCTCTCCAATAAGCTCCTGCAAACTTTTCTTAGAATCTTTAGGATCAAACAATTGGATTTCACCCAATCCTTGTTGTAGTGCTTTTGAAAGCTTCTGCACCAAAGCTTTTGGAGCACCCTCTGATGAGAGCTGTTTAGCTATCTGGTCAAAGATGCCTATAGTGCCGATATTCTTTGTAGCTGTATCAATCGCATCCTTTGTATTCTTAACAAGATCTTGAGCCAATAGTTTTGCAGCTTCTTTAGCAAGACCGGAATCACCTAAGAAATCTTCAGGATTGATAACGTTGCCACCTAAACGTGAAATCCTACCAAGCCTTTTCATTTCACTAGCAAGAGATCTCACTTTACTTGTTGAATCAGTATACTGACTTTTCAACTCTTGCAATTTCTTCTTTTGTGTAGTGAGTTCTAAGTTAGCAGATTTTGATCCAAACAAGAAACTGACAAGAGCTTTACCAAAGAAGAAGAGTGCAGTAGCAGCAGCAATAACGATTCCAACTATTCCAAAAGCAACCGCAAGTGCTTGCAACGTTCCAATAACACTAGTTGCGGCTAACGCCACAAGTGTCATCTTGATTGCTAAAACGCCATTCCAAAATGCTAATGCTTTTGTCCTTATTGCAGCACCTAGCATCATAGCATTTCCAACAAAAAGCGTCCTGTTCAAAAGAATATTTACACCAACAAGAAGTTTAGTAGCTGCAAACCAAGCCAAACTTGCAAGTGATGCGGCAGCAAGACCAGTTGCAACAAGAGCTAGCATCGTAACCAAAAATCTATTCTGTTCAACAAACATTGCTATGGGTTTGATGATAGCATTCAACGCTACAATAAATGGGCGCAAGAAACTATTCAATACCTTGCCTATTGAAGTCCCCATATTCTGAATGGTGTTGATAAACTTGCCAAGTTCCTTACTTGTAGTTGACTGAATAGTTGCAGCCATTCGCTCGGTAGCACCCTTTGCAACCTCAAATTCATTGGATAGCCTCTCAAGCGCATCTACATTATTAGCCAATGTCTTGATAACACGACCAGCTCGAATATCAAACACCTCAATCAACTTTGATTGTGCTTCAATAGGCGAAGTATCTGCAAGCGCTTCATTCACAGCACGCAAGAAAGACGCCATACTCTTCAGGTTACCAGTTAGATCCTGGAACTGACTTGGATCTAAGTCTAACTTTTCAACAGCTCGACCAAGCTTGTTGAACATGTTTGATAGTGCAGTGCCAGCCAATGTACCACGGAAACCAGCCGTATTCAAAATACCTAATGATACAGCCACTTCCTCAAACTTGAGATTCAACTGCGTGGCAGGTCCGATAATAAACTTGAAACCTTGAGCTAGAACCGGCAGTGTAACCTGGAACCTTTGCACTGTTGATGACACAACATCAGTAAGACGTTGCATCTTAGCCAATGGTGTAAGGTATCCCAGTTCAACGTTCTTACCAAAGGTATTTAGGAACTGGCCAAGAAGAGCAGTAGTCTGTGTGAAGTCACCAACAGTTGCCTCAGCTAATTTGAATGCAGCCTGAACACCAACTATCTGTTCTTCAACTGCTACACCAGCAGTAGCAAGTTGGAACTGTGCGTCAATTACTTTTTCAGCTGTTACCGCATATTCAGTTGAAAACTTTCTAGCTGATGCCTCAGCACCAGCCATAGAAGTTGACATACTTTGTGTAGTACTTCTAGTGACAGTCTCCAAGCGAGCTAGGACATCCTCTAGGTCGGCTGCTTTCTTTGCTGCAATGACAAGCCCTACTGCCGCACCAGAAGCAAGGGCAGACATGGCTACATTGAATTTTCTTGTTGAAGCCTCACCCTTCTCAGCAGCCTTTTCCATCTTCGTAATTGAACCTTCAATCCGCTTGAAGTTGCGGACTGCAAATTCGGTCAGACGGAAAACAATTCCTACTGTCGCAACCATATGATCATAGCAATGCTAGTATCATATATACAATCGCTGGCGAGAGTCTTGCTAGATTAGCGACCCGTGTAGGCTAGCGCTTAGCATTCATCCTAGCTTGATGCTCAGCTCGCTTTGCATCACGCTTATGCTTCTTAGACTGGAGATCATAGTAAGCAACCCAGTAAGGCAATTCAGAAGCAGGAATGTTGTCAGAATCTGCAAGCCAACAGTTTTTAGCTTCACAGATCTGCATTATCATGTGCAGATCGTGATTAGCTTTGAGCTCCGCTGTGGCCTCTTTTTATGGCGTCAGGAGCTAATCCACTGTCAGCCAAAATTGCTGTGCTGACAGTAGAGATCGGCCCCGCCGCCATCTCCTTCTCAAGTTTGTCAGCATGATCAAGGCTAAACAAAAGCTTGGCATCATTTTTCGGATCGAGGCAACAGTGGATCAATGCATAGATCTCAAACTTCTCTGGGTCGAGCGTTTTGGTGTTTTCACCTGTGCTTGGGTCAAGCTCGACAGTTTGACAGCGCTTACGAACTTCACGCCGGAGCTGCATAGTCATAGGACGGTATCTGACATCACCATCCCATTCTTCAACATAAACGCTCTTTGGCTCCAGCGCAGCCTTGCCCTTGGCAAAGATTGCATCTCTTCCAAGGAAGACCGGCTTTGCTGCCGCTTCTTTTTCGTTTGTATCTGACATTGTTCAAGCAGATACGAGTTGGGTGTTCGCTGAGTTGTTTTCTTTCGGCGCTATTTACGTTATCACTTTTTCATATTTCTTAGATATCGAATAGCTCTCTCAGTAGCTGCTGATCCATGACCGGCTGCGGCAGCTTCACCCCTCATGACTCTCCTCCCAATTTCTGATTCAGACAAACGCATGAGTGTTCGTAAGCCACGTTCATCTTCCCTCTCATCTTCTAACATTTGTTGTGCCGGTGTGAGCGCTGCCCGCCTCCTTTTCTCGAAAGATTCATCAATAATCTTCTGTTTCTTTGCAAGTTGTCGTTCTTTCTCGTACCTATCATACTCAATTTGCCAAGCAGCCTTCTTCTCAGCATCAACTTTAGCCTTGTCACTCGCAGCCTTGTTTGAAGATTCAACCCAGAAAAAGATACCAATCATTACAACCAATACAATCACAATTTTGGTCATCATCATGTTACCGTTACGAGTATCAACTTTTGGTGTATTCACGTTTTACTCCTTACCAATACGTATACACTAGATTGCAAACAATGCAAACACAAACTTATGGTTCAACCCCTTTCCAATTATTCCGTTTGATAATATGATAAATCATACTATAGGTGGCGCCATAGTCAAACTGAAGTTGCCTAAAAGTTCGTTCGCCACTATCAAATTGACGTCTGATTTCACGAACTTGGTTTTCTTTCAAACGCGCTTTGCCATTGCGTTCACCTGATGTGTTACGATGGAATCTTCCTTTCGAAACACTATCATTGATATTATCTGATTGAGTTCCAAGAAAAAGGTGATCTGGGTTTACACAACTTTTGACATCACAGCGATGGCAAATATACATCTTATCAGGTATAGCCCCATTATGAATGATCCAAGACATCCTGTGCGCTGTGATCGTTTTTCCATTACCGCCAGGAACGCCAAACAAACCATAACCATTCGGAAAATTCAATGCCGCTGTCCAAAGCCAACATGTATCAGTCTTATTGACCTTGGCAAAGAATCTTTCTAATGCTTTGTCATCTAGTTTCATACCTCTTTATACAAGAAGTATAGATCATTCAATAAAAAACCACAGGCTAAGCTGTGGTTTTTATAGTTGAATGTAAGAGAAATACCGAGAGAAGGGTTAGAAAACTTCACTGAAGTTGAAAAAGGCTACATCTGCGACGATTGCATCCAAAGGCCCACGGCCTTGGAATGGAACCGTGTGTTCGATTGCCGAATCGAAACCGCCCGACACCTCCCATTGTGGAAAGATAACTGTGCCTTGGAAGTATGTAGTCAGCTTTGCCGGATTGGGGATGAACTTGAGAACCCTTTGTGGAATAACGCCCGATAGAGTTGCAATGGCCTGCTTATACCAGAACTCATCTAGGTAAAGTCCATCCAATGAACCTTCGAAGCTTTGCAACCCGTCAGCAAAGTTCTTCCAAGACTCGCCAATGGTAGTCGTATCAACTGTATCACTGGCTACTGTGAGCGTGAATGACCTGCTATCACCAACAAGGTTGGCAACTGTGGCCAATTCCATTGACACAGCCATAGCATAAACGCCGGATACAACTGCCGGGTGAGGTCCTAGTTGGACAGCGCCGCCAGCATAGTTGATCAACCGCGTTTGCGTATTGATATCAATCTGGTTAGCTGTAGCTACCGAGTTGACCAGGTCAGGGTGTCCCTGCTCACCTGTAACAACAGAACTACTGGCTTGGATAAGGGTGCGTTCCTTATCATATTTCCAGTCTCTGTTTGCTGCAATAGCTTGAAAGACTTGCCCCTGACCACTGACAGGGCCATCGCCGCCAACGCCATCACCAAGTGGGAGGTTGATTCCTGACAACACAGTTTCTGATGTGCTTACCCTGAGCTCGGCATTTTTGCCATGAATTCCTGTGATGTTACACCTCCATTACACTTTGCGGCATTGTTTTTGCCTGTGTTTCTACTTCAATCTGGTATGAACCGTCACGACTACCTTTTGATGTATTCCAATCAAGGCGTTGTCGAATGGCTGACATACATGTGCCATGTTTGATTCTATCTTCATAGTTATCAAACCCATCACACCATTCAATGTTACTTAGCACATTATTTGTTTTGTTACCGTCCTTGTGACGGACTTGATCTTTTTCAACACTACGCATCATTCCATGAGCTTCTAGGATGAGCTGGTGAACGTAACGGTTTCCTTGCTTACTTGCATTATCATAAAGAGTAACAACTTCGTAGCCATAACCGCTGACTGTTCGTTTGAGAACACGGCGCTTACCGGCACGTCGATAGGAGATGATATCTCCACCCGCTGTAGCGTAATAGCCATGGTACCCAGGGATTGCTAGTTCGGTTTCCAATCTAGTCACCGTAGACATCTGAAATTTGCCGCCTAATTGCTGGCAACGTGCCACTGATTAGATCTTGTGACTCAGCAACTGATAGAAGAATTGAACCGCTTGTCACTGGGAAGGCGATGCCATACTCAGTGTTGAAGAAAGTGTGGAAATGGCCACCAGACAAAACCTGGAGCCCGGATATGGCGGCGCCAGTTGTAGCCCCTTGCATACCTGCTACCATGTCAGCAAGAACACCAGATGCTGTGGTAGCTGTTGAATTGATATCAACGGTGGTAACCGTTGTCAGGTAATTGGTGGCTGCTGAAATCAGATTTGTCTTGGCAGTATCAAGGTTAGTCGACGCCGACACCATGTTATTGATGAAGGTGGACAGGCTCTTGACTGTGCCATAATCGTAATCCTGTTGCTCAACCGATGCTGTGAGCTTGGTTTGGATACCCAAATTGCCAGCTACAATTTCATCATAGATGGCGATCATGCTGCCCAAGTCTTTGAAGGTGGTCACCCACCCCTCCGGGGCGTTAGAATTCCTAACCATCTTGCTTATCCTTTAGTTCTCGCCGCTTCAACCAAGCTAAACGCAGTTTCTCAGAATGCTGTTTGCACTTTTCAGGCGTCCAAGAAGCATTGATTTTAGCCTGATGTTCCTCGGTCTTTCGGAGTCCCCTCGTAGCATCAGAAATCTTCTTTCTGATTTCAGGACTATGTTTTACGCCAGTTCTAGCTTTTATAGCCGCTGATCGACATTGTGGTGTTATCACTTTACTGATGTCATGCTTGAGCTTTCTAGCATTACCAGACATATAGCTCAACACACAACCATCTTCTGTGATGGCATAATCTTCAAAGCCAACTATACATTCAATCACTTCTTGCATTGCGCTATTACATACATTTGTCAGCGAGATATCTACTCGGCGACATTTATGTTGCCTAGACTCTCAAGCAATTCCGCACTTCTATCTTTGAATGCAGAGAGAAACAACGGAGTGTATGATCTGAATTTTCTATTCCCCTGATCCTTCACATCATCTGATCCAAAATACTCTGTCTGGCCAAGTGATTCAATTGGAAATGTGTTGACTAGATCAAAGAATACACCACTTGGAGTGCCAAAATCATACAACGGTATGCCAATCTTTCCTGAAACAGGATGCACGGCAACCTTGAGCTGTTGCTTTGTATCACCTGTGAGATTCATAAGAGCTGAAATCCCAGTACTGTAAGCCGCTATACGTACTTCAATATCAGCAGTCCATAGCCTGCCGCCGCTCACAGTCCATGCATTAGATTCGTCACCAAGTACTTGAACACCAATGAATGGCAAATCTCTAGCAACCTTATCACGCGGATTCGTTGGGTCAGGTTTCTTGTCGTAATCAAAATTATCACTGACCACATAGGCTGCATCGAGGCCAGACACATTGTCTCCGAGCCACTTAGCAATGCTCTTTGCTGTGTAAAGTGTAAGCCTGTCACTCATCCTCTAGATCCAATTCTACCAATAAAGACTTTTCCATAGATGCCTTTCTTTTGAAGGCGTCTAATAAATTCAGGCTGTGCTATCAATGTGACAGCCCGCCAAATGTATCTACCCTTCGTCACATGCTCAAACTCTTGCCTCCTAGCGTACGGAGTGTCAGCGCTCAATTGACCTTTGACAGTGTTTGACGCAAAGTTGGCTCTTGCACGTGACCATTCAATACTGCCAGCTAGACGTCCTGTGAGCCATGGAGTCCATTTTGAATTATTAGCTCTACGCGCAGCTATCCTCCCAGCAAAATTCATCTGTGCAGCAACTGTTCTCAGGAGACGACTTGGCGTCTTCTTATTCATGATTTTGTTGCTGACCTTTTTCTGTACAGTAAGCTTGATAGCTTTACCGTTGACTCCTTTGAAGCCGAATGATCCCCTATTTGCCATTTCTAGCCATTTCTATCAATTGCCAATGCATAATCAACGAAGATAGGCTGATCACCAACCACGTCAATAGTGCGTCCCGATATTGTGTATACACCTGAAACGCCAGTGGTAAGCAAAACAATCTGCTCAACACCAGCAAAACCAAGAATTCCACTGACTGCTGAATATGGGTAGGTTACTTTGACATCACCAATCTTGACCTGACCACTAGAATCAAGTAACCTGTCATCCTCAGTCACGGCGCCAACAATACCTGAAGCATTCATACGTGTATCAGGAGTATAAAATGTCACCTCTTCAGTAAACGTATCGAGTGTTCCGCTGATAGATGGCACAATGAAATATGTACTATCACTAAAACCCGGCATGATATGATTATCAATACCAGATATTAGGTCATCATAGTCTCGTTGGACTAAGAATACAGGCTTTGTTTTACGGCTTGCCATCAGCGACGAGGTTTATTACGACTCACGTCCCTATTGTTGAAATCACGATTTAGGTGTAAATCAACACTGTCATTCAACCGCAGTACGCCACCAGTGGGGCGTTCAACCTTATCAGACAATTCCTTCTTCAATAACCTATCACGGTGAGCATTGTAACGCTGCCGCAACTCTCTGGCAATCTCGATCAATCTCTTAGCGGCATCGGTATTATCAATAATCTTGTTATTGACTTCCCATTTCAAGCGCCTCGACTCATCCTGTGCCAATTGCAATAACCCATCAGCCCTAGCTAACATCATAGCCAATGGGAGATCAACAGCGTTTAGAGTTAGCGCAGTCCTAGCACCATCAGTAGCCTCAGCAAACCCATCATCAATCAAAACATTGAGTTCATCGTCGGCAAATGCGTGATCAGTAGAGACTAGAAGATTGCCGTCCTTATCATAAAAGTCTTGCAGACGGCGCCTCAAATTTCCAATTTGGATAACTGTAGCCATTATATCAACCTACATTGTCTAGATGCCGCCGCTTTTGCTTGAACTTCTGGATTGCTAAAGTTACTCACCTTTCGACTCTTAGCAGCAGCACTCAACCTTGAACGATGCTCATCAGAAAACTTCCTTCCTTTATTAGCCTTACTGATCTTCAATTTTGTTTCTTCAGACATAGGACCGGCGTTCTTTCTTATTTCAATTAGAGCCGCACGCTGTTTATCAGAACACCTGCCCTTCTTAGCAGCACTGATCTTTTTACCTATTTCAGGATCTCTCTTCTTTCCAACACGGCTTGCTGCAACTTTTCTGATTGCAATCAACACATTTGGCGTGCAACCTCTTTTCAACTTACCCTGCCTAATTTTTTCACAATGTTCTGGTGATAACTTTTTCCCTTGCAAAGCAGTTGAAATCTTCTGTCTTGTTTTATCACTTACATCATGGCCTATTGCATACCGAAATGGTACAAAATCACCAGAAGCAATCCTAGCTTTAGTATACTCAGAAAGTTTCTTCTTAGTTTCTTCAGTATGGTTACGCCCACTCATAGGTGCTACTGCATCTTTTGAACAATTCATTGATTGTTCAAAGAACGAATCAAGTACAAATTGTTCAATATGTTTGATAGTCCTGATTGTTCCTTCATAAAGAACAACCACTAAAATCTCGGGACCATACTTATCAAACACTCTCTGAAAATACACAGAATGGTGTGTACCTTTCTTGAGATAGTATTTATGCTGAATCACTCGTTCATGCAAATTTTCAGCTCTTCCAAAATATGCTTTCGGATAACCTGGAATAATCAAAGCATAAATACAAGGTGCCATACCAACAGATACAACGCCCCGACTAGATCAAGCTTTCTCCAGCGGCTACTTATCTTAGGCTGGTATATATAAGCTGTGAGGTGCCTGCCTCTCTGCGTAATTTGTTAGCCCTATACGTTTACATGGATCTCATACAACCGGCTTGTACGGGCATGAGACCATGCGCTAATGCTAAGCCAGGATGCTTCCTGCTTTTAGCACGAGAGATCCAATCCGAGCAACCATCTTCACAGCCTTGGCTTTGGCTTCAGCATCATCAGTTGCCTCTTGCAGATCATCAAGGATGGCAAGTTTGTCTTCATCTGACAAACCATTGAACTTGGCCTTGAATTCATCTTCAGGAAGATCGGTAAAATCAAATGTGCCATCTGAAGCCCAGTCGAAACGCCCCATCATTCACCTCCATCTTTGGCACGGGCTTTGATCCAAGCATATGCCTCTTTGGCAAGCTCAAGAATACGCGCAGGGTCAATATCACCAGCCTTGATGAGGAATTGTTCCTGTGCTGTGTTGAAGTTATAGAAGTCAATCCTGTTGGCTTCTATGTCGCCCATGGCCTTGGCCTTCTGTGGTTCTGTTGCAGTCTTGCTTGACATAATCACAGAAGCAAAAGCTCCTCGGAGCTCTTCATAGACGATAGCTTGGCCCTTGTTGGACTGGACTGCTGGCCCATAATCAATGCCGCCAAACAGGCCGCATGATGTGAGTGACAGCAACAACATTGAGATTAGGATCTTTTTCATTCGTTTTCTCTATTCTCCTTTATTGACTTTATGTCATGATCAAACTCAGCTTTCAGTTTACCCTTGCCAAAATCAGCCGCACCCTGGCCAATAATGAGCGCAACAGCAATACTGACAATCATGGTGACCTCATTGCCTTCGAGATCCAAGCCAAGCTTCTTGTTCAGCGCTACAATGAGAATTGTCAACATGGCAACAAGATGCTTCTTGCTGCCAAACATATCCTTGATTGTTTGTAGGATGTTCATAGCTTAGATACCTTGAGTATAAGTTCTCTGAACTGCAAGGCAGCGTCATTCCACGTTGGGACGTACGAGTTCTCTACTGCCTCTTTACGCATACGAGCATACAACTCGTCGTCACTGAATATTTCATTGACTTTGTCAGCAGCGTCTCCGATATCAGCGTTGGCCCATTCATTTTCCCATGTGACAAACGTATCGTAGTCTTTCACATCGACGGTCATGCCACCGCCTTCAGCAACCAACTCAGGCATGCTACTGTAGTTTGTCACCAGTGTTGGCACACCACAAGCAAGCCCTTCAGCAATTGGCAGACCAAACCCTTCACTATGGCTAAGGAACAAATGGATGTCAAAGCAGTTCATGATCTGTGATAAGGCAGCCCTGGGAAGTCCCTTGAGAGCTGTGAGATTTGGCGTCATACCTATACGGCCTTGTACCTCATAGCGTTGTCCAAGCTCATCAATCAACCAACCAATACCAGGCTTGTCTTGTGGGTCACTACCATCACCCCTTGTTGAGTGTAGGTAGATAACTGAGTGTAACGTCTCCGGTCGCTGTTGGAATGCCGGGCACACATCACACCTGAACTTCTGAACATTGTTACAGAATTCTTCAGCTGGGCAGCTAAAACCAATGCCGCCATCTTCATCCATTATATCAACATCTTGACGCTCACACCATGTAGCGCAGTTGAATGCCTTGAACGCCTTGAACATGCGTGGGATGGCTTTCCGAATTTGATTACGACCAACGAAGCCGATCACAAACTTTTCAGCAAAATCTTTGCCCATCGTATGATTCTTGCGAGCATACATCAACTCTTTGACATCTGTTTCCTTATCAGTCCCAGGTGGGTACCAAGGGTGGAATGTCATCCGGTCAACACCATGTAGAATCAGCTGTGCATTGCGGTATGGGATTTGTTCTTCAATGATATCCATTGCAAACTGACTATACAGCACAAGCACATCAGGCTTCCGCATAATCGTTCGCCATGTTCTACTGATGTAGTCACGGTCAATTGGCACATATTTGACCCATGCAAACGTGTCACGATGAGCTGACCCGTGAACATGCGCTACCATCCAAGGGTCACCAAGTGTAATGACTACCCTTGGTTGAACCTTCTGGACCACTTCATCAAATGTTCGATTGCCAAAGTGATCACCGTCCTGTGTAACATGGAGTGTAATGCCGTTGAGCTTGGCTTCCTCCATTTGATCCCACCTCGCAAACCATCCGAGATAATGGCAATCGAATACCTCCATCTCAGCAAGTCGGGACATAAGTTCTTTGCCGACAGTACCAAAACCGGTGTCCCCATAGTCTGACATAAACAGGATTGGAATTTTGGGAGCGGTGATTTCGATTTTAGATTGTTTTGGATCTGGCATGGAGTGAACTTACGATTGGGATATTCCATTCACATGGCAGTATTCGTAGAATTGTGCTCTTCAATCATACCGACAGCCAAGAGCAATGCCCTTGGCTGACAGTAAACAACAAAAACCGGAAGCGAATCCTAGAAGTCGTCTGTGGAGACGAGATCCTGTGGAATACTCGTGAAAGCGTTGATACATTGGCCTTCACCAACCAGAACACCTCGACGAAACTTGCCGACAAGTGTTTCGCCGTCCCTCAAAAGGTCCTGGAAGTTGCCCAATGACAACGCCAAACGGTTGGTGCTGATAAGGCGCCTCTTGGCCTCAACAACGTAACCAGTATTGGCCACAGCAAAGTCAGTGACGATGATGTCCAATCGTTTGACAAACTCATTCTGGACGGCAGCAACACTACCACCTTCCTGAGTTACCTTCAATGCAAGGCGAACTACAGCCTCGTTCTCAGGTGCGATGATGAAGTGTGATGGGCGCCGCTTGTTACGCCGCATTGCAGATGTAATTGTGTTCAACGTGTTGAGAACACGAGCAACACCAGCCGTGCCAGTTCCATCCAACGCTGTGCTAGTACTGATACTAGCGTTGACAGCCGCAGCAATGGCGCCGTAGTGGATAGCAGCCAACATGTCGTCAGCAGCTTCACGGAAATCTTCCGTCACCATCTCGATCAATGCCATACTGCCATCACTAAACCACTCGTTTGAGTAGCCAATAGCAGTGCCGTACTTGATGTGCTTGACATACTTCTCGGCTGACACGACTCGACTGAACTTGATCTCACCACCTTCACCGACTTCATTGAAGACGATACCGTGAGAGCCAACAGCACTCACAGTAATGGCATTACCGCCGCCGCCAGTTGCACCAGAAATAGTAGTTGTGACATCAGGCGGTCTGAACGGAAGTAGTTCACCATGACCCTTACCTGGGATTACACGGAATACTTGTTCCCACTGACGATCAGCGTTCTCGTTATCCGTCATGAAAAACTGGTTGATAGCAGTTGAAAAGAACTGCTTGGTGTCAGAGGTCGTGATGGTTTCTTGAATACCTTCACGCTCCACAACCATCTCACCTTCTACAAAGGTGACACTGTCATCAAAGATACGTCCCATATTTCCTTTCCTCCCCTTTTAGGGCTGGATGAGTTTTGGCCTGCCCCTTATGGAGCCGTGTTGCCAAGGTCGTGGAACGCATTGCCTAACAGTTTCACGTCGACAACTCTCCGGCCAGCATAGGGAGCTGCTTCACCTGAGTATTCGTTATCCACTGCAAAACCGACAAGCGCCCCGGAAACTGCATAGTCACTATTTCTGGTGACACCGGATGCAATCAATGTGCTCTGCGGATTGGCGAACGATGCAACCTGCATATAGCAAGGCGTTGCGCCAGAAATGACAGCACTTGTTGCGTCGACCAAGAGTGTGAACACGCCCTCAACGAGCATATCACCCTTGCCATCGCCAGTTTGGGCTTCGGCAGCGACACCGTCACCAATGATAATTGGACGACCATCAACAGTTGTGAGTGTTGAACTTGTGCCCAAAACATCATCGGTAATAACGCCAATCCAACCACCACCGAAAGTGCCATTGGCAACTTCAGTTAGCGGATTACCACGACGGAAAATCCTGCCGGATACAATATCGGCACTCTGCCCACTGATTTGGACAGACTTGCCATCGCTTTTGAACAGTTTTGACATTTCTCAGCCTCGTTTGTTCCTGTGTTTCTTGTTAGCCTCGTTCTCGAGCCTCTACCTATGCTTCCTGCTTAGGCTTCAGATCGGGGCTGAGGATGTCGTTGATGGTGAGCTTGTTGTCGTCACCGCCCTTGCTTTCAGTACCACCCTTCCTGTTACCCTTATGAGTAGCAGTTGGTGATGGATCCTGAATCTTTCCACCGGTCATCTCGACCACTTTCTCGGTGCGCTCAACTGCTGACTTGAGTCTAGTAAGAAACGCACCTTTTGACTTGTCCAGGTCATTTTCAACTACCTCAGGAATGAGGTCCGAAGAAGCCAGTGCAACCAACTTGTCATCATGGGCGTCACTTTCCGACATTTCCTTGATAGCATCAATTGCATAAACCTTGAGGTCTGCAAGAATGAGCTTGTCCTTGAGCTCACCTGCTTCCTTCTTCGCAGCATCACACTCTTCAGTAAGCGTTGCCGTTGCTGTTGTCATCTCAGCAATCTTGGTCTCAAGTTCCTTCTTCTCTATCTTGAAGGTAACTTCCTTGTCAGACAGCTCTTGCTTCTGAGTTGCCATCTCGCTAATACGATCATTGAGCTTTTCACTGACGATGCTTGTGATCTCCGAAGTGTAATCGGACAGGAGCTGCTCTCGTGAAAGCCTTAGTGTTTCATTGCTCATTGTTGGTTCCTTTGGCTCCGGGTCATCGTTACCGGACATTTCTCTGACGACGGCGGTCACACCTGCGAGCGCCATTCCATTCGTTCCTGGATTGCAAAAATCGACGCTTTTCAGCGGCTTATGGATATGTGTGATTGTCCGCTTGTTGCTACCCAATTCACGAAAAGAACGTGCATCGCCAAGAATGCTAAGCGGTCCAGCCATCTTACGATCGATATCACCGCGCAGCTTGGCATCAGCCGTAGTGATATACGCTTTCCCTTTCGCAACCAAGACTCGGCGTCCTTCTATCTCTACGACGGCAGTTCGGGTAGCAACTACTTGTCCAACAGGCTCACGGTATTGCCAGTCTTCATTTCCAGGCTGTAGGTGGCCCTTGTACATATTGACACCAAGCATGGCTTTAGCGCAACTTTCGACTGCCCCTTTTGTATAGAGACGATGGTTATCCGAAAGCCCTTCATAAAGTGCTGTAAATTCGACAAAGTATGGCTTTTCATCGCCCTTAGTCATTTCAGCAATACGTTCAGTTGACATGGTATGGATTCCTTCACCACTCCAATCGGAATCACCTTCAGAGGAGATCTCAGAAATATGATCTGTTTCAAGAATGAACTTGAGACGTTCCTCAGTCTTTTTCGTCATAGCAAACCTGCCTCTTGTAGCGCCTTGGTGATCTTATCCTTCCTTGCGCCATCTATAAAGATGGCTGGAAAGTAATGATTTTTCATTCGAAGCATCAAAGCGAGCGTTTGATAAACAACTGGCGAACAAGCGCCAACATACTTGGTAAACAGATGGATCATTACATCTCTAAACTCTGCGCTAGTCCGACCATACGTAGTACAATAATTCACGATTGGACCGATTACATCATGAGGTGAATAAATCTTTTTCCGCCACAGCTCCAAGAACTCAATCTCACCAGCAATGTAAGGGCTATCAATCAAATCAACTTCAGATGTAAATCTGCACTCAAAATCCTTACGCCCTCTAACATAACGCGAACCTTGAAATTTAGGACTTGTGAGATAGATACCAATTACATTCCATGGTGAATATGCATTGTCACGTTGAAAATGAAATGCAACATTACATTCGTAAAAAGTAAATTCACCAGCAACGATGATACCCATTATTGGCTATTGATTGAAATATCGCTTTCTTTGCCCTTTGGCTTGCCACCGCCGCCCTTACTGTTATCGTCTCCAGATTGACCTGCGCTGGCTTTGACCTTTTCAAGTTCCATAGCCTGTTCAATAGGATCAGTGATAACGCCAGCAGCTTTCAATTTGTCCAGAAGCTCCTTGTCATTGAGCATAATTTCAACCTCACGAGCATAATCCAAGTTCAGCCTTGCAGCAGCAGTCCTCGGAGACATGTAGTTGCCAGCCATAGCCTTCTCGTTGGTGTTTGCAACATCAACATCTCGATCCTCAGCAATGGTTGGGAATTTGATCTGGCCTGGAAATTCTTCAGGATCACCTTCAATATCCTTTTCAATCTTTAGGCCAGTTGAGCGACCGTATGTAGCCTTTGCTAGTAAAGCAAACTGAAACACAATCATCAAGAAGTGAGCAAAAATATCCTGCCTGTCCTCAAACTTCTTGATCACTGGAAGCTGTTGACTCTTGCTACTAGCCAAGTTTGAATTGCTACCATCAGCCAACATGTATTCGGCAAACCCTACACCAGCAGCAATAATCAAAAGCAATGCTCGACGCGCATTCTCACTGCTAGTATTAGGGCCAGTAAACTCAAGGATTTGCCACTTCTCTCTACTGTTGTGAATTGGGTTTGAACCAATGGTCCACGAACGATAGCGTGAAATAGCTGCTGTAATCTCTGCTGGTGTCCCATCCTCAATACTGACATCAAAACACGGTGATCGATACAGCTTCTGAATGATAACACCGTCACGCAGATATTCTTGGTAGTTGTCAAGCCACTCTTTGATACGGATGAGATCACTGTGACCAAACGGATCCATATTGCCAGCGTTGAGCTTGATATGAACCATACAACCTTTGTCAACCTGAGTAGCACTATCCATATTGAACTGTGAAATATCAGGAATAGTGACCACGTTTGAAGAACGTTCTTGACCAATAAACTCATAGATGAAGGCCCTAACGTCTGTTGGATCTTCTTCAGCAGTCTCAACGTTTGTAATGTTGGCCGGTTCAATAAACGTTACTTGTGTGTCACCTGCACGCCATACTATCTTACCACCAACCTTTGAACGCACATCCGAAGTATGCACTCTGAGCCACATGAAGATCTCACCAAATGCCACTGATTCATCTGACGCACTACGCAAACGCATTTCAAGCTTATTGTTTTTGTAGAACTTCTTGGCAAAGAATTGGGCCTTATCTTCATCAAAGGTAAATGTGACACCGCGCCCAAGTACAAAATAGGTGGTAAGACTGACAATAGTACCACCGAGTGCATCAAACTTCCACAAACGGTAGCCTTCATCAAGAAGCACACGTCGATCAGCATTTGGTAATCTGAAAGGTTCTTTGTGCCCAAGCGTAGTTAGCGGCTGTGAATCAAATGATCCACCAGCATTGATCCATGTTTCTTGGATACGTTCCTTGGGAATGATACGTGTATGGCCATTCTTTTCAACAAGAGCCATTTCACGACCTGTGCCATCCAAAAAACGTCCTGTTCTTTTCAATGTCAACGCCATGAATCAACCTCTCGAACGCATTCGGTATACTCGATTTCGATCACACATATATACATGAATGAAAACAATGAAAGTGATCAATCATCTCTCAACAATTGGAATGGGTCATTATGTTGTGGCTTACCAAATTGTCTATCATCATTGAGAAACCTCGGACCAAGAGGTTGTAGGATTGGGCGAGCAGCCACCTTCATTGGCGGTACAAAACCACCAGAAGCTTTCTGAACACCAGAAATTTCTTCATGCACCCATACCGCAGCGATACAACTCTCAACGATATCGTCACCAAGAAGCTTGTTCAAGAGATCATATTTGTTGTAACCTGCAAGACCACGTTCTGCACTCACATTTCCAAACTGATTCACAAGCTTTTCGAGATAAACGTAACGATCATCATTATCAACGATCGAAGGATAACGAAACACGCGACCAAGAATGTATTTTTGCATTCTTTCATGCATGTTATGTTTTTGGTGACCTGTAAACCTCAAAGGTCTGATATACCAGTTATCCCAACCTTCAGGTCCGGCCTTATTGGGATAGCAAGTAACATCACATCTAGTAATACCCTTGACATACAACTTTTTATTCAAATCGTAAATGAATGGAACATCAAAAGCATCTCCGTAGCCCATTCGTGGCCGAAAGTATCCAATCAGTTTTACCAAGTCATCTTGGATCACATCTGGTCTTTCGTTAGCCGACCATTCCTTTGAATATAACCAATAGACTCTGCTGCCTATTTTTTCAGTAAACGTAACAGCCCATCGTGAAGCATCTTCACCGGAGCCAGCAGCACCACAATCAAGACCCATCCCAATATCACCAACAGTAGGATAAGTATACTCAGGATCCAATAATAGAATGACAGGGATGTATTCAGTATCCTGACACAGACGGACGTATTTATCGGGATAGAAAGCTGATGATTCAACATATACCACCAAGTAAGTGCGACCAAATTGGTGAGGTGTCATCATTGATCGAATGAGCAAGATGTCATCCTCAGGAATAATGTTCATTTCAATCCCGTGCCAGCAATTAAGCTTAGTTAGGGTATTAAACTTAACTGCTGCATCCTGAACATTTGGGTGTTCAAGACGATGAATATTACCAATACCTTTGATGGTACCAGTAACACCACGGAAACAAGCTTTGTGGCCACCATAATCATGATCATCCTTGATTTGTGAACCTGTTGGCCAGATACGTGTCAACATTGTATCCCAATCCATATCATCAAACTCTTCAAACCACTGGTGAGTTGCGCCTAGACCATCGATAGACGACGCTTGGCCCTTGGCTTGGATCAAACTACGATTGACAAACTCAATATGTTCTTTACCTAAACCCTCACCAAGGCGTTCATCAATATAAGCTAGCAGGATCTCGGAGTTGAGAACCATATCAGCCATATAGCGAAGGTTTCGCTTAGACTGTTCAAGAGCTGGGCTGTGAACATTGATCTCCGAGTATGGGAGGCAGGCTGCTTCTTCTAGGAGGTACGCAGCCATGGTAAACGACTTGCGGATACGTCTACTACCGATCAATAGATGAGAATCACCTTTCATATCCATTTGACGCATCCAAGCAACTTGATGAGGATTGAGCTCAACTCCCGTTATGTGCTTGTGCCATAAATAATGGTCACCTCGAAAACGCTGTAATTCGCGTTCAATGTTGGCGCGGTAATCAACAGATAGCTTTTTGCCAAGTCTAGCTCTCAAAAGCTATTCCCCTTGGCGCTTGGCCTCTAAGGCTTCAGATAGTGCCTTATCACCGCTTTTGTTTTGCCTTGGCTCTACTAGCTCAGATACTTCTAACAACGGTGTAGCGGCAGCATCGGCCCTTTGTGCCGTCTCTTGCTGGCTTATTGCACCAACATGCCCAGTAAGGGTAGGCTGCCCTTTGTATACCGGCCTTTGATCACCAGGCCGAACAATATCTGATTCTTTCAACTGTGAATCTTCAATTTGCTTTTTGAAAGTCCAGATTTTGTCATACTGTTCAATGTTGACTTTGACAGCGCTACGATGGGCCATACAAACATGAATACTTTCAAACCCATAATGAACATGAGCTTTAGCGAGTTCAACGCATTGTGGCCATTGGCACGGTACAAGTTCAATATTCATCTTTTCAGCTCAATATTACTTCCAAGACGATCAAGCATTTCTTCAACGCTAAGTGATGGATACTTATCAATTTGATTGCGATCATGCTCTGGAACATCATTATCATCAAACAACAACTCAGCATTGAATCCCATTGACCTTTGGTCCTCAAGAAGCTTAGTTCTACGTATTTTGAGAATCTCATCTGGTTTGATTTGCAATTTGACCGTATCCTTAGCCAAATTGGTTTTCATGCCCAAATCATGTACCCAACCATTGATTGACGATTCAATGTTAGGCGATAATCTGAATCGCAATTCGCGATGAACCTTATCTTTGTAAAGGTCAATAGCCCTGATCTTGCTACGAAGACAGCTATTGTTACGATAAATGTAGTAGAATTTTCCAAGACCAGTTATCTGAAATGGTATTTCTCTCTGAAGGCACAAAATAACCTTGTCAAAGAATCGTTCAATTATCTTCTTGACAATGTCAATCGGGATGTTCTCTTCATCAGAGATTATCTTCGCAGCATAGTGTGTTGTAGATGGTACCGGCTTAGTCAATGATATCACCTTGTTCAACAAGTTGTTGATAGACAGGATCATCCAAAGTGCGTTTGGAACCTCTTTCCATAGCAATTATGAATCTTTCTTCTGTCACCTTTCTTTCAGCAATAACAGTCTTGATATCCAATTGCTTATCAATGATAAGATGACCAGCAACCATAGCCTTTTCATCAGCACTTTTTGGTGTCAATTTGAACTGATCAAGACTGACACCCATACTTTTGGCAAGTTGCATAGCCCTTGCAATGAGCGGGTGTTCCTTGATACGCATAGCTACAATCATGGGCCTTTCACCTTCACCATTCCAGTTTGGATCAGGGATATGGATTACAGCACCACGAGCATCTTGTATTGGTTCTTCTACCGTAGCACCCTCAATAGCTACTCTCTGAAGCATATTCTGCACCTGAGACATAACTTGGGCAACAATGGTAGATGCATCGGCTTTGATAGGATCTGTGTCTCCGGTGCGGAATGCATCAGCATATTCACGCATCTTGACTAGATCATATTCACATGGCTCACCGTGTTTGACTGAGCCTTTTTCATAGTAGCAGCAGCCTTTGCCATCGTTCTTGAAGAAGTAGCAATCTGGTGAACAACGCCTTACAGGCGCGTTCGCCATCTTTCGCTTTTCGCGTTTGCCAAGGGGTTTGAGCGTTACCATATGTTCTCTTAGCTCCCAAAAATGGGTAGCCTACTGAGATACATATGTTACGGAGCTCAGCTACTTTCTTGTGTTAGTTTATCAGACAAATCCTGCTTCTTTCGGAGCTCTCTAAAAAGCGAAAGCGCAAAGATAGCGGCTGAGATAGGATTCTCAAGGTTGAGCTTATCCATAATAATAGATAAGAAACCTAAAAAGATTGGTTCGTTGGATACAAAATCTGCGTTCCTACGGAGCATTGCTTCAAATGCAGCTTCACCAATCTCGTTGTCATCAACTAGGCGATTGAATTCTTCCATCCATGTAACAACAGTCTTTTCACTGATTTGTCCCATTACGTACCCGGAGCACTGATCTTCTTTGGGTCTTTGGATTGTTCTTCTTTGGGCTGTTCTTCAACATCAGGAACTATCTCTAGCTTAGACGGTTCCTGGGATTGCTCCTCAGATTCACCAGTATCAATGGCACTTGTCTGTTTTGCATTTTGGTGAACAACGCCAATCTTTTTACCGACCTCTAACTGTTGTTTGAGATTACACGCTGAAACAATACGTTGCAAGGCACAGTTGTCGGCATTGATAGCATTGATGAACACAAGCTTTTCAGGGCCAATACGTTCACAAGACCTGACGTCAAAGAGATCTATTTTGATCTCATACTCACCATCAAGGTCTAGACCATCGGTAGCAACACGCTTTCCTGTAATGGTATTCATACCATCATCATAAACTGGTTCATAGACGCATGACGAGAGTCCCTTCTCACCCTTGAATGTAAACAGCCAATAGGTTTTCTCTGGGAACTTGTGTGTTGATTCTAGTTTCATGTATGCGTATACGATAGCAAGTCAAAAAGAAACGGTTGGCAGCTTTTTAGGCTACCAACCGTTTACACACCCGTCAGATCCCGCAAAAGATCAGAACATACACCTATGGCCGCAAAACCAGGGTCGCTCGTGTGTGGTATACATTTTTCAAAGCATGACAAAAAATGGGGCAGCCGCTGCCTGCGGCCACCCCAAACTCTCTCTCATCTTCCACATAGGGTTGACTGTTACCTGAAATTCTACAGTCTAATGAGGCTGGCTGGTCAAGCCAAACAGAGAGCTCCTTCGTGTCTTTTCGAAGTTTTTATCCTTTGCGCTTCTCAGTCGCAGTAGAAACCTGCCCACCTGCTTCAAGCTTTGCTATACGAAGCTTGGCCTTTCTGAGTTCACCTTCGAGATCTTTTACACGTTCAGTAGCAATCCTGATCGAATCGCCATTGACCATCTTTTTAGCCCGTTCATACTCAGAAGTTTGGCATACACAGCCACATGCTGGGCATCTGTGGTAGTTATTATTTCCATGGAGCATTTTATGCCTCTCGTTGCCTGTACGCCCCTCTAAGGCGCTTTACGTTGTCTAATACTAGCATACCAAATTGGTGGCCAACGGCCAGGTATACAAGCCTCGCGGGCCTGTTTACACTTGTGGGGCTTTGCTATCGTTCTCCAGTGGTTTATGTGATGGTTTCCTCATAGCAATCGATCATCACACTAAATGGTGCGGCGCCGCCAGATAGGTTGGTGATAAGGAGCGCGTATCCTGTATTTGGCAACAAGTTCCATTCTTCATCTGGTCCGTTGGCGCCTGATACTTGTTCTTTCGCTGGGCCTATGAGCGCTTCTGTAAAAAGGAGTGTTCCTGATATACGCAAAGTTCCGCCAGATCTGACAGTTACGTCGGGTGGGCTGCCGTCACCTGTCACTCTGTTTCGCTGGATCGGGCTAATCAGTGTTCCTGACGTGGTCATTGCCACGCCTTCATACATCTGTAGACTGCCGTTGCCTCCAGCTGATACACCAATACGAACACGAGGCGTCCCGGCACCAGAACGGATGATGATAGGTGGGAAGACGCCGTCGTCTGCTAGCGCAAGGCTGGCTGAACTAAAGCTCCAAGCATCTGAGCTTTCTTTGTATCTACTCATCGACGAGACTCCTCAGCTGTTATATACGGCGCCAGATTTGCATAAGGGTATACAGCGAGGACTAGTCTTCGTCAGTTCTTAATACAAATTTCCATTCCATGGTCTGTTTCTTGCAAACTATGCAATGCCGCTGGCCCACGTCAGTCACCTTCTTTCTTTCAGGCTGCTTCCTCTTGAAGACTTTCATGCCATTGCCAGCGCCACAGAATGAACACTCGCGCGCATACATGAATCCCTTTGCAATGGTCATGTTCACTTTTCCAGTGCCACCACACTTTTCACAGTCTTTGTCTTTACCAGCGCATATAGGACAAAGGGCAGGAATCTTCTCATCAGATAAGCTCATATTGATCTTCTCCCGAATGGGTCAAGTCTTATTTCAGGTCCAACAATTCTGTATCCGCAATTACTGCCTTCAGATTTCCTGAGACGGACAAACGCCAAGGCCTCTTCCTGTGTAAGATACGGAGGACCAAACATGTTCTCAATCTCAAGCCATTGGTCATCACCATCTCTATTCGTACCGAGGTAAAGTTCAATATGCCATGGCATACTCATCTGTCTTTGTTGACGCTGGTTTGGCATATCACTGATACAATACGTTTCCTTCTATATCTTTCAACGCCATTCCACACACACGACATTGAATATGAATCTTACTCTCTTGAGTGTCAGTGTCATAATATCCAGTGATGCACCCACGCAAATCTATCAATGGCACCATCTCTTCATGATCAACACCAGATGTGCTCACCCCGTGTGATTCGACATATTCATAAAACCCATCATCCATCTTCACCATCTGCGGAACAAGTTGTTCACACTCAGGGCACTTACGGTAGATACCATCCTCACCAGACACAACCTCGCCATCTTCTAGTCTGGGTAATTTCTTTGGCCAAAACAACCAAATAGCCCATATGATAACACAAATCCATACCAATGTTTTCATATCACTATCCAATTCCCCGGGTAGTTATTGGTGGTTTGACCGGTGGACGTTCTTCAGAGATAATCATTGGCGGCAACAATGGCGCTTCATTCACATCACTATGTAATGCAACCGCCATATTATCAATGTAATTACTAAGTTTGACCTGAACAACGCCATCTTCATCCTTTTCATTCAATACAACACCAACAGGGTCGTCCTGATATATTGGCGGTGTATAAGAATCTTCAGGCATTATAAAAGTGCCTGATACCGCACCGTAAAATCCATCAAACTCAGGTGCAAGTTCGTAAGTCTTGCCTAGAATAGTAGTTTGTCGACTCCACATTTCCTTCTGCACTTCAGCGCGCACTCTATCTTCAATCTGCTGTCTGGTTTCGCGCGGCGGCGGCAATGGCGGCAATGGCGTAAGAAGGCCATTGAGACACCATCTCTCAAGCCTAGCAAGCCACATAATCGGCAATGGCATGCTGTACATATCACTCAACCATTTAGAAAGCTTCATGATCAGTTCCTACGCGGCGGCCAGCCGCATCGTTCTGCAATCAATTCGTGTCTCGTAGACTTGTTCAACGATAGCACGGCTTCTGCCCCACCTACCAGCGCCATTGCGCATAATGGACATCAATGATACACCGGCAATGCGAGCGGCAATAAGACCGGCAGCTTCAAGATAGTTAGCAACCTCAGTGTGAGATTTTGGCTCGAGCTGCGACACTACTGTTGGTGTATTCTCATCAACCCATACGATTTCGATGCCAGCAGATGCACAGGCTTGGTGCGGTCTACCCCAACAATTAGCTGGTGAAATCATTATATCAATGTCGTCAACTGTCAGATCTGATGACCTAGCAATATCTATATTGACAAGTTGTGGGGCACGATGTAGGCCCTTGAGGACACAATGCAGGTACACTACTGAAACGCATTCAGCAGCTAACCTATCATCAACAATCTCACCCCATTCTTTGATGACACCATCAATAGGAGCATGTGCTACAGGAATGCCAAGGTGTTCTGATATGAGGCGTGATACCTTTGCCTCAATACCACCCCACGGATTGACACCTTTGCCTTCACGTAGATAGTTTTGAGCCACATCAAGATCAACATCAATCTCACTGGAGATTGCTAATACATCAAAAGGCTCTTTATATGCGCGTAGTTGCTCAACAAGTTCATCTACGCCTTGATGTTCTCCAGTAGCTACTCCTGTCACCGGGTGCATGTATGCGCACATACGAAGCGGTGTATTTAGCGCTAGGACCTGGGCCTCTAGGCCCAATGTTGCACGCGCAGCACCTACAGCATTATAGGTATCGCATGTGATAGGGTCATTCGCAACTAGAAGCAGACGATTGCGTCTGACACGCCTGAGAGCAATCTTGCCTTCTAAAAACAGATCAAGTGCATGCCCGTCGACATACAAGCTGTTTGGCGGCATCTCGTTGATATCTGAGGCATTGACAACATTTGGGTGAACAATAAGTTCATCACACACTGCTGCCAGGAGTTTTGCCGCAGGATTAGCATCACCAGCATGACCGCCGAGAGGGCATCCAATCCCAGTCGGAACGATCATGACAACTTTCACTAAATACCACGTTCTATTGAGTGCATGTTTATCACCCTACCGCCAAAGAACGCGATAGTAATACGTTCTACGACAGCAGCGTTGATTTCACCACACCCAAAAACATTGACAATGACTTGCTTCGTATTATCAAGAGTATGAATGACAATGCTGCTGGTCATGATAAACTGCACTGCTGACACACCTTGGAGATGTGGTGGAGCAACAGCTTTGTCTTCATCATTGTCATAATCCCAAAAGTGAAGTGGACCACGTTCAAGACGAAGCTTGTCACAAAGAGATATACAGTATTGCTCAATATTCTTTCGATTGAATCGAACTATATTGGCACCAATGACATCAAGAAGAATCTCGCGCCCGTAGCTCATGCTGAGTTATTCCAAGATTCCGCAAAACACACCATTGCAGTTTCCCAAAGAAGCTGACCTGTTTTTGGTTGGTAATAACGCTTGAACCATGCTTTTTGGAATCTCTTGCGTTTTTGATCAGGCCAATCTTTGTATCCTGGGACCAACTCTTCAAATTCATTACCGCTGTAAACAACATTTTCTCTGGCTGTGAGATCTAGGGATGTAAGGCAAATGCCAGTCTCATCAGCAATCTCATCATATGGGATACTACACATTGCATCCCAGATTTTACGGTAATACTTCTCGGGAAAATCATCTGGAAAGCCACGCGCCTTCCAAAAAGTGCATTCTTGTTCTAGAGTTTCTTCAAACTCATCCGGGAAATGGCAACCGCAATTCTTACAATGAAGCTTCATTTTAGTCGTTATCCTTCCAACTTTCACCGTCCATGACATCACCTATTTGATCTTTCAATATCTTCATTGATTCTTTGCGGAACTTTGTCATTTCGTCATCACTGAGTTGACGTTTGTGCGCAACAGCTTTTCGCTCTTCTTCAGCTGCAAGCACATCCAACATAATTTCTGTAGCACATTCTTTGGTAGCTTCAGTCATCATGCCAATATGGCGTACATTGAGCTTGATAACATCACCAATTCTACAAAACCACGTATTGCTCAAAGATCTACCTTTGATCCAGCCTCTACTTTTGTTGTGGTCACCGATGAACGTGTGGTCATACAAAAAGTAACATCTCGGGGAAGCTTCGATGATCATCACACTTTTGCGTTCTTCAGTCATTTGATATCCTTCAACCCTTCCATAAACTCAACTACATGTTCTGGCGTCCTACCACCAAGCAAAGGGCAGTTTGACTGTAACAAAATGGCTTCTATCAGTGTGTCATTCATAAAACTCATCAAGATACCTAGCCAACTTTTGAACTGGTTTTGCAAATCAGCTCGGTGCTTCTTCTGGTGTTCAAGGTGATCCTTGTAAAAAGTTGGTGAAAATATGTCAGGGCCTTTCCCTACATATGCAAGTGATCCCTCGAGTGATGTTTGAAATACGACGTTTTGGCCCTTACTATCCTTTGGAGACCAATAGCACCTGATCATGCCAATATAAGCAGTGCTCACATGGAGATCCCACTTATCGTAGAAAACACGCTGCTCTTCATTTAGTTGCATGGCGCCAATGGGATCCATAAATCAGTCTGCTATGAAATCGTCATTCATTGGTTACCTTTGAATACAAAATTATTGATCTGATATTCATAAGCAATTCACCCAACACGTTCAAACCAGACTCTTGACACTTATCACAAGTACATCTGCCCCAATACAGATCATGCCATGTGTTCCATTCAGTTATCCTGCTATACCCTGTATCCATCAGCTTTCCCTTCCATATAGGATCTGTTTCAATCCTCCAAAGCAGAACTCGCATCATCACAAGCACTTTGACATCATCCCAATTGACACGAAGTTGAAGCTTCTTTCCAGCGCGTTTGGCTTGGCCTGGCGTGTCAAGAGCAGCGATGCGTTCCCAATCATCATGAAATGGCGATTTGCTTGCCTGATAGTAGTGTTCTGGCGTTCTGTATTGGATACCATGATCAAGCAACGGAACAGTGTATGGAACAAAGTTTGAGAACCAGTTACTCATCAGTCTGGCAACCTATGTCCGTTTTCTCTTTGCCAGTTGCGCATCTTACGTGCCGCAAGCCTGGCATCTTCAACCTTATCCTTGGCATCAAGGCCCATTATACCACTGAGCAGATTAGCCCAATATTCAATCGCAGCAGGAGCAAGCATATCCTGACCGCGAAGAATAAACAATGGCTCGTCATCAGCAGCTTTGCCAAGTACACCGCGACCACCAGCCATAGCTTCCATTTCTTGTTTCTTGGTTGCCATGATTACAACCCAAAGTATTGGATGTCACTGATATCCAAATCAAACATCCTGTCTGTCTTCGTTTCTGCTGCAAGAGCCCTAGACCACCGTGTATAATCTTCTAGATTCAACCGATGTTTTTTCAACTTCTGTTCACAAGTCGACAGATGCTTTACAAGTTCTGCGTCAGCAACAACTTTGAACTCACTACCGCCAGTCATCTGATGCTCTCGAACTTCAAGACCCTTATCTTTGATCTTAGCAAGAGCAGAATCACGGCGTTGTGACCAATCAATATACTTTTTATCATGATAAGCAATCTTCTTGCCTACAGCACCAACCAAGATACTGATACCAATTCTGAATTCCCAATTGTGTCTTTGTCCCACGTTTACTCCTTTTCTTCTACAAAACGATGAAAGCTAATACTGGTCCAAATGCCTTTATCAGAAGACATCCCTTGAACCCGACGGTGTGAATTGCTAGCATCCAAATCACGCCCAATCCAGCCATCAACTTCATATTCAGCAATGCTAACCCTACGATCATATGATGTAGCACCCGTGAATATCAATACATTTTCATGCTTGATTTCTTTTCTCTCTCCAATGTTGTCAACGCCATACAATTCAAATTTACATGGTTGACAAGACAAACCAAGCAACATTTCAGCAAACGGCTCAAAATCCATGCGCAAATCAATAAACTGAATACCTGATTTTTCATCAGAAATAGTGATATGAACATAGTCATCACGTCTACTGCAATGCGTACGAGAAATGCTCATTTTGCCAGGTTTGAAGTTTTCTTTAGCCATGCCATATTATACCACAAGGAAAGTGGATTCTGTACTAAAGTACAAATGAAAAGTGTATCGAGTATTGGAGGTGACAGATGCGTTGGACACTCATATTCTTACTTTTCACTGGTTGTACTTTTGAGCAATTATCGCCTGATGGGTTTGAAATCTCAGCAGGTCAAACACTTCATGATTATGAAAGAATAACAGCTCAATGGATGGAAGGTGATGATAGGCTATCAAATATCTCCGGCGGTCATAGTAATACTATCACAGCAACGCTACGATGGGATTTTGGCCAATACAAGAGAAGACGTTGGGAGAACGCCAATCCACGCAAAATACGGCTTATTGTTGATCAAGCACTTCAAACGTTGCTTGCGCAGAAAGAAAAGATCGAACATCCTATCAATATCAATATACCAAAGGTTGATCTGCCAAAAATCATTGTCAATGTGCCAAAAGGGCCAGCACCCGTGATAAACGTGCCAAAAGCCGAGATCACGGTAAATATGCCCAAAATCAACATTCCAGCGCCAGTTTTGCACATTGAGCCTTCAAAAGCTAAAATTGAAGTAAAAGTAGCCGCTCCGAAGGTTGAGATCATCAAACAGCAGTTCAAACCTCTTCCATTGCCAAAAAAGCCAGATGGAACAATTGATACGCGGACAGAACTTCAAAAAGCCATAGATGCCCTTGATAGTGCTTCATGGGGCCTTATTTGGAAGATTGTGATAATCTTTGGCTCTGCAACCATTTTCATATCAATTGTGTGGATTGCACGGCGCCGTATACCGTTTTTAAAGAAGTATTTCCCATTATCAAAAGACAACGGGAAGTAGGCTACTCAACACCAAGATATTTCAAAACATCAGCCCAAGACTCAAACTGATTTCCTGGCCACAAGTTACTAGCCAATTCAAGGCCAAAAGACTCATAAAAATCTGAATGAAGGAATTTACGGCCATCATTCAAATACCACTGGATTGTTTTGACTCTAAAGTCCATCAATGGGACTTCATCGTCTGTAATAACAACTTTCGGTGCTTCTCTTACCATTATTCAGCTCCCATGTAAGTATGACGCGTCGGATCTTCAGTCTCGTTACCAAGTGACTTGAGCAAATCAACTGCTCGTTGCAAGCCATCTCTTGATGCAATTTCTAGACATGGTCTAGCCCAATGTCCAAAATCAGTTCCTGTAGACAATGCAGCTTTGTTTTTGTCATCCCATTCTTGTGACGTAAGTGGCGGTTGTGTTTTCTTCTTGATATCCCACAGAATAGCTTTAGCAATGATATCTCTTGTTGGATGCCAGCCATGATTAGCAACAGAGTGAGCAATCATACGAACAATACGATCCATTGATGCAGCTCGTTCCCAATCTTGCAAATCTTTGAATGCACCAACTAAAGCATCAAGTCCCATGACCATAAGTGCATCTTCCCACACTATCCAACCACATTTATCAGGACCAAACACTCTATCATCATTGCAAATAATCCTTGAGGGATGTAACGGACCAGGGCTATTTGCCATTGTAAACTGAGATTCCATAACCTCATCAAACCTCTTGGATATATGATTGAGCAACTTTTCATCACCAGTTGCCATCCAGTTGTAAACAACTGACAACAAAACGCGACCTGCTGCCCTACCAGATAACCCCGCGTTCGTGGCATGCCTTGGCTTCTGGCTTGGCAACGTCAGTCCTGCACGAAGATGCGTAGCCTTCATACGCAATTCGAACATTGATGCAAAACTTCCATTGAGCATCACATCTTCTGCCAACCAGATATTACCGTAGTGCTGATGATCATGACCAAACCAATCTGACCAAGTATTCAAATCATCCCAATCATGTGTACGCCTTAGACGATCAGGTGAAACATTTGGGTGCCAATGTGGCAGTTCATTCCAAGCAACAAAGTTGGGGTGCTTGGTTACATCAAGTTCACCGCCATCTTCTTCAAAGAAGTGAATTGGCCTACATGCTTCTTGCCCGCATATCCATTGGTCTGGCAACATCTGATCGCTGCGCTTGGCTCCGATCGTCGGTAGATGCTGCCATGTGCCGAAGCCTGACTGTGCGCCTGTGACGCCTGGCTGCTTGGCGAGGATGTAGCCCGGATACGTGAGCGGGTCCTGCCAGCGTTGCGATAGCTTGTTGCCTTGCTGGCGGCGGAACTCCTTGTCGCTGATCGGTATCGGTGTCTTGCGCCATGGTCCCCACCACTTCCATTCGTGGAGGGCGTAGAGCGGGTAGGCAAGTTCGGCAAAGATCGTGTTCAGCCGGCCTTTGTTCGCGCTGTTGAACGCCATTCGATAGAACAGAAACGAGCCAAGCAGTCGATTCCCCTGGCCGTCGAGAAGCCAACCGTCCATGAGCTTGTTATGGTCCTTGCCACGGCTCTCGATAATGACGCCGCTCGCATCGACCCCGAAGCTGACCTTGTAGCGCTTACGCAGCTCATCCAGCGACTCGGCATAGTAGCTCATCTCGAAGCGCATGATGTCGTCCTGCCGCCCGTAGTAGGTCCACAAGAATGCAATACACCCGGAGCCCTTCAACAACCATGTGCCGACTGTGAAGTCTGCTGCAAGGTCGGTAATCTCAGATAGCACAAAGTAATGCTTGTTGCCGTCGATCATTAGAAACGGTCTAAACTCTTGAGCCAACGTTGCTTGAACAGCATGACTCAACAGCCCATCACCTTCTGGACCAGCCTCAGTATCAACTTCAATAAGTTGGTCGGTCTGTCCTGGCGGTACCGTCACGTATGCCACGTTGACATAACTACGAGGCAGTTTCATAAAGACATTGTGAGGTTTTGTCGAACCGTAGATGACCCACTGTGTTCGATCGTGAGGAGTTGGATTGAAGACGTGCAACGGAACTATCATCGCTTATTTACCTCTTTTTGTAACAGTGCCTTTAGGATCTTTACACACTCCATAACGGCATGTGGTAGCACGCAGGCTGGCCTATCTCGGTGTTGGGCAAGGGCAATAATGCAATCCCCCATTGCACCAATACGCACAGTCCTCTCGGTTCTGTTTGGTTCCTTGTTTCTTTCAACATTCCAACAATCAATACAAAGTGTAATTGAACCGCTATCCTGGTGTTTTGAGCAAGTATTCAATTTTTGTTCTCCTTAGCCTTTCGATCAATATGCTCCTGAATTCCCTCTTGTAATGCCTCAAGCATTCCAGGTTTAAAAGTAGGAAAAGTAACTTTCCCATCAGGCTTGTCACATAACAAATCTTTCAACAGATCAATGGATAACAACATTCCGATAGCATGTGGATTGAACTCATCTTTGCATTGCGCATAGCTGACTAGTTTTGCTGTCTCTAGATACTCAATGCATTCTTTGATAGTTTGATCTCTCTCATTCTTGAGAGCTGCCTCAATCGCTTTTGTTAGGGTTCGCGTTGAGTCCAGTCAGCGCCGCCATGGCGAACTGGTCTCGGAGGCTCATGCGCTCTGGCGGTAGCGGCATCAGTCCCTCAAGCAGCTTTGGCAGGTCAGCAAGTTTCGCTTTGTTTTCGTCTGCCGTGTCCATCACACACCTCCGCCGGACAATGCCAGATCCACGCGCTGCCGCCATTCCTCCTGCGGGAAAGACGCTGCGTATAAGAACGCGATCAACTCGTTGACCTCTAAGCCGCCACGGCATGTCCCCTCGATGATGGCTGGCTGAGGACCGAAGACGTGGCTGTAGACTTCGTAAGCCTTCATGTAGACCGGCTCTGGCACTTGGCTCTTGTGGCGGATCTTGTGCGGATTCTGGATCGGGAACGCCCGCTCTTCGTTTGACTTACTCATCGCTTCCCCTTCTTCCCCAGCCGGATGACGTTGGCTTGGGCTTGCAGCACGTAGACGACATGGCTCAAGTATTCCTTGGCCTCGCCGATGGCCCATACTTCGCCCTCGTGTCCCCATGCACTGGCCTTCCGCAGCGTCCTCAGTGGCGCGTCTGTCTCAACTTCCAGCGTGATGGTGGCGGAAGCCTTGGCGTCTGCTAGCGTGTTGTGCCATTGAATACCTGTGCCCTCTTCGTCGTAGCTGAAAAAGCGGCTCATGCGTCGCCTCCGTCGGCAGGCTTGGAGACTGGCTCCAGGAACGTCACCGGCTTACCAGTAGCAATGGCATAGTCCAGCTCTTTGCGCGTGCTCTCGCCGATGTAGCCGCCGACATTCAGGATGTGGACATGATCGGCAAGGTCGATCTTGCGAAGGTGCAACTCGTCCAAGCGATCAGCAACATCCTGCCCAAGCGCTTCGGCTCCATGATGGTCTGCGTGCTTGCACACGCCCACAGAGAGAACGATCTCACCATCAAGCGTGAACTGCCAGCCAGCCCTGAAGAATGCGTCCATGAATCGTGTCGAGCCACAGAGGCAGACGATGGCTGGCTTCTCGCACTCAGCAGGAGCGTCGGCTGGCTTGGGTATGCCGCAATCGAGACACAGACACACAAGTCCTCCAGGCGGTGGCCATCGGTGCTCGCACACAGCAGGAGCCGCAAGCTGGGCTGTGCCGACATAATGATCGCTGACATCGTGCCCCTGTGAGGCGAGCTTGCTTACGTTGCCCGGTTCTACCCATACCTCCGCAGGAGCCGCAGGCTGGACGTCCAGGAAGGCGCGGATAGTGCCCTCAAGAGCATGAGAGCCACCATTGTCAACAAACCATGCAGCCTTGTCCAACAGCCCCACCGCAGACGCAAGCCGCTTGTCGAGCTCTCCATTCATTATGTCGGCATCCAGCAGGCGCAGTGCAACCCGGCTATGCCGTCCTTGATAGTCATCCCGCTCCTCGGTGACAGCCGCAAGCCGCTTGTCGAGCTGGGCGATGTAGCCATTGTATCCCTTGGCCAATCTACGACTTGCGTCCCGCTCCTCGGTGACAGCCGCAAGCTGGGACTTGAGGGAATCTTCTTTGTTCGACCTCCATGCACCCCGCCAATCATCAGGCAGGTCTCCAGCTTTACAGAGTGCGTCCAACGCATGAAAGTAGCCAGCGTATGCCTGCGTGCCCTCCATGACATGGTTGCGCAGCGTATCAAGCATCTCGTTCGCCTTTGCTACTGCAACCATCAGCTCCCCCCTTTGCCGAGCGCTTCGCGGGCTGCCTTGCCCCGTTCCCATTGATCGGTGCCTTCATGTGCTTCACACATCCAATCCACGCATTCTTCCAAGGCAGCCCGCAGCTTGGCGTTCTCAGCCTGCAGGGCCTTTGCCGCATTGAGTGTTACGGTGCGTTCCGCGTATTTCGCTCCCACCGCTCTCGCGACGAGTTGATGCCACTCCTTCCAGCCAGCCGGGTCCTGTAGCTCCTCAGCCGCAGCCAGCCGCTCTTCGAGATCTATATAACATTTTGGGCAAACCTCACCATGGCGACCAAACGTCAGATGTTCTTCCTTGAGTTTGCGCTCACATAGCTTCTCAGCGCTATTATTCCAGTCAAAAGACCCAGCATCTATTTCGTGTTTGTAGCAGCCCCAACCCATCATTCCTCCTTAGGATTTGTAATCTCTATTACCCTACCATCATGCAGAAAAATCACACCCTTTCCTTTACCATGGCGACAACAATGGCTTGACGTAGGAACACCTGCATTATTCAAAGCTTTGATGATTGGTGCAATACAAGCATCAATCAGAGTTTCGTAACGTTCACCCATACTAACATCAACAGGGTGACCATTTGTCACAGTCATCCATACCGGAAAAAGACCGCAGTGGTCGCACTTAGTTCTTTGACGATCTCTGCAACTGTTATGGTCACTCACTTTTTATCTATCCGTCATTTCAAATCTTATGATACGCCCTGAGACCTGATCAACAATTGCTGAAATATGGCCATAACCATCAGAACGAATACCAAAAATACCATTTAGAATACCAAGCAAGCCTACTGTAACCGGCCCATCAGGAGAGTCTTTTTGCCCACACTGAATCGTTGGGTGATCACCCAATACATCATTGCATTCAACCTTTGATGCTACCAGCTTAGTAATTGCATCAGAATCAGCATGTAACGCCTGATTCAAAAGATTGATTGCTTGTTCAATTGTCACTTCCATCAGTTTCCTCCAAAGACATTGATTCTCAGCCAAAACATCTGACTCGCTCTGAGAAGAAGTCGGTTTGCCAAGTTTTTTCGGATCTATCAAACCAGTCGCAATCTTACTTGCTTCCCGCACAGAATGTAATCTGCGTTCAATCGTCTCAATATGTGTTTCGAGTTTGTCATCAACCATAGCTATTTTCATTCTACGGGTCTTATCACCTGCCGCAACAGTCAAAGCATTTTCAAGCCCAACTATCTTAGCTTGCTTGATAGCTCTAATCTTTTCAGATTCATCCAACAGCACTTTGGTCTCGTCCCTAGATACTGTCATCGATGCCAAAGCACATTGAAGATCATTGATAATCGTTGATGAAGTCGTTAGGGGGATCTCTGGCTTGGTTGTACTAATTTCTGGTGGTTGTAACAAGCTACGTTGATAGACATAATCATGGATAGCAGTATCAATCTTCGCTTGTTCCTCTTTTGTATACGGTGCTTTATCACCTGCAAGGCTACCAGTCACCGGCAACATAATTGACTCAGGCTTCTTTTCTCCAAGTAGCTCATCGAATACAAGCGTATGTTCAGGGCACGGCATAAGGTTCAAGCATGGCTTGCCATCATCGTTCTTTTTGACACAATATCCTTTATCGCTCATCATCTCCTCATTGTATGTTGTCATGCATTTGGTCGATCATGTTCTCAAATATTGATTGTAGATCACGTTCATCACCAACAATCATCGCTATCCGTGATCGTTGTCCATCAGTTCGTCGTTTGAAACTCATCACAATATGCTTGTCACCAGCGCTCTCTGTATAGACTCGCGTAGCGATCTCTACGTCAGCACGATCAACTATCTCAAGAAGCTTGCGTATGTAATTGACAGGTGGCTTGTAAATTACGTGTTCATCTGTCATCTTGTTCAATCCTCTTGAATGTGATATCGAGCAGAACCCTGTAGAAGAACCTTCTGATAAAGTTTGGCATCTTCCCTGAGTAAGTGATTATGAATGAATTGTCAATCCATATCATCTTCATGTTTGGATTGGTAACAACTATTCTACTATCATCATCCACTACTATTAGTGTATCGCTCATGTCTTTTTGTTCCAGTCTATACACTTGCCTTTCATGTCAGCCAGTTCTTTCTTGTGTTTAGCACACTCTTCCGTCATAGCTTGCCACTCTTCAAACTCATGCAACTGTGCATCATCATCAGCGCCAAATGGTATACTGCCACCATTCCACCCATGAGGCTCATATGAAAACTCTGTAGCCATAACGTCATAGTCAGTAGCTGCAACTTGCAACGTATCTTTGAGTGATAGTATAGCCGCTGCGTCTTCTCTTGAATCAGCAGCAATTACCACCTCAATCTTTATCACCGCGTTGAATAGCTTCTTCATGCGTCCTTCACCTCTGTGGGATGGGTTAGTACCCAACCAAGGGCATGGGATGTTGACTCAAACGCACGTAGCTGTGTCTTGAGCTTCTTTATTAGCTTTGTGGACTCAGGGCATACTGACCCTTGTTTGAACACCCATTTCTCCAGCTCACGTATGTGACCAGCGATTTCGTCTATCTCATGGTGGACTGGTGTGAATTGGTCTCTTTCCTTATCTGCCGCATCCCGCTGATCAAGCTCCTCACACGACCCACATTGACGAGCGGGAATACAACATTCACCATGCCCAAGCACCTTACCGCATGATCTAGCCATCATCTATAACCTCTACTTGGCCCTATTTTATCAGTTGAACCTTCCATTGTTTCGACCTGCCCAGGAGTTGACTCATTCTCATCGGCTTTCGCTTTGAGTGCGCCTTTGGCGTGGATGCCTAGCTCAATGTCAGCAGCCTTGGCCACCTTATTCCAAACCTCGCCCTTTACCTGTTCGCTAAGGCTGGCCCATTGTGGGCCGCACAGTAGTAATAGGGCGTCTTCGGCCGCATCTGCCACCCTACAAGGCCGCGTATGACTTGCGCTGCCTACGGCGGTTCCTACGCTTGCTCATAGCCCTGTTTCCCCAGTCTCAACCCACAGCTCGAAACCGCCGTTTTTGTGTGACATCAGCTGGTGTATATCAACAGGATAGAACTGGTCAATGTCGAATTCGGCATCTTCTTCAGTGCCTGTGTATTTGAACGTCACAATGGCACAGGCTGGCTCATTGCCTTTGCCATCACACGTTCCATCAGGTAACACTTCAAAGCAACCTATGTTGTCAATCTCATGCTCTGCATAAGCAGTTACATCAATCGCGGCATATGTCCCATACCTACCTTGGAGAACCAGCATCGCAGCATCACAAGTAACGCCATTGAATAGTGTGAGTTTGTAAGGTTTCATAATCAGTTGTCTCCGGTTATATCAGTGTAGTAGCCCATACCGTTTTCACCTAGCTTTATTGACAACAGCCCTTGCGTTACTTTCTCAGCCAAATCAATCACAGCATGCCACAGCTTATACTCACGGTTTGGGTGTTCATACTCAACACAGTTGATAGCAATCTTCTTTCCCTTCGTAGTAAGCGTTACACAAAGCCGATGTATTCCTATCGGCCCACTGAAAACACCAACCCCTAGAAGAACAATATTTTGACCAGGAGGTATTTCAATGAATGTTACCACGCCTCGATTCAACAACTCCGATAACTTACTACTAAATAACACCGCACTATACATAACGGTCAACACCTGTCTTTTTTGAAGCATAAGACTATGTTACTAAAACCACTGAAAGTAACATGACGAATACCATATGCTACCGAAATAACATACACCAGTCTCATAAAGATTGAGCTTACCAAGTCTCCAAAGAATGACGCCACACCTTACACATATACCCACACTTCACTATTGTGCTACGTAACGACAACACTGACCCATAAACACCTTTGTGACCATACCACTATTACGACGTATACCGCTGTATGAAACATAAGAACATGCAGATCAGTATTGACTGCTTGCAGATCAGTATTGACTGCTTGCAGATCAGTATTGACTGCTTGCAGATCAG